>Ga0074199_1000940_pt1 | contig 32862 bp, 23 predicted proteins | sample EPASupsiteSAE347_FD_64528 | JGI IMG/M metagenome (GOLD analysis project Ga0074199, IMG submission 64528) | Bioremediated contaminated groundwater from EPA Superfund site, New Mexico - Sample SAE3-47 | ecosystem: Environmental > Aquatic > Deep subsurface > Groundwater > Contaminated ... | reverse complement strand
TCTTTTCCAACCTCCCCCCCCCCCCCTCTCTGCCGCTACAAAGAAAAAAAGAGGGTGGGGTGGCGGGGACGGGCCGGGGTGACGGGGGGGGGGGGTGGGGGGCTTTTTTTTTCCAATTAAAGCCCCACGTCCCGGATTTCGAATTGAGCATGGATGTGATGGCCGGATTTCCTGGGGAGACCGAATCGCAATTCACGAACACCGTAAAGTTGCTTGAAGTCCTCGAGCCCCTTAAAACCCATGTTTTTCCGTACAGCCGCCGGGAGGGAACACCGGCCGCGGAATGGGGCGCTCTTCCCGCGCCGGTGGTTCGCAGCCGGGTTCGTCAGCTGATGGAGTTGGCCGATCGTATTTCGGCGAAGGTTCGGAGCCGGTATTTGGGCCGCTCGATGGAGATCTTGGCGGAACATGAGAATGATCGCTCCGGAATATCGGAAGGTTTTACGCCGAATTATCTCAAGGTATTTTTTGAGTACCCACAGGACGTGCAAGGGTGTATCATACCGTTCAAATTGACCGGACTTTTTCAGGATGGTTTCCGGGGAGAGCCCGGGTTACCCCGTTGATGTTCTTGCGGGGTGTTTTCAAGCACTTCCTCTCTCGAACGGGGTGAAAGCATGGAATGGTTCTGGGCTTTGGTCGATCGTATCCAGAAAAGCGTCGCAGGTTCGGCACTACAAAGTTTTTCCACGGCCGATTGGGTCTTTTTATACCTGATCCTGGGCGGGTTGGTCTGGGGGGGTCGCAAAGGTTTTAGCGACATGTTCGGGAAGTTGTTGGGCGTGTTCCTCGTGAGCATGCTGACCCTCAGTTTTTACGATGCAGGCGCAAAGAATTTTTTATCGTTTCTTCCCGCCAAGGTTGCTCAAGCTGCTTTCTTTCTCTTTCTGGCCATTTTTTTATGGATCTCGATCGCGTGGTGTATCAATATTTTTGGAAAGTTCTTTAAGATCGAAGCCCAGGGATTTTTAAAGACCGTGGGGGGGATGATCTTTGGAGTTTTACGTATGGCGCTCCTGATCAGTTTTGTCGCGCAATTCCTCATGTTCCTTCCGGTCGATTCCGTGCAACGGATCTTCAAGCGGGGCCGCACCTACTCAGGTTATGCGCTCTCACGATTGGCGCCCGATCTTCACGAGTTGATCTTGAGCCCTTTCCGCAAGCCCGTCTCGCAGAAGATCGCGGACTCCGTTAAGACGGGCGGGTAGAAAAAAGCGTTATGGAAGAAAAAAACTCCGGGACGCGCTACGAAGATCATGTCGTTGAGCAGGTCGGCGCGGCCAACGATATTGTCGAGATCATTTCGCAATACGTTCCGCTCAAACGCGCCGGCCGGCATCTTAAGGCCTGTTGTCCTTTCCATCAGGAAAAAACCCCCTCGTTCATGGTCCAGCCCGAGAAACAAATGTTCCACTGTTTCGGATGCGGGGCCGGCGGGGATGTGTTCAGCTTTCTCATGCGTCATGAGAATATGACATTTCCCGAGGCGCTGAAGTCCCTCGCGGAGCGCGCGCATATCACGCTTCCGGAACGGCGCTCCCGCTCGGGGGACGGCGGGCAGAAGGAAAAACTTTACGAAGTTTGCCAGGCCGCCGCGGACATTTATCACGAACTGCTTTTTTCGGAGGCCGGGGCCCCGGCCCGCGCCTATCTGGAGAAACGGAAGATCCGCGGAGAGATCCTCCGGGAATTCAAGCTCGGCTGGGCGCCGATGGAATGGCGCGCTCTTTTTGACCGGATGATCGCAAAAAAATATCCGGAGGCCCTTCTCAAACAGGCGGCCCTGATCCAGCAATCGCCCAAAGGGAATTATTACGACACCTTCCGCGGCCGGCTCCTGTTCCCGATCCTGAACCTTCAAAACAAGGTGATCGCGTTCGGCGGGCGGTTGATCGCCGACGAGGAAGGCCCCAAATATCTCAACTCGCCCGAAACGCCGATCTTTTTCAAACGCCGCGAACTCTTCGGCCTGAATCTTGCCAAAAAGCATATCGATCGCGAATGGCCGACTCTGATCCTGGTGGAAGGCTATATGGATTTTCTCGCTCTTTATCAGCACGGTTTCAAGAACGCCGTGGCGACGCTGGGGACCGCGCTTGGCGAAGACCACGTGCGGCTGATGCGGCGTTTCGTGGAGGAAGTGATCGTGGTCTATGACGGGGACAAGGCGGGCGAAGCCGCGTCCCTCCGCGGGTTGGAGGTCCTCTTGGAAGGCGGGATGCAGGTGAAGCTTGTGAGCTTGCCGAAGGGAGAAGACCCGGATGATTTTCTTAACAAACGGGGGAATGACGCCTTTGCGGCGCTCCTCAAGAACGCCAAGGATTTCTTTGACTATAAACTGCAGGCCCTTCTGGCGCGTTACCCGCGGCAGGATGCGCTGGGCCTTTCCAAGATCAGCCGCGAAATGTTCGAGACTTTTCTCAAAGTCAAGAATACGGTCATGCTTGCGGAATATTTCAAACGGCTTGCCCGCGCTCTTCAAGTGGACGAACATTCTTTGCGCACCGAATTCTCCCGTTTGAGCAGAACAGGCAGTGCTCCCAAAGGGCGGTCTCCAGAGGCCACCGCGGCTCCCGAAGTGGTCAAGCCCGCGCCTGGAGAATTGCTGCTTTTAGTGCTGATGGCGGAGGTGCCGCCTTTTTGTGACCGCGCCTGCGAGGAACTCGAGGAGGCGGATCTCAAAACGCCGGTCTCGCGTCAGCTTTTCGAGTACCTCAGGCAGATGAACGAACAGGGAAAAAAATGCTCTCTTTCGGGACTCCTTGTCCGGGTCCAGGATGCACCCTACCGAGAACAGCTTGTGGCGGAAATGGCGACTTTAGACGAAACGACAGAGAGGGAAAAGATTCTTGGGGACTGTATCTGGACAATTAAACAAAATCGCATGAAAGACCGCATTGCGGAGTTGCGACGTTTGATTGATGAGGCTGAAAAGCGGAAGGATGGGCGTCAGGCTGCCGCCTATGCTCAGGAATTACAGGAACTTTCGAAGCTGTCCCGAAGTGCCGGGAAGGGCGAATAAATCGCTTGGTTTCACGAGGTCAGATAACTATAATACCCCACTCTATGAGTCCCGTCAGATCTCCGATGCTTTTTGGCGCCGGAGACTCCAGGATGCGTATGTCGAAAATTGTTTTCCTAAGATCCTAAAATGAATCGGAGATATCACAGGTTGAAGAAGGTATCGAAAAAAAAAGCACGCTCCTCCTCCAAGCCGTCTTCGGCTAAGGTCAAGGGGAAGGTTCCGTCCGTTCCGCCCGCCAAGATGAAGCCCGGGAAAAAAGACGCCGTTTCGGCGAAGCTCCAGGGAGAGATGGTCCAAAAGCTTTTGATGCTCGGTAAGAAGCAGGGGTTTGTGACCATCGAGCAGATGAAGAAACAGCTTCCTCCCGACATGAACAATTCCGAAAAAGTGGAAGAGATCATCGGCGTTTTGAACGAAAAAGGGATCGAAGTCACGAGCGGCTCCACGGGAGATCCGGCCAAGGAAGTGATCCAGGACGTCGAAGTTAAAAAGGGAAAAGATTCCGAGCTTGAGGAGGACGCGGCCGTTGAAGAATATGAGCGCGGGCGCATTGATGATCCGGTCCGCACTTATCTCCGCCAGATGGGGCAGATTTCGCTCCTGACCCGCGAGCAGGAAATAGAGATCTCCAAGAAGATCGAGGCCTGCGAAGAAGAACTGAAAAAAGTCGTTTATCAGACCAAAGCGGCGCGTTTTGAAGTGCTGGAACTCGCCAAGAAGATCCTCGATGGACAGATCCAGCTCGAGGCGATCGTGGATGAAGAGCAGACGGTCAAGATCCAGACGATCAAGAACAAGTTTAAACTGCTCATCCGGAAGTTCCGCGCCTCCCGGAAAAAATCCAATGTCGCCGAACTTTTACTTCAGTTCAATCTTAGCATCGCCATTGTGGAACAGATCATCGCGAGCCTTCGGGCAAAACTGCGCGAACTTAAAAAGAACCGCGATGATATCAAGAAGCTCCGGCGGGGCGGCGTGCGCGGCAAGATTGGCCAGATCGAGGAGCGGAACTACCAGATCCTGTACGAACTCGGCGAGCCGGAAGAGAAACTGCATGAGCATTTCAAGGCCATTGTCCGCAAAGAATGGGAGCTTACCCGGGCGAAGAAGGCATTGGTCGCCGCGAATCTCCGTTTGGTGGTGAGTATCGCCAAGAAGTACACGAACCGCGGGCTTTCCTTTTTGGACCTGATCCAGGAAGGGAATATCGGTCTGATGAAGGCTGTGGACAAATTTGAATACAAGCGCGGTTACAAGTTCTCGACGTACGCGACTTGGTGGATCCGCCAGGCGATCACGCGTTCGATCGCGGATCAGGCCCGCACGATCCGTATCCCGGTGCACATGATCGAGACCATCAATAAATTTTTCCGCGCTTCGCGTCACCTGGTCCAAGAGACCGGGCGCGAACCGACTCCCGAAGAGGTTGCGCAGGTCATGAAGATGCCCGTCGAAAAGGTGAAGGGGATCTTGAAGATCGCGCAGGAGCCGATCAGTCTTCAGACGCCGATCGGGGATGAAGGAGACACGAGCTTTGGCGATTTTATCGAGGACAAGTCCGCGGTCTCTCCGGCCAATGCCACGGCCTACAGTATGCTCAAGGAGCAAATGGATGACGTGCTTTTGACGCTTACCGAGCGTGAGGAAAAGGTCCTGCGTTTACGGTTCGGGATCGGCGACGGTTATCCGCGGACCCTGGAAGAGGTGGGCCATATTTTTAACGTGACTCGTGAGCGCGTCCGGCAGATCGAGGCCAAGGCGCTTCGTAAGTTGCGTCATCCTACCCGGTCGCGCAAGCTGAAAAATTTTCTGGATATTAAACTAAGCGAGTAATAAAATCCCTATGCCCGTTCCTTAAAGCGGGTTTTTTGACGCTGGACAGGATGTTTCAACCGCAACGAGGTCAAAATGCCGGAAAATCAAAAATGTATCCTGATCATCGATGATGAGGACGATGTCTGTCAGATCGTCAAAGAAAAATTCGAGAATCTGGGCTACAAGGTACTGACCGCAAATGACGGCGTCGAAGGATACCAAAAGACCGAAGAAGGGAAGCCCGATTGTGTGCTTCTGGACATCCGCATTCCTGGGGGCGAGGACGGACTGACCTTTCTACGGAAACTCCGTTCTTACCGCCACGAGAACCTCCAGGAGCAGACCCGCGTCCGGAAAACCCCGGTGATCATGCTCACGGGGTCCGGTGTGACGATGCAGTCGCTCTTTGAACTCGAGGGGATCAAGGGTTTCGTTGAGAAACCTTTTGACCTTACAAATCTTCAGACCAAGATCGAGCATATTCTCCACACCTGTTAATTCGCTCCAATCTTTCTTTCCTTTACCTCAAGGGCGATGTGGGCAGTGCCGGTTCCTCGATGCTTCTCGTAATGGAAAATCAGACGTCCAAGTTTTTTTGAGGAAGATTGACCACCAAAATGGTATTATTTTCTAAGGTTCGTGGCATTCCGTGACGAAAAAAAGGATCGCGTGGCCGTATCAACGGAGTGGTTTCCGGGTTTCGTAAGTTGTTTTTTTTCTAAGAAGTACTCGTTACAGCGCCAACTTTGGGGATGAAATCATGAAAAATATCAAACTCGCCCTAGCGTTGGTCCTTGCCATGACCTTGGCCTACCCTCAGGGCTATGCAGCGGAACCTCCTCCGAGCCAGCAAATGGGCGGTATGACGAGGACCCGTGAGATGGAGGCCCGGTCCAGGAAATTGACCGCGGAGATCCAGGAAAAAAGAAAAAAACCCGAGATCGCTGAAGAGCTGCCCGCTGTAGCGCCGCCGACCCTCCCAGGTGAAAAGATCCTCATCAAGCATATCGTCGTAACCGGAGCGACGATTCTTCCGGAGAAAGAGATCCGGAACATTGTCGTGCCTTTCGAGGGGAAGGAACTCTCTCTCTCGGAGATGCAAAAAGCGGCCGACCTGATCTCAGAAGCCTACCGCACCAAAGGATATATCACCTCACGCGCTTACCTTGCCCCCCAGAAGATCGAGAATGAAAAGCTCGAGATCAAGGTCGTTGAGGGGAAAATGGGGGATCTCAACGTTACCGGGAACCGCTGGTACAAAGCCTCGCTTTATAAAAAAAAAATCGACCTGACGAAGGGCGAGAGCTTCAACTACAACAAACTCGCCAAGGGTCTGCGGAAGATCAATGAACAGCCGGACAGGACCGCCAAGGCGGTGCTTGTCCCGGGGAAGGAGCCCGGAGAAACCGACGTGGCCCTGGAGGCGAAAGACAAGCTTCCGCTCCACGCGGGTTTCACCTACGACAATTACGGCTCCCGTTATATCCTCCGGGATCGCTACCAGTTCACCGCCTCGGACAACAACCTCCTCGGTTTTGAGGACATTTTTCAGTTCCTGTACTCTTTTTCGGAAGGCGGCGCCTACAGCCTTATCGGAGGGAACTATGTTGTTCCGGTGACCCGGAAGCTGAAGGTCGGGTGTTCCGCGCTCTGGAGCAAACTGCACCTATTGAACGATTATAAGTCCCTGGATGTGAAGGGGAACAGCTCGCTTTATAGCCTGTTCGCCACGCAGTCCCTGATCGACTCGGAGAAATTCAGCCTGAATCTGAACGCCGGATTCGACATCAAAGACATCTACAACTACCAGCAGGGAACCAAAACCAGCTACGACAAGATGCGGGTTGCGAAGGTCGGTGTGGACGCGGACTATACGGACCGGCTCGGGCGCAGCATTTTCACCAACGGGATCGAGGTTGGCATCCCGGGTTTTATGGGTGGCTTGAAGGCCAAGGACCCGCACGCTTCCGCTTTCGGGTCGGGAGGCGCGTTCACCAAATATGTGATGAACCTTTACCGGCTGCAGCCGATGCCGTTCGGATCGATGATCCTTTGCAAGAACCAGCTCCAGGCCGCCAACAGGCCGCTCACGTCCACCGAACAATATCAGGTGGGCGGTATCATCAACGCACGGGGGTTTGCGCCCGCGGAGATCGCGGGGGACATCGGTTTTTCCACCACGACCGAATGGTCTTTTCCGGTCTACGGGCTGCCGAAAACTTGGAAAATCCCCGCCACAAAAATAAATTTCTACGACGCCACGCGGTTGCTCGTTTTTTATGATTACGGCAACATCCGTTATCTAAAAAGCGCGGCAGGGACCCGCGAGAAATTCGACCAGCTCCAGGACGCCGGATGGGGTGTCCGGTTCAATCTCGCCAACAACCTTGCCGTGAAAGCCGACTTTGCTTATCCGATCAGCTCCGGCGCGAATGGCGGCAAAACGCAACAGCGCGCTTGGGTCTCTGTTTCAGCGAATTACTAAGTAACGGTTCAAAAGTCTTTTACCATGTCATGCCCGTATGTTTTCCGCCGGAGGACGGATCCGTCCGGCGTTGTTTGGCGGAAAAGCGGGCATCCATTCCTTGGATCCCCGATAAAAGCATTCGGGGATGACAAGTGTTCATATGCTAGCTGCTCTAAACACCTTCCGTTTTTTTTCGCCATCCATCATCCGCTATCCGTCTCTTGTCATTTCCGGGTCTCTGGACCCGTTTTTACCTCCTTGAAGGCGGCAAATACCCCCGGTTTCGAAATGCTATATGAAATAAGGGGTTAGGACGCTTTAGGGGCTTTCTGTCGGATTTTCCGGGTCAAAAAAACGGGTCGTTTGTTTGCCTTTTATAGAGACGTGTGGTAGCATTTCGCGCGTAGAAACAGATTTTGGGATCCTTCGTAATGAGAAAACAAGTTCCTCTTTTAGCGCTGTTGGTCGCGATTTTTTCAATCACATCTTCCGCCGTTCTCTACGCCGAAGATCCGCAGCCTGCTGTCAATCTTCCTTCCGGCGAAAAAATTATCTCAGGCGACGTCACGGTCGATCGCTCCATCGCCAACAGCTTGAACGTCAACATCGCTTCCCCCAACGCCATTGTTGAATGGGCCAATTTTTCGGTGGGCGCAGGGTTTGCGGTCAATTTTAATTTTAATATCGCGCAGCCTTCTTTGGGCAGCATCCTAAACAGCGTCACCGGTTCGGCGATGTCCGTCATCAACGGCGCGATCAATTCCAACGGCAACGTGTTGCTCACCAACCCCAACGGCATCGTGTTCGGCCAGACCGCCGCCGTCAACACCGCTTCGTTCCTCGCCTCGACTTTGAAAATGGATTACGACAGTTTCCTGAACCCCGTGAACGGCCAGTATAAATTCTTCAAAGGCGACATGAACAGCTTTATCAAGAACGCCGGCAAGATCGCGGCCAAACCCGGCGGCTACATCGCGCTTCTGGCCGGTGCGGTCGAGAACACGGGCACGCTCCAAGTTTCAAGCGTTGACGCGAAGATCGGCAAGATCGTCCTGGCTTCCGGCGAGAAGATGACGGTCGCGATGGATGACCGGAGCCTGATCTCGGTGGCGATCGATGAAGGTGTCAAGGATGCCATCTTCGGTCCTGACGGCGTGAAGATCGATTCCGCGATCAAGAACAGCGGCTCGATCCTGGCCGACGGCGGCAAGGTCACCCTGACCGCGAAGACCCTCAATAAAGTGTTCGACTATGCTATCAATAACACCGGGATCATCCAGGCCAATAACTTGGTCAAGCATGATGGGGTAATCGAGCTCGTCGCCGAAGGCGCCCCCATCCTTAATACAGGGACTATAGAAGCCGGCAAGGTCACGGTCAGCGCTGTCGGCACCGATCTGATCAACCGCGGCAAGATCCTGTCCCAGCCCACAGCCGAGCCCACTATCCTGGGCAATATCCAGATCAATGCCATTAGTCTTATGCAGGACGGGAAGATCGTATCAAACGGTATCGTGACCATTGACGTGGATAACGTCGATACGACCCAGGTGATCGTCGTGACCCCCGAAAGTCTCGCCCAAGACCCCACCGGAGCCTCCAGCCTGCCGGTTGCGGTCATCCAGGGTAAAGAGGTCAGGATCTATTTCAAGAAGCTTGGGACAGGGGATCGTCCTGTCCGGGTCGATTCGCCCCAGGCCTACATGTACAGGCGGGAAGGCGACATCAATATATTCGAGAGTTCAGGCATAGGCACCAGCATGTGGATGCGCGGACCTCCGGAGGATGGTTTCTCGTTAATCAGCCTCAAAGACTCCAATCTGTCCTTAGACGCAGACCATGTTAGTTTGGTGGGTTCTGCGCCTCTCTATATATACGGCAATGTAACCTTCTCGAACCTCACCTGCACTGTCCCTGGCAAAACGATCTATTTTGAAGCCGGCAAGACCTACACCATCACCGGCACCACCCATCTGGAGGGCTCCGTCAACGCCGACGGCTCGATCAATTACATTAAGCTTCTATCCTCTATCAAAGGGACCCGCTGGTACATCGACCCCCAGGGTGCCCATGAAGTCTCCCAGGTCTATGTCGAGGATTCTTATAACCTGGACCCCAGGCTCATCGTGGGGGATAACATCGACCACGACGGCAATAGCTACAATTGGGATGCCAATCGCTATTCAGTGGCAAACGGTAACTGGAATTCAACCAGCACATGGTCTGCAACTTCCGGAGGGGCACCGGGGGCAAGCGTGCCAGGTTCGGGCGATGTAGTTTATATTGAAGGTGGACATACTGTTACAATTGCCGCTACAGGAGCGACATGTGCCTCCTTAACTATAGGGGGTACGACGGCTGGAACATTGGATATCCATCCTGGTACTTTTACAAGTTATACTTTAACAATATCTGGAGATGTCACTATAAATAGCAATGGTTCTTTTACAGTTACAAATGTCACCGGTGGTGCTGCCAACCATACAGTTACTATTGGTGGAAACCTGACTGTTAATGGTACATTTAACATGGTCACTACAGCTGATGATTATGCTACTGTGATTTTTAATGGGGCTTCACAGCAGACAATCAGCGGAACCGGGACCACTTGCACCTTCTTTAGCCTTACGGATAGTAATACTAGTGCCACCGGACTTGTATTAGGTAGAAATATTACTTTGGCACCGAATACTACTACTGCGACTACCGTTACCGTAACTGCGAATGATGTTCTTGACCTTGGCAGTTATACTTGCGACAGATCGGTTTCAGGTGCCGGTTCATTTATAGTTAATGCCGGAGCAAAATTAAAGATAGGCGGGACAAACAGTTTCCCAGCAAACTACTCTACAATTACTTTAGATGCCACAAGCACCGTTGAATACAACGGCACGAATCAAACAGTAGGAGCTCGCACATACGGGAATTTGACCCTTTCCGGCTCCGGCGCAAAGACGCTCGGTGGCGATACCACAGTAAATGGAGACCTTACCATTAGCTCCGGCGCCACGCTGGATGTTTCCAGCAATAGCTGGAATCTTACCGTGGATAACGACTGGTCCAATTCCGGCACTTTTACTGCCCGCTCAGGCACAGTGATTTTCAAGAGTGTCTCTACGATCCTTGGTTCTTCTGTGACTACCTTTAATGCTATTACCATTAAGCCGGGGTCCTCGGTAACGGTTTCGACTGATACGACTTCCGGTTCGATCACCTTTGATAATTCCAGTGCGGGTGCGTCGACTTTGACGGTCAATTCAGGGGTGACGCTTACAGTAAGCGGCACAATCACTCTTCGAAGCTCGACAGCCGCAGATACAGCTGCCACGTTGGCGGGCTCAGGTACGATCAACTGCGCTTCGATCGCTGTAGGGAGCACTATTACTCCAAACTCTTCTACTACATACACAACAATATTGACCTCTACGATCGCTAATTTATTAATTTCGGGTAACCTGGAAATTAAAAGTCAAGTGGGTGGTAGCGGCAGCAACAGATTTAATAATGCTACGTTCAAGCTTAATTCAGGAACAGTGAGCGTGGGGGGAGGCATCGTTCTTACCACGGGCAATTCGGGAAGTTCAGTAGCGACGCTGGATATGACCGGTGGAACTACTGCTGACGGGACCCTGATCCTTTCCGGCGCGACCCCGTTTACCACTTCCGGTGCGGGTGTTGAGACATTTAAGCCGAACGGAACGAGTGCGACCGTGATTTATTCGTATGATGGCGCTCAGACCGTGTGGGTGGATACCATTTATTCTTATACCAACCTTACGTTCTCGGGCAGCGGGACGAAGAACCTTGCTAGTCTTAGCACTATTAACGGTAATCTGACGTTGAGCGGGACAGCTTCGGCCACCACTGCCGCGAATCTTTCGATTGGCGGGAATCTTGATGTCGGAAGCGGCGCTGCTCTTACGGTAGCCGGATTTAATTTCACTGTGACGGGTACGACGTCTGTCTCCGGTACGCTGACCCACTCCTCAAAAACAGGTACCAAGAGGTTTTCCGGTAATGTCACGATCAATAACGGCGGGTCGTGGAATAACACCGTAAATGAAGACATCCGGCTCGACGGGAGTCTTCAGAATGACGGGACCTTTACTTCCGGCACGGGCGTCTATACCTTTACCGGCTCCGCAAAAACGATCGGCGGGACCAATGCCATTTCAGTCTCGAGTTTAATCGTGAACGGTACCGTGACCAATAACGGGACCCTGACGGTATTAGTAGCGCTCTCGGGCACCGGTACGCTGACCAATGGGACCAATGCCACGCTCAATATCGGTTCTTCTTCCATAGCGCCAACTTTGGTTGCTACGGCAGAAGGGAACACCGTAAATTACAATGGCGCTACGCAGGGGGTTAAGGCAACTACGTATGTTAATCTTACGCTTTCGGGCTCAGGCGCGAAGACAACGACCGGAGCGACGGTCAACGGTATTCTTTCGCGTGAGGGAACTGCAACGACAGTTGGGTCAGCCTTGTCTTACGGCCCGTCCGCAACGTTGCAATACAAGGGAAGTGCGGCTCAGACGACGGGCACCGAGTTTCCCGCAACCTGGAGCGGATCAGGCGGTGTCATCATTGCTAATACGAGCGGTTATGCGGTGACGCTTAATCGCTCAACGGTTATTAATGCCGCTCTTACGATTAACAGCGGAGCGATTTTAGATACGAGCGCTGCCAATGACTACGCGGTCACCTTTGGGGGTAATTTCACGAATAACGGCACCTTTATTGCCAACGGTTCCGCGATTACGATCAGCGGCACGGGAACGCAAAGCATCGCGGGCTTCTCAACGACCGGCACCGTATCGATGACGAAGACAAGCGGCACGGCCACTTTGACCGGGAATATCACGGCGGGCGCTCTGACGATCGATGGCTTGGGCGGGACGCTTGACGCATCGGGGGTCGACCTCATCGTCAACGGGGCGGTCAGCGTCACGAACGGCACGTTCCGCGCTCCCGGCGAGGGTAAATCGCTCACCGTGACCGGCAACTGGACGAGTAACAGCGGTTTCGACCCCAATGGCGGCACGGTCATTTTTACGGGCGGGAGTTCCACGCTTGATGTTCAAGCCACCGGCGCTTTTTTTCATGATCTCACGATCAACAAAACGCTTAATACCGATACGGTCTCGATCAGCAGCGGGGACAGTTTTAGCGTTGAAGGAACGCTTACCCTTACGAACGGAAAACTGAGCGGCGGCACGGAGGTTGTCGTCAAAGGGGACATGACGATCGGCTCGGGCTGGGACGGCGGTGATGCCAATTATCGTTTTAACGGCGGCGTGGACCAGACGCTTACGGCCAACGGTGTGGCGCACGGGACCGGCACATTCGAGATCAATCCGTCCTCCACGAGGACCGTTTCTTTGACGGGGACGGGTTTTATCGCTCCGAGCTTTACGGTAACGAGCGGGACCTTTGATGGCGGCAGTGTTCCGATGACGATCACGGAAACCCTCACGATCAACGGAGGCTTGTTCCGCGCTCCGGCCGCGACGCTGACCCTCGACGGTGTGGTCTACACGCGCCTCAGTGCCGGCACTTTGGATCCGAATAGCGGGCTGGTGAAATTCACCGGCGGCGATTCGACGCTCGATCTTCCGTCCGGCGCTTCAGACTTTTTTCACGACCTTACGATCGATCTCGCGGCGGACACGGATACGGTCTCGATCAGCAGCGGGGACAGTTTTAGCGTTGAAGGAACGCTTACCCTTACGAACGGAAAACTGAGCGGCGGCACGGAGGTTGTCGTCAAAGGTGACTGGACCATTGGCGCCAACTGGGACGGCGGTAATACCAATTACCGTCTTGACGGCGGCGTGGACCAGACGATCAATACCAACAATGTCGCTTACGGGACCGGCAGTTTTGAGATCAATTCGTCGGTGTTCGCCAAGGTGGACCTGACTGGGACCGGATTTATCGCTCCGAATTTTACGATGATCAATGTCACGTTCAATGCGAACGCGGTCCCCATGGTCATTACGGGGGATTTTTCGATCAATGGCGGCACATTCAACGCGCCCTCAACGACCCTTACGGTCAGCGGGAACTGGTCGAATTCCGGGACCTTTAATGCGGGAACGGGCGAGGTCATTTTTGATGCCGATAGCGGCACCGTCACCATAATGAGCAATTCATCCTCCTTTAATGACGTCGATTTTCGCGACGACCCCGCCGGTGTCACCTTTCAGCTCCTGGACGATCTGGATGTGAACGGGGACCTCACCATAACTCGGGGCACGCTGGACGCCAATGGTTACGACATAACCGTTGCCGGCAGCTGGACCAATAACGACCGCTTTACGGCTCATGGCGGCACGGTTACCTTCGACGGGACGGCGGCGGGGAAAACCATCACCAGCGGTGATTCAAGTTTTGATGTTCTCATCATAAACGGAACGGGCGGAACCTGGACGCTGAACGATCCTTTGGTGTTTACGGGTGATCTGACGATCCTAAGCGGCACTTTAGATTTGGACGGCAACGCTCTTGATGTCGGCTCGCTTGATAACCAGGACACGATCACCACCTCATCCGGAGACATCGATGTCACCAGCACCGGCGATATAAAAGTCGGCATCATGACCAATGCCGGCGGCACGATAAAACTAACGTCCACTTCCGGCGCTATTCTCGATAACAACGGGGACGATAACAATATTACCGCGAACGCTCTGATCCTTTCGGCGGCCAACGGGATCGGGGATGACGGAACAACCCAGGACGCGGTCGAAACCGAGGTTGCGCAACTTCAGGCGACCAATACCCAGAACGGTATTTGGGTAGTTAATGAGGGTTCTTTAAGTTTGAGCAATATAGACGGCGGGGAGTATGCAGTTGAGAATGTCAATGGCTGGGTAAACATAAGCGCCAACGGGTCTGAGGCGGATAATGGAATCACTCTCGATGTCAATGCTCCGGTTACAGCTTCCGGGGATATTACGCTGGAGGCGAATCATACAGTAGAGATAGATGAAAATCTCGGAGAAGGCGATTCTGTCGAAGATTCTTCCGAAAATTACGCCGTCATCAACGTTAACAGCACAATTTCTTCGACCGGCACAGGCAACATTACTTTGACAGCTACCAATACCGTTATTAGAAACATTACAACGGATTCTTATATCAGTTACTACTACGATGAGTCTTATAACTACGCCTGGATCAACATCAACAACCCGATCTCTTCCAAGAGCGGTTGGATCGCTCTTCTCGCGGATAACAATGTGGAGACCCATATTGAAGTCAGCGGTTCTATCTCCGATGGCTACTATGATTACTCTCTGAACGAGGCCATTGTGTACGTTAATTATGGGGGGAGCTTCGTGGAAGACTTTATTGCCACGGATACCGGCGCTATTAGTTTGACCGCTGAAAATAATTATATCCGCGATGTCAGTGCCGACAGTATTGATTACCTATGGATCGGAGATTATGACTATAGCTATGGAGATTATGGCTATCCTTATAATCACGCTTATATCGATATGGACAATGTTGAGATCACTTCTGGATCTAGGGACATAACCATATCGGTCACTAATACTGTTGATACTAATGTTCAGGCAACGGATGGGTCGGAGACCGGCGGTATTTATGACTATCAGGACTATTCGGAGAACTACGCCTATCTCGACATTTCCAACGAGAGCAAAACCACTCTCTCCACCGCGGGAACGATTACCCTGAATGCCACAAATACCGTCAATCCTGCTTCCAGCGACAGCTCGATCACCGCGGATTACATCGGTTATTATGATAATGAGTCTTACAACTATGCCCAGATATATGTGTGCGATACCATTTCCACGACAGCAGGAGATATCGATGTAACGGCATCCAATTCTGTTAGAAAAGAAATTATCGCAGGTTATCTGGATGAATCTTTCGGATCGTACAATGGATACTACTATGACTACTCTTATAATGCTGCCTACGTAGATATCGATGGTACTTTAGATACCCGCTCCGGCGATGCGGAAGATCTAAGCTCGAGCATGATCAACGTGTCTGCCGCCAATACGGTGGAAAATGTGCTCACTATCGACGAGTACATCTATTATTACGACTTGGGGGTTGGGGGGGATTACGATTACAGTAACTACGCCGGAGTCGATCTATCGGGTTCTGACACCCTCTATTCGGATACTGGGGACGTTACGATCACTGCCAAAAACGACATTACTCATGACATTACCGCCGGGTACATAGAATATTATTATGATTACTCCGATAACGAAGTCTATCTTAATCTCTCCAGCCCGATCTATTCTCAAAGCGGCAATGTCAAATTAGAGGCGTCTAACCGCATCGAGACCACCATTATGGCCACAGCCGACGGGGACGGCGGTATTTATGAGTATGATGATGAGTCGTACAATTATGCGGAGGTAGACGTCAACAACGTTATATCCACGACGGAAGGGATCGATATTTCCGCGACGAACAATCTTACCAGGGATATCACCGCTGACTATCTGGGTGATTTTTACGGCGAGTCTGGCAACGATGCCTACATCTATATCTATGATGATCTTACCACCGACGAGGTTTACGATGCAGAATCAGGAGATCTCACGCCTGCGGAGAGTGATGGTAAGATCAATCTGTCAGCCTCCAATACCGTCACCAATGATTTTGACGTGGAGGGTGACCCGGAAGACGAGACTGATAATTACGACGAGATCTACATTTCCGGCGCTCTGTCGACCGATCTCGGCGATACGTCCATAGCGACCCATAATTTAACGGGAAATCCGACCATTAACGGCACTCTTGTGATCAGCGACACGCTTGACGCGGCCAATAGCGACAGCATCGATGTCAACGGGGACGTCGATATACGATCAGGCGGGATTTTTGTTGCTCCCAATTCCGGAAGTTTTACCGTCTCAGGGGATTGGACCAATGAGGGCGGGTCCTTTGATGCCAATGGCGGTAAGGTCACCTTTGACGGCGAGGATACCCAGAACATCACCTCAGGCGGTGCCAATTTCTATGATTTGGACATTGCCAATACCTCGGAGGATACCGTCTACCTAAAGGATGATCTTGGGGTCGACGGAAGCCTTACCATTGGATCAGGCAGCACGCTCAACCTAAACGGCAATGATGTGGAAGTCGGCAATGATCTCACCAATAATGGCACTTTAGTTTTCTCTGCTACCGGCATTAAGGCGGACGATAAAGTATATGACGGCAACACCGTTGCAACGCTTGATACTAAGGACGCTGCGCTGGTTGAAACCATGGTGATCGGCAAGAGCACCGTCGTTTTAGATGCGACGGGCGCTGTGGGGACCTTTGCCAGCCCGGATGTTGGAACTGACATTGCCGTGACCGTAACAGGCCTGACGCTTACTGTCACGGGTGATTACACGATCTCATTACCGGCGATTACCGCCAACATCACAGCCGTCACTCCGCCGGCGCCGACGCCCACTTCGGGCGGAGGCGTCACGACAGAGATCTTGAACCAGTTGGGGATCTTTGAAGTTCCGTGGTTCCCGCCCGCCGGCGCGACCGATCTGACCACCTACCAGATGAACTCTTTCGTTTCATTCCTGAACGCCGTCTATTTTTACCAGCCGCTGACCTCTTTCGATATGGCCGCGTTTGATCTTTTGTTCCAGGATGAGGGAAATCTTCAGTTCCTGAACGGTGTGATCAGTCTATTGGGTCACGAAGGTCTTCTCCCAAGCTAGGGGACGGGTGCTGATCATCAAATAATCTCTGTATAAAAAAATAATCCGGATGGTATAAGATAGAGGGCAAGTGAGGAACTTGCCCTCTTTGTTTTATGTGCGTTTTGTAATACTATAGTCGATACATTCTTATCATAAGGAGGATCCTATGGCGTTCAAAAAAGTGATGTGGGGAGTACTGGCGGCATTTTTATTCGTGAGCGGTTGCGGCCCGAAACCCGGCGCCGTCCCGGGAGGAGAAGTGGTCGTCAGCATCAACGATTACAAGATCACGCGCGGCGAGTTCGAAAGCGAATTTAAAGATTCTCCTTATGGGACAGTCGATACGCCGGAGTCCCGTCAGAATTTCCTGAATGCCCTGATCGACCGGAAATTGATCCTGCAGTATGCCCAAAGAGAAGGGTTCGATAAGGAGAGGCCCTTCCTGGAGGCCATCGAGAAATTCTGGGAGCAGTCGCTCCTGAAGATCGTTTTGGACAAGAAGATGCTCGAAATGACCGCCCGGAATGTCGCGGCCGGCTGGGAGGCCCAGAGGGCCGAAGATGCGAAAGAAATGAATGACTGGATGAGCACACTCCGGAAAGGGGCGCGTATCACGATCCACGAGGGCGCCTTGAAAAATGCCGCCGGTCCAAAGGGAGGCCGTTAACATGGAGAAGCGAAAGAACTATTTTATCGACAAAGATTTCCAAACCCGTTTTATCGTGAAATTCTGCTTGTTCGTCGCCGTGACGGGCGGGTTCATTATTCTTGCGCTTTACGCGCTGGCCGGAAAAGCGACGACGGTCTCTTTCGTGAACTCTCGCGTGGTGGTGCAGACCACGGCCGACTTCCTTTTTCCGCTGCTCCTCCAGACCTTTGTTGTCTCGATGATCGTGGTGGGTTTGGCGACCGTGATCGCCACTTTATTCATTTCCCACCGGATCGCGGGACCCGTCTTCCGTTTCAAGAAGGTGCTGGCTTCTTTGAGTGAAGGCGATTTCTCGCTCGGCTGCAGGATCCGTCCCACGGATTCCCTGCAGGACGTGGCGACGGCATTCAGCACCATGCTCGCCAATGTCCGCAGGACCTTTGATTACGTGGACAAGGACCTCGCGAAACTCAAAGAAAAACTGGACGCGGGGGACCTGAAAGAGATCAAAAAGTCCGTTTTCGAATTGGATAAGGCATTGCACCGTTTTAAATTTTGATGAGATCCTCTAAAAGATTTTGTCACTTAGTATTTCTGGTGTGCGTGGGCCTTCTTTGGAGCGTGTCTTCCGCGTGCGCCCTGGACGACGGTTTTAGCTCCGATAAAAAGTTCGAGGGCAAATACATCACTGCCTATTGCGCGCCCGGACTGGATGTCCAAAGCTTGATGTCCAAGCTGAACGTCCGCCCGTCCGATCAGATCCTCGCGGGCCAATCACGGAGGTCTTCTGACCTTCCGGACGGAGAACTTGCGCCTATGCTCGACACGCTCTTTTTGAAGGTTTCCAATATTTTGGACATGCATCTCTACAGTCTTAAAACGGACCTCAAGATATGCAACACGAATGACGAGCTTACGGACATCTACAGGCATCTCTTCAATGCAAGCCTCGGGGGCCGGCGTTCCTTTTATGTTTATGATCTTAATTCGATCTATATTTCCGCGGATGCCTTCCAACCGGGTATTGTCGGCCATGAGATGAGTCATGCGATCATCGGTCATTATTTTGGCATTCCGGCGCCCGTCAAGGTCCAGGAAGTCCTGTCCATGTACGTCGAGTACAACCTTAAAAAATAGGGTGCGATATTCGTTGGGCCTATCCAATTCTTGTTAGAAATTTAAAGGTTCATTGGATGGGTCCTGTCAACCATTGAAGAAATAAATGAAAGACAAGGGCCTATAGCTCAATCGGTTAGAGCAGAGGACTCATAATCCTTTGGTTCCTGGTTCGAGTCCAGGTGGGCCCATTCTTTTTTCCTTCTTGACACTTCTTCCAGGTGAAAAGTACACTTGGATGCATATTCTTAGGCGTTTCATCATAAGGGGGTCTTTTGTGGAAAAAGTGAGACTTTTTGCGGTGTGTGCGGTTCTGGGTATGATGCTTGCCTCGTGTGCGTTCAGTTCTCCGAAATATTCGTTCGGTCCTTATTCAGAGGCCGAAACTTTCTATAAGAAGGGGAATTATCCTAAGGCGATCGAAAAGTATCAGGAATACTTGACCACCCATTCTCAGGGGAACTTGGCTGCGATCGCGGAATATTACATTGCAAAAAGCTACGCCGCGTCCGGGAACCAGGACAAGGCCCGTGAAAGTTTCAAACAGGTTTTGGAGAAGTTCCCAGGAACGAGTTGGGCGGAGTTTTCCAAGGATCAACTTAATATGTTGCAGGATACTTCGAAAGTTTAAAAGAGTCTAAAAAAACAAAAGTCTGTCATCCCCGCGAAGGCGGGGATCCAGAGCTTGGATTTCCGATTAAAGCATTCGGGAATGACGTTGTTAAAAGTCTGGCGATCGTTTTTATTGTTCTTTGATCTTTTAAGGGTTTTTGAGAAGGCCTTTTCGGATGACCGCGCACAGATGACGAGAGACGGGAAACGACCTGTCCAACCGTTGTGGGAGGAAAGTCCGAGCTTCATAGGGCATCGTAGTGGGTAACGCCCACCTTCCGTATTCAAGGATCGAAAGATCCTCTTGTTTGCGGGACGGATCAGAGCCACAGAGACGAGTCCTTGTTACGAAAGTAACAGGGGGTGAAACGCGGCAATCTCTACGTGAAGAAAGGCTAAATATGACGAGAAGCGAAAGCGGGAACGGCCCGTTCCTATCTCGCCGCAAGGCGGGGATCTCGTCGGGTCAGCCGACCGAGGCCTGCAGTGATGCAGGTCCTAGATAGATGGTCATCGTCCATTGCGTAAGCAAGGGATACAGAACTCGGCTTATAGGGAAGGCCTTCTCATTTTTTTCTGCAATGGATTGCAGGCTTGACAAAAAGGAAAGAAACAGGTACCCTTCTGCCGACAAAGTACGATTTGAACTCCTTTTAAGACGGCGCTGAGACGCCGACAAAGGTGGGAAAAATGGAAAAAAAAATAGCAGCTTATGGTCGCCCTGCACAGATGTGCGGGGTTTTTTTGTGCCCGGAGCACTTATGACCTCCTCGGAAAAGCAGGTCCTGGATGAGGGCGCGATCGAACGGGCGCTTGCCCGTATCGCCCATGAGATCCTCGAACGCAACCAGGGCATGGCCCCCCTCGCGCTAGTCGGCATTCGAAGCCGCGGCGTTTTCCTCGCCAAACGACTCCAAAAGAAACTTTCCGAGATCGAAAAAAAAGAGATCCCCATCGGCATTCTTGATATCACTCTTTATCGCGACGACCTGAGCGAGATCGGCCCCAAGCCCGAACTTCGCGAAACGGATATCCCCTTCAATCTTAAAGGCAAGATCGTGATCCTGATCGACGATGTGCTTTTTACGGGCCGGACCATCCGGGCGGCCTTGGACGGGCTCATCGATTTCGGAAGACCCCGGGCCATTCAACTTGCGGTGCTCGTGGACCGCGGGCACAGGGAATTGCCCATCAAGGCGGACTACGTGGGTAAGAACGTTCCGACCGCCTTTCAAGACAAAGTGATCATCCGTTTGAAAGAAACGGAAGGGAAAGATGAAGCGGTGATCTCCGGAGGGGGCAAGCCATGACACAGAACGGAAAGTTCCAGTGGAAACGGAAGGACCTTCTCGGTCTGCGTGATCTTTCGGTGGAGGAGATCCTGCTGATCCTGGATACCGCGAAATCTTTCGGGGAAGTTTCCCAGCGCGAGGTCAAAAAAGTCCCGGTCATGCGCGGCAAGACCGTCGTGAACCTCTTCCTGGAGCCCAGCACCCGGACCCGGGTTTCTTTCGAGCTCGCGGAAAAACGTTTAAGCGCAGACACCATCAGCATGGCAAGCGCCGGCTCCAGCATGACCAAAGGCGAATCCTTGTGGGACACGATCGCCAATATCGAAGCCCTGAAGGTGGATATCATCGTGATGCGGCACGGTTCCTCGGGGGCCCCGCACCGCGTGTCCAATTACACAAAGTGCGGGATCGTGAATGCCGGGGACGGGATCAACGAGCACCCCACGCAAGGACTTTTGGACATCTTCACGCTTCGTGAGATCAAAGGAAAGATCAAAGGTCTCAAGGTGGTCTTTGTCGGGGACATCCTGCACTCCCGTGTGGCGCGTTCGAATGTCTGGGGTTTGACGAAACTCGGAGCGGAGGTCGTCATCTGCGGGCCGAAAACGCTGATCCCGTGGGGGATCGAGGAATTGGGGGTGAAGGTGATCCATGATGTGAAGAAGGCGATCGACGGCGCGGACGCCGTGACGCTTCTCAGGATCCAGATGGAACGGCAGAACGAGACTTTGTTCCCGAGCATCCGCGAATATGCGAGCACTTTCGGGATGAGCACCGAGCTTTTCAAATGCGCGAAGCCCGACGCGATCCTCATGCATCCGGGGCCCGTGAACCGTGGCGTCGAGATCGAGAGCGCGCTCGCGGACAGCCCTCAGTCTTATATCCTCAAACAAGTCACCAACGGGATCGCGGTCCGCATGGCGGTCCTTTACCTCTTGAGCGGAGCGTTGAAAAATGAAAAATAAACTGAACGGGCAATCCGTCAAGAACCTGATCATTCGGAACGCCCATATCGTCGATCCTGCGAACAAGATCGATGAAGTGATGGACCTTCACGTCAAGAGCCACCGGATCGTGAAATGGGGCAAGGACCTTGCGGCGGAGGAGGCGGAGATCCTGGATGCCGGGAAGCTCCATCTTCTTCCGGGTTTGGTGGACCTGCATGTGCACTTCCGTGAACCCGGTTACGAGCATAAAGAGACGATTGAAACGGGGGCCCAGGCGGCGATCGCGGGCGGTTTTGTGGCCTGTGTGACCATGCCGAACACAAAACCCGCCTGTGACAACGCGCAGGTCGTGAAATATCAGATGGAGCGCGCGAACGTGCTCAACTTCAATATCTTTCCGGCCGGGACGCTGACTCAGGGACGTGAAGGCAAGAAGATCTCAGAGATGGCTGAAATGAAAGCGGCGGGTGCCGTGGCCGTGACCGATGACGGGGGGTGGGTCGTGGATTCCGGGGTGGCGCGCCGGGCTTACGAATATGCCTCAACATACGGACTTCCGGTCATGTCTCATGCCGAAGACCATTCGGTCAGCATCAACGGCGTGATGAACGAGGGGGTGGTTTCCTCGAAGCTCGGGCTCCGGGGTTCTCCGAACGCCGCCGAAGATATCGCGACGGCCAGGGACATCGAACTGGTGCGGCTTATCAAGTGCCAACTCCACTTTCAGCATGTCTCGACACGCGGGGCCGTAGCCATGATCCGGCGCGCGAAGGGGGAAGGGTTGCCCATTACCGCGGAAGCGACGCCGCATCATATCGCGCTGACGGACGAGGAATTCGTGAAATACGATACCTTCTATAAGATGAATCCTCCGCTTCGCACCGAAAAAGACAGGCAAGCGATCATGGCAGGTCTGGAGGACGGCACGATCGACGCGATTGCAACCGATCACGCGCCGCACGCACTCGAGGAGAAGGATCGGGATATCGAAGTAGCTCCCTTCGGCACGATCGGATTGGAGTCGGCCTTCGGGGTCATCATGACGGAGCTTTTTCACGGTCGGAAATGGAAGTTGGAAGATATCGTCAGGAAGATGAGTTTGACACCGGCGGAGATCCTGAAAAAAGCGAACTTCGGAAGACTCAAGGTTGGCGAGCAGGCGAATTTTATACTGGTGGACGTGGACAAAGACTGGGTTTTTGAGGAAGACAACGTTCAATCAAAATCCCTGAATTCCTGCTTTTATGGCAGGAAACTCAAGGGTAAGGTCCTATACACATTTGTGAAAGGGTATCAGTATGTTCTTTAGCGTTGTGCTGCTCTGCGGGGGAAGATGATCACAAAAAAGTACGACGAGGATGTCCCTATCCTTGAAAATAAAAAGGTCAACGATAAATATTTCAAGCTAGTTTTCCCTTCCCGAAATCTTTCAAAAAATATCAAACCCGGGCAGTTCCTCCAGGTCCGAGTCAATCAGGGGCAAGATCCCTACCTGAGGCGTCCTTTCAGCTACTTTCGGGTTTCGCGCGGCAAGGTGGAGATCCTCTATGAGGTCCTGGGGCGAGGCACTTCCATTCTCTCAGGGAAGAAGAAAGGCGATATCCTTCGGGTGATGGGGCCGCTGGGGAACGCATTTACCAAGGATCTCGGTAAAAAGAAACGCATTCTGGTCGCGGGCGGGGTGGGCGTTCCACCGCTCGTTTTTCTTGCCGAGAAATATCCAACGGCCCATCTTTTGATCGGTACGAAATCCAAAGCCGAACTGATGCCGAAATCTGAGCTTAAAAAAATCCGCGCCAAGGTTCTTTATTCCACGGAGGATGGCTCGTACGGTACAAAAGGTCGCGTGACCCTGCTACTTGAAGAGATCCTTAAAGATCAACATCCCGGGGAGTTCTTCATTCAGACCTGCGGGCCCAGGCCTATGATGGAAGCGGTGATCATAATGGCCGAGAAATACGGCGTTGAAGGAGAAGCGTCCTGGGATGAGAGCATGGCATGCGGGGTCGGGGCATGTTTGGGGTGTATGGTGAAGACACGCGGGGGTCTCAAACGCGCCTGCGCGGACGGGCCAGTGTTCAAATTTGAGGATTTTGGACCATGAAAGTCGATTTGACGACCCATATCAAGGACCTTGCGCTCAAGAATCCCGTGACGGTCGCTTCCGGGACGTTCGGGACAACGGATGAATATGGCGGGTATGTGGACCTCAGGAAACTCGGGGCGATCATCACCAAGACCATCACCGTCAAACCCCGCACTGGTAATCCCATGCCGCGTATCTGCGAGACCTCGGCGGGGATGCTTAACGCGATCGGACTTCAGAATAAAGGGCTCGAGGATTTCATCGAACACAAGATCCCTTATTTCAAAAAACTTGGTGTTCCGCTCATCGTCAGCATTGCCGGAGAATCTGCGAAGGAATTCGGCGAGCTCGCCAAGACATTCGACGGGGTGAAGGATGTGGTGAAAGCGATTGAGGTGAATCTTTCCTGCCCGAATGTCGAAACCGGGGGCGTTAATTTCATGAAAAAACAGGAGCGCATCCTGGACGCAGTTAAAGCGGTGTGTGATCAGACGGGCCTTGTTGCTTTTGCCAAGATCTCGCCCGAACTTGGGGATGTGCTTGAGATCGCGGGCAAAGTGATCGGGCAAGGAGCAGACGGGATCAGCTTGATCAATACGCTGCGAGGGATGGCGATTGATCTTCGAACACGGAGTTCCAAGCTTGCGAAGGATTTCGGGGGTTTGAGCGGCCCGGCGATCAAACCGGTCGCGCTTCGCTATGTGTATCAGGTCAAAAAAGAATTTCGGGTCCCAGTCATTGCCTCCGGAGGCATCGCGAACGCGGAAGATGCTCTCGAGTTTCTGATCGCGGGCGCAGATCTTTTGGCGATCGGGACGGCAAATTTCGTGGAGCCGCAAGCGACGCTGAACATCCTGAGTGGGATCGAGGAGTTTTGCCGTAAGGAGAATATCCGGAGCCTTGAAGACCTACGAGGGAGTTACAAACCTGCCGAAGAAAAAGGAGAAGGGTGTCATCGATGAGCGATCTTGATCCGAAGGACCGGCTAATTGTCGCACTGGATGCGCCCACGATGGAGATCGCCGAGCAGTGGCTAGACGAGCTTAAGGGTGTCATCCATTTTTACAAAGTCGGGCTTGAACTTTTTACGGCCCATGGCTGGAAGGCTGTAAACCTTGTAAAAAATCACGGAGGACGCGTTTTTTTGGATCTTAAGCTCCATGACATTCCGAATACTGTGAGCCGGACGTTGGCGTCGGTTTGTGAGCACGAAGTGGATCTCGTAAATGTTCATGGCCTCGGCGGGTTTGAGATGATGAAGACGGCCCGTGAGGCGGTGGAGGAATATTCTTCGGGTCATGTGAAAAAACCGCAACTGATCGCCGTGACGATCCTGACAAGTCACGACCAGAAGTCTCTCGCGCGCGAGCTCCGTGTCCGGGGGAGCGTGAAAGACGAGGTGTTGCATTTGGCGGGTTTGGCAAAAAAGGCGGGGCTGGATGGGATCGTCTGCTCGCCTGAGGAAACTTCGTGGGTCCGAAAGAAGTTTAAGGAGGATTTTTTGATCATCACCCCGGGTATTCGTCCGGAAGGCGCGGACAAAGGGGACCAGAAGCGGATCTATACTCCGGAAAGAGCTTTGAAAGCCGGTTCCGACTATATCGTGGTCGGTCGTCCCATTACACAAGCCTCTCATCCCAAAGAAGCCGCTCTCCAGATTTTAAGCTCGATGGCCTCATCTTGAAGCTTCTAAGACTTAACCTGTTGAAAATAAAGAACTTATAAAAACATCTCCTACGCTTTCCCTTGACAGTTCCATGGAAACTTTTATAATACGCACCTCATCGCTCTGGTTTTCATTGCCGTGAAAATCAGAGTAAGCGGAATGTCCTATAACTTTCCTGAGATTCCAAAATTATGATACGAAGCATGACCGCTTTTGCCCGCGTGTCGCTTGCGGCCTTGGGAAAGCGCTGGGTTGTGGAGATAAGATCGCTCAATCAACGGTATTTTGAACTTTCTTTGCGACTTCCTCCCGTGATGTATGCGCTCGAGTCGCAAGTTCGCCCTCTTGTCCAGTCTGTGATGCGTCGGGGGAAAATAACGCTTAGCGTTTCGGAAGAAGGCCGCGCCGGCGAGTCGCTTGCGTACGAACTGGATCCGGATCAGGTGAAGGCCTATCTCGCATCGGCCAAGAAGATCAAATCCAAGTTCAAGTTGGAGGGGAAGCTTACGGTCGAAGAGATCATGCGGCTTCCCGGTGTGGTGAAAGAAAAAACCGCCGAAGATCTCCCGAACTGGAATTGGGCGAAACTCAGCGGTTTTTTAAAGAAAGCCATGGAGAAGGCTGTTCGCCATAAGGAAGAAGAGGGCGATAAACTGGAAAAGGATTTTCGTCAGCGTCTCGACCATATCGCCAAAACAGTGCATAGGATCGAGATGTTGGTGCAGGGCAATCGGAAGGTCTCTTTCGGAAAATTGAAAAACCGTCTCCAAGACCTTCTCGGAGATGAAAAGCTCGATGCCGACCGGCTTTATCGTGAAGTGGCTTTTCTGGCCGAGCGTTCGGATATCACTGAAGAAACAGTGCGCATGAAAAGTCATTTGGAGCTTTTCGAAAAGTGGCTTGGAAGGCCGGGCGAGATCGGGCGCGAGCTGGATTTTCTTTGTCAGGAAATGAACCGGGAGGCGAACACGATCGCGTCGAAGGCCCAACTCTTCGAGGTTTCGCGGGAAGCCATTGCGGTCAAAAGCGAGATAGAAAAGATCCGCGAGCAGGTTCAGAATGTCGAATAAAACAACGGGGTCAAGACAGGGCATTTTGGTGGTTTTGTCCGCGCCCTCGGGATGCGGAAAAACAAGCATTGTCGAACGTCTTCTCAAGCGGCACCAGGACTGGGTCCGTTCGATCTCAGCCACGACACGTAAACCCCGGGTCGATGAAAAGGACGCGCAGGATTATTTTTTCTACTCCAAACAGGATTTTGAACAAAAAGTGCGTGAAGGGAAGATGTTAGAGCATGCCATGATCTACGGTAATCTTTACGGCACTCCTCGGGAATTTGTGGAGGATCAGATCGCCCGGGACAAGATCGTGGTGATGACGATCGATGTGCAGGGGACGAAACAGATCATGGAGTCTTGGGGGAAAGAGCGCTCGCTTCTCAGTATCTTTATTCTTCCGCCTTCAGTCAAAGCATTGCGGGAGCGTCTCACGGGAAGGAACACGGAAAACCCTGCGGAGATCGAAAAGCGGATCGAGATCGCGCAGGACGAGATCAAGGCCGCGAAGCTTTATGACCACACGGTCATTAATCAGAGCCTGGACCAGGCGGTTCTCGAAGTTGAGGAAATTATTTCGAATGTCTTAAAACAAAGGAGAAAAAAATAATCATGGCGTATATCGCGTTAGAAAAGATCTTGTCGGAAAAGAACAAAAGCCTCTACAAAAGCGTGCTGACTGCCGCGGCGCGGGCGAATGAACTTGCGCAAGGCGCCCAGCCACTCATCAAAACAGACTCCAAAAAAGTCGCGACCATCGCGCTTCTCGAAATGGCCGCAGGGAAGGTCAGCTATGTCGAAACCAAGGCCAAAGGCAAGAAAACTCTCGGGTAGGACGGTCCTTCATATCCTGACGGGGAGTATCGCCGCCTACAAAACTCCGGTGCTCATTAAACGGATGAGGGACGAAGGCGCGCGGGTAGTGTGTGTCATGACGTCCTGCGCCAAGGAATTTGTGACGCCGACCGTGCTTCGCACCGTAAGCGGCGGACGCGTATATTCCGAAATGTTCCCTCAAGATGCTCCTTTTGGCGTGCTTCACACGTCCCTGGCGGATCTCCCGGATCTTGTGCTCGTTTCTCCCGCGACCGCGAATTTTATTGCGAAGATGGCAACCGGCATTTCGGATGATCTGGCGAGCTGTCTCGTTCTCGCGACGCCGAAACCCATTCTGGTCGTTCCGGCCATGAACGATCAAATGTACATGCATCCTGTCACCCAGAAAAACGTCGCTCAGTTAAAAGCCCTTGGGTATCACTTCGCGGATCCGGTCGAGGGAGATCTGGCTTGCGGGCGCGTGGGTGTCGGCCACATTGCTCCTGAAGAATCCATACTCGATTTGGTGAAGAATATTCTTTCCAAAAAGTTCAGTCGCAGGTAGCTGAAGTGGCGTCACGCCTTAGAAAGATCCTCATTACCGCCGGACCGACACGGGAGATGCTTGATCCTGTGCGATTTCTCTCCAATCTTTCGACAGGGGAGATGGGCTATGCGCTTGCGAAAGTAGCCGTCTCAAAAGGCTATCAGGTAAGCCTCGTCAGTGGTCCGACGGATCTTCGGCCTCCTAAGGGTGTCAAGTTTTATCCCGTCATCTCGGCCCTGCAAATGAAGAAAATCTGCGCGGAACTTTTTCCAAGGCACGATGGTCTCATCATGACAGCGGCTGTTTGCGATTTCATGCCTGCCGTGGCGGACCGACACAAAATCCCGAGCGTGAAGGGGCTGACACTCCAGCTTAAACGCACGCCGGATATCTTGGCGGCACTCGCAAAACGAAAAGGCCGCAGAGTGGTGATAGGTTTTTGCCTTGAGACTCAGGACTTGATGCGCCGCGCTGCGGAGAAGCTTATCAGGAAAAAGCTGGATGGTATTGTCGCGAATTTTTATGATCCCAACGGCCATAGTCCGTTCGGGAAACGGAGCGTAGGGGTTCATTTGATCGATGCCTCTGGCAAGGTCCGGAAAATTACCAATCGGTCGAAAGAGAAGATCTCGAAGACCCTTTTGGGATGGATGGAGAGCTTGGGGCGGTGCTAAATATCTATTTTGAAAATCGAAAAAGTGATTATAATGAACGAAATTTTAGGTTCGAATGATTGATTCATGAACAATTTTTAGCCTAGGAGAAAACCATGAACACCTTCACGAGAAAATTGGCTATCGTTTTGATCCTTTCGCTTATTTTTAGCGGGTGCGCGACTGAAAGCGGTCTTACGGAAAGAGAAACGGGTGGTTTGGCGGGAGCGGCGCTTGGTGCGGGTGCGGGTGCTCTTGTCGGGGCCGCCTCAGGCCATGCGGGTGTCGGTACGGCCATTGGAGCGGGTGCCGGTCTTCTAACGGGTGTGGTTGCGGGTGAGATGGCGCGCCGCCAGAAGGAACAAACGAAAAAGGAACTGCGACAGGAAATGATGCAGCAACAGTATCAACCTCAGTATGCGCCCCAACCCGTTGCAGCCCAAAGCACTACAACAGTTCAGCAGCAGCCGGTCTACACTCAAGCCGCCGCTGTAAAGCAAGAACTGAACACAAAATATAACCCGAGGACCGGACAGACCTTTCCCTCGAATTATACCTACGATCCGAATACCGGAGAAGAGTTGAAATTGCTCCAATGATCCTATGAAATCTAAAAAGATCAAGAAAATCGGGATCCTGACCGGGGGGGGAGACTGTCCAGGCTTGAATGCAGTCATTCGCGCTGTCACTAAATCCGCTATTACGAATCATGGGTGGGAGGTTTTCGGCATTGAAGACGGCTATGCGGGCCTGATCGAAAAACGCGGTCATGAGCTGACCCAGGCCCAAGTGTCAGGAATCCTCACGTTGGGAGGAACTATTCTCGGGACATCGAACCGTGCGGATCCATTCAAGGTGCCCGTCGTCAAGGGAAAGAAGGTTGTTTTTGAAGACCACTCCGATCAGGCGATCGAGCATTTCCGGCAATGGGGCTTGGATGTTCTGGTCGCGGTCGGCGGTGATGGGACGCTTTCGATAGCCAATCATCTTTGTCGCAAGGGGATCCCGGTCGTCGGAATTCCAAAGACTATTGATAATGATCTGAGCGGTACGGATTATACGTTCGGTTTTCATACCGCCGTGAGCATCTGCACGGAAGCGATCGATCGGCTCCACACGACTGCGGCCGCGCATCATCGGGTGATGATCCTCGAAGTGATGGGGAGGAATGCCGGCTGGATTGCGCTTCATTCCGGTTCGGCGGGAGGTGCGGATATTATTTTGATTCCGGAGGTCCCGTATTCCATGGATGCAGTCGCCAAAGCCGTCAAGAGGCGGGCTCAGCATGGAAAAAAATTCAGTCTGATCGTTGCGGCCGAAGGGGCGAAGGAGAAAGGCGGGAAGGTCATTGAGAAAAAGAGCGATCCCAAGAACCCCTATCCCATCAAGCTCGGGGGTGTTGGAAAGTATCTTGAGGAGTGTCTTGAAAAATGCACGGGACTCGAAACTCGTTCGGCGAGTCTTGGGCACATTCAGCGGGGAGGCTCGCCGGTGCCGGCGGACCGCAATCTGGGGACGCTCTTTGGGACGCATGCTGTCGAGTTGATCGCTCAACGGAAGTGGGCCCAGATGGTTTCCGTGCAGGGGCAAGTGATCCGGTCTATTTCGATTAAGGAAGCAGTCCACAAGTTGAAGCTGGTCACGCTCGACAGTCCGCTTGTTGTGGCTAGCGAAGCCGTCGGGATCAGTTTCGGAAGATAAGGTCGCAGAAAAGGCGATTCGATCTTCGAGGAGATCGAGTCATTCAGATCTCTTCATTCTCTGGTTCATGAAAAACGGACGTCCCAATCTCAGATCTGAAGATAACGGTAAATAGGGACAGTGCTGACATCCAATCGAGATCAATAATAACCGGGCGCGGTAGCAAAGTGGTAATGCATCGGTCTGCAAAACCGATATCGGCGGTTCAATTCCGCCCCGCGCCTCGATTTCGTTTCAATAAAAAATCCCCCTAGAAGGCCATGGACTGGCCGGGAGGATCTTAAAATGCCCGAGTGGCGGAATCGGCAGACGCACCGGACTTAAAATCCGTTGGGGAGTTAAATCCCTGTGCCAGTTCAAATCTGGCCTCGGGCATTTTTTTTGAAATCCTGCCACTGCCGTGGAGTTATGCGGGTCCTCTCGAGCGTGCGCGCGTTCAGACGCTGAAGCATGCTTCCTTTCTCACAGGTTTTAACTGAAAAAATGACGGCCAATTAAGGCGATTTTAATACCCTTGCTTTTCCCGTGAGAGCCAGGGTGTTTCAACTTTGGGAGAAGTTGAGCAGGCTTAGGAACTATGGCCATGCTCGGGATACGAGTTTTCCAGCATTCTCGAGGGAGAAATTGTTTGGCTTATCTTTAAAAGCACTTTGACAAAAGTTAAATAAAATCATAACCCGTTTATTGAGAACAGGTTATGTGTATTGACAAGGCTTGAAAGTCGTGTTACTCTTTTGACAGGCGATGGAAATATTAAATGCTTGCGCGTTTCTCTCTACGGCCATAGAACGAGGCGGCCAAAAAATCGATCGCGAAAGGATGAAAAATGAACACAAAAAAGTGCCATTTTTTCCAGTTGAGCCACTCCGCTCCCAAAAAGTTCCTGGCATCTCTTGTTATCGTTGCATTTTTCTTTTCTCAAACGATCCCTTACGGTTTTGCTGACATTACGCTTCGTCCCAATGAGCGCGTGGTGCCCTACCAGTCCGAGACCCCGGCCGACAAGAGCGCGCCCGATTCACAAGATTCTTCCAAAAATCCCCAGGTACCGATCGACAAATCGTCCCGATTTCTGCAAGGCGAGTCCCCCCTGAGTCTTTCCAAAACGGACGCCCAGGATGTCCGGGATTATGAGGAATATTCTTTCGAAGACGCCGTTGCGCAATTCAGCCCGGATTATGCTTCCGCAGTGGTGGTCGAATCTCTGACTGCGGAGAATCTGCGCCAGCTTAACTCGCTTGACGTTGAAGTGGGTGTTGCGGTGCTTCGCGGGAAGATCGTCCTGTTCACGACCGGGAGCCGTGATGAGCTGCGCGCAAATCCTGTCGCTCAATCCATTCTTGCGGAATCTCCGATTTTTATTCACACACATCCTCAAGGCACACAAACCATGCCGAGTGCTCTGGATATTGATCTCGCCGGTCTGACTACGGAATATCTGTTGAGCGGGGACGGCGTCCATGCCTATAATTTAACCGGCGTTATTTCGTCCGAGGTCTCCGAAGAGGATTTGCTCGCCCTGATCGAAACGGATCACATCCGTGAAACTTCAAGCGTCGAAGCGCGTGCGGTCCTGAACAAATTTATCACAGAGATCGACAAATATAACTTTGATCCCACTCAATACTCGATCTATCGTTCCGCTCAGCCCATATCGGTTCTTCCCGGAAACCCGACTCTGGGCACCTGGAGTAGCGATACGGCGCCTGACCCGACCGTGACTCAATTGTCATCCAGCGAGTTCACAGTCGCTTATGATGTGTCGGCTTCTGGGAGTTATTCGGGCGTGACCGTCAATCTTGCGACGAACGGGAAGACGTCCCAGGATCTTAGCGGGTTGGGGTATTTCAGCTTTGATGCCAAAAGCACTGTCGCGTGTTCTACGAGCGGTTCAAATCGTTGTATGAAATTGGAACTCAAGGATACGGCCGGAAATGTTGCGGCATTTGCGATCACTAGTCTGTCGACGTCTTACTCCAACATTGCGATTCCTATAACCACTATTAGCAGTCTTTTTCCCTCCTTTGATATCAGTCATGTTAAAGAAATTAATTTTGTGTTTGAGAATGTCCAGAATCCTACCAAACAAGCTACGATTGGTATTAAGCTTGGCGGTCTTTCGTACACTCCTGTGATCACGGCGACGACGACTGCGGCGCTTACGGACTTAAACGGCGCCTCGATCGTGGATATGGAGCCTGCCGGGCATAACACGGTGACGGCATTCTCGCAGACGAACGCAAAGTCGGCCTCCTTTACATACAACCTTGCGAACGGGACCGGGAACGACCGTTGGGCGGGGAGCCTGATTAATTTCTCGAGTAATTTCGATCTTACGGCACAGAACCTCGTGATCGCGGCCAACGACGCAGGCTCTTCCTATTACAAGCTTGAACTGATTGACAGCGGGAACCATAAGGTGACGGTGCGTGTGAACGTGGACGGGCGCATTCAAGTGACGAATGCTCTTGCTCAGTCGGCGGGAGTGGCGGGTTTTGACGCCTCTCAGATCAAGTTCCTCGCGATCGTGGTGGATGATCCCGCGGCGACGACGGGGGCGGTGTCGATCACGACGGTGGGGCTTGCGTACACTCCTGTGATCACGGCGACGACGACTGCGGCGCTTACGGACTTAAACGGCGCCTCGATCGTGGATATGGAGCCTGCCGGGCATAACACGGTGACGGCATTCTCGCAGACGAACGCAA
>Ga0074199_1000939_pt1 | contig 32897 bp, 22 predicted proteins | sample EPASupsiteSAE347_FD_64528 | JGI IMG/M metagenome (GOLD analysis project Ga0074199, IMG submission 64528) | Bioremediated contaminated groundwater from EPA Superfund site, New Mexico - Sample SAE3-47 | ecosystem: Environmental > Aquatic > Deep subsurface > Groundwater > Contaminated ... | reverse complement strand
GGCGAGGGGCAAGGCCTTTCAGGCATTGCTCCCTCGCCAGCGCCTTGCGGATTTATCAAAATCCACGATGTCATGGTCAAAGTAATTGACGGATAAGCTCTAAACAATGTCAATGTAAAAAAATTTTGACGAATACGGGAATACATGAAAAAAGGGAAAACAATTGACTCCTTCATGGTTAAGCCGTATATTTTCTTTTTTGGAGTAATTTTATGGGAAGCAATGATATATTGGCGGTAATTGAAAACATGGAAAAGGAACGCGGCATAAGCCGCGATGCGCTTATCCAGATGGTCGAGGCTGCCCTGCTTTCGGCTTCCCGCAAAAGCGTCGGCCCGGCCCGGGACCTGCGCATTGAAGTAGACCATAAGACGTTAAATATCAAGGCCTTTGCCAAGGTCGAGGTGGTTGAGAACGTGGAGTCGCGCCATACGCAAATTTCCCTGGGCGATGCTTTAAAGTACAAGCGCGACGCCAAAATCGGCGATATTATCGAGATCGAAGTCCCAGGCCGCGATTTCGGCCGCATTGCGGCCCAGACGGCAAAGCAGGCCATCATCCAGAAAATACGCCACGCCGAGAAGGAAATCGTGGTCAAGGAATACAAGGATCGCGAGGGCGATATTGTCTCCGGCACAATCGTGCGCGTGGATCACGGCGACGTCATCATAGACCTCGGCCGCGTGGAGGCGATCATGCCGGCGCGCGAGCGGGTGCAGACTGAGGAATACCAGGTCGGCGACCGCATCCGCACATACGTTTTGAGCGTGAAGGACCATACTTCCGGACACCATATCGTGCTGTCCCGCTCCCATCCCGATTTTGTGCGGCGTCTGTTCGAACTCGAAATATCCGAGCTGGCGGATAAAACCGTCGAAATCAAGGGTATTGCCCGCGAGGCCGGATACCGCACGAAGATCGCCGTCTTCAGCAACGACGAAAAGGTCGATCCCGTGGGCGCGTGCGTGGGCATGCGCGGCATGCGCGTTAAAAACATAGTCCGCGAACTGCTCGGTGAAAAAATAGACATTGTGCGCTGGAGCCAGGACATAAAGACTTATGTGACCAACGCGCTCAGTCCGGCAAAATTGAACAAGATAGCCGTGGATGAAAAGGAACAGAAAATAACGATCATGGTCAATACCGACCAACTGTCATTGGCCATCGGCAAGCGCGGCCAGAACGCGCGCCTGACTTCAAAGTTGATCGGATGGAAGGTCGACATCGAAAAGGACAAGGAAGACGTCAGTTTCCAGGAAAAAGTGGACATGGCGGTCGCGACTCTGGTCAGTCTGCTTAAGATCGACAGGGAAAAGGCGGAAAAGCTTGTTCATGCCGGTTTCCTGACCGTGGACGGCATCGTCGCCGCGGAAGCGGACGATCTGCGGGAGCAGGCCGGACTGGATATCGAGGCGGCCACTTCCGTAAAGGATGCGGCCATGGCTGCCGTTCAAAAGGCCGGGGCCGGCACGGAAAAAAAATGATTCGGTTTCAGGTTCGAATCCGTTGTTGTTCAGGAATTTTACGATCAAGAAACCGTGAACCCTGAACTGGGAACCATGAACCAGTATTTATCAGAACATGCGTATCTACGATTTAGCGCGCGAATTGAATGTAAGCAACAAGGACGTGATGGCGTTCCTCCAGTCGATAGGAGTCGCCTTCAAAAGCCATTCCAGCACCATAGATGATGAAGCCGTCCGCAAGACAAGGGAAGCCTTTCCCCAAAAAGCCGGCCCTCCCGCACCTTCGGCCCCACCGCCTCCCCAAAAAACAGTCCCGCAGGCCGGTATTCCATTGAAGCCTGGGAATTTGAATGTTGTCCAACAGGCAGAGCAAGGAACAGCGCAACACGCGGCAAGCGTCCTTGCCGAGCCGTCTGATGTGGCGGCTCCGCTTGCGGAGCCTTTCCGGGACCGGACGCCGACAAGCGACGCCCCTGCAAAATCTGAGAAAAACGGCGGCGCCAAGATGCAAGCTCCCTGCCTTTCGGAAACGGAAAAAATTGCCAAGGAAAAAGCGAGTCCGCAACATGTTCCCAAGTCTGTCCCGAAGCCGGCTCCGCCCGTGGAAACCAAGGTCGCCGCCAAAAGGACCATTTTGTTCAAGGGTCCGATCGTGGTGCGCGATTTGGCTGAAAGACTGGGGCTGAAGCCCAATCAGCTCATCGCCGAACTGATGATGATGAACGTCTTTGCCGCGATCAATGAAAGGCTGGAAATAAAAACGGTCCAGCAGATCGCCGAGAAGCACGGGTTTATCATTGAACATGAAAAGAAAGTCGCCGAAGCCAGGCCTTTGCCCGAGTTGCCAAGGGAAGAGGAAGAAATCGACCGGCCGGAAGATTTGGAATCGCGTCCGCCGGTGGTCACCTTTCTCGGGCATATCGACCACGGCAAGACGTCGCTGCTGGACCGCATCCGCCATACCGCGGTCGCCAAGGGCGAGGCCGGCGGAATCACCCAGCATATCGGCGCTTACACCGTCGAACATCGCGGCAAAAAAATCACGTTCCTGGACACGCCCGGCCATGCCGCCTTCACGGCCATGCGCGCGCGCGGCGCAAACCTGACGGATATCGCCGTGATTATCATTGCCGCCGATGACGGCGTCATGCCCCAGACCGAGGAAGCCATCAAGCACGCCCAGGCCGCAAAAACGACGATCATGGTTGCAATCAACAAAATGGATTTGCCGGGCGCCAACCCGGACCGGGTCAAAAAACAACTTCAGGCCATCGGCCTCACGCCCGAGGAATGGGGCGGGGAAATAATCTGCGTGGAAGTGAGCGCCTTGACGGGCAAAAATATGGATCACCTGTTGGAGATGATTCTGCTGCAGGCTGAGATGATGGAATTGAAGGCCAACCCCAGGGCAAAGGCCCGCGGCTATGTGATTGAAGCGCAAATGGAGCCCGGCATGGGGCCGATCGCCAACCTGCTGGTGATGCGGGGCGCCTTGAGCGTGGGCGACGCCATCATTTGCGGACCGTACTGGGGGCGCGTGAAGGCGTTGATCAATGATCACGGAATCAAGGTCCGCAAGGCTACGCCCGGCGTGCCGGTCCGCTGCATGGGCCTTTCCGGAGTGCCCAAGCCCGGCGAAGCGTTCCAATACATAGCCGACGATTCCTTGGCGCGCGAACTGGCCGAACAGCGCCTGAATGACATGCACGATGCCCAGATTGTGGCGCCGAAGAAGGCCTCGCTGGAAACAATTTTTTCCAAAATGGCGGAAGACCAGCGCCTTGAGTTGCGCCTGATCCTCAAGTGCGACACACAGGGTTCCCTGGAGGCCATTCTCAAAATGCTCGATGAGATAAAGAGCGAGAAAGTTTCCGTTTCCATCATTCTGGCCGCGGTGGGCAACGTCACGGAAAACGACGTCATGCTGGCCAGCGCCTCGAACGCCATTATTTTCGGATTCAACGTCAGCAAGGAAGCCGGGGTCGCCGCCGCGGAAAAGAAGGAAGGCGTTGAAACCAGGCTTTACGGCATAATTTACGACATTCTGGATCAGATCAAGGAGGCGATGAGCGGAATGCTCAAGCCCGAGATGAAGGAAAAATACGTCGGCCGGGCGGAGGTTCGCCAGGTGTTTGCGATTGCCAAGCGGGACAGGGTGGCCGGCTGCCTGACGGTCAACGGCCGGATCAAGGCAAGCTGCAAGGCGCGCGTCAAACGCGGCGGCGACGTCCTCTATGAAGGCGCAGTGTCTTCCCTGAAGCGTTTTCAGGACCAGGTCGGCGAAGTTCGTGAGGGACAGGAGTGCGGCATTCAACTTGATAATTTCAACGATTTTGAACCGGGCGACCTGATTGAATTTTTTGAGATCGAAAAAATTCCGCAGAAGCTGTAAAGAAAGGCACATAGAGACAAAGGCACACAGGCGCAAAGTGGTATAAGCAAAAAAATCCTTCTGAAACTTTGTGCCTTCTGCCTGTGTGCCTTTGTGCCTCTCCGCAAGACCATGTCCGTCGACCGTATCACAAGATTGAACGAACTGTTGAAGCGCGAACTGGCCGGCGCGCTCTTCCGGGTCATGCAAAACGAGCCGTTTGACCTGGCGGCGGCGACCGTTACCAGGGTCGCGCTCGGACGCGATTTACGGGAGGCGCGGGTCTATGTGTCGATCCGCGGCCATGAGACGGAGCGGCCGGCGATGCTGGCGTTATTGCGCGCCCACCGGGCCGAGCTGCAGCAAATGCTCAACAGCGCGCTCGTGATGAAATACACGCCGCGCCTGGCATTTGAACTGGATACCTCCGTGGAGGAGGGCGACCGGGTGCTGGCGGTGCTGAAAAAGATGGAAGACGAGCAAAAGGAGTCCGCTTAATGCTTTCAAACATTAACAACTCTATGGTCGGGCAGCCATCCTGGCTGGGGCCGGACCCGGACGGAATTCTGCTGGTCGACAAGCCTTCCGGGCCGACCTCGCATGACATTGTCGACCATATCCGGCGCCGTTTCCGGCTGAATAAGGTCGGGCACGCCGGCACGCTCGATCCCCAGGCCACCGGCCTACTGGTTCTTATGATCGGCCGCGGAACCAAGCTGGCCAACCACCTGATGGCCGGCGACAAGACTTACGAAGGCACGATCTCTCTTGGCGTTGCGACCGACACCCAGGACGCCGACGGCAAGGTTTTAAGCACGGCGGATCCGGGACACGTCACGGCAGAGATCCTTGCGGCGGAAATGAAGAAACTTACCGGCGACATCATGCAGACCCCCCCCATGGTTTCAGCCGCAAAAAAAGACGGCGTTCCGCTTTATAAGCTGGCGCGCCAGGGAAAAACGGTTGAAAGAAAACCGAAACTGGTCAGAATCCATGAGTTCAGTCTGCTTTCCTTCGAACTTCCCCGGGCGAACTTTCTGCTGCATTGCTCAAAGGGAGTTTATGCGCGGACGCTTTGCGCCGACATCGGCCAGGCGCTCGGATGCGGCGCTCATCTGGCAAGCCTCAGACGCCTGAAGAGCGGCGAATTCAGCCTCGCCGACGCCCATCCTTTTGAAGAAATCATGGCCATGGACCGCGCGCAGCTGGCAAAAATGATAATCCCGCTGCACAAAATCATAGGCATGATTTGAGTCATGAAGCTTTGCCACAGTCTTGCCTGCCTGGGCCGCGAAAAAAAGCCCATTCTGCTCGCGGCCGGATTTTTTGACGGCGTTCACCGCGGTCATCAGGAAGTGATCCGCCAGGTCATGCGCGCCGCCGCACGCCGCGGGGCGCACGCCTGGATTATGACTTTCGACATCCATCCTTTGAAATTGCTTCAGCCGGAAGCGGCGCCTCCCTTGCTGACCGCCACCGCCCACAAGGCGCGTTTGCTGGAAAAACTGGGCGCGGATGGTTGCCTGATACTGCCTTTTACCCGCTCTTTTGCCCTCATGGAGCCGGAGAAGTTTATTGTTCAATTGACGCGCTCGGCGCCGAATCTGCGCGGAATGGCGGTGGGCAACAACTGGACTTTCGGCAGGAGGGGCTGCGGCACGCCCGCGCTTTTGAAGAAACTCGGCGCCCTGCGCGGCTTTGACGTGCGGATTGTCAGGCAGGTGCGCTGGCGCGGCGGCGTCATTTCGAGCACGCGCATCAGGCGCGCGCTGGCCGACGGGAAACTGGCTGATGCCGCCGCGATGCTGGGCAGGGATTTCAGCGTGGCGGGCACGGTTGTCACCGGCCGGGGGTTCGGCCGGCGCCTGGGCATACCCACCGCGAACATCAGTCCCCATAATGAAGTTTTGCCGGAGGCCGGCGTGTATGCGGTCCGCGCCGTCCTCGGGGGAAAATTTTTCAACGGCGTGGCCAACGTGGGCCAAAGGCCTACTTTTGGAAAGAATGAGGTGATTTCAAAACTCGCTCTGAAGCCCACCCCGCCCCTTGGGCACCCCTCCAAAGGAGGGGACCTTGCCGCTTCGGCAGCAACAGGTTATGATCCCCTCCACCGGAGGGGTGGCGTAAGCCGGGGTGGGTCTGAAGCGAGTTTTGAAACTGGCTCCCATGAGACGTTTAATTGTTTATTTGAACGGCGAAGCCGTTGGAATGCTCGATCAAGATGACAGCGGCCTGATCGGATTTCGTTACGCGCAGGAATGGTTGAACAATCCGCATGCCATGCCCCTGTCGCGGTCGTTACCGCTGCAGGCCGAAATGTTTCAAGCGAAGAGCGTTCGCCCATTCTTTGCCGGCATTCTCCCCGAGGAGGAGCCAAGGCGGAAGATTGCTTCCATTCTCGGAATCAGCGAGAGGAACGATTTCGCCATGCTGGAGCGCATCGGCGGCGAATGCGCAGGCGCTGTCAGCTTATTGTCGGAAGGTGTGCGGCCGTCGGCCGCGAATGAATTGCGCTTGCGCGAACTGAACGAAAATGAACTTCAGGAAATTATCGCCGAACTGCCCCGTCGCCCCTTGATGGCGGGACGTGAAGGTGTGCGGATTTCACTGGCCGGAGCGCAGGACAAACTTCCGGTCGTGATCCGCGATTCACGCATAGCGTTACCTCTCGGCAACACGCCGAGTACGCACATCATTAAGCCGGAGCCGGAGCGCTTCCCCGGTTTGGTTGCCACCGAAGCTCTCTGCATGACGTTGGCAAAAGCGGCTGATTTGAATGTCCCCGACGTTGCCATCCGTTCGATCGGCAAAAAACCGTGCATTGTTGTTCGGCGCTATGACAGGACGATCACTCCCAATGGCACGATCTCGCGGATTCATCAAGAGGACTTCTGTCAGGCGCTGGGATTTCCTCCGGAACGGAAATATCAGCAGGAAGGCGGCCCTCTGCTTCGGGACTGCATCGCGATGCTGCGGGACTGGTCCACTGCTCCGGTTCTGGATATCAGGGGATTTCTCGACGGACTGATTTTCAACATGCTGATCGGGAACGCTGACGCCCACGCCAAGAACTATTCGTTACTTTACAGTGGAGGCGAGCGGCGGCTGGCGCCCTTCTATGACTTGGTCTGCACCCTGGCATGGCCGGAACTGTCGAAGACTCTGGCGATGAAGATCGGCCAAAGCGACTCGATCGAGACGATCACTCCTGCCCATTGGAAGAAGATGACTCAAGAAACACGCTTGGGCTGGCCCATGCTGCGGGAACGAATTGCGGAACTTTGTCGGAAAACGATTAACGCGTTGCGAGACCCCGACGTGCGAAGCGCGACCAATGACAACGCCATGCTTGAGCGCGTAGGTCGCATTATCGAGGGGCGCGCTTCATCTCTGCTTCAGAGCCTGGCATGATGTTTAATATGATTTTTGTTTCAGTTCTTTTCTTAACCGCAGCGCTGAGCGCGGGCATCCCCGCACGCGGCGATGAAATTACCGTGGAACATGTGAAAATCAGGACGCTGGGGTGGGTGCTCAAGAGTTCCCTGAAGGCCTGCCTGCAAAACGGAGATTTTGCCGCGCTTAAACAGCAAAAATTAGCCGAAATCAAAAGGATGGACGAGCGGACGTTTTCAGCGCAATACGCGGCTGCCTGGCCGGTCTTGAAAAACTGTCCGGCCCTCGTGACGCGTTATCGCCTGACGCAGAACATGACCAGGGAACGGGCGCTAAAAATCGTAGACTGCCTCACGTTGCATGATTGCCTTGAGGCGGTGGACAGCATTCCGGACGAAGTCATGGTTGAACAGTTTGAACGTTGCGTTGATAATCCCGAAGACGCGGATAAGCCCCTGAAGGAACAAGTTGATTCCATCATGGCCAGATGGCTGCCGAAGAAGTGAATGCTCTCGCCTGTCAGCATTTCTTCAGTTGTTCGTGATATTCCTGCAATGACACCGGATGGCTTTTCTGGTTTTTAATCGCGGCAATGCCCTCCACGCTCGCCCGGGCGGCCGCCATGGTGGTGATATAAGGGACCCGGTGCTGGATGGCCATGATCCGGATGTAGCTGTCGTCCACCTTGCTTTCCTTGCCGGCCGGAGTGTTGATGATAAGATGAATTTCCCGGTTTTTGATGGCGTCGGGAATGTTCGGGCGGCCCTCGTTCATTTTCTTTATCACCACGGCTTCGATATTGTTTTTCTGCAAATAGTTCCTGGTGTTTTCCGTTGCGAATATTTTGAAACCAATTTTCTGCAGTTTCTCGGCAATGGGCAGGAGTTCGGGCTTGTCTTTGTCGGAGACCGTCAACAGGACGTTTCCTTCCACCGGCAGTTTTATACCGGTGGCTTCCTGCGCCTTGTAAAATGCAACGCCGAACGATTTGTCAATTCCCATCACTTCGCCGGTGGCTTTCATTTCAGGGCCGAGGGTCGGATCCACTTCCGGGAACATGTTGAACGGGAAAACGGCCTCCTTCACCCCCACGTAGGGAAGCTTTATGTCTTTCAGTTCGGGAAAATCCGTTATTTTTTTCCCGAGCATTAGCAGGGTGGCCACGCGCGCCAGGGGAATGCCGGTTACCTTGGAAACGAACGGAACGGTCCGCGAAGCGCGCGGATTTGCCTCAAGAATATATACCTTGCTGTCGCAAATCGCATACTGGATGTTGATCAAGCCGACCACCTTTAATTCGCGCGCTATTTTTTCGGTGTATTCCCTGATGGTTTTGATGTGTTTGGCGCTCAGCGTGCGCGGCGGTATGCTGCAGGCGGAATCGCCCGAATGAATGCCGGCGTATTCGATATGTTCCATGATGGCCGCGACGAACGTCTTTTCGCCGTCCGCGACGGCGTCCACCTCGGTTTCGATCGCGTTTTCCAGAAAGCGGTCGAGCAACATGGGATATTCAGGGCTGACCTGGATGGCCTCCTTGCCGTATTTTACCAGCGATTCCTCGTCATAGATGATCTGCATGCCGCGCCCGCCCAGAACAAAAGAAGGACGCACCATCAGGGGATAGCCGATTTTTTGAGCGATTTTAACGGCTTCCTCCAGCGACTGGGCCGTGCCGCCCTCGGTCTGGACGATGTTAAGCTCGTCCATTTTCTGCCGGAAAAGTTCCCGGTCCTCGGCAAAGGCGATGCTCTGGACGCTCGTGCCGAGTATTTTCACGCCGCTTTGTTCCAGTTCAGCGGCAATATTCAAGGGCGTCTGGCCGCCGAATTGCACGATCACGCCATCCGGTTTTTCCTTGTCGTAAATGGCCAGCACGTCCTCGACCGTCAGCGGCTCGAAATACAACTTGTCGGAGGTGTCATAATCGGTCGAGACCGTCTCCGGGTTGCAATTGACCATGATAGATTCATAGCCTTCCTCGCGCAGCGTGAAGGCGGCATGCACACAGGTATAATCGAATTCAATTCCCTGGCCGATCCGGTTCGGGCCTCCGCCCAGAATCATGATTTTTTTTCTCTTGGACACGCTCACCTGATCCTTTCCTTTCATATAGGTTGAATAATAATAAGCCGCATTTTCGACGCCGCTCACCGGCACGGCTTCGTAGCGCGCGTTGCCGCACAAAGACCGTCTTTTCTTGCGCACATCGCATTCTTTGGCCTGCAGCAGTTTCGCTAGATACCTGTCGGAAAAGCCCCATTCCTTTGCCTTGGCCAGATGTTTCTCCGGCAGATCGGCGAGCCGGTGTTTCCGCAGCTCTTCCTCAAAAAGAACCAGGTCTTTGATTTCGTTCAGGAACCACTTTCCGATGAAGGTCATTTGGTGAATTTCATCGACGGACATTCCCTTGCGCAACCCCTCGTAAATTAGAAATATCCGTTCGCTGGAGGGGGTGGCCATAAATTCCTTGAGCGCCGGCAGCGGCAGTTCGTGGAAATTTTTCGCAAAGCCCAGCCCGTGGCGGCCGATTTCAAGGGAACGTATCGATTTCTGCAGGGCCTCCTTGAAGTTTTTGCCGATGCTCATGACTTCGCCTACTGCCTTCATCTGCGTGCCGATCACATCCCTTGCCCTTGGGAACTTTTCAAAAGCCCAGCGCGCGAATTTGACCACGACGTAGTCTCCGCTCGGGCGGTATTTTTCGAGCGTGCCGTCTTTCCAGTAGGGAATTTCATCCATGGTAATGCCCGTGGCCAGCCTTGAGGAAACCAGCGCAATCGGAAACCCGGTGGCTTTTGACGCCAGGGCCGAGGAGCGCGAGGTGCGAGGGTTGATTTCAATAGCCACCAGGCGATCGTCTTTCGGGTTATGGGCGAACTGGATATTGGTGCCGCCGACCACTCCGATTGCGTCAACAATCTTGTATGAATATTCCTGCATTTTTTGCTGAAGTTTCGCGGGGACGGTCAGCATGGGAGCCACGCAAAAACTGTCGCCGGTATGCACGCCCATGGGGTCCACGTTTTCGATGAAACAGACCGTAATCTTCTGGTTCTTTTCGTCGCGCACCACCTCCAGTTCGAGTTCTTCCCAGCCGATCACCGCTTCCTCAATCAGCACCTGGTGAATAATGCTGGCCGCCAGTCCGCGCATGGAGATGGTCCGCAGTTCCTCCACGTTGAATGCGATGCCGCCTCCGGTGCCCCCCATCGTGTAAGCCGGCCGGATAACCACCGGATATTTCAATCTTTCGGCGATGGCTTCGGCGTCTTCAACCGATTCGGCAATTTCGGATTGCGGCAAAGCTATGCCCAGCTTTTTCATGGTTTCCTTGAAGGCCAGCCGGTCTTCGCCGCGCTCGATGGCGTCGGCCTGGACGCCGATGATTTTTACCCCGTATTTTTGCAGTATGCCGCTCTTGTGCAATGTCGACGAAAGATTGAGCCCGGTTTGGCCGCCGAGATTGGGCAAAAGGGCGTCCGGACGCTCGCGGGCAATGATTTTTTCCAGGCTTTCCGGTGTCAGAGGTTCGATATAGGTGCGGTCGGCCATGACGGGGTCGGTCATGATCGTGGCGGGGTTGGAATTGACCAGGACAATTTCGTACCCCTCTTTTCGCAAAGCCTTGCAGGCCTGGGTACCGGAATAATCGAACTCGCAAGCCTGGCCGATAATGATCGGACCGGACCCGATAATGAGGACTTTTTTAACGTCGTTTCTGTGTGGCATATGAACGATTCCTGCTTCTTTTATGTTTAAGGATGATGATGGTTTTTCGTGCATTTTAACCAAAACCTGAGGATAGCAAGTCTTTTTTGCGAAAATTTACGCGGGAAATTGCTTTCATTGAAAATGGAAACTGGTATGATTTCAAAAAAAGCAGGCAGACTGCGACTTTGATCATGAAAATATTTTTGCTGTTCCCGGCCGCCGTTTTCTCGGCGGTTTTTAATGTCTGCGCGCAGGCCGCGCCGCTCGGTTTGTCTGAAGCCGGTAACGGCCGCACAAACCTTGTGAAAACCGGCGACGCAATTGAAATCACCCTGGATGGCAATCCGACCACCGGTTACGCATGGGAACTGGCTTCATTCAGCACGAACAAATTGCAAAAAATGGGGGATGTGCAATACCGGCAGTCCGAACAGGCCGGCGCCAAGCTCAGGGTGGGGGTGGGCGGGCAATTCATTTTCAAGTTCAAGGCGATTGAGCCTGGCCGGAGCGAGGTTACATTGATTTATCGCCGTTCCTGGGAGACAACTGCCTATGACAAGGCCTATTCAGTCGTGATTGACATTCAATGACTCTTCCGCATAAAAAACTCAAGGTTGCAATAGTGCAGAATAATGCCGGCGGCGATATCTCCGCAAATCTCCGGAGTCTGGAAAATCTTCTCAAGCGTGCGCCGGAGTGCGATCTGATCGCTTTCCCGGAAGTATTTTATGTCCGCGGGGCTGACCAGGACTACCGCGCCAATGCCCAGTCCTTGCGCGGAGAGGTCGTTCAATGGCTCAGGCAGATTGCCCGCGCGCGCCGTTCCTGGGTATTGGCGGGAAGCATTATTGAAAAAGAAAATACCAAAAATGCTGAAAAAAATAATATCATCGGTAGGGCTGCGGCGCCAGCGCCGCGCTGTTCTAAGTTTTTCAATACCTGTCTTTTGTTTGACCGTCGCGGAAAAATCGCGGCAAAATATCGCAAAATTCATCTTTTCGAGGCCTATCTTGACAACGGCCGGCAAGTGCGCGAAAGCGATGTTTATGCGGCCGGCCATCGGCCGGTCATGGCAAATATCGAAGGCTGGCGCTGCGGCCTCTCGATTTGTTATGACGTGAGATTCCCTGAATTGTTCAGATATTACTCGTCGAAAGGGGCGCATCTTTTTTTTGTGCCGGCCAATTTTACGCAAAGAACCGGCAGGGATCATTGGGAAGTTCTGTTGCGTGCCAGGGCAATTGAAAACCAGTCGTTCGTGGTCGCTCCGGGGCAGTGCGGCATAAATCAAAAAACAGCCATCGCCAGCTACGGCAACAGCATGGCGGTCGGCCCGTGGGGCGAAATTCTTTGCCGCGCGGGAGACAAGCCGGCTGTTTTAACTGCCGTTCTGAACCCGGAAAATTTACGAACAACCCGCGCCAGAATCCCGGCGCTTCGGCACCGGCGTTTATCAGAAAATTAGATGCCCTGCGGTTTGCCGCAGGGTTCTTCGCTTTGGCGGTTTCTCGCAGGCTTTAATATTCGCCATTATCCAATCCTGAAGAAACCGGTATATAGAAGGCGTCGCGCATGACGGCATGACCGGCGTCGTTGGGATGGTTGGCGGAGGGCTGGTCCATAAGATCGTTTTGCCAGTTCGGCACCGCGGTGATGGCTTCAAAAACCTGCGCAACCGGAATATCGTAATCAGACGCGATTTTGTAAATACGGGGATTGAATTCTACAATCCGCGCCTGTTGTTCGCTGCGGTCGCGGTAGCTGTTGCTGATGACCGGCGGAATTGTGGCGATGATCACGGCTATGCCGCGCTCCAGGGCCATTTGGACCATGGTGCGCAGGTTATCCTCGGTTTGATCGTAATCGTCGCCGTAAAATTCGTCGTTCGTGCCCTCCATTAAAAGCACAAGGTCGGGCGTTGTGGTGTCCAGCCAGACCTCAAAGCGCTCCAGTCCCTGCCCGGTTGTCTCGCCCGGGTTGCCTCCGTTGATTGAAATAAATGCTCCGGTACGGTTTTGTTTTAATTTTTCTTCCAGAAGCATGGGGTAGGCCGTTGCCGGGCCGTCATCGGCCGTGCCGCTGCCGTAAGTGATGCTGTCGCCGAAGGCCAGGAAGGTCAGGTCATCAATCCGGCCGCTGTTTACCGCCACCCAATCCGGACCGCCGTAATAAGTGATGATCATTTGATAATTTGACGCAGAAAAAGCCCCTTGCCAGCAGGCAGTTGAATTCAGGTAAAGCATGGGGTCTGCTTTGCGGTCGTTGTCATAATCGGCAATTACCGGCACGCAGCCGGTTTTATTAAGAAGCGCAACGGCGCCGGCGTAGTTTGCTCCTGACAACAAGACCAGCAAGGATCCGGTCAAGCTGTCATAAACCGCAGGATCGGTCTTGCCGTCATTGTCATAATCGGCATGAGCCGGGAGATAACCCGGACCTCCCCAGACAAGCGAGCCGGCCGTGTAATGGCCGACTGGTTGGCCGTTGGAAAGCAATGCCTGCCAGTCTCCGACTGATTCGCGGTAAACTACTATATCGGCGTGGCCGTCGCCGTCATAATCCGAAGGAACGGGGTCATATCCCGGCCCGCCCCAGAACCCCACCGCAGAATTTCCGTTACTGGAAAGGATAACCTGCCAGTATCCGGTGGATTTGCCGTAGATGGCAAGGTCGGCTATGCCGTCGCCGTCATAGTCGGCTGGCGCCGGCGCATAACCGGGGCCGCCCATGATGTTGGTGGTCACGGCATAACCGCGGTCGCTGAGAGAAATTTCCCAGGTGCCTGTGTTTTTCCAGTAAACGGCCGGGTCCGCCGTTCCATCGCCGTCAAAATCAGCCGGCGCCACAACGGCTTTATTTCCGCCGATGTCAAATATCCGGGAGGAATAGTTTTGGGAAGACCTGGCCACCCATAATTCGCCCCGTGATTCGGAATAAACGGCCAGATCGGCCCTGCTGTCGCCGTCGTAATCGGTGATGTTCCGCACCGCGGGATTTGTGAGTTGATAAGCGTATGTGTCGCAGGTCTGCCAGAGGGAGGAATGGACGGAACTTTGCAGTGAGCCAGTCTTGATTGGGGACGGCCTGACCTCAGGCCGTAAGAAACGGGACGATGGCGTCCCGTCTCCATAAGAGGACACGTATCCTTTCCATTCCGCCCTGGCGTTGAAATTCGAGACCGTGACCAGGATATAGCCGTTTGTGCGGGCGCTGTAATAACAATTCGAGGCCATGCTTTGCTCGCCATAGTTCTGGCCGTACACGCCGTCCCAGTCGGTAAAGGGGGCGCCGCAGGCGCCGGCGATCGTTTGCATGATGTTCAGGCCGTTTTTTGCGTTTACGCGGCCACGGTTGTAGAAATGATCATGCCCGCAAAAATAAATTTTGCAGCCCGCCTCGGTAATGCTTTTAAGGAAAAGATCGCGGTTTGTGCAGCCGGCGGCAAGGCAGTCGGGAGACTGCGCCTGCACGGCCGGTTCATGGCCGAAAACAAAAACATGCGGGAAGCGGTTTGAGGACAGTTGGGCATTCAGCCACGGCTGATTGATCCGGTGGGGATTCTTGTACTGGTCCAGGCCGATAATCAGGGCATTGCTGTGCGCAAAGCTGTAGGTCAGGCCAACCTCATTGGTAGGGCCGTTGGCCGGCACGTTTGAGCCGAAAACAGACAAATAAATATTACCGTTCGAGTCGCCGAGGATGTCGCGATTGCCGCGCAGCGGATAAACAGGAATATGCGCGGAATATACCGGCGCAAAAGCGTTGGACCAGGCGGCATATTGGGCGGCCAAATTGGTGCAGGCGGGCGAGTTGCTGCCATAGATCATGTCGCCGCCAAAGAGCACAAAATCGACTCGATCGTTGGTTATGCCGCGCGCCACCTTCCGCAGTACGTTGGTGTTGACCCAGGCCGTGGAGGTAACCACGCCGTCTCCGCTTGAATCGCAGACCACGGCGAATTTCCAGGCCCCGGCCAAAACAGGACTAATGCCAAGCGTACATAAAAAGAGAATTGGCAGAACAAGGTTGCAGCAAGGCCTCTTCTGGATGTTCTTTTGCACAGTAGGATTGCTAATAACCCTATTATTTTTAGGGTTAAAAGGCAAGAAAATACGATGTGGTGTCGTGTTGCAATCAATATAACACGATGTCATCCTGAGCGGAGCGAAGGATCTCTGCAAATTTGATAATTTTAGCAGAGATTCCTCGCTTTGCTCGGAACGACAATGGTTATATGTAAATGTTACTTTGATCGCAAGTCAGTATGAGGGAGTGCGCGCGGGAAGCGGTCTGGGGCCTTTTAAAACAACGTTAGTTGATTGTCGTCGGGGGAGCGCTTTTTCTTGAAGGCGGCTTTGCTCCGGTCCAGGAGTTGTTCCTCAATGTCGCGCAGAAACGGGGAAGGATTCATTTCCTTGATCTTGCCCATCCTGCGGCGTCTTCTGGCGTGGCACAGGAAAAGACGGTCCTTGGCGCGGGTCATGCCCACAAAAAAAAGTCTCCGCTCTTCGTCAAGATTGCAGTCTTGCCTGTCGCCCCAGTACAGAGGGATAATTCCGTCTTCGCAGCCTGTCACGAACACCACTGGAAATTCCAGCCCTTTGGCGGCATGCAGCGTCAATAACGATATGCAGTTTGCCCTTGGATCCCAGAGGTCCGCCTCAACCCCCATGGCCAACTCCGATAAAAAACTTCCGAGGTCCGCGGAGCGTTCGGCAAGTTGGCGCAGCGGTGGGGCAAGCGTGAAAACTTCCTTGCGTTCCGCTTCGTCCAATCCGGCAATGGCCGTTTCAAGACATTGCAAAACGGAAATAAGACGGCGCGGCCGGCCATGCGGAACGCCTGGCAAGGACGTTTGCCCCGCGCTACGCCTGGCAAGCGCCCTGGATTTGTCTGAATCAGGAAAATCTTCTGGCAGGGCAGGGGCTTCCAGCCCTGCCGCATCTTTGATTTGCCGCATTTTTTCCGCTATTTTCCACACCAGGGGCGAATCGGCCAGGCAGTGATGGGAGCATTTGCGGAACGGCATGCCGGATCGCGCGAGCGCCCCGCATAACGCTTCCGCCTGCGCATCGGTGCGATACAGCACGGCGAAGTCGGCGAATGAATACGAACTTGATCCGGGCCCGGCAACGCGGCCGCTGTCCATGGAAAAGAACGTGGAGCCGCCGATCAATTGTTCCGTGCTGTGCACGACGAACTCGGCCTCGGCCAGATCGGTGGGCGATTCGTGGATCACGATTTTCGTCGCGTCGTCGGAGAGCGGTTGCATGACCCGATTCTTTACCAGGGATGCCGGCGATATGACCTGTTGGGAGGCGTGCACGATCATTTTTCCCGACCTGTAATTTTTCTTAAGTTGCACGATTTTCGCGCCTGGAAAATCCTGCGTGAACCGGTTGAATATGGCCACGTCTCCGCCCCGGAAGCCGTAGATGGCCTGGTCCGGGTCTCCGATGGCGCAAAGATTGCCGCCGGGCGGAACGAGCAGTTTCAGGAGCCGATATTGCTGAGTGTCAATATCCTGATATTCGTCCACCGAGATCCATTTATAGCGGCTGCGGTAAAGCTCCGCGATATCCTGATGGATTTCGAGCATTTTCAACGGCAGGGCGATCAGGTCGTCAAAATCCACGAGCGAAAGTTTTTTCATTTCCCTCCCGTAAATTTCAAGGGCTTTGCCCGTGTCTTCATCGGTTGGGCCGGCCTCTGACCTTTTCAACTGCGAGATTTTGTTCAGGAGGCGTTCGGCTTTTCCGTCGGAAATTTTCAGTGTCTCCGTGAGAATTTTTTTTCGTTCTTTATCGCCGGCCACGCAAAATCCATTCGGTAGTCCCGCCTGCTCCTTCTGCTCCCTGAGCATCAGAAGTCCGAGCGCATGAAAAGTCAGCACCGGTATGAAAGGGGCCTTGTCAGGAACAATCTGCCGCAATCTTTCCTGCATTTCGGCGGCTGCGCGCCTGGTAAAGGTTATGGCCAGACATTGTTCCGGCAATACGCCGCAGTCTGTGATCAGGCGGCCAATGCGGCTGGTGAGAGTGCTGGTTTTGCCGGCTCCGGGTCCGGCGATAATCAACAAAGGCCCTTCGCGGATTTCAATGGCGGCCTGTTGTTCGGGATCGTGGCCGGGAGGTTCCAAGTTCGCGGTTTTAAGTTCACAGTTAAGAGAAGCAGAACGACTGGTCTCTTCTGATCCGTCTGTTTCCAACCTTGAACTGTGAACCCTGAACTTTTCCGCCGCAGGCGGACCCGCCTGTGGCGGGGAACTCTCCTGATCACCGAACTCAAAAACATGGGAAGCAAGTTTTTCGAGTTCGCCATGCCGGAAGAACTTGATAACGCCGTACTCACCGTCATAGCCGGCCTCGCGAATTACCCGGCTTGCGCGCATTCTGGCGATTGCCTCGGCGAGCGCGGGCAGGCCGGCCTTGCCGATGACTTCGACCGGCGTTCGGTCGAGGATTAACAGCTCCGGGCCAAGCCGCGCAATCAGGTTTTCGTACGATTCTGAAACTTTTTTGCTTTCAGGTCCGGCGCCCAGAATTTCCGATAAAATTTCCTTGAGCGGCACAAAGCTGGAAAAAGCCGGGGCGTTTGGCGGCCGCGTTCCTTCCGGCCGGTCGGCAAGCTCATGCACGCGGTTCATGACGCCGATGGTGAGCGGCTTGCGGCAGACGGGGCAGAGTCCCGAGTTTTTTCCGGTTTCCTCTGGCTCAAACCGGACGCCGCATTTGCGGTGTCCATCCAGATGATATTTGCCCTCTTCCGGGAAAAATTCGATTGTTCCGCCGTATCCCTCGCCTGTCTTCAGGGCGTTGCGCATGGCGAAAAAATCCATCTGAGTGTCGAATACGCAGGCTTCGCGTCCCAGTTTTGAGGGCGAATGGGCGTCGGAATTGGAAACCAGCCTGTAACGGTCAAGGATTGAAAGGCGCCAATTCATGGGCGGGTCCGATGAAAGCCCGGTCTCAAGCGCGAAAATATGCTGAGCAAGATCAGCATAACATTCGTCAATCGAGTCGAAGCCTGAATTTGAGCCCAGCGCGGAAAACCACGGCGTCCAGATATGCGCCGGGATCAGGCTGGATCCCGCGCCTGATTCAAGGACAATTTCCAGCAGGTCGCGGGAATCCAGGCCGAGAATCGGACGGCCGTCGGATTTTATATTTCCTATCTTTGCCAGGCTTTGCGCTATTTTTTCAGCCTTTTCAAGGTCTGGCGCAAGGATCACATGATGCACCTTGCGCGTTTTCCCGCTCTTTTTGTAAATGGTGGAAACTTCCACCTGCAGGATGAAGCGGGTGGGGGCGCGGCAGGAGGGGAACACTCCGGCAGCGACGCTTTTTTCGATGTCTTCCCTCAGACGAAACAAACCCGGCTCGGCTGGAACAAGTTTTTCCCTGATTTCCGCCAGCCAGGCCGGATGCGTAAAGTCGCCGGTGCCCACGATTGCGATTCCCTTGCGCTGAGCCCAGAGGGACAGATGTTCGAGGTCGCCGTCCCTGCTGGTGGCGCGCGAGAATTTCGAGTGAACGTGCAGGTCTGCGAAAAATTTCATGGAAAGTGTGAAAGGTGTGAGTATAAAGGGAAGGGTTAAGATTTTTCCTGTTCTTTTTGGGCGTTTATATTGGCAAGTTGCGCAACACGCAGGGCATCCAGGCGTTTCTGCCGTTCTTCGTATGCATTTGTTCTGAGCCGTGTGAATTTGCTGCCTCGGTATCCTGAACCCTGCAAATGCGCAATAAAATTCGAGATCATGCCGCTGGTGAGACGCGCCAGATCCCGTAAACGATAATGATCTTTTGTCGAAATGTATTCCTGGTCGCAGGCAATTTGGAGCTGTGCGCGCGCTTCGCCGCAGGAGCCTTTGGCGATGTACAGAAACTGAATGAATTCCGGTTTGGTTCCGCGCTCGAACCCTTCGGCGATATTGGACATGATGGAAACGGCGGCGCGACGGATTTGATCGATGAGTCCATAGTCGGACGCAAAAGGTTGCTTGCGTGATGCGGAATATATGCCGTTGGTCAATTCGCGCGCGCGCTGATAGATGTGCAATTCCTCAAAAGATTTTGCCGCGGTTTCTTGCATAATTATTTCTTTCTGCTTTTATACTTTCCTGCCTTGCATCCCCTTCACACCTTTCACACCTTTCATCCCTTTCGCACCTTTCACCCCCTTCACACCTTTCATCCCTTTCACGCTTTCTTGCCCATCAGCGCCTCAAAGCCGGGCTCATCGAGCACCGGAACGCCGAGTTCCTTCGCTTTTGCCAGCTTTGAGCCGGGTTCCGCGCCGGCGACGACGTAGGAGGTCTTTATCGAAACGGCCGAGGCGGTCCGGCCGCCCAGTTTTCTGATTATTTCCTCGGCCTCAAGGCGCGAATGTCTTGAAAGCGTCCCGGTAAGCACAAAAGTTTTTCCGGCAAGCTTCGCCTGCGGGGCTTGAAAGAGAGCCCTGCAATTTACGCCGGCTTTTTTCAGCAGGGAAATCAATTGCCGGTTTCGATTCGATTCGAAAAAAGCGACGATGTTGGCCGCTGCCACGGGGCCAATGTCATGGATGGTTTCCAGTTCCTGAGCGTCGGCGGACATCAATTCGTCAAGGTCGGCGAACCGCGTTTCGAGGGTCTGGGCCATCTTGGAGCCGACCTGCCGGATGCCCAGCGCGAATATGAGCCGCCATAAATCGCGTTTTTTGCTGTCTTCAATCCCGGCCATGAGGTTTGAAGCGGATTTGTCGGCCATGCGTTCCAGCGCGGCGATTTTGTCGGCGGTCAAAGCATATAAGTCCGCTGGATTTTCCACCATCTTTTGGTCGACAAGCTGGTCGATAATGGCCTCGCCCAGGCCCTCGATATCCATTGCCCCGCGGGCGGCGAAATGGCGCAGCCACCTTTTAAGCTGGGCCGGGCATTGCAGATTTTCGCAGCGAAAAGCCACTTCCCCTTCGCGGCGCGTTATTTCCCCGCCGCAGACCGGGCATTTTTTCGGCATGGCAAAGACGCGTTCGTTGCCGTTGCGCGCGGCCTTGTTGACGCCGACCACTTCCGGGATGACTTCGCCGGCTTTTTCGATAAACACGCGGTCGCCTATGCAAATATCCTTGCGCTGGATTTCCTCGGCATTGTGCAGCGTGGCGCGGTTGATCGTGGAGCCGGCCAGGAATACCGGCTCAAGTTCGGCGACCGGCGTCAATACCCCCGTCCGCCCAACCTGTACGGTAATGTTTTTAAGAGCGGTTTCAGCTCGTTCCGGCTCGTATTTGAAGGCGGCGGCCCAGCGCGGACTCTTGGCGGTTGCGCCGAGTTTGTTATAATATTTTCTTTCGTTGACCTTCAGAACGCCGCCGTCAATTTCAAAGGAAAATTTTCCTTTCATGGATTTCAGTTCGTCGAGGGCTCCCAGGGCGGCCTCGATTGAATCGCAGTTCCAGTGTTTTGGCGGGATTTTGAGGCCGAACGACTTTAAGGCAACGAGCAACTCCTCGTGGGTTTCGAACTCGATTCCTTCCAACTCGCCCACGCCGTATATGACCGCATCGAGCGGACGCCCGGCAACTTCGCGCGGGTCAAGCAGCTTAAGGGAACCCGCGGCGGCATTGCGCGGGTTGGCGAAGAGTTCGAGCCCTTTGCTTTCACGTTCGCGGTTCAGCGCCAGAAATCCTTCGCGCGTCATGAACACTTCGCCTCTCGCTTCAAGGACAGGCGGCAATTTGCCGCCGGCGGCAAGCCGCAGGGGGATGGATTTGATCGTGCGCAGATTTGTAGTGATGTCGTCGCCGGTGGCGCCGTCGCCGCGCGTGCCGCCCGATACAAGGCGGCCGCCTTCGTAGCGCAGGGAAACGGCGGCCCCGTCGATTTTCGGCTCAAGCACATAGCTGAATTTTTCGCCGGCCAGAAGCTTTTTTATCCTGTCGTGGAAATCGATGATTTCGGCGCGGCTGTAAGTGTTGGCAAGGCTCATCATCGGGATGGCGTGCCGGATCTGGCGGAACTCCTTGAGCGGCTCTCCGCCGACCCGCTGGGTGGGCGAATCAGGCGCAAGCAGTTCGGGGAACTGTTTTTCAAGTTGTTCAAGTTCGGCATAAAGGCGGTCGTAATCGCGGTCGGTGATTTCGGGCTTGTTCAGGACATAATAAAGGCGGTTATGCCGTTCAAGCGATTCGCGCAGCTCGATAACGCGTTTTTTGGCTTCTGAAAGATTCATGGCGGGAAAAACACTAACAAAACCGCAATAAAAAACCAATAAATTGATTTTTTTATCTGTTCCTGGTATTATAACGACATGAAAAGTTCTTTGGCCATATCAGCAAGGGCGGTCTTGGTTGCGGTGTTTTTAATGTCGCTGGCCGCCATCGGGGAGGATGAAAAAATGAGCATAAACAGCAAAAAAACAGTGCGCGAAGCTCTCGGGGTCGGCCGTTGGTTTCCTGCGGGAAAAGCAGAACTGCAGAAAATGGTGTCCGGTTTTATCGACAAGGCCGAGGTTGGCGCTTTGACCGGAACGATCGTGGGCGCGATCACTCCGCACGCCGGTTATATTTATTCAGGCAAAATAGCCGGCTATGCGTTCAAGGCAATAAAAAATCAGGCGGAAAAAGGCGTTGCCCCTGACACGGTTGTGATCCTTGGTTTCAGCCATCGCGGCGCTTTCCCGGGCGTGGCGCTCATGGATGGCGACGCCGTTGCCACGCCGCTGGGGGAAACAAAACTCGACAAGGACGCGGCAGGCATTTTGGCGGCCAAGCGCGGCGCAATCAGGTTTGATTACCGGCCCCACCAGGGCGAACATTCCGCTGAAAACCAGATTCCGTTTGTCCAGGTTGCCCTGCCCAGGGCGGCGCTGGTCGTTGCCTTGATAGGCGACCATGACGGGAAAACGCTTGAACAGCTTGCGGACGGGCTTGCCGAACTTGCCGCGAAAAAGAAAATTCTGGTTGTGGCAAGTTCCGACATGCTGCATGATCCCGATTATGACCTTGTAACGCGCACGGACAAGGCCACCTTGAAGCTGGTCGAAGGCATGGATTGCAAAAAACTACTTCAGGAATGGAGCTATGACCGGCAGATTTTTTGCGGTATGATGCCGGTTGTGGCTACCATGCGTTTTGCGGCCGGGCTAAAGTGTCAGCAGGGCACGGTCTTGAAGTATGAAAACAGCGGCGACATGCATCCCGAAAGCCGCGGACAATGGGTGGTCGGCTATGGCGCGGTTGTCTTTCTTGCGCCGTTATAATTCCACGAGTTTCATGAACTTTCTGGAAAGTATTTCAACGCCGCCTCTTGTTATGCGCACGCCGTTTTCCCAGCGCAGCCCGAAATCCCGGTCATAGAAAAAGGTGTCAACCTGGAAGGTCATGTTTTCCTGCAGGTCGTATGTTGACGTGGACTCCATCCACGGCCGTTCGACTTCCATCATGCCTATGCCGTGGCAGGGGCCATAGAGCATGTATTTCTTGAAGCCGTTTTTTTTCACAAAAGCTTCGTATTCTCTCACCACGTCAGCGGCGGGCTTGCCGGCTTTCATCAGTTCCATTGTTTTCAGATGGGCTTCGAGTCCGAATTCAACCAGTTTCTTCTTGCGCTCCGGCAATTTCCCGATGCTGACGGGCAGTCCCACGCTGGAGGAATAACCTCCCACGCGCGCGCCGATATTGATCTGGATGACTTCGTTGCGTTTGATCTTGTTGTGGGTCGGCCTGGAGATGGCGTTGTTGGTGGCCGGCCCGCAGAAACAGTAAAGGGCATGGCCTTCGTATTCGCCGCCGTGCCTGTAAATTTCACGCTGCGCAATGCCGACTACCTGAAGTTCGGTCATGCCGGGCCTGATCTCGGCCAGGATGGCGTCAACGGCCTTTTCGCTGATCTGAAAGGCCTTTTTCATCAACCGGATTTCGTTCGGACTTTTAATGATTCTCAAGTTAATGAGGGTGTCGTCGGCTTTGATGAGTTCGGCGCCGGACAGTTCCTTCTTGAGCCCGGCATATACCGGCAGCGTCATGATCGAGTAACCGACCAGTCCAAGCTTTTGAAGCTTTCCTTTCATGCCGGATCTTTTAACCACGTCCTTGAACGAGGCCACCGCTATGCCCGGATACTGCGGTTCCGCCGACTCGCGGTATTCCACCATCTTTTCGATCCTCGGGATAATGCTCCGTCCCCTGGCGTAAGCGCCGCTTTCCGGACCGATGAGCAGCACGGCCGAGCCGTGGGCAGGGACAAAGACGCCGCCGGCCTCGAAGGTCGGCCAATATTCCGACAAATACCTGACGTTGGCGAAATCGGCTTCATTGCCGTGGACAATGGCCGCGTCCAGGCCGGCGGCCCGGATGTTTTTCTGGAAAAGTCTGATCCGTTCGTTGTATTCCCTGAGCGGTATTGAATTCATGTTTTTTCCTTTTGTTATTGACGATAAGTTGCGGCTATTTGCCCGGCCTGGAAAAATTCTGCGCCGCGCTGCTTTAATTTTTCCAGAAGAGCATCGAGTTGTTCCGCGGCATAGTCGCCGCAGTTTTTGGTTATGAACGGATCCGGGCGCACGCCGCCCTCGCCGTAATGAATTTCGCCTTTTGGCATCGCGTGAAATTCCCACGGATGAAAATAGAAACAGAGGAACGGCTTGATTTTGCGTTCTTTCACGTAATGGCAGAATCCGTCAACATGCTTAAGCAGGGCGCCGGCGTTTTTGGTCCGGAAGAGCGGCCATTGATCCAGGTCGCGGCCGTATTTATCCGTGGATTTCATGGAAAGATCGGCGAAATTGGGCAGCTCCACGATTTTCAAATTTCCCGGTTCAAGCCAGTTCTTGCGGCTGGGATGATAGGGTTGCAGGCGTTTCTTGAAATAGTACATGGGATATGTGGAGTCGGACGCATATCCCAGTTTTTCCAGGGCATTGATCATGGCGGTAGAGCCGAAAAGACGCGGCGCGCGGAAGGAGACGGGCCGCGTTCCGGCCACTTCCTCGACCCATTTCGTGGCGAGGCGGAGGCGGTTTTCGACCTCGGAAGGAAGGATGGGCATCATGCCCGGTATGTCGAACAGAGAGTCTCCGATCGTTTCATGGAAAAGAGTATGGCATCCGATCTCATGCCCGGCCCTGCGGACTTGCCGCACGATCGCCGGATTTTTGCGCGCGCTGTCGCCGGTGAAAAAAAAAGTGGCGGACACGCCGTGTTTTTTGATAATGGAAAGGATTTTGGGCGTGCCGAATTTCATGCCTTTATAAAAGGGCGTCCATGAGCCGACATCGGTCTCCATGTCGAAGCCGAGCATAACGTCTATTTTGGACAATTTTCACCTCCGGTCAGGACCAGGATTTATTACGCGGAAACGATCGTGTTTTTATATATTGGAATCAAAGGGATGTCAAGGAAGCGGAAAAGAAATCATGACCGGCCCACGGCTGATTCGCCTGTCAGCGTAAGCGCTTGATTTTCATGGGCGTTACCAGCAGGGTTGTTTCCAGAGAACCGCAGATTGACGAATAATGAACCACAGAATATCGAAGTTCTGAACTTCGGCGTTCGATATTCGCTATTCGATGTTCTGCGGTTTCCTGTAACCATCTGGTGTTATATATTTTAAGACGACTTGGGAATTAGCCCTGGGACCGACCGGAAGCCGTGGCTGGATGCCTGATTCACCGAAAAACCGGCAGATTGACATCGAGCTGTATGGTCCATTTCCATTTTCCGTTAATGTCCTCGTCATTGAACCAGACCGGACCGGTTAAAAGGCTTATGTCTTTCGTAAAATAATAATACAGGCCGAATCCGCCGCCTCCGATGGCGTTGTTGCCGGAGGCGTAATCCGCCGCAAAGACAAGGCTGTTATACTCGTTGCCGGCCTTGTCTTTCAGCGGCATGAAACCATGATCAAATGCCACCATGAGTCCCGTGTTATCCCCAGCGCCCGTTCCGCCGGTCAATGCCTTCTTGTTTCCGACGTATGGGCCTGCAGCCAGGCGCCCCACGTGGGGGATGGTTTTCCCGACCACGGCATAGCCGACGTCCTGATCCGTGACGCCCGCCTTTGTGCCCGCGTTGAAGATTCCTATCGCCAGCGAGGGCGAACAAGCAAACAACGAATTTTCGGGCGTGCCGATTTTTGCGTTGAAATAGAACGGGAAATCGCTCGGCTCAAGCCAGTCCACGCCCACCTCCATCTGGACGTCGTTGAAAGGCAAAACCCCCATGGTCAGGCCGAGGTCGGTCGGAAAGGAGCTTGCGCCGTTGTCGGCTTTTCGCAACACGGTGAAGTAACTGTCCACGCCCGGATGCAGAACGCCATAGCCTTGAATATCCATGGTCATCGGCGTCCAGTAGGTCGTTGACGGTGTTGCGCGGGCGCTTTCTGCGACGAACAAAATCAAGGGAAGCAATAATATTTTTCGTCTCATTTTTTTATCCGATCGCCACGCCGCCGGTTTCGCCCGTGCGGATGCGGATGCATTCTTTCATGTCCAGGACGAATATTTTGCCGTCGCCGATCTGCCCCGTGCGTCCGCCGCTGCAAATCGCGTCAATGGCGGGTTGCACATACTCCTCGTTGACGGCTATCTCCCGTTTGATTTTTTTCAGCAGGCTGCCCGCTTCAGTATGGCTGCGGTAGACTTCGGCAATGCCTTTCTGCCGGCCGCGCCCCATGACGTTGCTGACCGTCACCAGGTGGATTTCCTTCTCGGTCAGTTTTTCCAGCACTTCGTCGAGACGGTCAGGTTGAATAACGGCTACAATATATTTCATGTTTTTTTTTCCTTTCAATCCAGCAATGTATATCCGACTTCCCGGTGTTCGCTGAGATCAAGTCCTATTCTCTCGTTCTGGTCCGAAGCGCGCAAACTGCAAACCAAATCTATCAGTTTCAGCAGAATGATGGAGACCACGAACGAATAAGCCATCGTGGCCAGCACGGTTTTGACCTGTATCCAGAGTTGAACCGGGTTTCCATACAGCAGTCCGTCGGCCCCGCCGGGATTGACCAGCTTGGTGGCCCAGATGCCGGTGGCGATGGCGCCCCATATTCCGCCTATGCCGTGCACGCCAAAGGCGTCAAGGGCGTCGTCATAACCGAAGATCGGTTTCATGACGGATACAAAGATGTAACATCCTATCCCGGCGCCGAATCCGATGGCGATCGCCCCCATGGGCGTAACAAAACCGGCGGCCGGGGTGATGGCCACCAGGCCCGCGACAATTCCCGTAATGACGCCCAGGACCGTCGCGCGCTTGTTGAAGACAATATCCAGCACTGACCAGGTGATGCCGGCTGCGGCCGCGGCAACGTGCGTGACGACAAAGGCGCCGGCCGCCAATTGTCCGGAGGAGCCTGCGCTGGCGCTGTTAAATCCGAACCATCCGAACCAGAGCAATCCCGCGCCCAGCACCGCGAAGGGCAGATTGTGCGGCGGTGAGATTTTGGCGGGCGCGCCCTGCCGCCGGCCGAGCATCACTGCCGCGGCCAGGGCGGCCATGCCGGCGTTGATATGAACGACGGCGCCGCCCGCGAAATCAAGGGCGCCCATGCCGCCGAAGGTTCCGAACAATCCCTTGTCGGCCCAGACCCAGTGCGCAACCGGACAATAAACAAGGGTCACCCATGAAAATGTAAAAATACAAAACGGGAGAAAGCGCATGCGCTCGGCGAAGGCGCCGATAATCAGGGCAGGGGTGATGACGGCAAACATGGCCTGAAAAATCATGAAGGCCTGGTGCGGCACGGTCGGCATGTAAACGGCATGCGCCGCGGTTCCGACGTGGGCCAGTCCCGCCCAGTGCAGGTTCCCGATGAATCCCCTGATGTCCGGCCCAAAGGCCAGGCTGTAGCCGAACAGCACCCACTGGATCGTCACCAGGCATAAAATGGTGAAGCACTGCATCAGCACCGACAGAACATTTTTGCGGCGCACCAGTCCGCCGTAAAAGAAGGCAAGCCCGGGCGTCATCAACATTACCAGCGCGGCTCCCGTCAACAGCCAGGCGGTGTCGCCTGAGTTTATCTGCGCCGCGGAAGTTTCCTGCGCCTGGCCGAACGCAATTCCCGAAATCAGCGCGATGCAAGCCGCGGTCAAGAGACTTTTTTTCATTTTGTCTTGGTTCCTCCTGAAATAAATGTTTGAAGTTGTTTTTCTTATATGCAATTGCCGTGCCAAGAAACCATTTCTGGAAATGTTTTTTTTATGTGGTTGATCGGCAACTGGTTGGAAGAAACATTTTGTTGCGTTGACATTATTTGAAAAATACAATATTGTATTTTTAATAAGCAGATGTTACTTTATTGTAACTGCAAGGCTTGCGGGAAAACGGGCGGCCGGGCCGGCGCGCGTTCCGGCTGGGGTGAATAAAAAAAACGCCATTTCATGCTTGAACGAAAAAAAAGTCAAATTAGTATGCAGTCATGAGTGAAGCAAGGACATGCCCGTCGAACTCGCTCTTTGCTCCGGAACGGGAGCAGGGCAATTGCGGGGTCGGCTTTGTGGTCAACCTCAACGGCATCGTGTCCCATCAGACTGTTCTGCGCGGCATTGAAATTCTCTGCAATCTGTTGCATCGGGGGGCTACGGCCGGCGACACGCGCACCGGCGACGGCGCCGGCATCATGCTGCAACTGCCGGACGATTTTCTCAAAAAGGCGGCCGCGGCAGGCGGCGTTAAACTCGATCTTGCCGAAGCGTACGGCGCGGGCATGGTTTTTATGCCGGCTGACCGGCAGCGGCAGTCTGTTTTTGCCAGGGCCGTTGAGCAGGCAGCGCGCGAGGCGGGTTTGTCTTTCCTGGGCTGGCGGAATGTGCCGGTCAATATGGACGCCCTGGGAAAAACTGCGGCGCAGGGCTGTCCGAACGTAAAACAGTTCTTCATCGGTCTGCCGGCCGCTCCCGATGACGCCAAGGAACGCAGGCTTTATGTGTTGCGCAGAAAAATTGAGAATAAAGCGCTGGAGGCAAACGCCGGTCCGGACGAGTTTTACATAGTCAGCCTATCCGCGCAACTCATGGTCTACAAGGGCTTGTTGATGGCGCCGCAATTGCCGGAATTTTATCCTGATCTGCTCGATGTTGACCTGAAGTCCGCAATTGCGGTTGTGCATCAGCGTTACAGCACGAACACGTCTCCTTCCTGGCGCCTGGCGCAGCCTTTCCGTTATCTGGCCCATAACGGGGAAATCAACACCCTGCGCGGCAACATCGCGCAAATGGCCGCGCGCCAGAGTTCTTTTAATTCCGGATTGTTCGGATGCGATTTGAAGGAATTGCTTCCGGTTATCGACGGCAGCGGCAGCGACTCAGCCTGCCTTGACAATGCCCTGGAACTGCTCGTTAACGGCGGGCGCGATCTGCCGCATGCCATGATGATGCTCATTCCGGAGGCATGGGGGGCAAAATACCCGCTCGGGCCGGACCAGCGCGGATTTTTTGAATACCATGCCGGCATTATGGAGCCGTGGGACGGGCCGGCCACGATCGTTTTCTGCGATGGCACGCGGGTCGGCGCCATTCTCGACCGCAACGGCCTCAGGCCTGCCCGTTACACGATCTGCCGCGACGGCACCATGTCCTTTGCTTCGGAAACCGGGGTGCTTGATTTTTCCGGCAAGGAAGTGGAGGAGAAAGGCTCGCTGCGTCCGGGCCAGATCATTCTGGCCGACCTGCGCCAGAAGCGCCTGTTAAGGAACGGAGAGATCAAGGGATATTATTCGCGCCGGCAGCCATACCGCCGCTGGGTCGAGGAAAACAGAATTTCGCCGCGGGGGTTTTTTGAATCGGTCGCCCCGATAACCCCGGATTACGCTAACCTGCTTTTTCGCCAGAAATTGTTCGGCTATACGCGCGAAGACCTGCGCCTCATTATTGAGCCGATGGCCGTAAAAGGCCACGAGGCGGTCGGCTCCATGGGAAATGACGCTCCCCTGGCGGTCTTTTCTGAAAAGCCGCAAATGCTCTACAATTATTTTCGCCAGCTTTTTGCGCAGGTGACCAATCCGGCCATCGATCCGATCCGCGAGGAACTGGTCATGTCGCTCATGACCTTTATCGGCAATCCGGCCAACATTCTTTCGGAGTTGCCCAGCCACAGCCGGCTGGTCAAATTACGCCACCCGGTCCTTTCCAACGAGGATTTGTACCGGATCCGGAACCTCAATCTGCCGGATTTTTCGACCCAGACGCTGAAGACGGCTTTTCCCGCATCTGGTACTGGAAAGGAACTTGAGCAATCGCTGGCCTTGTTGTGCAATGACGGCGAAGCGGCGGTAAGAAGTGGGCGGAATCTGCTCATCCTTTCCGACCGCCGCGCAACGGAAAAAGGCGAAATGCCCATTCCGGCCCTGCTGGCCGTTTCGGCGCTGAATCAGCATCTGGTTGCAAAGGGGTTGCGCACCGGCGCTGGCCTGATTGTGGAGACCGGCGAGGCGCGCGAGGTGATGCACCTGGCGCTTCTGCTTGGTTTTGGCGCAACCGCGGTAAACCCGTACCTGGCATTCGAGACCGTGGCCGCCCTTGCGGACAAACAGGAACTCGGGACGCCGATCGGCGTAACCCAGGCCTTGGACAATTACACGCATGCGCTCTGCGCCGGATTGCTGAAAATCATGTCCAAGATGGGAATTTCCACCTTGCGCAGTTACCGGGGCGCCCAGGTGTTTGAAGCGCTGGGGCTCGGCCGGGATTTGTGCGCGCGTTATTTCGGCGGAGTGGCCTCGCGCGTCGGCGGGATCGGATTGGAGGAAATTGCCGCCGAGGCCAATATGCGTTATTCGTCGGCGCATGAAGACGCGCAGTCGTTTTTGCCTGCCGGAGGAAATTACCGGTTCCGGTCCGACGGCGAAAGGCACATGTGGTCGCCGGCCAGCATCACGAAATTGCAGCGCGCGACGCGCGCGGACGATTGTAAAATTTTCAGGGAATATTCGAAGCTTATCGACGACCAGTCCAAACATCTTTCCACCGTGCGCGGTCTGCTTCGTTTTAAAAAATGCCGGCCCATTCCGCTTGCGGAGGTGGAGCCGGCCGAAAACATCGTGAAAAAATTTGTCACCGGCGCCATGTCCTTCGGCTCCATCAGCCGCGAGGCGCACGAGACCATCGCCATTGCCATGAACCGTCTCAAGGCCAGGAGCAACAGCGGCGAAGGCGGGGAGGACCCCGCGCGCTTCCATCCGCGGCCTGACGGCGACAATTCCTGCAGCGCCATAAAACAAGTCGCGAGCGGCAGGTTCGGGGTCACGACCGAGTACCTGGTCAACGCCGCTGATCTGCAGATCAAAATCGCCCAGGGCGCAAAGCCGGGCGAGGGCGGACAACTGCCCGGGCACAAGGTGAACGACGAGATAGCCAGGGTGCGCCATTCCACGCCCGGCGTGACGCTTATTTCCCCCCCGCCGCATCATGATATTTATTCGATCGAGGACCTGGCCCAGCTTGTTTTCGATTTAAAAAACGTGAACCCCTCGGCGCGCATATCGGTCAAGCTGGTGTCCGAACTCGGCGTCGGCACCGTGGCCTGCGGGGTTGCCAAGGCGCAGGCCGACGTTGTTCTGGTCAGCGGCGGCGACGGCGGCACGGGTGCCGCGCCGTTGTCATCCATCAAATATGCCGGCATGCCATGGGAATTGGGGCTGGCCGAAACGCATCAGGCCCTGATCGCCAACAACCTGCGCAAACGCGTGCGTCTGCAGGTGGACGGGCAAATGCGCACCGGCCGGGACGTGGTGATTGCGGCGCTCCTCGGAGCCGAGGAATTCGGTTTCGCCACCGCCGCCCTGGTTGTCTGCGGTTGCGTCATGATGAGAAAATGCCACGAAAACAACTGCCCGGTCGGCGTGGCCACCCAAAGGCCTGATTTAAGAAAACGTTTTTCCGGCAAGCCGGAGTATCTCGTCTCATTCTTCACCATGCTTGCCGGGGAGGCGCGCGAGATTCTGGCTCAACTCGGCTTGAAAACGCTGGCTGAGGCGGTCGGCCGCGTTGACCTGCTTGAAATGGAAAGTGCCGTTGAGTTCTGGAAGGCAAAAAACATGGATTATTCCGCGCTTTTGCATCAGGTTGGAAAACGATTAGCAGTTGGTGGGCCGGCCGCTTGCTACTCTGCGAAGTCAGCCTTCGCTACGAAGCACGAGCCGCGGACGGGCATTTCTGCAGGCAACTCCGTCGCGGCGGAGCCCTTCGACGCTGCTCAGTGCAAGCGCGACTTCATAACTGACCCGGGACGTCAGAACGACATGCTGAAGAATACGCTGGACGGCAAGCTGCTGCCGCAGATTGAGCAGGCCATAAACAAAAAAGAACCTTTGAATATTGAAACGCCTATCCGCAACGTCAACCGGTCGGTCGGCGCGCTGATTGCCGGGCATATCGCCAGGCGATTCGGTGCGGCCGGCCTGGCGGAGGACGCGGTCACCCTGCGTTTCAGCGGCAGCGCCGGCCAGAGTTTCGGGGCATTTGCCGTAAAAGGCATGCAGCTTGTGTTGACCGGCGAAGCCAACGATTATTTGGGCAAGGGGTTGTCGGGCGGCAAAATCATTTTGCAGCCGCTGCCGGGAATACCTTATGATCCATCGAATAATTCGATTGCGGGCAACACCATCTTGTATGGAGCGACTTCGGGCGAAGTTTATATTTCCGGACGGGTCGGCGAGCGGTTTGCGGTGCGCAACAGCGGCGCCAAGGCCGTGGTCGAGGGAGTGGGGGACCATGGCTGTGAATACATGACCGGCGGACGGGTGGTTGTGCTCGGCGAAACCGGAATAAATTTTGCGGCCGGCATGAGCGGTGGGCTGGCCTATGTCTACGACGATAAGCGCATATTCGATCTGCGCTGCAATCTGGACATGGTCGACCTGGAATCGCTGGCGCAGGATGATGACGTAGCCGAGTTGCGCGGGCTGATCGAAAAGCATTTGCATTATACGCGCAGCGCCCGCGCGCAATACGTGCTTTCCAACTGGGAGGCTTGCCTGCCGTATTTTGTCAAGGTCTTTCCGATGGAATACCGGCGTGTCCTGGGACAAATGAGCCGCGAGGATGAGGCCACGCAGCGGCAGGAGCCGATCCATGGATAAAAAATACGAAATTAAAAACTTGAAATTCAAGACATATGAACCAATTGCAGTGCCCACCCCGGCTTTCAGCCACCCCTCCGTAGGAGGGGAACTTAAAAGTTTGAGATCCCCTCCATTGGAGGGGTACGCAAAGCGGGGGGTGGGACGGGATCGATAAACAATGCAAGTAACTCAAATAAAGTCCTATGCATGATTCGCAAAAGAATGACCTTAATGGCAGGGAATGCCGCCGCAAGGAACCCGGCTACCGGCCGGTTGGCGAGCGTACGCGCGACTGGCGGGCCGTGGAAAAAAGGCTGGCCGAGGCTGACATCCTGGAACAGGCCTCGCGCTGCCTGAATTGCGGAACGCCTTTTTGCCACGGCGCCGGTTGTCCGTTGCGGAGTTATATTCCGGAATTGAACGAGCTGGCAAGACGCCGGCTTTGGCAGGAGGCTCTTGACCTGCTGCTTTCAACCAATAATTTCCCGGAATTCACGGGCCGGATTTGTCCGGCGCTTTGCGAGGCGTCCTGCGTTCTCTCCATCAACGAGGAGGCTACGGCCATCCGGCAGATCGAACTGACCATCATCGAGACGGCCTTTGAAAAAAAATTGATGCGGCCGCGGCCGCCTTTGGTCAGGCTGAATCAAAAAGTGGCCGTGATCGGCTCAGGCCCGGCCGGACTTGCCGCCGCCGACGTTATCAACAAGGCCGGCTGCCTTGTCACTGTTTATGACAGCGATTTAAAGGCGGGCGGGATACTGCGTTACGGCATCCCGGATTTCAAGCTTGAAAAATGGGTCATTGACCGGCGTATTGCCCTGATGGCCGAAGAGGGCATAACGTTCGAAATGAACGCCAGCATGGGCGACGACATTTCCGCGCGCTACCTGCTGAACCGCTACGACGCCGT
>Ga0074199_1000938_pt1 | contig 32912 bp, 29 predicted proteins | sample EPASupsiteSAE347_FD_64528 | JGI IMG/M metagenome (GOLD analysis project Ga0074199, IMG submission 64528) | Bioremediated contaminated groundwater from EPA Superfund site, New Mexico - Sample SAE3-47 | ecosystem: Environmental > Aquatic > Deep subsurface > Groundwater > Contaminated ... | reverse complement strand
CGTGGGCTTGGCCGAGTTGACCACCCAGTTGGCGGAGGTTGATATCCTGATCAGTTCCACCGGGGCCACCGACCTGATTCTCCGCAAGGATGAGGTGAAGCCCCTCATGCGGCAACGGAAAAACAGGCCGCTCTTTCTTATCGATATCGCGGTGCCGCGCGATCTTGATCCCGAACTCAATGACCTGGATAATGTTTACCTCTATGACATCGACGACCTGAAAAACGTGGTCGATGTGAACAAGGCGGAACGGGAAAAAGAGGCGCTGCGGGCGGAAGGCATTGTCGCCGAGGAAGTGGTCAAGTTCGGGCAGTGGCTGGAGGGCATGGAGCTTTCTCCCACCATCACGGCCATAAGGCAAAAGGCCAACGGTATCCGCGAAGCCGAGGTGGCAAAAACCTTGAGTGTTCTGAAATCCCTTTCGGAAAACGAGCGGCGTTCGGTGGAGATGCTCGCCAACGCCATTGTCAACAAGTTGCTGCATGAACCCATGATGTTCCTGAAAAACACTGCCCCCCACGACAATCCGCAGCTCAAACTGGCTTTTGTCCGGCAGTTGTTCGGGCTGGACAAGGAATCTCCGGATCAGTAACCGCCTCGGGAAAATGTTTGACATGTCGCATGGCTCTGAGTAATATAGCGAGCTTTATTGCTGGGCGGATTTTTTTGCGCTTTCGACGGTGCTTCCGTAAGAGTGCGTGATGCAAGGCTCCAGCTGCTGCAAGACAGCAAAATGTGAAGGAAGGCCAACGAGAGGCCGTAACAGAAGAGAAAAAGGAAGACGATCATGAGCAAGAGAACTTTTCAGCCCAGCAACCTCAAAAGGCACCGTACCCATGGCTTCCGGGCCAGAATGCAGACAAAAAACGGGCGGGCCGTCATCAACCGCCGTCGGGCCAAGGGCCGTAAGCGGCTGACCGTCTAGTTTCCGTCCGGACGAACAGCGCTGCTCGCGTGGTATGAAAGCCCAGGCCCTCCCCAAGGCCATGTTGCTGGTTAAGCCCTGGCAGTACAGGTTGGTTTACGACCAGGGAAAAAGAGTGCGTGGCCGGAACTTCACGCTGATCCATGTACCGAACAGCACCGGTGGCAACAGGCTGGGAATAAGTATCCACGGAGTACGGCAGGCTGTTCAGCGGAACAGAATCAAGAGGATAATCCGGGAATTTTTTCGTCATAATCGAGAGTTTATCGAGCCTTTTTCCGATGTGGTTTTTGCCGTGCGACCCGGTTTTGTCCCCAATTCTCCACGCGAGGTAGAGGCGGCTGTCGGCGCACTTCTTGCCCGGCGTACGGCTCCCGGCAGGGTTGCCGTTCCGGGCGCGGTGGCGGTGGAGATCTCGTGATTTCCCTATGTGCGCCATATGTTCCGGATGCGGCAGGTTCCCCGTCATTTTTACGAGATTATCAGGATTGGATGTGAAAAGAATTTTCATTGCCCTGATACGGGGCTACCAGCTGTGTATCTCCCCTTTGTTTGCGCCGAGTTGCCGTTTCTCTCCCACCTGTTCACAGTATGCCATAGATGCCCTAGCCCTCCACGGGACGGCTCGCGGTTTGTACCTTACCCTGCGCCGCCTTCTTCGCTGCCATCCCTTTCATCCCGGCGGGTTTGATCCGGTGGACAGATCTTTTTGAGGTGGCCGCCAGCGGCGTTGTCCGGGTGCTTCAGGCCTGCCCAACTTAAATAGTGCCTGATAAGGATTGATTTCATGGACACACAGAGAATGTTTTTGGCCATTTTCCTTTCGTTGGCCATCTTGCTTGGGTATCAGTATTTTTTCGTCCCCACTCCCCCGCCGGTTACGGAAAGCACTGTCGCATCCTCCCCCCAAAACGGCAAGGGTGACGAGAAAAGCCTTGCCCAGGCGCCGGCTCCCGTTGCCGCGGCAAGTCTGTTGGCTGCCCAGCCCGCGGGCGCTGTGGTCCTAAAAGGGCGTGAGATTCCGGTAAGCACCAACCTCTACTCGGCGGTGGTGACGGAGTCCGGCGGCATGGTGAAAAGCTTCCAGTTGAAGGATTACCGGGAGGCGCTTGCCAAGGATTCCGGAAATAAGGAACTTCTCCAGCCAAAGGGTGGCGATACTCTTCCCCTGAATTTTTCCTGGGGGATTGAGCCGTCCAGCATTCCTCCGGTGGTGTACGAGGCTGGCCCGGTCAAGACGGAGGGTGGCGGGACAACCCTGACCATGCGGGGCAAACTGCCCTCCGGGCTTGAGATTGTCCGTACCATGCGGTTTCTTGATCAGCAGTATCTGGTGGAGTTGAGCATCGAGGTGGTCAACAATACCGCCACCCCCTTGCAGGGCGCCCCGTATCTGACCCTTGACAACCGGCCCTTTTCCAAAGGGAACGGGATGGTCTCGGTCGGCCCCGCCGTATTGCGCGATGGGGTGCTGGAGGAGATCAAGGCAGACGATCTGAAAAAGGGGAGCAAAAGCTTCACCGGCAAGATCGGCTGGGCTGCCTACGAGGATAACTATTTTCTCTGCGGCATTGTCCCGGGCACCGGCGAACAGCATACCGCTCATTTTTCCCTGCAGGATGAAAACAGGGTGACCACGGTATTGGCCGGGGCCAGCGACGTCATCCAGCCGGGTCAGCGCCAGCAGTACACCTACTCGGTGTATTTCGGCCCCAAGACCATGGGGGCGCTCAAGGCAGCCGGCCATCAACTGGAGCGCAGCATCAATTTCGGCTGGTTTGACGTGATGGCCAAGCCGACCCTCTATCTGCTCAATTTTCTCCATGGCTATGTGGGCAATTACGGCGTGGCCATCATTCTGGTGACGGTGCTCATCAAGCTGCTTTTCTGGCCGGTGAGCCAGAAGGGCATGAAGTCCATGAAGACCATGCAGAAGCTGCAGCCCAAGATGGCCAAATTGCGCGAGAAATACAAAGACGACAAGCAGATGCAGCAGCAGGAGATGATCAAGCTGTACCAGACCTACAAGGTAAATCCGGTGGGCGGCTGCTTGCCCATGGTCATCCAGATCCCGGTATTTTTCGCCCTGTACAAGGTGCTGCTCCAGACCATCGAGCTGCGGCACGCGCCTTTTTTTCTCTGGATCGCGGATCTCTCCGCCCCGGACCGGTTGCCGATCGGTTTTGATCTTCCGTTCATCGGCGGAATTCCGGTGCTGACCCTGTTGATGGGGGCAACCATGTTTTTGCAGCAGAAAATGACCCCGGCCACCGGGGATCCCACCCAGCAGAAGGTAATGATGTTCATGCCGGTCATCTTTACCTTCATGTTCCTCAATTTTGCTTCCGGGCTGGTCTTGTACTGGTTTGTCAACAACCTGCTGTCCATCGGTCAGCAGTATCTCGTGAACCGGCAAGAGGCCGCGTAAGGCGGGTTGAATCAAGGAGCGCAAGGGGCAGCCCCCGAGCCACAGTTGCCAAGAGAAGACGCCGGGCTGCCAGAGTGTGGCCCGGGATGGAGGAATCATACGATGTCTGCCAAGATGGAATATAAGGGAACGGATGTTGAAGAGGCGATCGGCAATGCCTGCGCCGCTCTGAATGTGGCGCGGGAAGAGCTTGATATCCGCATAATCTCCACCGGATCCACCGGTATTTTCGGCTTGGGCCGGAAAAAGGCGGCGGTGCAGGTCTCGCTCAAAAAAGAGGGCGGACAGGAGCAGAAGCGGCCGGCTCCGGAGAAAAAGGCGCATGCGCCAAAGGCCAGGCCAGAACGGCCGGCTGCGGAGAAAAAACCGAGTACGCCAAAACCCAGGTCTGAACAGTCTGCTGACAACGAGGAGCCGGAGGAGGTGGTGGGAGATCCTGTTTCCCCCGAGGAAATGGAGTCGATCCGGGCCGATGTCGCCAGGATTCTGGAACTCATGGGTTGCCCCTCGCAAGTCAGCGTGGAGCAGGATCAGAACAACAAGGTGCATGCCAAAATCACCGGCGAGTTTGTCGACATCCTTGTCGGGCCGGAGGGCCAGACCCTTGACGGCTTGCAGTATGTGATGCGCAAGATTATCACCAGGAAATTTCCCCAGAAGGTTCTTTTTGCCCTCGATGCCGGGGGGTTCCGGGAGAACCGGATGGGTGAGCTTCAGGCCCGGGCCCTGCGTCTGGCCCAGGAAGTCAAGGAAACCGGCAAGACCAGAACCATTCCCGCCATCAACCCCGCGGAACGGCGCATGGTGCACATGGCCCTGCAGGATGATACCGAGATCAGAAGCCGCAGCGTCGGCGAGGGGCTGTTTAAAAAAGTGCTCATTTATCTGCCTGGTAAAGGGCGTCGGCGTTCGCCGCGAAAGAGGAAGGGCGGAGAAAAGACGGAGTAATTCGCTCAAGGCGGCTGTGACCGCGACTTTGCCGGGACCGCGCCGTTTGGTGGGCTGGTCCGGCATGGCGCTGTCCGGTGCCGCCGAGTTCATAAGGCAAGAAACGTATGGTAATGCCGGATTTCCCGGATTTCAACGAAGCGACCATTGCCGCCATTGCGACGCCGCCCGGCGCCGGCGGCATCGGCATCATCCGGGTGAGCGGGCCCCAAGCCCACGCCATCCTCCAGCATTTGTTCCAACCGAAAAACCCCTCCCCCACTTTCATCAGTCACCGGCTCTATTTTGGCGCCATTGTCCATCCCGAAACCGGGACGGCTATTGACGAGGTTCTCGCCGTCTATATGCGGGCGCCGCGGACCTACACCAGGGAAGATGTGGTGGAAATCCACGGCCACGGCAGTTATCTGCTGCTGCAGGAGATCCTGGCCCGGATCGTCACCTTTCCTGCCACCCGTCTGGCCGAGCCCGGGGAATTCACCAAGCGGGCCTTTCTCAACGGCCGGATCGATCTGACCCAGGCGGAGGCGGTTGCCGAGCTGCTGGGCGCCAAAACCAGGGAGGGCGCCCATCTTGCCGTAAACCAGCTCCGCGGAGGGTTGCATGGGGAGATTTGGAAAATTCGTGACGCGCTGGTCGCGGTTCGTGCTATCATGGAGGTGGCCATCGATTTCCCCGATGAGGAGGTGGAGATCCTCGACGCCCAGGCCCTGAAAACGAGATTGGAGCGGGAGGTGGAAGAGCCTCTGGCCAGATTGCTGGCCAGGGCGGAGGGAGGAAAAATCATCCGGGAAGGGATCTCCGTGGTCATTCTCGGCAGGCCCAATGTGGGCAAATCCAGCCTGCTCAACTGTCTTCTCAGGGAAGAGAGGGCCATAGTCACGGAGATTCCCGGCACAACCAGGGACACCATCGAGGAGTGCCTGGACATCAAAGGGGTGCCGGTGCGCATTGTCGATACGGCTGGCATCCGGGAAACCTCCGAGGCGGTGGAAGAGATCGGCATCCGGAGAGCCCGGCAAAAGCTTGGGGAGGCGGATCTGGTTTTGTTGGTCCTTGACGGGGTGGAAGGGATGCGGGACGAAGACCGCGCCCTGTTTGCGGTGGCTGCGGACAAGAAGGTCGTGGTGGTGGTGAACAAGATCGACAGGGCCACCGCCTTGGATCTTGGCCCCTATCACGAAGCCTTTCCCGGAATGCCCGTTGCCGCCATTTCCGCCACAACCGGCGAGGGTATCCGTAATCTGGAGAATGCGGTGTACGAGGCGGCCACGGGCGGGCATGGCCTTCAGGAAGCAGGGGCCGCCGCGCCGAACGTGCGGCATGCCGCCGCCTTGCAATGCGCCCTTGTCGCGGTTCGGCAGGTTGGGGAGGGGTTGGCCGCGGATCTGCCTCCGGATCTTCTGGCCATTGATCTCCAGGGTGCCCTGGCGTTTCTTGGGGACATTATCGGGGAAACCACCACGGACGATGTGCTGGATATGATTTTCGCGGAGTTTTGTCTCGGAAAATAGCCGCCGATGCAAAGCCGCGGTGAAACGGCGGCAGTGCATCGGCGGCAGTGAAACGGCGAAGGAAAAATCATGGCCTCAGGTAGAAAACTCAAAGAAATCGACCTTGACGAACAGATTGAATTTCTGAAAAAGGTACATTTTTTCCATGGGTTCGATGATCATGAACTCAAGCAGTTCCTCCAGGTGAGCAAATGGCTCCGGGTGCCTGCCAACACCGTGATCATCAAGGAAGATACAACCGAACGGGCCTTTTACATCTTGGTCCGCGGCGAAGTCCGGGTGGAAAAGCGGTTGCCTGGAAAGGCAAAACCCATTCAGCTCACCACCCTTGCCACCGGGGATTGCTTCGGGGAAATGGCCCTGGTCACCGAAATAAAAAGAACCGCCGATGTGGTGGCAAGCACGGAATCCTTTATTCTCCGGGTCGAACCGGAGATTGTCAGCACCTCAAACGTTTTTTTGCAGCTGAAATTCTATAAGCGGTTTTGCGAACGGCTGGTCGCCAGGCTGGATCTGGCCAACAAACGAGTTGCCGGGCGTGACGGCGAAGAGGCCACGCCTTCGATTTTGCAGAAGGTTCTTGCCGACGACAGTCCGCCGGAAGGGGAAGAAAAGCCGCCCAGGCCTCCCGTCAAGCCGGTTTTTGGCCTGGGGCGGTCCGAGAAGGCGGAAAAAGCCAGGGCAACCATTGCCCTCCCGCCCATGCCCGACAAGGATCACCGGCAGACCCCGGCCAAGCTGCATCCTCGGGTGCATCCGGAGGCTGTCCTGCCGGTGAACCCTGCTGTTGCCGCGGAGTTGAGCGCCATGATGAGAGGCAGCTCGGGCATTGATAATACCCGGCGGCTGTCCGACTTGATTTCCCTTGATCCCGTGCTGAGTTGCCGGGTGATCCAGACCGCCAACTCGCCATTTTACAGAAGGGCCAACATGGTGGGGACAGTCCCCCTTGCCATGGTTATTGTCGGGGTCAAGCAGATCCAGGAGGTGGTGGCCGATACCATCCGCGCGGCTAAATCCACGCAGGCTTTCAGCGGTTTTGCCCCGGTCTCCAAAGGTTTTTGGCAACATGCGGTGGTGGTCGGCAGAATCGCCGAGATGCTGCGGGACGTGATCCGGATAAACACCTCGGCGGATCTTTATCTATGCGGTCTGCTTCATGATCTTGGGATGCTGGTGCTGGATGGAATTTCGCCGAATTTTTACCCGCAGTTTACCCAGCCTTCGGAAGAGCTGCGGGATGTGGTCAGGGCGGAGAAGGAGTATATCGGCGTGGATCACGGCCAGGCGGGTGTCTGGCTTGCCGAGGGCATTGGTCTGCCGCAACCCTATCTGGACGTGATGCACTTTCATCATCAGCCGGAAAAGGCTACGACCAATCCGGTGCCTGTGGCCATGGTGAATCTGGCGAATATCTTCGCCTCAATGAAGGGCGCCTGTCTGGGGCAGCCCCAGGTGGCAATGCAGGATGCCTTGCGCTCGTATTCCTGGGCGCTGATCCAGGAGCACCATCGTCCGTTCCAGGAGGTTAGTGTGCCGCAGTTTGTCAATTCGTTTGCCGCGGAACTTGACAAAGCCTGGGCCGGCATCACCGGGGATATTCCCCTGTAGCCCTCAATCGATGGGGGTGAATTGATCCTTGCTGGCCCCGCAGATGGGGCAGGCCCAGGTTTCCGGCAGCTCCTCGAAAGGGGTGCCCGGGGCGATGCCTGAGTCCGGGTCGCCATCCGCCGGATCATAGATATACCCACAGACCGAACATTCATAGCGTTTCATGACGGGCTCCTTTTTCTGTTTTGCAAGCATGGAGGCTGTGTTGCGAAATCGTTGAGGCGAGGACTGTCGCTATTATTTTATAGGTGTTCCCCTTGGCCGGCGTCAACGGTTTTTATCGGCAATGGGCGAAGCGGGGGGCAGCGTGTTGTGTGCTGGAGCAGAAAAAAGGGGAGGCAGATGATTGATAAGGAAGAGGTTGTTTCCAGGCAGGATATCGCCCGGAGGGTTAAAGAGCTTGGTCAGGCGATTGCCCGTGATTATGCCGGGCGCCAGTTGGTTATGATCGGTATCTTAAACGGGGCCTTTATCTTTCTGGCCGATCTGGTCCGGGAAATCGACCTGCCCCTGGAGATAGACTTTATCCGGGTGTCTAGCTACGGCTCCTCCACCTGCTCCTCCGGCGCCATCCAGTGCACCAAGGACACCGAGCTCGATCTGGCAGGGAAGGATATCCTGCTGGTGGAGGATATTGTCGATACCGGGAGAACCCTTGCCCGCCTCAAGGAACTCTTTGCGGCCAGAAAGGCTGAATCCGTGCGGATCTGCGCTTTGATCGACAAGAAGGAGCGGCGCGAGGTCGAGGTGGCTGTCGATTATGCCGGGTTTGAAGTGGCCGAGGGCTTTCTGGTCGGCTATGGCCTTGACCATGCGGAACAGCACCGGCAGTATCCGGCCATCTACAAGCTTGTCAATCCCGGGTGAATTCCGTGCCGACCCTGCAGGAGAAAGACAAGCGGTTTCTTTGGCATCCCTACACCCAGATGCAGGATTATGCCCAGCGCGACCTGCTCCTCATCGACAGGGCGGAGGGCGTTTATCTGTTCGATCAACAGGGGAAACGCTATTTTGACACCATCTCCTCCTGGTGGTGCATTGTCCATGGGCATGGCCATCCGGTTGTAACCGAGAAGATTCGCTCCCAGCTGGCGCGGCTCGATCAGGTGCTGCTGGCCGGCACCAGCCATGAAGGGGCGATTCTCTTGGCGGAGCAGCTGGTGCAGCTTACACCGCCGGCGCTTTCCCGGGTGTTTTATTCCGACAACGGCTCCACCGCCTGCGAGATCGCGATCAAGATGTCGCTCCAGTACTGGCGGCAGGTGGGGCAGCCCAACCGTTGCCAGCTGGTGGGAATAGAGCGCGGCTACCACGGCGACACCATCGGCACCATGAGCCTGGGCGGGGTGCCGGAGTTCCATGGCCCCTTTGCCCCGCTGCTTTTTTCCTCCCATCGGCTGCCATCCCCCTACTGTTACCGCTGCCCGGCCGGGCTGGAAAAGGAAAGCTGTGACTGCCAGTGCCTGCAACCGCTTGCCGATCTCCTGACCGGTCAGGGCACGCTGATTGCCGCGCTGATCATCGAGCCGCTGATCCAGGCAGCCGGAGGGATGATTGTCTATCCTGCCAAGTATCTGCGCAAGGTGGCCGCATTAACCAGGGAATACGGGGTGCATCTGATTCTTGACGAAGTGGCCACCGGTTTTGGCCGGACCGGAACCATGTTTGCCCTGGAGCAGGCCGGGGTTGTGCCGGACTTTCTCTGTTTGTCAAAAGGGCTGACTGCTGGTATGTTGCCCATGGCTGCGACGCTGACCAGCGAGGAGATTTTTCAGGCGTTTTATGGAGAGTATGGCGCGGGGAAAACCTTTTTCCACGGCCACACCTTCAGCGGCAACCCCTTGGCAGCCGCAGCGGCCCTGGGCTCGCTGCAGGTTTTTGCCGAAGAGCAGACCATGGCCGGGCTACCGGCCAAGATCAGCCACCTTCGGGCGCGGATGCTCCGCTTCCAAGACCTGCCCTGGGTCGGGGATCTCCGGCAGATCGGGATGATCAGTGCCATGGAGCTGGTCAAGGATAAAAAGACCAAGGCCCCCTATGATCCTAAGCAACGGGTCGGCTGGCCGATCTATCTGGCCGGGCTTGAGCAAGGGCTTTTGCTGCGGCCCCTCGGCAATGTGATCTACCTCTGGTTGCCGCTTTCCGTAACCTTGTCCGAGATAGACGAGATCACGGAGCGGGCCTGGCAGGTGCTTTCCGATCCGCGCAATATCGCGGGGTGGTAGGCTGTTTGTTTGAGAGAATGGTGTTTGTGCGCTTGTAGCTCAGCTGGATAGAGCATCGGCCTTCGAAGCCGGGAGTCGGGGGTTCGAATCCCTCCGGGCGCACCAATAAAAATATATATGAATCCGACAAGTTAGCTCTGGCCGGATTTTTTCGTTTTACGCCAAAAATTCTCTTTCTTTGTGTCCCAGTGTCCCAGATTTCCAGTTCTTGATCGGCATCGTCCAGCGTTTCGAAATATTCGTCAGCGCCAGATACAGTAACTTGAACGCGGATAGGCAAAATACGGAATGATCCGCTGCCGGTTGTTCTGTCATGATTGGCTGACCCGAGGATGGGTTGCATCCCATTTTTCCCCGAAGGAGTCGTTCCGATCACGGGGAACCGCGACGACAATCTCGCAAAATCTCCCTTGAGCTTTTTCTTGTAACTGCCGTTCCGGGAGCTGCCGCTGTTCTTTCCTGCCGCCGCGTTCCGGGGATAGCCGAGGTGATCGGTTATCTCGGCTTGCATGGTCCGCTCCAGCAGGGCTTTGGTCAGTTGTTTCAGTATGCCGTTTTCACCAACCGGAGCACTCAGCCAGAAATCATAACACGATTTTGGCCCGATTTAATGGGGTAGGTTAGCAGTTGGAGATTTGTTTTCCATCCTAACCGAGTCAAGGAGGCAATATTTTCTTGATTCTCAAAGGGGGTATGGAGTATTCCAATCTAACTGGTTTTGATGAAGCCTGATGTTTTGGGAAAAGCTACCCTGATTGCAAATCTTCAACCAGCGAGCACAAAAGCCCATTTTTGACTCTCAAGTATTCTGTCCTAGCCGACAAACAGTGCTTGACATAACAAAACGACATGTGTAATCATGTCGACATGAAAAACAATTATAAAAATGTGATCCCCGATAATTGGCACGCTATGTCAAAGGTTTTCACTGCCCTCGGCGACGAGCATCGCCAGCGCATTCTGTTGTTGTTTGAGCAGGGAGAGCGTCTAAATGTTGGACATATCGCCGAGGTATCCACGCTGACACGTTCGACCGTGTCACACCATCTTAAAGTGTTACGCGAGGCTGGCGTGCTTCGCTCCGAAAAAATTGGTAAGGAAGTCTGGTATTGGATAGACCGGAACTGGCTGCTCAATGTTTTCTCCAATGTGATTGAATATATTCGCGAGGCGACCTAACAGGTTACCGCATAATTTGCATTCCTGTGCTCCGTCCGATTGCGGCACCTAAAGGAAACATAATTCGACACTCAAGAGATCCAATTTCCGGGTGTTACGGCGTGAAAGAGATGCGGCGCTGGTTTTTTTGTACCGACTATATCGACGTACTTAGATATCTACGCGCAATAAATGCCAATTGATACGAGGGTGGGGATACAGCCGATGAGATTCTTGTTCCATTTTATCCTGCGAAAAATAGCCGCTCTGCTCTATGGGGTGCGCGTTCAAGGCGATCTTGCCGGGTTTTCCGCTTCGCGCCTTTTGATCGTCGCCAATCACGAATCCTTCCTCGATGGTCTATTGCTTGGCCTCTTCCTGCCGGTTGATCCCGTATTCGTCGTCCATACCGGCATTGCACGCATCTGGTATTTCCGATTAATTCTTTCCCTGGTGGATTATCTCGCCGTCGATCCGACGAGCCCAATGGCCATGAAACAGGTGGTTCGTCTGCTTGAGGCAGGGCGTCCGGTTGTGATCTTCCCCGAGGGACGCATCACGCTCACCGGAAGTTTGATGAAGGTTTACGACGGACCGGCATTTATCGCCGCCAAGACCGGCGCAACCATCCTGCCCATTCGACTCGACGGCACCGCGAGGACCTATTTTTCCCGTGTTTCTGGCAAGGCCCCACGCTGCCTCTTCCCGAAGATCACAATCAGTATACAAGCGCCGACGTGTATTGCCATGCCTGATGAGCCGACGGCTAAGTTGCGCCGAAGAAAAGCAGGTGAGGCCATGCGTCGTCTCATGCAGGACATGCTCTTTGCTTCGCGTCCGCAACAAACCCTCTATTCCGCGCTTTGCGACGCGGTCGAGGTTCATGGCCGTGGGCATCGCCTGATTGAGGATATGAAGCAGATAGAATACCATTATCAAGATCTGCTCAAGATGACCTTGATGCTTACACGTCTTGTCGAACGGGCCGCGCCGGAGGTCAAGCCAGGCGAGCGCATCGGTCTTTTGCTGCCCAACTTTGCGCCGACACTCAGCCTCGTCTTCGGTCTTTCCGCTCGCCGTCGCGTGCCGTCGATGCTTAACTACACCGCCGGCACGGAAGGCATGCAGGCCGCTTGTACTGCCGCAAAGATCATGGTAATCGTCACCTCCCATGCCTTCGTCGCCCAGGCCAAACTTGTCGACAAGCTTGCGGCGCTTGAGGGTATTCGCATCGTATATCTTGAAGACCTGCGCGAGACCGCCTCGCTCGCCGACAAGCTGTGGCTGATTCTCTATGCGTTGTGGTTTCCGCGCGCTTTCGAGTTACGGGTTTCGCCGGAAGAGCCTGCTGTGGTGCTCTTCACCTCGGGATCAGAAGGCAAACCCAAGGGAGTTGTACTGTCGCACCGCGCCCTGCTTGCAAATATCGCCCAGGTGCGTACGGTGATCGATTTTTCTCCCAATGACAAGGTGCTGAATGCCCTGCCTATTTTCCATTCTTTCGGGCTCACGGCTGGCACTCTGTTGCCGGTGCTAAGCGGCGCGGGGCTCTTTCTTTATCCTTCGCCGCTGCATTATCGCGTTATTCCCGAAATTGCCTATGACCGTGCTTGTACGGTGCTGTTTGGCACCAATACCTTTCTTGCCAATTACGGCAAATTTGCCCATCCTTATGATTTTTTTCGATTGCGCTACGTGATTGCCGGCGCCGAGAAGGTCACCGAGCCAGTGCGCCAGCTTTGGTTTGAAAAATTCGGACTGCGCATTTTTGAAGGCTACGGCGCCACCGAAACCGCACCGGTGCTTTCGGTGAATACACCCATGGCCTACCGCACCGGCACCGTGGGCCAGTTCTTGCCTGGCATCGAATATTGTCTTGTGCCAGTACCCGGGATCGCGAGGGGGGGTATGCTCCATGTGCGTGGCCCGAACGTGATGACGGGCTATCTCAAATACGACGCGCCCGGTGTGCTGCAAGCGCCAAGTTCCAGCGAGGGCGAGGGTTGGTATGAAACCGGTGATATTGTTGAGCTGGATGACGATCAGTTTGTGCGCATCGTCGGTCGGGTTAAGCGTTTTGCTAAGGTCGCCGGCGAGATGGTGAGCCTTGAGTCGATCGAAAAGCTTGCCAATTCCGTATCACCAGACAAGGCGCATGCCGCATCGAGCCAAGCCGATGTGCAGAAAGGTGAGGCGCTCGTGTTGTTTACCACCGATCCAGCCCTGGCGCGCGAAACTCTGATAGTTAAGGCGCGTGAACTTGGCTATCCAGAAATCGCCGTGCCGCGCAAGGTCGTTTTCATCGAAGCCCTGCCGCTCTTGGGCACCGGCAAAATCGATTATGTCTCCCTGAAGCAACTTGCGGAAAAAGCCTGATGGAACCTATCAATAAAGGCCGTCGTCTGCTGCTTGCCGCTCTGGGCGCGGGAGTGCTGAATTTTTATGCCTCCCGGGCCTGGGCGCGTGTTTGGAATCCCTGCCGCTCCGACCTGCCGCCGAAGCTTGCCGACCATCCTGTAATCCAGGCGGCTTGGCACTCCATTGATCCGTCGCAGGTCTGGGATTGCCACGCCCACATCGCCGGGGCCGGTGATTCCGGCAGCGGCATCGTCACCTCCTCGGAGATGAAGAGCCCGCTCCATCCAATTCAGTTTGCCCAACGGTTGTTTTATCTCAATGCCGGTTGTGCCAATAATGCGCCAGACAGCGTAGACGAAAACTATGTCGAACGTATGCGCAATTTGCTGAAGGGTATGTCCCCAGGGGTTAAACTTATGCTACTGGCTTTTGATCGTGCCCATGATCAAGGGGGCAGGCCGTTGCCTAAGCGAAGCGCCTTGTACGTGCCAAACGAATATGCTTTTCAACTGGCCCGCAAGTATCCGGATTGTTTCGAGTGGGTGGCTTCAATCCATCCCCACCGCGCTGACGCGGTGGATGTTCTCGAACACGCCGTGGCCCAAGGCGCACGGGCAGTGAAATGGCTGCCCCCGGCCATGGGGATCGATCCTGCTTCGGCACAATGTGATGATTTCTACCGTGCGCTGGCCCGGCTTGATTTGCCGCTCATTTCCCATGCCGGCGCGGAAAAGGCCACGCATGGCGTAGGACGAGCCGAATTAGGCAACCCGCTTAGGCTGCGGCGAGCTCTCAATGCCGGCGTTCGTGTTGTTGTCGCCCACTGCGCATCTATCGGTATGGATGCCGATCTTGACAACAACGGTCGACAGGTGGCGAGTTTTGATCTCTTTGCCCGGATGATGGACGATTCTGCCCATCACGGACGATTGTTTGCCGATATTTCAGCAATCACCCAGCGCAATCGTTCGTTGCCTGTCGTTCGCACCATTATCGAGCGTGACGATTGGCACGGCCGGCTACTTAACGGTACTGATTATCCGTTGCCAGGCGTTATGCCGCTATTCTCTCCCGCAAAGTTTGCCCGAGCCAACATGCTGGACGGAGAACTTGTGCCAGTGCTTACCGAATTGCATAACTACAATCCGCTCTTATTTGATTTCGTACTCAAGCGCCATCTCACCAGCGGGGGACAGCGCCTGTCCACCAGTATTTTTGAAACACGACGATTTTTTGATCAGGAGAAGATATGAGTTCTCAATCTCACCTGTTGGGCGAACGCCGCTTCCAGCCACTGTTCGTTACCCAGTTTCTCGGCGCCCTTAACGATAATGTGCTGAAGAATGCCCTTGTTGTCCTGCTTACCTTTCAGGCCGCGAGCTGGACCACGCTGAAGCCGGAATTGCTCGCCAATATTGCGGCAGGCATCTTCATCCTGCCTTTTTTCCTTTTTTCCGCAACAGCCGGGCAACTTGCCGACAAGATCGACAAAGCCCGGCTCGCACGCCTCGTCAAACTGCTTGAGATTGGCATCGTGCTCATCGCAGGGGCCGGATTTTTCATGCACAGTCTTGAGGTGCTGATGGTCTCTCTGTTCTTTTTGGGCCTGCATTCAACTATTTTCGGGCCAGTGAAGTATGCGATTCTGCCGCAGCATCTCACGGAAACGGAGCTCGTCGGCGGCAATGCTTTAATTGAAGCAGGTACCTTCGTCGCCATCCTTCTCGGCACGCTGCTTGGCGGGCTGCTCGCCGGCAGCGCGGGCGCGACGAGCATGATCACACTTGTCGGTTTTGTGATCGCGGTGAGCGGCTATCTTGCGAGCCGCGCAATTCCCACTGCGCCGCCACCCGCGCCGGACTTGGTAATCAACCTTAATCCCATCAGCGAAACTTGGCGGAACATCGGTTTTGCCCAAGAGAAACGTGCGGTTTTTCTCTCAATCCTCGGGATATCGTGGTTTTGGCTCTACGGGGCGATGTTCCTCGCGCAGTTTCCGGCCTTCACGAAAAATGTGCTCGGCGGCGGCGAGACTGCGGTAACCTTGCTGCTCGCGGTATTCACGCTCGGCATCGGCACCGGTTCGTTGCTCTGTGAACGGCTCTCGGCCGGGCGTATTGAGCTTGGACTCGTGCCTTTTGGTTCCATCGGGCTTACCCTTTTCGGGCTCGACCTAGCGATCGCCTCACCGGCTGCCCCTTTCAGCGGTGCTACCTTGGGCGCCTTTGCACTTCTGATGCACCCCGGAGTTTGGCGCATTCTTGCCGACCTTGGTTTGATCGGCATTTTCGGCGGCTTTTTCATCGTGCCGCTCTATGCCCTTGTCCAGCAGCGCAGCAGCGCGGAACACCGTGCGCGCATCATTGCGGCGAATAATATCTTTAATGCCCTATTCATGGTTGTCGGTGCGGCTGCGGCCACGTTGTTGCTTGGCAGTGGTCTTTCGATTCCAACACTATTCGCCACCGCAGCGCTTTGCAACGCGGCTGTCGCTTTTTACATCTACGGACTTGTTCCGGAATTTCTTGTGCGTTTCATCGTCTGGCTACAAATCCATACCATCTACCGGTTACGCGCCGAAGGCATGGACCGGGTGCCGGAAACCGGCCCGGCGTTGCTAATCAGTAAACAGGCTGATACTATCGATGCACTTTTGCTCATGGCGGCCTGTCGACGGCCTATTCGCTTTGTTCTTTGCCATGATGCAGCACGTGGCATCCTATCTCGTTTCTTGTTCGGACAGAGCCGTGCTATTTTTCTCGAGGCGCCTACCGCCTCCGCCCCAACTTCCCTTGTTCTGCCAGCGTCAAAAGTCGCGGAAATCCGGAAGGCCTTTGCAAATGGCGAACTTGTCGCGATGTTCGCGCCAAATGATCTAGGCGATGTGGCGACCAACGTCCCGCACTTGTCGATAACATCGACAGGACGGCATAGTTATATGTCGCTGGCTGAGCTCACTGTTGCCGAGGCAGGAGATATGCCCCGTTGGTGAATTTAAAAAGCATCCCGGACGAACGAGGCAGACAAGAAAAATCATCTGCTCTCATTCGGCGAGCCATTTCAAAATTGGTTTTTCTATAGGCCCGTTGTCAGGAGGAATGAATATGTGCAGGTGGTTTGGATTGGCGATGGCAATAATGGTGCTTGTGCTTGGACTTGGGCCGGTCGCACGAGGCAGCGATGACGGGCCTGTCACAGTCAAAGTAACGACATCAGGAGGACAAGCAGTCCCATTACTCTCTGAGGACCTCACTGGTCTGAGTTCGCGACCATTGATAAAAGTGCGGGAAGCGCTCGACAAGAAAATCCACAACGGTTTCTTTTCTCTTTATCGAGTTCCAGCCAAAGCCGGTACCGAGTTAGTCGGCGAATACAACGTGACGACCGTTCCATGCCGACTAACGGTGTACCAAATATCGAAGCGTAACGGGGCCGGGAGGGAACTCCGAGTTGTGGCGACCGGATATCACGTAAAGCCAGAGAAGGCTGTGTTCCGGCAGAGAGTTGAGAAGCTGGATGAAAACGTATTCTTCATAACGGCGGAAAAGGTTGCCGCCGCTACTGAGTTGAACTCGCACTTGCGGTACATGGAAAGTCAGGGGAACGCCATTCTCCTCAAGGGATACGGCACAAATTTCGACCTGAGTATGCTCAAGCTGAAGATGGCTGGAAAAAATACAGGGAATGACCATGGGGCAATTGAGTTTGAGAAAGATGCGCATTGGCTCGTAGCCCAGTTGATAAACCCGCTTTGGCTCATGTCCGTTCGCATTGAGTCTGAGTGATCATCGGAGGGATAGATGAAAACCATTCGTCCAGTAGAGGAACACAACTTTACCGTCCATGACGGCGTAGAACTTTTTTATCGGCGGTGGCCCGCCACGTCCTCTGAACGGCGCGGCTGTGTCGTCATGTATCATCGTGGTCATGAACATTCGGGGCGAATGGCCCATTTAGTGGATGAACTGAGTCTCCCCGATTTTGATTTTTATGCATGGGATGCGCGCGGCCATGGGAAATCACCCGGCTTGCGAGGTGATTCTCCAAGTTTTGGCACCTCGGTGCGTGATGTCCAGACCTTTATCGATCACATTCGTGATACGCATGGTATTGCGGAAGAAGATATGGCGGTGCTCGCGCAGAGTGTTGGCGCGGTGTTGATCAGCGCCTGGGCGCACGACTACGCCCCAAAGGTTAGGTGCCTGGTGTTGGCCTCGCCCGCGTTTAAAGTCAAGCTATATGTGCCGTTTGCGCGTGCAGGCATCAAGCTGCTGAAAAAACTGCGCGGCAATTTTTTTGTCAATAGCTACGTCAAGTCCAAATTTCTTACCCACGACCAGGAGCGTCAAGCCTCCTTTGACAACGATCCGCTCATCACCCGGGCGATCTCCGCGAATATTCTGTTGGCGTTGTATGAAACAGCAGAACGCGTTGTGGCGGATGCCCAGGCGATTATAATCCCCACGCAACTGCTCATCTCCGGTTCGGATTGGGTTGTGCACCATGCTCCGCAATATGCGTTCTTCGAGCGGCTCGGTTCTGTAATCAAAGAAAAGCATGTGCTGCCCGGATTCTATCATGACACACTGGGAGAACTCGATCGTTCGATAGCTATCGATAAGGTGCACGATTTTATCCAGCGGCAGTTTGCAGCAGCCCTGGCGCCGGTCAATCTGCTTGACGCAGATAAAAAAGGAGCCACCTTTGAAGAAGCCCGACAACTGTCAGCGCCGTTGCCCCCACTCAGTGTGAAAGGGTTGTACTGGTTAACGTACCGGGCGTTGCTGCGCCTGGCCGGATCAATGTCGGCGGGGGTTAAACTTGGTCATGAAACAGGTTTTGATTCGGGCAGCACCCTGGATTATGTCTACCGGAACAGCGCCCGGGGCATCGGCCCTCTGGCTGTGTTGGGACGGTTGATTGATAGAAACTATCTCGATGCCATTGGCTGGCGTGGCATTCGCCAACGCAAGCTGCACATAGAAGAGCTGTTGCGCAGGGCCATGGGAATGTTGCAGGAAGCTGGCCGTGACATACGGATATTGGACATAGCCGCCGGGCATGGCCGCTATGTACTGGAAGCTCTGGAATCCACCCAAATCAGGCCGGGTTCCATTGTCCTACGGGATTTCAGCGATATCAATGTGCGGGATGGCGCTGCGCTGATCCGGGCAAAGGGTTTGGAAGGATGTGCCCGTTTTGAAAAGGGTGATGCCTTTGACCGCGAATCAGTGGCTGGCATACAGCCCAAGCCGACAGTCGGCATTGTCTCGGGCTTGTATGAGCTCTTTCCCGATAACAGTATGGTACGGCGCTCGCTGGCCGGAATGGCCGACGCCATCGAGCCGGGCGGCTATTTGATCTATACTGGCCAGCCATGGCATCCGCAACTGGAGATGATTGCGCGGGCGCTGACCAGCCATCGAGGTGGTGCCGCCTGGGTAATGCGACGGCGTACCCAGGCCGAGATGGACCAGTTGGTTGCGGCGGCTGGTTTTGAGAAACTGGAGCAGCGGATAGATGAATGGGGCGTATTCTCGGTCTCATTGGCCCGGCGCAGAGAAAAATGAGCACCCTTTCGGTCGCCGGAACTAGGGAGAATGAGGGAGGTATCGAATGGCGCCGTAGCATGGTCTGGCTCCTGTTCCTGACCCCTTTCTTCTTCCTGAGCTATGGCTTCGCCAATGCCCATGCAGAAAGAGTTGGGGCCACAAACGCCCTGTTCTTTGCCTGGGAGCGGCAGATTCCCTTTGTTCCCTGGACCATTGTGCCGTACTGGTCCATTGACCTGCTGTACGGGCTTTCGTTTCTCATGTGCCGCACCCCAGGAATGGTTAACCGGCATGCATTGCGCCTGCTTACCGTGCAGCTCATTTCCGTTACCTGTTTCTTTTTGTTTCCTTTGCACTTCGCTTTTGATCGCCCCGATACGGATGGTTTCTTGGGGGCGATGTTTAATGCCCTGATGGGTTTCGACAAGCCGTACAATCAAGCGCCGTCTTTACATATCGGCCTGCTCGTGGTGATCTGGATGATGTTTGCTCAGGGCACGCGAGGCGTGTGGAGCTGGCTGACGCACCTGTGGGCCGTTTTGATAGGCGTTTCGGTGTTGACTACCTATCAGCATCACTTCATCGATATCCCCACAGGCGTCGCCGCCGGTTTCATCGCCGCCTGGCTGTGGCCAGATCAAGGCCCATCCCTGTTGACCGATTTTCACCTGACAACCAATCCACAGCGGCGCCGCCTGGCGCTTCTGTATGGCGTGGGAGCCGGAATCCTGTCGGGGATTGCTGCAATCCGCGGCGGTGTCTGGCTCTGGTTGTTCTGGTCGGCGCTCTCCCTTGGACTTGTGGCCATCAATTATCTGGTCTTCGGCGCCTCAGGTTTTCAGAAACAGGCATCGCACCACTCTGTTGCTGTCAGAGCGCTCTGCTGGCCTTATCTTCTGGCCGCTTGGTTGAATTCACGCTGGTGGACCCGCAAACATCCCGCGCCGGTCAATATCTGCGAAGATGTCTGGCTGGGACGAATTCCGGACAAGCGCGATATGGAGGTTTACGGCATGAATGCGCTCTGCGATGTTTCCGCCGAGTTACCTGCTCCTGCGGGGGGCTGGCGCTCTGTCCATCTCCCCTGGCTGGATCTGGTTATCCCTTCATCGCGCCAACTGCTTGCCGCTGCCCGTGAAATTGAATCATTGCATGGGGAAGGGAGGGTACTGGTCTGCTGCGCATTGGGCTTTTCCCGCAGTGCCTGTGCTGCGGCAGCCTGGCTGGTAGTGACCGGGCGCGCGACCAGTGTGAACGAGGCCATTGCCTGTATCAGGTCGCAGCGACCGGATATCGTGCTGAATCTGTCCCATTTTGCGGCGCTTACGGCGTGCCAGGCGGAGGCGATACATGACTAACAGCAGACATCATGCCGAATCGGCGCAAGCAGCACTGATTGCGGATCAACTGGGTTTGGGCTGTACACTTGACCGGTGGAGCATGGGGTTTGCGCTGTTGACCGGAGCTGGGTTGCTCATGGCGGCACAGGGGCATGCCGGAAAGAGCATGGTTGTGGGCGGTATCGGTGTGTTGAGTGCTGCCATGCAGAAATATTTCGCCTTGAGAACCCAACTGGATGCGGCCATATTCCAGCGTTGGACGAAAGACTGGCGGGATTCAGCGATGGGTACACCTGAGGCGGACATGCGTGCGCTGGATATGGCATTTGGCAAAGATACCACTGTTTGCCGCTCTCTCACCGACCGGAGCCGTGGCGCCCAGAATCTGCTGTTTCGCCAGTCAGTCTGTTTCATAGTTCAGTTGCTGTGTTTTCTGTCTGGGGCTTGGCTGCTGGGGTAACGGTTTTATCATCTCTGTGGGAGCGGGCATGTTCGATTCACATATAATTTCACGAATGATACCCCTCCTGACGCGGCTGATCCTTGGCGCCAATGCCCGCTGGTATTGCCCGCAGGAGACGGCTGTTCAACGGGTCTATTTCGCCAACCACACCAGCCACCTGGATACCCTGCTGCTCTGGTCGCTTCTCCCTCCCCAGGTCAGAAGCCTGACCCGCCCCGTCGCCGCCAAGGAATATTGGAATGCCACCCGGTTGCGCCGGTTTATTGCCCAGAAGGTATTCAATGCCGTCCTGATTGAGCGACCGAATCATGACGGCGGCGAGGAATCATCCCGGGTCGCCCTCGCCTCAAGGGCATTCTCAATCATATTGGAGGCTATAGGGGAGACCCATTCCCTGATCATTTTTCCCGAAGGGACCCGCGGCAACAGTGTCACCATGCGGCCTTTCAAATCGGGGCTCTATCATCTGGCATGCAAGAAGCCTGGGCTGGAGATGATCCCGGTCTACCTGGAAAACCTGAACAGAATCCTGCCCAAGGGGGAGCTGTTGCCGATTCCGCTTTTGAGCAGTGTCACGTTTGGATCACCGCTTTTTTTGGGCGAACATGAAACAAAGAAATCCTTTCTTGAAAGGGCGCGCCGCGCCATAGAGGAGCTCAGCGTATGAATATAGCCGTGGATGCGCAACTGGCCTGGATGTTCTCGGGTGTTGTGGGACTGCTGATTGCCGCCAGTATCATCGGCTTTCTGCTGGGCAGAAATGTAACGGATGACGCGAAGCGGGTGGTCATTGATAACCTGAATGCCCGTACCTGGGCCTGGTGGGTGATGTGCGCCATTTTTGCGGTGGCAATCTTCAGCGGCACCATCGGCTCGGTAATCCTGTTTGCCCTGATGTCGTTTCTGGCTTTGCGGGAATTTATCACCCTTACTCCCACCAAGCATGGCGACCACCGCACCCTGTTCTGGGTTTTTTTTGTCGTGATCCCTCTGCACTACTACCTGGTTGCCATTCGCTGGTACGGGTTATTTTCCATACTAATCCCGGTATACGTGTTCCTGTTCGTGCCGCTACGTAGCGCACTGGCCGGAGAAACCGCCAATTTCCTGGAACGGACCGCCAAAATACAGTGGGGACTGATGGTCTGCGTCTACTGCATCAGTCACGCCCCAGCCCTGCTGATGCTCGATATTCCGGGCTATAGCGGCAACGCCAAGCTGCTCTTTTTCCTAGTGCTGGTGGTGCAATTGAGCGATGTGCTGCAATATGTTTTTGGCAAAACCCTCGGCCGCCGTAAGATCGCGCCACTGATCAGTCCGAACAAGACGTGGGAGGGTTTCCTGGGTGGGGTTGTCTGTTCGTCGTTGATCGGTGCTGGGCTCTGGTGGGCGACACCGTTTACCCCATTTCAAGCAGGCGGCATGGCGCTGGCGATCAATTTGATGGGCTTTTCCGGCGGACTGTGCATGTCGGCTATCAAGCGCGACCGGGGCGTTAAGGATTTCGGAACTATGATCGAGGGACACGGCGGGATAATGGATCGCATCGATTCCATCTCATTTGCCGCGCCGATCTTTTTTCATCTAACACGTTTTTATTTTACCTGAGGTGATCAGGTATGACTATTTACGATCTCAAAAAACTCTTCCAGAACCTATTGCGGCCCCTGACCAATGCCTTGGCAAGGGCGGGCGTCACCGCCAATCAGGTAACCATCTCCGCCATGCTGCTCTCCTGCGTCGGCGGTGGTTTCATCTATGCCTCTACCGCCTCATCCCTGTCGCTGCTACTCGTGCCGCTGGTGCTGTTTGTCCGCATGGCCCTGAATGCCATCGACGGCATGTTGGCCAGGGAGCACAACATGTGCAGTCGGCTAGGCGCGGTGCTCAATGAGTTGGGTGATGTGTTTTCCGATGCGGTGCTTTATCTCCCCTTCACCGTTATTAAGGGTATTCCGGCCGAAGCAGTGGTTGTGGCGGTTCTCTTGGCGGTCTTTACCGAGATGGCCGGCGTCGTGGCGGTGCAGATCGGCGGCACGCGCAGATATGACGGCCCCATGGGCAAAAGCGACCGCGCCTTTGTTTTTTCATGCCTGGCGATCTTGATTGGGGTAGGAGTACCAAGTGGGATGTGGTTAACAATAGTGCTATGGGTCATCGTTGCGCTTCTCTGCCTTACTATTTTCAACCGGGCGCGGCGTGCACTGTGCGAATGCTCCCCGGTGTTACGCGGGGAGCATTGATTGGTCGGCAAGGGCGGCGGACTTGTTTATATAGCTCCATGCCGTTATTTGCCCTGATATGGTTGAGATTCGCGCTTCATTGTCATGGGTGAAGCAGATCCCCCCCCGGCGCCCCATTTTCAAGCTGTATTTCCAGTTTTCTCTGTGTCGTCTTCCCGCAGTCGTTATGACAGTTCACTGTCGAAATATCCGTTCCGCAAGGCTGTGGATGAAAGCCTTCAGCTCCGGGTAGGTTGTGGTGGCGTCGATCTGTCTGCGGATGGCCGGGCCAGTGGCTGTGCCGCGAAAATATTTCCAGGCATGGTTTCTGATCTTGGACAGGCTTGGTTCCGGCGCAAGGTGGATCTCGGCGAGTTCGAGATGGCGCAGCAGGGCCTTGAGCCTGTACGCCATGGAAGGGTGCTGGTTCACGGTCCCGGAAAAAATCCAGGGAGCGCCCAATGCGGCTCGGCCAATCATTACTCCGGCGCAGCCTATTTTTTTGAGCAGGCTCTGGCCCTGTTCATGGGAGGTGACGTCGCCGTTTGCAAAAACCGGGATGGCAACGCTTTTCATGACCAGGAGTATTACGTCATGGTCAATGGGACCGGTGAATCCGTCGCTCCAGGTGCGGGCATGGATGGCAATGGCTTGTGCGCCGGCGCCTTCCGCTATTTTGGCAATTTCCGGCGCGGTGATGGTGTGCTGGTTCCAGCCCGAACGGATCTTGACGGTTACCGGTTTTGTGGAGTTTTTGCATACGGCCGAGATGATCTTTTCAGCCAGGCGCGGGTTTTTCATCAGCGCGGATCCGGCGCCTGTCTGGACTACTTTTTCCATGGGGCAGCCCAGATTGATATCGATGCAGGCGATGGGATGCTCGCTGAGGATTGCCGCGGCTTCGCCCATCATGTTGGGCTCGCTGCCGTAAAGCTGCATGGCCACAGGTTGTTCCGTGGCAGTGGTGCGAACTAGCTCCAGGCACTCTTGCTCCTGTGCCACCAAGCCATGGCAGTCGATCATCTCGGAATAGCAGAGGCTGGCGCCATGCTCTCTGCAGAGCAGGCGAAAGGGAAGATCGGTGCAGCCGGCCATGGGTGCGAGAATAAATGGGGTTTTCAGGGGAATTGCCCCGAAGGGAACGGTCATTGCGGGCTCACGGTGTCGGATGGTTTCATCGGGAGAAAGAGTGCGGGGGTGGCTGGGCAATGGCGGTAAACCGAACCCCCTTGCCGGGTTCGGGAGGGTTGGCTGCGGGGCCTTTGTCGGCGGGCAAGGCGCCAGCGCTCACAGGGCTCGCACTATATCGGGCTTTGGGGCAGAGTGCAAACAGCAAAAAACATCCGGGATAAAAGTGTCTGGCCGGCGGGGATAGCGGGGGCTTTTTTGGCTTGTTCCGTTGGGCAAAAAAAAGAAGACCGACTCTGCGGGAAAGTCGGCCTTCTTTTAAGGAGAAAGGAGATAAGAGTTGTTTTACTGTCCTGTGTTATAGCAACAAGCGTGCCAACATTTCCGGCTCCTAATGGTTCTTGCTTCTTTCTTGGATTGATGGGCTTTTTGGAAGGGTTGGCCTCTGGAATGAAAAGATGTCGGAGTACAAATTTTTTAACAGTAAAAAGGGGGATGGATGGGGAGTGTGGATTTTGTGATGTTGTTTCAACGTGTTGTATGGGTGCAAGTTTTTTTGTACTCGGGAGGGAAAGATTTTTTTGTTGGGAGGGACTGAAAATACTGGAAGGGGCGTCCGGGCGGCCCGGAATTTTCGGCAATAGGTACAAAAAATTATACTGTGGGTGAGGGCAGGAAAACAGCGACTCCTTTTTCGTTGTCTGTGGGCTGCATTCCAGCCGCCGCCATTTTGGCAGGCAGTGGGCAAATGAGAAAATAGTGGTAAAAAAACCAAGAGTATACGATATAATAGAAAATCGTTGGCCATGGCTTTAATGAGGTACGCATAAGGAGTCGCTATGAAAGAATGGTTTGACAGCTTGAGTCTGCGGGTAAAGCTTTTTCTTCTTGTTGGTTTTGTCGCGTTTTCCATGGTTTCAAGCGTCGGGATCGCTCAGTTCATCATCCAGCGGGTGCAGATCGGGGGCGCGATGTATACCGGCATCGAACTCAAGATGGACTACATCGACAAGGTTGCCCGGATCCGGCTCAACCTCAACCTCCTCAACAGCATCCTCAAGGGCCAGATCATGGATTACGATCCGGATACCTTGAGCGGCCTGAAAACCACCAGCAAGAAGTTCGACGAGGCCATTGCCGAAATGCGGGAAAGCATGACCAATCCCGGAGGAAAAAAACTGTATTGCGGCTCATGCCATGCGGTGGATGTGGCCTCGGATGTTGTGGCCTCCTATGACGAACTGGTCGCCTCCTGGCCGAAGATGGACGAGATTATCAACACAAAGATCCTGCCTGCCCTGGAAAAAGGGGACAAAACCACTGCCCTGGAGGCCTTTGACGGGGAATTTTTTGACAAGTATTACAGCCTGATGGGCAGCACCAAGGCCGCGGTCGACCAGCTGCGCGGGGGTCAGGAAGTCACCAAGGCAAAGGCCATGGCCGAGGTGAAGATGTTCGGCATGTTCTTTATCATTGGCGGGGCCATCTCTCTCGTGGCCGTTGGGCTGTTCGCTTTTATTGTCGTGCAGATGCTTGTGCGTTCCGTCAACACCATTGTCGCCGAGCTGGACGAGAGCGCCGACCGGATCTCGGAAGAGGCCCAGGCCACGTCCAGCACCTCCCAGATGGTGGCGGAAATGGCTTCGGAGATGGCTGCCTCCCTGGAGGAGACCAGTGCGTCCCTTGAGGAGATCACCGCCATGGTTCAGCAGAATGACCACAACTCCGCCGAGGCCAATTCCTCGATGAAGCAGAACGAGGCGATTGGCTCCAGGGCAAACGCCAATGTCGCGGCCATGCAGGTTTCCATGCAGAACATCAAAAAGGACAGCGACGCCATTGCCACCATCATCCGGGAGATCGAGGCCATCGCCTTCCAAACCAACCTTCTTGCCTTGAATGCCGCAGTGGAAGCGGCCAGGGCTGGGGAACAGGGCGCGGGCTTCGCCGTGGTTGCCGACGAGGTGCGCAATCTTGCCCAGCGGACTGCCCAATCGGCAAGAAATTCCAGTGACCTGATTGACAGGGCCATTGCCAATGTCAATGACGGCCTGCAAAAGGTGAATGAGGTCGTGGCGGAATCCAAGGATGTGGTGGACGGCTCGCGGAAGGTGGCTATTCTGGTGGAAGAGATTTCCACCGCTTCCCATGAGCAGACCCAGGGCGTTCTCCAGATCAACAAGGCGGTGACCGAGATGGACACCGGCACGCAGCAGATGGCTGCCAATGCCGAGGAGCTGGCCGCGGCCTCCGAGGCGGTTACCTCCCAGACCTTGATGCTCCGCGACAATATCGGCCATCTCATCCGGTTGGTGGAGGGGAAAAAGGATTCGGACAGCTAACAGGGGAGGGTGTTTGCCTCACCTGGAAAGTCCTGGAGATCGGAAGTAGCAGAAGAGGCCGCACCCGGGTTGGGTACGGCCTCTTCTGCTAGGGCGAGGCCGTTTCTGGTCGCAAGAGGATGTTTGTACCATGCTTGGGGAGGGGAAATGGGCTATTTTCTGGCAGGAGATCTGGGCGGGACAAAAACCCTTCTGGCCCTGTATGCAACAACCGGGCAAGGGTATGAGCTGATTCGGGAACAGCGCTTTGCCTGTAGCGGTTATGGTGATTTTTCCGGAATAATAGCGGATTTTTTGCACGGCTCGGAGCAGCGCCCCCGGATGGCGGCCTTTGGGGTGGCCGGGCCGGTTGATGGCGGGAAGGTCCGGATGACCAATCTGGGCTGGGTCATTGACCGGGAGGGTTTGCGGGAGCAGTTTCGGTTTGCCGAGGTTCTCTTGCTGAACGACCTGGTGGCCGTGGCCGAGTCGGTATCGATTTTACAGCCGGAAGATCTGCTGGTGGTCAATGGGGGAACGCCGGTTTCCCAGGGCAGCATGGCGATTCTTGCGCCTGGCACCGGGCTTGGCGAGGCCTATCTCTGTTGGAATGGCACGGGTTATGCCGCCTATCCCTCCGAGGGAGGGCATGCCGATTTCGCGCCAACCTCGGAAATGGAGGAAGGGCTGCTTGCTTTCTTGCGGGCGGAACACGGCCATGTCAGTTACGAACTGGTCTGTTCCGGAAAGGGCATCCCGAATATCTATCGCTACCTGACCCAGGGGGCAGGGATGCCGGTTCCCCAGGATTTGCAAGAGGCGTTGGACGCAGCCTCGGATATTACCCCGGTTCTCATGGCCCAGGCCCTGGAAAAAAAGGGGGAGGTTGCCCGTCTGACCATGGAGATCTTTTTTTCTGTTCTGGCGTCCGAGGCAGGGAACATGGCGCTCAAGTTCCTTGCCACCGGCGGGCTCTATCTGGGGGGCGGCATGCTGCCCCGGCTTCTTTCCGCTTTCGACTCGAAGCGGTTCATGGAACGATTTACCGATAAAGGGCGCATGGCCGGAATCTTGTCTGCTGTCCCGGTAAAAATCATAACCACAGACAGGGCGGGTCTCAATGGCGCGGCCCTGGCCGCCTTTCGGGCAATGACGGCCCTCAACTAATCGGCTGTCCAGGCTGAAAGCCGGCGGCTGAAGACGGAAATTACAGGTAGGCTTATGTCTTTAAGGGATTTGGCACGGGAACTCTATCGGGCGCAGCAGCAGGTTGAACGGCTGGAAAAGCTTCTGCTTTCCGCCTCGGCTCATGATGAAGTGGAAATCCAGCGCGAGCTGCAGGAGGCGCGGGCTGAACGGTTGCAGCTCCAAAAGATGATCGATGGCCGCAAGGATTCTTCCCCCCTGCCGAGAAGGTTTTGAAAAACCGCGAGAGGCGGGGCAGTGTCTACGGAATCCTGGGAAAATACGAGACAAGGAAGAAAAGAGGGACACGATGTGCATTGATGTGCGAAAAACCTGTGAGTGCGGAGCCAGAACGGTTCAGTTTCATCTCCGCGACAACCTTTTGCAATCAGCCGTGATTCAGCGGGTATTTTGCCCCGATTGTCCTGGGGATGCTCCGTTTGATGGACGCTCCATGCTCAACGACAACAGCTGGGTGATTGAGTACGACATGATCCTCGCCACCATGCTGCTCACGGCAAAATTGCAGGTGGAGCCGGAGTCGGTTTGTCCGGAATTTCTTTTTGATCAGGGCTATGCCTGCTGGCTGGAGATGTATCCCGGCGAAAGGGAGGAGATCCGGGAAGAGAAGGAAAAGATCATGGCCCTCCTGCGTGAGGACCAGCGGCAGTATCTTCAGGCAATCCAGAGCTGGAATATCGACCGGATCGCGCGCCTCAAGGGGGCTGGGTGGCGCAAGGCCCAGCAAGCCTGAAGATGGCCTGGCAAGACGCCCGGTTTCTCATTTGGGCAGCCACTTCTTGAGGAGACTCTGCAGGGCGCCCTCTTTTTTCCAGGCTTCAAGGGCGGAGTTCACCGCCTTGAGCAGGGCCGGATCATCGCGGCGCACCGCCCAGGCAAGCTCTTCGCTGGTCAAAGGGATCCGAAGCAGAACCAGCCCCTCGGCACCGTATTCGGCGGCATAGGCGCTGAGTACCGGGCCATCGTCAATGAAGAGGTCGATGCGCTTGTCGCGGAGGGCTTGTATTGCTGCATCCGGCGAGGAGAAAAAAAACGGTTCCGCGGTAGGGCAATAACGCTGGACAAAGACATCTCCGGTGGTTCCCTTTTCCACGCCGATGGCTTTGCTGGTGGTCAGAATAGCCTGGGCGGAGGGAAATTGCTCTTCCCCGCCCTTGGTGGTCAGGGCCATCTGGCTGATGGTGAGATATGGTGCGCTGAAGGCCACCTGAAGCTTGCGCATCTCGGTGACGGACATGGCGGACATGATGATGTCAACCTCCTTGCGCTCCAGGGCGGGGATCTGCTCTTCCCACTCCAGCTCGACAAACTGGAGCTTGCTGCGGAGCCGCTTGGCAAGCAAGGCGGCGCTTTCGGCTTCAAATCCGGAAATCAGGCCGGTCTCCGGCGCCTTATGGATAAGGCCGGGATAATTCGGCGTGACCCCGACCCGCAGCACCCCCTCTTCCCAAGAGGGCCGGGCGCTTCTTTCGTTCAAGCTGCAACCGGCCAGGCTCAACAGAAGGCAGCCGCACAGCGCGGAGATGATCTTTTTGGTTGTTGTGTTGTTGGACATGATGTGCGCTCCCTGCTATGTTAACCCCCCAGACAGGCGACTGTCTGTTCGGCAATCTCCAGCTCCTCGTTGGTGGGGATGACCAGGATTTTCACCCGGCTGGCTTTGCTCTCGATGGAAAAACTCCCCTCTGCTGATTCGCGATTTTTCCCCCCATCCATTTCCAGCCCCAGATGGGCGAGATTTTCGCAGCACCCCGCCCGGATAAAATCGGCGTGCTCCCCGATGCCGCCGGTGAAGATCAGTCCATCCAGCTCCCCCAGCACCGCATGGTAGGCGCCGATGTATTTCTTGATCCGGTAACAGTACATGGCGATGGCAAGCTGCGCTTCCGGATCCCCGCCTGCCGCCAGTTCGCCTACGGTGCGCATGTCGTTGGCCCCGCAGATCCCCTTGAGGCCGCTTTCCTTGTTGAGGATCGTTTCGATCTCCCCGGAGGCAAGCCCGGTTTCCCGCGCCAGGTAAAAGATGATCGCCGGGTCGAGATCGCCGCAGCGGGTGCCCATGATCAAACCTTCAAGGGGAGTGAACCCCATGGAGGTGTCGATGCATCTGCCCTGTTGGATGGCGGCGGCGCTGGCCCCGTTGCCCAGATGCAGGCTGATCAGGTTGAGCGACGCGAGTGGTTTTTGCAGAAACTCCGCCGCTTTTTTCGCCACATAGCGGTGCGAGGTGCCGTGGAAGCCGTAGCGGCGTATCTGATGCGCCTCGTAGAGCTTTTTGGGGATGGCGTAGCGGTAGGCATGGGGCGGGATGGATTGGTGGAAGGCGGTGTCGAACACCGCGACCTGGGGCACGGCGGGAGCGCTCTCCATGGCCACCTCCATGCCGAGGAGGTTGGCCGGATTGTGCAACGGGGCCAGGGGGATCAAGGATCGGATCGCGCCCAGAACCTCGGGGGTAACCCGGGCGGGTTCCTTGAATTTTTCGCCGCCATGCACCACCCGGTGGCCGATGCCTTTGAGTTCGCCGGTGTCGGCAAGCGCTCCGGTTTCACGGAGGACTGAGGAGATGAGATCAAAGCCCTGCCTATGATCGGCAATGGGCAGAGTCCGCACCGTTTTTGCCATCTCGTCGTTGGGTGTTCGGACCCGGTGGCTGAGATGGCTGCCCGGTTCGCCGATCTGTTCGAGGCTGCCGGCGGCCAGCACCGATTCGTCCCGCATGTCGAACAATTGGTACTTGATGGACGAACTGCCCGAGTTGAGCACCAGAATTTTCATAACTTGTTCCCTTGACAACTATATCAGCTAAAAAGATGCTTAAGCATGCCAACTAACAGTAACTGAGGAGCAGTGCCGCAGATGCTAGGAAGAGGCCAGTGAAGTGTGCTATTGCACACGAGCCGACCGATGACAACGCAGATGTGGTGCTGCTCCTCAGTTACTGGGCCTGGATGGCGGTGATGGCCACGGTGTTGACGATGTCCGGCACGGTGCAGCCCCGGCTCAGGTCGTTGACCGGTTTGTTCAACCCCTGGAGCACCGGGCCGATGGCCACGGCGTTGGCCGAGCGCTGCACCGCCTTGTACAGGTTGTTGCCGGTGTTCAGGTCCGGGAAGATGAACACCGTGGCCTTGCCCGCCACCTGGCTTTCCGGCAGCTTGGTTTTAGCCACCCCGGCGTCCACGGCCGCGTCGTACTGGATTGGCCCCTCGATCTTGAGGTCGGGCCGGAGTTCCCTGGCGATCCGGGTCGCCTCGCGGACCTTGTCCACGTCGGCGCCCTTGCCCGAGGTGCCCGTGGCATAGGAGCACATGGCCACCAGGGGCTCAATGCCGTAGAGCTTGGCGGTTTGCGCCGAACTTATGGCGATCTCGGCCAGTTCCTGGGCGTTGGGGTCGGGGTTCACCGCGCAGTCGCCGTAAACCAGAACCCTGTCGGCCAGGCACATCAGGAAAACGCTGGAAACAATGGAGACCCCCGGCTGGGTGCGGATGAACTGCAGGGCCGGGCGGATGGTGTCCCCGGTGGTGTGCACCGCCCCGGAAACCATGCCGTCGGCCAAACCCTTGTAGATCATCATGGTGCCGAAGTAGTTGACGTCGGCCACCGTGTCAAAGGCGCCTTTTTCGGTAATCCCCTTGTGTTTGCGGAGCTGGAAGTAGGTCTGGCCAAAGTCCTCGCGCAAGGGGGAGGTAACCGGATCGATGATTTTAACGCCGGTGAGGTCGAGGCCGAGATTGCTGGCCGTGCCCTGAATCACCGCCGGGTCACCCAGCAGGGTGATCTCCGCGACGCCGCGCCGGATGAGGATTTCACTGGCCCGCAGGATCCGCTCTTCCGCGCCTTCGGGCAGAACGATATGCTGCCGGTGTTTCTGGGCCATCTCAACCAAGTTGTACTCGAACATGATGGGAGTGACCCGGGTGGATTTCACGAGGGCGATACGGCTCTCCAGTTCGGGCAGGTTGATGTGCGCCTCAAAGAGCCCCAGGGCGGCGGCGATCTTGCGGTCGTTTTCCGGGGTGAGCATGGGCGGCACCCCGCTGGCGTTCATGGCCGTGGTAAAGGTGTCGGTCCGCACGCTGACAATGGGCACGGTCACCTTGTAGCTCAAGCCCTGGAGGAGCCGGGATATCTGGGGGTCCGGGACGAAGCCGCCCGAGAGGAGCAACCCGGCGATGCTCGGGTAGGTGCTGGAGAAATTGGCGGCCAGACTGCCGAGGATGATCTCCGCGCGGTCGCCCGGCGCGATGATCAGGTCGCCTTCCACCAGATGGTCGAGAAAATGGGGCAGACTCATGGCCGCCACCTTGAAGTCCGCCACCTCCCTGTTCAGCTCTTCCGAATCGCCCATGATGACCTTCGCGTCCAGGGCCCGGGCAATTTCCCCCACCGTGGGCTTGCCGAGAAACGGCTCCTCGGGCATGATATAGACCGGTCCGCATTCCAAGTTGCATGTGCCGCAGTCCATGTCGTATTCGTGGAGTTTTTCCCGCACCGTTTCCATGAGAAAGGGATCGACCCGGTTGATCACGCTGGCCAGGATGGTGCACCCCTTTTTGAGGAAGGATTCCTGGGCCACGTGCAGGGCGTCGAGGATGTCCTCCGGGGATTTGTTGTGGCAATTGAGGAGCAGCAGGATGGGGCTGCCCAGATTGTTGACCACCTCGGCGTTGAACTCGAACTCGAAGGGCAGGGAAAGCCCACTGAAATCGGTGCCCTCGCAGAGGATGAAATCGCATTTCGCCTCAAGATGCTTGTACTTGTCGAGGATGATTTTGAGAACCTGGTCGGTGTTCCCTTCGGCCTCAAGATGCTGGGCCTCGTCGTGGGACAGGGCGAAGAGTTCGTCGTAGGCGAAATGCAGCCGGTAGCGGGTCCGGATTAGTTGCAGATTGTTGTCCGCCACCTCATGGGAGGGGATGATGGGACGGAAGTAGCCGACCCTGCGGATGCGGCGGGACAATAGCTCCATGATGCCCAAGGCGACCACGGATTTGCCGCTCTGGGGTCCGATTGCCACGATATACACGCTCTGCGCCATGGGATGTTCCTCGGACTGTCCAGCAACACCGCATCTGCTTTGTCATCGGCCTGCTCATGTGCAATAGCACACTTCGCTGGCCTCTTTCGCGCATCTGCGGCACTGCTGAACAGTTACGTTTCGTGGTTTATGTTCTCTGCTCCGAGCTGGATAGCCACCGTGGGGTTAGTAATGCTATTTTTTGGTCACGTCTTTGGTTCCAGAAGAATCAGGATCTCAAGGTTGGCCGAGCCCGGGAACATGTCCAAGGGCACGATGCGCCGCGCCTGGTAGCCGCTGGCCTGCCACTCCCGAAGCGATGGCGGGATCTGGTCCACCCCGCAGAAGATATGGAGCACTTTTTTCGGCTTCCTGCGGGCCAGCGATCCGATCACGCCCGGCAGCGTGCCCTGGCGGGGCGGGTCAAGGAGGATCACCTCGCCTGGGGCTGGCGGCGGCAGGGGTTTTTTCAGATATCCCACCCTGCTCC
>Ga0074199_1000937_pt1 | contig 32955 bp, 28 predicted proteins | sample EPASupsiteSAE347_FD_64528 | JGI IMG/M metagenome (GOLD analysis project Ga0074199, IMG submission 64528) | Bioremediated contaminated groundwater from EPA Superfund site, New Mexico - Sample SAE3-47 | ecosystem: Environmental > Aquatic > Deep subsurface > Groundwater > Contaminated ... | reverse complement strand
GGGATTCAACTCTCAAGGCCTGGCAATAGAGATGCTGGCGGATGAGAGTCCCCACATTGTGATGACGCCCCTGAATGGTGGTCCCAGAGCCAGCGGTATTTCATATATGTTAGCAACGAGGATGATCCTCGATACCTGCAAGAATGTGGAAGAGGCGAAACTTGTCTTTCTCAACAACAGGATATACTTCCCATTCATGGGATGCCATTTCTTAATATACGATAAGTTCGGCCACTCCACAATAGCAGAGTTCATGGCTAACGATGATAGCGTCCACTTTGCAGATGCTGCTGGATCCATTCGCGTGATGACCAATCATCCAGAATGCCTGTACCCAACTGAGGATACATTCCCACATACAGATGCCAACACCAGTTACTACGATTCATTCGTGCGCCATAGGACACTCACAAACATCACATCGAACCACAAGGGGAAGTTCACAAAGCTGGATCTGGAAGATATCCTCCGGCCTGTTTATGCCGAGGTGTGCTTTGGGTCGCTATCCTCCGAAAAATCCTCAAAGGCAAACATACCAGAGAGAACCGTAATGAACTCAGTGCTGGACCTAACAGCTGGAACCATCTCCGCAAGGTTTTATCTGAGGGACGGGCCTATCGATCCAATGCTTGGAGGGCCAACCAATGTCTTCTCGGAGTTCTTCAATTTCACGCTCTGCGTGACATCGAGGAACTCATGAAGCACTATGATGATGCGAAAAAATAGTGAGTCTGCTAAGGCCAATGGAGTCCATCCAAAACCTGATGGAAATGATACTGAATATCTCCGCGCGACAGGGCGAGGGAAGATCGCGAGGCATGGAGAGGCCACCCCAGACAACGTGTACCCCTGGGGCGTAATGATGGCCCGGTAGTAATTCTGCAAGTCCTTCCCTAAAAAAAGTGGGGACGCTTGAAGCGGATAAGACGAAGTGGGGAAGGGATTGCGATATTGGCCCGTGTAAGGCTTGGGGAAAGAGTGAGGATCTTGTCCAGACGAATACCCAAGGTACGGGCCGCAATCAATGTTCAGTTTTTCGCAATCCTTATAGCCCAATAGCGTGAAGTAGCTATCATGGCAGGTGCAAAAGAGAAGATCGTCATCCAGGGCGCAAACGAGGCAGCCCTTCAGGAATTTGAGGCAGGCCTTGCCCGGAGCATCAGTCAATACAAGGCAGGTTTAGTCAAGACTTTTAAGACCAAAGAAGAGTTCTTGAACCACTTGAAAAACCTTGAGTAAGCTATATGGATTACGATTCTACACCAGAATTTGATGATCAGTTTTTAAGGCTCACCAGGAAGAACAAAGCTCTTGAAGCAAGGCTTCTCAAGAAAATCGGCCAAATTCTTGATAATCCTCTGATCGGAGACCCGAAGCGGCATGAATTGAAACATGCTCGCGGCTCTCATGTAAATCCTTATGTAATAATATATGTGGTCAAAGGTGATATAATAACATTTCTATATGTAGATCATCATGATTTTGTCTATGGAAAAGCAGCGGAAATCATGGTGAAATGGGAAAGAGAGCTCGAGGATTAGATACCCAGCTGAGGTATCGCTGCCAAATAGGCTTCCTTCAGCTCCTTGAGGTCAATGTGATTGTATAGGTCAAATGCCTCTTTCCTGCTATCGCCCCTCAGCTCCTTGATGTACTCTCGCCTCATCCCGGCCCGGAAGAGATGAGTACAGTACCAGTGCCGGCAGCAGTGTGGCCCAAAGTGATCTTCCAGCCTCTCGGAAGCGGGATCATGTAAGCCCACACGCTCAGCCGCCTCGACCACCAGGTTGTAGACACCGCTTCGGTTAAGTCTCTCTCCTTCTGCATTCAGAAAAAGGGCCGTTAGATGCTTCTTATTCATGCCCTCGCGGATCTTCAGCCAACGCCGGAGGATGAATGAGCACTCATCATCGATGAATACCGTTCTGTTGGTCCTCTTCGCGGTGGGCTTCAGCCTGATCTTCATCTCGATCAAGTCCACATCTTGGGCATCCAACTCCACCAATTCATGTCGCCTTATGCCTGTCTTCGCCAGGAGAGTGATTACCGCCTTATCCCTAATATCGAGCGTAGAGTTGATGAGCCGCGCCATGTCTTCGACAGATATGAGCTTCCGGGCCTGGCCATCGTCGTTGTCCTTGTAGCGCTTAAGGTAGCGCTTTCGGACTGCCAGGACGGGATTCTTATCTACAATCCCTTCATAGGTTAGATATTCATAGAAGCTCGATAGGACTGAGAAATAGTTTTCAATGGTCTTTTGGGTCTTTCCTTGGGCCCTTAGGTAGCCGATGAATCCCCGCAGAGTCTCTTTGTCCACATCCGATAGGGCTTTCTCCGCCAGGTAGATGCTGAAGTTCTTCAGGCAATAACCGTAATGCAGAGCGGTTATCTTCGTCTTGCCGCTAAGGTCGAGGTCCTGCATGAAGTCCTCGATCAGCCGATCCACAGCCAGGACCTCCCATCAGACTTGATAAGTTTGTAGCCCTCGAGCTCTTCCAGTTGCTTGGAGACAGCTTTGACCAGCTCGGACTCGCGCGGATCGATGCCCAGGGCCTCTAATAGCCTGTAGCTATCCACAGAACCGCGTTTCTTGAGTATCTCTATCAGTTCCCCTGAATAGGGCCTGACACCCTTATAATCCTCTTCGAGGAATGGTTGGGCACGGTAACGCTTCAACTCGGACTCGTAGCGCTCCAAGACCATCTCCTTTTGCCTCAGATCGTCGCGAAGGGCCTTGTTTTCCGCCTTCAGGGTCTCCAGCTCTTTGGCCGCGCGCCGTGGTTGATGCTCCTCATCTTCGGCCAGCCTTTCCTCAATAATCGATATGCAAAACTTAGATAATGGGGTTTTGGCCTTTTCCGCCAGGGCATGCCAGCGTTCCTTATCGGCCTTGGAAGGCAGATAGAGCCAAACATATCGCGATCTATCTGGTTTTACCATTTAATGTTCACCAGATATTGAAATGCGTCTCAAGGTATATAAGCATTACCTGTAAAATCAAGCGAATATCTCACCCTCGGCGCTAAAATTCCATCAATTTTTAATACGCTTTTCTTATTAATTTGCAGCTTGATTTACGATTTCTTCATTATTTCGCAGATTGGTGGCGATGCCTGTAATCGAGAAACAGTCTCTTGCTTTCTCGCCAGAAAGTGCATCCCCATACTTAACGGAAAAGTACTCATAGTATTAATTACACCATTAATAATGAGGTTTTAGGTGTGGAAGCATTTCTGGCAACCATAGTCGTCTTCTGGGGCCTGGCCTTCTGGATAATCTCCGGGCTCAAGGGCCTGGCTAGAAGCTGACGGCTCCTCGAAAAAACCGAAGGCTGTTGATGCGGGATGGAAATGCAAAAAATGCTCCGGCTCATATTGGATGATAAGATTGGAATGCTGCGCTATAGATTCGTATTCATTGCAGCAAGCATCTGCGGATGCATATTCTCCCACCGTTCGCAAGAAAAATTAATCCTCCTTCATGGGGCCGGGGGCATTCTGAATAGAAGGTGATTGCATGGAAGTATCAAAAGAAAATATGATGGACCCATTTAATTTGGGCATTTATGTCATCGAAGTCGGAATGGTCGCAGCAATCCTCTACGGAATGGTAGTGCTGGTTTCATTATTCAAGCCTATGACATGATCGCAAAAGAACCGATAGTTGGGTCGTCCAATCGCTTATCTCAATTTTTGAATGGCGAAAATGAGAGAATGTAGCGGAGCCAAAGATAAGCCCTCCTCGCCTCCGCTCTCATATTCGCCCATACTCAGCTTTTATGCTCGGTCCAGTCCCGGTAGGTGTATGTCTTGGCATCGTAGCCCCTCATCTCCAGGGCAAACCAAAGCACGGATGCCTTCATGCCGGTGCTGGTAAAGACGACTACAGGCTTGTCCTTGTTCAGGATGGCGAAGACCCTATCCAGCGATGCATCATCCTTCAGCTTCTTTCCGTCGAGAACGCTGGTGTAGGGTATGCTGATGGAACCGGGGATTGTGCCGGATGCATATTCCTGAAGTGTTCTGGCATCGACTATCTGAGCCTGGCCGCTGCTGACATATTCATAGGTGGCATTGTACTTCGTGCCATCCTTTGGGGTGTAAACTGTGTCGGAACGAATCTCTGCTTCGTCCGAGGTCGCGCGTCCTGATGCCGCCCAGTCGTCTGCAGTGCCGTCCAGGATCTTAACCTTTTCATGCCCCAGACCCTTCAGCATAGCATAAACGTAGGCCGATAGGAACGGGCCTCCGCCGCAGGGCAGGCATTCTCCGTAGATTACCAGTGAATCGCCATTTGAGATGCCGTTATCTCCCAGGATCTTGCAGATCTCGGATGTGTCCTTCAGGATGCCGGCTTCCTTATCGAACTGCATGTAGGGGATGACCACCGAGCCTGGGATATGTGTTGTGGAGTTCTCGCTCACGTCCAAGAGGACATCCGATTCAGAGATGTCCGCGATAGGGAGCAGCATCAGCTTGTCACTCTCGCTCCTCTCCCCGGTTGGCTTGGCAACCGGTGCTTTGACCGTCGTTGTATTTTTTACAGTCTCTGTGGCTGCTTTCCGGTCTGCAGTCGTGTTGTTTGCGGCTGCGCTGCTCTCATTGCCGAATCCGTAAGCAGGCTGGTCCCATCTGGCCGTTCTCGATTTCTCCGGCCATTTGGTTCCAGTGGTATCAACTTTTCCGGCATTGGGATCTCCAATCTCGTCCAGCTTCTTTGAACCGTCCCAGCCGCTGCTGTCGTCGCAGGAGGCTCCCAAGGATGCACATTCTGCTCCGGCATGAGCATTTTCGGACGATAGCACAATAACCGCCAGGAATGCCGCGCATACCCCGCAGATCAGTATCAGATTCCATTTAGGCAAACTCATTCGATTTCACCTGATTCCAATGATGGGCTCAATTAGCATTTTCCCCCAAATGCTTGCCCAGAAAGGCCAATTGATATGGATATTATCGCCTTTTTGCCCATCCGTTGTTTGTCGTTCTAATCGCTAATACCTTTGAAGATATAAATGCTTAGCATGATAATTCCTCTTTAACCTTTTTCACAACCTGCTCAAAATCACCCGGGTTCAAGGCCATTTCATGGGATTTTTCAATTCCTAAATCTGTTACGATTATCTGGATGGCGGGCTCAATTTCGGCATGCTGCAAGGTCTTTGCCGCACATTGCACCGGGCATCCGTCGATGGATATCATCAGATCCGCGTCTTTGCCCGATTTAACCATTCCCTCTATGTGCGCCCCGACTCCGGCCAGGCAGAAGAATCCTGCCACCTTCTCTCGTGCCAGCTCTATAGCGGCATTGTTGGCTATCTGTCCTACATTTGATGCCCCGGAGCATGCCACTACGCGCACGTCCGAGGAGTTGCACATGCATTTATTCTCATCCATTGTCATTTCTCCTTCATCCTTTCAGCATTCTCTTGATCTCTTCCACGGTGGCCGTTCTTCCTGCCATCTTGGACTCGCCGTCTATCATGAGCGCGGGTGTCAGCATCACGCCGCGATTCATGATCTCCTGGATGCTGTCCACCTTGACGATCTCGGCCTGGAGGCCAAGCTCTGCAACCGCTTTTTCCACATTTTTCATCAGGCTCTTGCATTTAGCGCAGCCTGTTCCCAAGACTTCTATTTTCATCGAATTCAATCTCCTGAATCTTGTTTATTTTTATTGCAGTATCAATGCTTGCGGCGGCGGGGTGCGCCGACGCCTTTTGACTAGTTCTTGTCCCTCTCTTTGTTTTATTTCTCTCTTTTCAAGTCATCTCTTGGTTCATTCACTTGGTTCATTCATTCCGTCCATTCTTCAGCCGATTCTACGCAACAGCTCCGTACAACATGCCGACCAGGGTTGAGATCAGGATCACCAGGATAATGTAAACGCCGCCTTTCTTGAGGCCGATAACCCTTGTGATCACGATCATGCTGGGCAGGCTCAGGGACGGCCCGGCCAGGAGCAGAGCGAGCGCGGGCCCCGGTGCCGTGATGCCGCTGCTGTATCCAAAGAGCGTTCCAACGATCGGGACCTCCAGAAGCGTGGGCATGTAGAGCAGAGCGCCGATCACGGAGGCGACGAAGCAGGAGAGGAAGCTGCTCGTCCCAAAGATGGTGCGAATCCACTCCACAGGCAGGAAGTAGCCGATCATGCCGGTGATGAAAGTGCCCACTACCAGCAGGGGAAAGATCTTCTTCGCCAGCCACCAGGTTTCGGAGAGGAATGCCTCCCGCTCCTCCGGCTGGTAGTATGTTTTCATCAGATATGCGGCCAGGAGCGTCAAAGCTGCTATTATTGCCCCTTTTACGGCCAGAATGAATAAGCTGGAGGTCGCGATCAGCAAAATGGCCACCAGAACTGCCATGAAAAGACCGGTGATGTAGCCGGGGCGGCTCTCTTCAGTGGAGGCGGGCTCCTCGCCGGCTATCGATGATCCGCCTATTGACGAAGCTCTTCCCTCTGCATCGCATTTTTCTTCAGATCTCTGGAATATGGCGACCATGATGAGCCCGATGATAACCGCCATGATGACTGCGGCAACTGCCCTGGCTATGCCGATATCCAATCCCAAAACTCTGGCCGTGAGGATGATGGCCATGAGATTGATGGCCGGCCCCGAGAAGAGAAAGGCTGTGGCGGGTCCTATTCCCGCTCCTCGCTTCTCAATTCCTGCGAACATGGGCAAAATGGTACAGCTGCAGACCGCGAGGATGGTACCTGATGTGGCAGCAACGCTGTAGCAGAGCCATTTGGGCGCATCGGCTCCGAAGTATTTCAGCACGGTCTCCTTTTGCAGGAGTGCGGATATGGCCCCGGCGATGAAAAAAGCCGGGATCAGACAGGTCAAGACGTGCGCGGACAGATAGTCGAGAAGAGTTGCCAGCCCGGCTTGCAGGGCAGCCGCGATTGTGTATGTTACCATTTTCAGATCAGCTCCTCTGGGTGAGGTATCTTTCTAAGATTTTTCCGGCTTCAGCAAATTGCGCGACCTGAAATAGGGCCATCTCATCTACTTTTTTAATCAGATCGAAGACCTGCGGGTCTTTTATCTTGTAGAGGTTTCTCTTGCCGTCTATTCTTCGTTCCAGGATGCCTGCCTCGTGGAGGATATTGAGATGTTTGGAAATGGTGGATTGCGATCTCTGGAAGGCCGGGAGGATTTCGCAGACACATCGCTCGCCTCCTGAAAGGTATTCGAGCAGCTCAAGGCGGGTAGGATCGGATAAAGCACTCAGAATCTTGATGCGCAGATCCGAGATGGATTTTTGAGTCATGATAATATACTTTAGTCATCTATGGTGATATAAACATATCGCATTATGACGATATGACAATATAGTTGAAATGAGAGATGATCGACAACGGGATGCTATAGCCAGATATTGGATGCGAAGATCGGCACGACCAAGACGCTAAGCAATCAGCCGGGATTCTTGAACTATATCTGGAGAAAATTCGGGATTTAGATCATCATTTCAAACGTGGCCGGAAAAAAGCAATTTACGGGTGCAAATAAAATAGAAAAAATGTGATTGTTGATTTTGTCACTCGAACTCGATTGTTCCCGGCGGCTTTGGCGTCAGATCGTAAACCACCCTGGCCACGCTTGGTATCTCGCCGGTGATGCGGCTGGATATGCGTCTCAGCACGTCCCAGGATATTTCCATCACATCTGCGGTCATGGCATCGCGAGAAGTTACAGACCGGACTGCGACCACCCAGCCATAGACGCGATTGTCGCCTTTCACGCCGGTGGCCATTCCCAGCAGTGCGGCAAATGCCTGCCAGGGGCAGAACTTCATGACCTCTTCTTCAACGATGGCGTTTGCCTTGCGAATGACATCCAGCTTCTCCCGGGTGACCTCGCCCACGATGCGAACGGACAGTCCCGGTCCGGGATAAGGCATCCTCTCGCTGATCTCCTGAGGCAATCCAAGGGCGCGGGCAACTTCGCGAACCTCGTCCTTGTAAAGATCGCGCAGAGGCTCCACCAGGCATTTGAATTCCATGCGGTCCGGCAGCCCGCCCACGTTGTGGTGCGATTTGATGCCGCCTTCGGACTCGATTCTGTCTGGATAAATGGTTCCCTGAATGAGGCAGTCTCCTCCAATCTTGCGTGCCTCCTCTTCAAAGACGCGAATGAATGTCTCGCCAACGGTCTTTCGCTTCGCTTCCGGATCGGTGACGCCTCTTAACGCTTCGAGGAATCTCTCATGGGCGTTTACGCGCACGAGGCCGATGTCCTGGAAGAGCTGCTCGATCCTCTCCGACTCGAACTGCCTCATGAGCCCGGAATCCACATAGACCGGAACCAGCCGGTCTCCCAGTGCGCGATGAGCGAGCATGGCGCACACTGAGCTGTCCACGCCGCCCGATAGGCCGATGATGGCGCGACCAGTTACATCGCGCTTGATCTCGGCTATGGCATCATCAATAAAACGATTTGCATTCAGGGCCATAATGGAAAGGCCGGGTTCCAGGATAATAGGCTTGCGGTTATGATATTTATTTACCTCTTTGCCGCAAGGAGGCCGCATCCTTTAGAGTGAGGAGTAAATTGCGGCAACATTGCGGCAATCCTATCTTTCATCATATCTCTCGATCTAACCGTCCGACGATGAATGTGTCGGGAAATGATTGCTGCGGCATCGGCTGGATCAGTGATGATGATGCCTCTTTGCAAACCACGGCACGTCCCCATTCTCTATTCCATCTTCCGTCGAGCGGTACAGGTATCTTTCCTTGTAAGACCCGAGGTCGATGCCCATCAAGTAGGTCAGGCCGTGCACGGCCCAGGTGTTCAACGCCCAGGAGAGCACAATCGACACCATCAGCGGCTCACCTGAGTGATAGGTCCAAAATCCGCCCAGAGAGCCGAGCAGCTCCATGAAACCTCCCACGACTATGCTTGTCGCCAGCAATGACATATTCCATTCGATCGAATGCTTCCAGGAATAGATGAGGCCCAAGGCCGCCATGAGGGCATACATAATAGTAAATTGCTCTTTGGAGACCCTTCTCCTTTTGCTGAGCAGCAGCGCCGATGAATATCCAAAGAAGGTCCAGAAGGGATACAAGATAAATAAAATGACCACAATAATTGAAGGAACATCCGCTTTCGAGATGCCGGTGATGTTGGTGTGGAGCATGAAATCCGAGCCGCTCATGCCCGAAAAGAAGGGAAATGTGCAGCGGAAAATATCCGCGTACAGGAGGGCGGAAAAGGCTATAAAAGTCAGAACAACGGCAAGTCCGACGACTATTTTGGCGTGCCTGTTCCAATCCAATTTCTGGCCCAGAAGATAAATGGCAAGGCCGGACAGAAAAAGCAAAGGCGGGTCTATGGCAAAACTCATTTGTAAACCATCCCTTCTTTCCTGCAGATGAATAAAATCATTCTTTTGGAATCATTCCGTCATGGTGATCTTCGCGTATTCCAGCTTGTCTTTTGGTACTGGCGTCTTCTCTTCGTCTGGATATCCGATGGAGATGATGCACTCCACTTTTATGCCGCTCTCCAAATTAATGATCTCCCTGACATACTCCTCTGCAGACCCATGGCCGCTATGCTTGCGGTTTCTGATCTGAATCCAGCACGACCCGAGGCCGAGGCTCTCCGCCGCAAGCTGCATGATTATGGCGGCGATGGAGCAGTCCTCAACCCAAACGTCCGATTCGCTCTCCCGGGCGCATACGACCACACCCAAAGCCGCACCGCTCAAAAAGCCGGAGCCGCTCTCCTTGGCTTTGGAGAGGGCTTCCAGCATCGGCTTGTCCGTGATGAATACAAACCTCCAGGGATTGATGCCGCGAGATGATGGGGATCGCAAAATCGCTTCCTTGAGCTGATCGACAACTTCCGGGTCTATCTTCTTGTCCCTATATTTTCTGATGCTGCGCCTTTTTCTCAAGATTTCAAGCATGACAACCCTCCCTGGATTTGTCTTCAATGTTTGGTCATTCATTTTTCAATTATTCAATCTTCAATTATTTATTCCTGAATAAGTCAATCCCAAAATTGATCTTTGGGACTATACCCGCGATGGGCCATAGCAGGATACAGGGCGGTTGAATACCGAGCCGATGATGACGTTTCTCTTGGCCATAGCAGAGAATTCTCTTCGAGTGGAATTGGACTTTGCAACCGTTTCGTTCCCGCTGCCGACCGATCCGACGGCAAACGTCTTGGGCCGCTCTGAAGAATATGCTGCGACTCCATCGGTGTTTCCTCTCGGGCTGTAGTCGCAGACCAAAATGTCGTATCCGCTGGAGTTGGCCTTGCCGCATCCGACTTCATTCGTGTCCTGCCAGATCATCTGCGTGTAGTGGCTGACGGCTCCCGGCGAGCCGGTCGAGCTGACGGACGGGTACAGGCCGTTGATGAAATATTGCTTCTCGTCTCCCCACAGATCGACCAGCTTGGTGAGCGTGAAATGGAGGCTTGACGAAGCACGGGCGATGTTCTGGCCGCATTCCGGAGTCGGACAGTGTTTCTGCTGATTTTTCGGCAAGTATTCGGCTGCATTTATATCGGCGCAGTTTTGTGCCTGCAAACTCAGGTTCTCAGACCAGGTAAGCGGCGTGACGTTTACCTCCGATCGGTATTTGTTCTGAGCATTGAGGATCTCCTGTTTCTCGGATGATGAAAATTCCGCTTCGACAATAGCTATCATGGCCATCGATAGCAGGAATAGTGCAATTAAGCGAGCCACGGCAGTTTTGCTTTCATTTTTTCTCGTCTGCATTTCAATCATTCTTCCTTGGCAAATCATTCTTCTTTCCTTGGCAATGATTAATATTAATCTCCCAATGAAACTATATTTTCAGGTCTGATTGTGAGATTTGTCTATTTATGAGAAGGATAATTTAAAGATTTTGTCAATGGGATTAATTACAGTTCTGATGTTGATTTCTAATATATTTATAAAACTCTAAACCACTACAATTAATTTTAACCATTCGTTCATTTATTGTTAATATTATTAAATTATTTAAATATTTTATTAACGAAAAACATACATGTTGCAGTCAATTGTTAGCGAAAAAATGCCGGTTTGTGCCCATTGTCTTCTCGATGGATTCATCTTGGCATTTTTTCTCTGCCCCCATCCCGGAACGATCATTTTAGCAAATTTGCGATCGTTGTCTTTTCGAGCGGCAAATGGTTCGAATCTGCCTGGCTATGCAGTTCGCATGCCTTTGGCAATTCCCGTCCAGGATCGAGTACCGGCAGAGAATGCTTTGTAATCTCCCGAAAGAGTGCCTCCGTTCTCCTTCAATGCGAATCGGTAGAGGCTGAGGTTTCCCGAAGATACCACGTCCATTTGCAGGCTGTCGTTATGTATTGAGCCGGATGCCAGAACAGGCAGCGTGCTTGAGCCGTCGTTCATGGTCCCTTCTCCATAGATTGCGTCCTCTGACCGGACAAGTGTCAGTCCCAATTGCCTGGTCTTGCTGTCCCTCAATTCCAATATCCATTCAACGGCAATGCCTGCAAAGCTGCCGGACGGCGTGGTTGGAGCGGCATTTTGTGCCGAAGCGGCGGAGCTTGCGCTTTGCACCGTTCCGGTTGTCCCGGCTTTGTTTGTCGTGTTTATTGCGCTTGTTGTGCTCGCAGAACTCGATTCGCTCGTCTTTTGGAATCTAATGCTGTCGCTTCCTTCGGTTGAGCTTTCGGCCTGCATGTCAGTGCTCTGGTTTGATTGATTGCCCGGCTTGGTGAAATCAACGCCCGACTCCTTGCTCCATATATCTCTGGACTCTTGTGGATTCTCGGGAATTCCGGTAGGTGCATAGATTCCATTGCTTTCATCTATCACCTGATCTGCAGATAGGCCGGTTGTGTCATAGACGGAGCAGGCATTGTCGATGAGCAGGGCCATCATGACAAACGATAGTGCAATTAGCGCCTTATTGGTCATATATTCTATTTTCTGCTTATGGGTCAATTCGACTAATAATACTTGCGCCAATATGTGCTGCAAAAAAAATGCTGCAAATGCAGCTCGAATTTCTGTTCGTTATAACGCCTTGGAGACTTTTATTATAAAATTGTCATGCCCTCTATCGTCAGCATCAGTGGCAAGAAGTACTTGCATGAGCAATTACAAATCATCGCATCTGTCGGGACGACTTTGGCGTAACCGGAGAGGGGATATGAATCGGAAATGAACTGGCCAGATCCTGCAAAAAAGCGACATGAGTGCGCATTAGCGCATATTCTTCCTCTGGCCTCGTTTGAAAAAATGTCGTCCTCATTTTATCTATTTGCCATAAATTTCAAATAGATTCTGCGGATATATTCTTCGAAAATGTAATGAGTGAAAATAGATGTGGTGAGAATTATGAAAATTTGCACATATTTGGTTATATCTTTTGCAGCTATTGTAGCTATCGCATACATATCATCATTGGCAATGGCATTTGAACCAAATGCAGTCGATACAAATACCAAGCTATGTTGTCAGGGTGCTGCAGATCCTCTGCCTTCCTGGAACGACGGATCGGCAAAAAATGCCATCCTAAGCTTTGTGGCTAATGTTACTGACAAGAGCAATCCTGACTATGCAGAACCAGTTGAGCGAATCGCCACCATTGACAACGACGGCACTCTATGGCTCGAGTATCCGGATTACGTCCAGTCAAGTTTCATGTTCGATCGAATTAAGGATATGGCCCCCGAGCACCCGGAATGGAATTATACGGAGCCTTTTTGTTCAGTTCTTTCCGGCGAACGGTTCGCCTCCGGCAACTTCAGTACCAAAGAGGTACTGCAAATCTATGCCACCACCAGTTCGAATTTAACTGCTGACGAATACATGAGTTTGGCAAAAGAATGGCTCAATAGATCCAAGAACCCTCACTTCGGCCTTCCATATACCAAGTGTGTCTACAAACCCATGTTAGAGTTATTGAGCTATCTGCGAACCGAGGGCTTTAAGGTCTACATAGTGACGGGAGGAGACGAGGACTTCGTTCGTTCCTTCTCGGACGATGTTTACGGAATTCCCCCTGAACAGGTGATCGGTTCGGCCATTAAGCTACAGTTCATTGAAAATAACACTAGCTGCTCGGTCATGAAGATCCCTGAAATCCTGGTCATCGATGACGGTCAGGAGAAGGCTAAGGAAATTCAACTGAACATTGGCCGCCCCCCAATCTTTGCCTACGGCAACTCGGACGGAGATATTCCTATGCTTCAATTCACCACCGGAGGCAATAGGAAATGCATGGGTTTGCTGAATCACCATGATGATCCCATCCGCGAGTACGCCTATGATAACGAATCCGCGGTCGGAAGACTGGACAAAGGGCTTAGGATGGCCGGAGAATGGGGATGGCAGGTGGTCAGCATGAAAAACGATTGGAAATATATCTTTTAGTGATAATGCCATTTACTTTTTTTTATATCCTTTTTTATTTTCTTTCTTCTAAAAAATTGTGCATACCGCAGAGGTACTTGCTCACATTGAAGATAAATAATCTCTGTTCGAGCTTTAATTGGCGATTGGCGAAAACTGCTGATTGTATGTGCGCAGTCCCAAATGAGAGATGATTGAAATATTATCAAAATAGCCGTTTCATTTTCCTGGCGAGCACTTATCATTGCAGAACTTCGAAAAAGTATTTATGAACTCCCCGCCCCATAAGAATAGATGAGCCCCAAAGCCCTGTGGAAGATGCTGCTGGAAGTCTATGACGACTGGAGCGATGACAAGGCATCCAGACTGGCAGCCGCCCTGGCCTTCTACACCATCCTATCTCTTGCGCCCGTCCTGGTCATAGTAATAGCCATTGCAGGCTTTGTCTTTGGTGCTCCGGCGGTTCGAGAAGAGATCGCGGATACCATGCAAAGCCTGGTGGGCAGAGACGGTGCCGACGCCATAAAGATGGTTATGGAGAATGCCGCCATGCCAGGACATAATACTCTGGCTGAAACCGCTGGTCTGCTCGTCCTTATCTTCGGAGCCGCGGAAGTGTTCATTCAGCTAAAGGATTCATTAAATGATGTCTGGGATGTGAAGCCGAAGCTCGATACGGGCATCTATGGCACCCTCAGAGAATACTTCTTCTCTTTTGGCATGGTAGTGGGCATCGGTTTTCTGCTGCTGGTGTCTCTGGTGGTCAGCGCCGCCTTATCCGCTTTTGGAGGATTCATTGGCGCGCTTCTGCCGCATAACGAGGTCCTTCTTGGAATTGTCAACTTCAGCATATCCTTTGCCGTCACCACCTTCATCTTTGCCCTCATCTACAAAGTGGTGCCCGATGCCAGGATCGCCTGGAGCGATGTGTGGACGGGGGCTGGAGTCACCGCCCTGCTCTTCATCGGCGGCAAGTTTCTGATTGGGCTTTACATCCTCTACAGTGCCGAAGGGCTGGCTTACGGCGCTGCGGGCTCGCTGGTGGTGCTCATGATCTGGGTTTATTACTCGGCTCAAATCTTCCTCATGGGTGCTGAGTTCACGAAGGTGTATGCAGAAAAATTCGGGTCGAGGATCAAGCCTTGATGGCAGCCTGGCGGCCTTTTGGGCAACCTCATGGGCTGGATCGAGTGGATCGAGGGCTAGAACGGCCTTGATGTTATGGATAATTGGCAAAAGGGAACTGTGATCACTTAATCGGACCAATAGATCAACAGGCCACAAGAATAATCCGACCTATTGCCTGTAAGAAAGCGTCCCGACCGGGATTCGAACCCGGGTTGAAGGCTATCCGCGCAAAGATGCTCCGCAGGCCTCCGGGATGTCCACTACCCCATCGGGACAACAACGGAACATGGCATTCATGCTCCAGGTTATTAAGCCTGTTGGCTTGACGCTCGCGTCTGAGCCACCCGGATGGCCCGCAGGAAATCGATTTTGCGAAACTCCGGCCAGTAGGGCGCGCAGAAGTACGCGGCGCATTCGTTGCCGTTGGCCTGCCAGGGCAGGAAGTTGGAGGTACGGGCATCGCCGCCGGTGCGGATTATCAGATCAACTTTCGGCACCGATATGCCGTTCTGGGGATAGAGGTGACGGGCGATCAGCTCTTCGTCAACATCCTCCGTCCGGATGCTCCCCGCCTTGACCGCTCGCGCCAGAGCCTGCGCCGCGTCCAGCAACTCGCGCTGCCCGCCGTAGGCCAGGGCCACGTTGAGATACATGTTGTCATAGCTTCGCGTGGCCTCTTCCGTGCGCCTGACCTCTTCTTGCAGATCCTGCGGCAGCATCTCCACCCTGCCGATGGCGCGGATGCGAACATGGTTGGCGTGAATGCGTTTTGAATTATTAAGCTCGATGAACTTGTTCTTGATGAGATCGAATAAATAGCGCTTCTCTTCTTCATCTCTCTGGAAATTTTCCGTGGAAAAAGCATAAAGCGTTATGTGCTTGACCCCGATCTCCAGGCACCAATCCAAGACCATCTCCGATGTCGCGGCCCCAAGGCTGTGACCCAGAGCCTTGGAAAGCCCTCTCTCCTTTGCGTATCTGCGATTTCCGTCCTGGATGATGGCCACATGCTCGACGCGATCTCCGGAAAGAATACGGTCCTTGAGACGGCGTTCATAGAGAGCATAAACGGGATTCGAGATACTGAAATTCATTGGTTTTATTCACTTCGCGAATTAGTATTTAAATAATTCTGCCCCCCTGCGAAATTAAAGGAAAAAGGAGGGAAAAAGGCCGGAATCCTAGGGTAAGATACTAATAGCAGATGCCTTCTTCCCATATTCCGAGGGCCTGTGGTCTAGCTGGTTATGACATCGCCTTCACACGGCGGGGATCACGCGTTCGAATCGCGTCGGGCCCATAACCATTTTTTGCGACACAAGGTTTAACTATTTAAGAGTGGCTTAAACACTAGAGGGCGCAAAGAGGCTTTGGCTATTCGGGGCAGGGAAGCGCATCAATTGCGCATTTGATACGCGCATTGATACATATATTCGAGATTGCTCTGATGATTCCACTTAATCTGAGGTCCATATTATTATTTGAGGTGATAAGCTGTATAATAGAGGTCGTGGTCGGGAGGAAGAAGGCGCAGTCATTACAAGGGTCCGTCTCCCCCGCAAACAGGATAGAGAGATATTTGGTCATGTAGAAAGTTTGCTCGGGTCCAACCGAATAAAGGTCAGGGGCATCGACGGCGTAACGCGCATGGCTCGAATACCCGGCAAGATGAAGAAGAGAATCTGGATAAGAGAAGGCGATGTAGTCATCATCATCCCCTGGGAATTCCAGAATGAGAAGGCAGATGTGGTCTGGAGATACACCGGTCCCCAGGTTGACTGGCTGCAGCGCAAGGGATTCCTCAAAGGCACAACATGAGCAGGCGTTCCCAGGACGAGAACTTCGATACCAAGATCGATGTTCTTCGCACCAGGATAAAAGACTCTGATGATAGAGCTGTCCAGGAGGCCGTCTTTGATAAGCGCACCCTCATGGACCTTTACAGTCTTGCCAGCAAGGGCGTGATCGACGCGTTGGGCGGCTCGGTCTGCACCGGCAAGGAAGCGAACATCTTCAAGGCGATCGTCGGCGAAAGGGAGCTGGCCCTGAAGATCTACCGCATATCTACGAGCAACTTCAATGCCATGCAGGACTACATGCACGGCGATCCCAGGTTTGGGAATGTGAGGGGCACCAAGAGTGCCATCGTCTCCGCCTGGACCAAGAAGGAGTTTCGCAATCTTTCTCGCGCCGAAGAGGCGGGCGTGCGCGTGCCTCACCCCATCGCCATGCGAGGGAACATCCTGGTCATGGATCTGGTGGGAAAAGAGGGCCAGCCGGCACCGATGCTGAAGGATGTCGAACTGAATAATGATGAAGCGAAGCGAGTCTTTGACAAGCTCGTAGAATACATTTCCGTGCTCTACAACCGCGCCGGATTGGTGCATGCCGATCTGAGCGAGTTCAATATCCTCTACGATGACGGAGAGCCGGTAATAATAGATATGGGGCAATCGGTTACCCTGGACCATCCCATGGTCCGAAAATTCTTAGAACGCGATATCGTGAACCTCACCCATTTCTTCCGCAAGAAGTATGCCATAGGATCGGAGGAAGAGATCTGGGCGAGGCTTCGCAGTGACAAAGAGAAGGCAGATCAAGAGAAAGCCGATCGACATAAAGGGACGGAATGAAGGAGACTGATTAAAATGGATGTCAAGATCCCAGAGGAACGAGTTGGCGTGCTGGTGGGCCCGGGCGGGTCCATGAAACACTACATCGAAGAGAAGACCAAGACCACCATTGAAATAGACAGCGAGACAGGTTCCATCTCCGTCTCATCCGCTGAAGATCCCTTGCAGGCTCTGAGAGTCATGGATCTGGTAAAGGCTATCGGCAGAGGATTCTCGCCGGAAAGGGCGTTGATCATTCTTGATGACGACCTGGTTATGCTCGATGTGCTGGATCTCTCCAAGATAACAAACACCAAGAGCGATATGGAGCGCATCAAGGGGCGCATCATCGGCAAGGACGGAAGGTCTCGCGAGATCATGGAGCGGCTCTCCGGCTCGAAGGTATCCGTCTTCGGCAAGACGGTGGCAATCCTCGGCTATCCTGAACAGATCCGTGTGGCCCGCACGGCCATCGAGATGCTGCTGGACGGAGCGCCGCACGGCAACGTCTACAGCTTCCTGGAAAAGAAGCACCAGGAACTGGCCAAGGAAGAGCTGAAGGACCAGGGGCTACTTTAAAGCAGCCCCAGTAACGATAACAAACGGCTCGGCTCTGTTCGAGCCATCTTTTTTCCGGTTGCAGCTTTCCCCGGATTTCGCCGATCTGCTTTGCAGATGGTTTCCATCACCTGCAAATTTAGCGGCACCAGATTTAATTTTAATTATTTTCCGGGGCAGCAAATCAAAAATATTGCACTTAGGATAATACTGACGTGAGATTTCTCTATGCGGGATAACCTGCATGTAAATAAATCAGAAAATTAAAATGGTTATATCGCAATATCCTTCAGAAAGTTTTAACTACACTAACGATAATAATAGAACATTCAAGTGAGCAGGGTGAGACTTGTTTTAGGGCAAGAGGCCGAAAACAAATGAAACAAATAAAGGGTGAAAATGAGCAGGATATTAAAGAAAATAATAATGCAAACAATGAGTCTATAATTTCCGAGTCGGATTTTAAATCCGAATTGGATTTTGATGCTATCCTGAACGCCGTCGGCCAGGGTGTTTTGGTAACAGGCGAAGGCTGGCGTTTTGAATATGTCAACCCTGCCATGGCAAAAATATTCGGCAGACAGGTCGAAGATCTCATCGGAAAATCAATGACTGATTTTATAGCACCGGAAGACCTGTCCCTTCTTGCCCTGGAGAGATCCAAGAGGCTATCCGGCGAGACCTCCACCTATGAATTCCGATTGATGCGGCCTAACGGAGAGCAGGTCCGCGTGCAGGCAACAAGCGTCCCCCGCAAAATTGGTCAACGAGTAATAGGCTCAATATCGATTCTCTCCGATCTTTCGGAGAGCAAACGGGCCGAAGAGAAGCCGCCCTGCTCTGATGAGACATTTCGCAAGATGTTTAATAGCAGTCCGAACATCGTCGGCATAAGTACTCTGGCCGACGGCAGATATCTCGATATCAATTTGAACTTCGAGAAGCAATTGGGCTGGAGACGGGAGGAAGTGATAGGCCGCACTTCCAAAGAGCTGGGGATATTTCAAAATTACGAGGAGCGAAAAAGGCTGGCGGAGATTATTGAAAAGAATGGGCACATAAGCAATCGTGAGGTTTTATTAAGGAAAAAATCCGGAGAGGGCGGAGTTGGCAATTTCTCTGCCGAACTGGTAGATTTTTGCGGACAAAAATGCCTGCTAACCCAGATCAATGATATTACAGAGTCCATGCGAGTTGATGATGAGCTGAGGGCGGCGAACGAGAAGCTTACTCGTGCCCAAAGAGTCGCTCATATCGGTAGCTGGGAAGATAACCTCGAAACAAACGACCTCCGCTGGACGGAGGAGATGTACAGCATCCTCGGCTTTCCTCCTAACTCGCAAATTAATCTAAAGGAAGTGGCAAGCATCTTCCCGCCCGAGGAGCTTATGCGTTTCCAGGAAGCCGTTAAATCCGCCATCGAGAATGATGTTCCATACAGCATGGACTACCGGATAGTGCGCCCTGACGGGTCGGTTCGATTTATCCATGACGAGGGAGAGATCATCCGCAATGAACTGGGGAAAGCAATCTCGATGTTTGGAACGACGCAGGACATCACCGAGCGCAAGCGAGCGGAGAACGAACTGAAGTGGAATGCGGCACTTCTTGAGGCGCAGGTCGAAGCATCTTTGGACGGAATACTGGTCGTGGATGAAAAAGGGGAGCGGATCATAACCAACCAACGGCTTCTGGATATGTGGAATGTTCCCGAAATTATCCGCAATGAGAAAAACGATTCCCCCCTTCTTGATTATGTCATTGGAAAGACGAAAAATCCGGAAAAATTCCAGGAAAAAGTCAGGTACCTCTACGATCACCGGAATGAGGCCAGCCGTGACGTTATTGAGCTTAAAGACGGGACCGTTTTCGACCGCTATTCTTCGCCGGTCCTCGGCAAAGACGGCAGGTACTACGGCAGGATATGGACTTTTCGGGATGTCACCGAGCACAGGCGAGCCGGAGAAGCCCTGTGCCAGTCTGAGCGGCGACTGGCCAATATAATTGATTTCCTTCCCGATGCGACAATGGTCATAGACCGGGAAGAGAAGGTGATCGCCTGGAACCGTGCCATGGAAGAGATGACTGGTGTGCCTCGAAAGGATATGATAGGCCGGGGCGACCATGAGTTCTCGATTCCGTTTTACGGCAAAAGGAGGCCGCAATTGCTGGATCTCCTGGAAAAGGATGAAAAAGAGATCATTTCCAAGTATCAATATGTAGAGAGGAACGGGAGCCTTCTTTATGCCGAGACATTCGCTCCCGCATTATATGGCGGAAAAGGAGCATATGTCTGGGCAACAGCGGGTCCCATCTACGACACCCAGGGAAATAAAATTGGTGCCATAGAATCGGCTCGAGATATCACTGACAGAAAGCGAGAGCAAGAAGAGCTGCAAAATAACCTGAAATTTTTAGAAAAACTGATCGACACTATTCCAAGCCCTATTTTCTTCAAAGATAAAGAAGGGAGATACCTGGGCTGCAACAATGCATTTGCCCAGCAAATCATGGGCCTATCCAGGCAGTGGATCATAGGCAAGTCGGTCCTTGAATTTGCGCAAGCAATCCCACCCGACCTGGCAGACGAGTACCACAGGCAGGATCAAAAGCTCCTGCGAGATTCAGGCGTCCAGATGTATGAGACTCAGGTGCAGTCCTCCGACGGCGAGATGCGAGATTATTTTTTTACCAAGGCAACATTTAAAAATTTTTCCGGAGAGACGGCAGGCATCGTCGGCGTGATGCTGGACATAACCAAGCGCAAGCAGGCAGAGCATTCCCGTGAGCGTTCTTTGCTGCGCCAGGAGCGCTTGAACCAGCTTCAGCAAGCTCTGCTTGGCCCCGGCGGACTGGAGCGGAAGCTCAAGATGATCACCGACGGCGTGGTAGATATTTTCGGGGCCGACTTTTGCCGCATCTGGCTCACCGGCCCGGGAGACCTCTGCGAGGCAGGGTGCATTCATGCAGCGGCAACGAACGGACAGCATGTCTGCCGAGACCGAAGACAATGCCTCCGACTCATGTCCAGTTCCGGGCGATACACGCATACGGACGGCCAGGCTTATCGGCGTGTGCCCTTCGGCAGCTATAAGATCGGGCGAATCGCCTCGGGGGAAGAGCACGGATTTCTTACCAACGACGTGCAAAACGATCCTCAGGTTCACAACCACGAATGGGCGAAGGAGATTGGCGTTGTCTCATTTGCCGGCTATCAGTTGCGTCCCCCGGGAGGCGAAACCCTGGGTGTGCTGGCGCTTTTTTGCAAGCAATCCATCACCGGCGAGGTGGATGCTCAATTAAACAACCTGAGTCGTGCGGCCACTCAGGTCATTCTGGCGGCCCGCGTGGATGAGGACCTGCGTGAGTCTCTGGCCAAAGCCAACAGGCTCAATGAGTATCTGGAGGAGCAGACCGACCGGGCCAATGAGATGGCGGAGCAGGCCAGGCAGGCCAATGCCGCCAAAAGCGAATTCCTGGCCAACATGAGCCATGAGATCCGCACGCCCATGAATGCCGTCATCGGCCTGACCGGGCTTCTCATGGACGAAGACCTTTTGCCTGGACAGAGGGAGTATGTCGAGACTATTCGCAGCAGCGGTGAGTCGCTTCTTGCCATAATCAATAACATCCTCGACCTCTCCAAGATCGAAGGCGGGATGATGGGGCTTGAGATTCAGCCGTTCGATTTGCGCGGCACCGTTGCAGCCACTCTTAGCCTCATTTCCGCTATCGCATCAAAAAAGGGCCTCAAGCTGGAGTGCTCGATAGCGGACGGCACGCCGGAGCATATCATGGGAGATCCCACCAGGCTGCAACAGGTTTTGGTCAATCTGCTCAACAATGCCGTGAAGTTTACGGAAAACGGAGCCGTAACAGTGTTCGTCTCCGGTGTCAAACCTGGCGGCGGCAGCGACGATAACTGGTTTGACATTCATTTTGCGGTGAAGGACACGGGAATCGGCATAGCCGGAGATAAGATGGACCGCCTGTTCCTGCCATTCAGCCAAATAGATGCCTCGACCACGCGCAGCTACGGCGGCACGGGCCTCGGCCTCGCCATCAGCAAAAAGCTGGTGGAGATGATGGGCGGCAAGATCTGGGTGGAGAGCGTTCTTGGAAAGGGCTCCGCATTCCATTTCACAATCCGGGTTGAAGCGATCGATAAAGATACGGCTGAAGAGATCAAGGGCGCATCGATCCCGAAAGCAGCCGCCGCGATGGAACAGAGCTCAAACCACAGCTTGCGCATACTTCTTGCAGAGGACAACACAGTCAACCAGATGGTAGCCTTGAAGATGCTCGATAAGCTGGGTTACAAGGCTGATGTGGCGGCCAACGGCATCGAGGTTTTGCAGGCGCTGAAGCGACAGGCTTACGATGTGGTTTTGATGGACGTTTCCATGCCGGAGATGGACGGGCTGGAGGCCACCCGCGCCATTCGCCGCCAGTGGCCGCAAGGACGGAAAGGGCCGAAGATCATAGCCATGACGGCTTCCGCTCTGGTAGGCGATCGGGAATTGTGCATGGCGGCAGGCATGGACGGCTATATCAGCAAACCCGTGAGACGAGAGGAGCTGGCCGCCATGCTAAAGCAAGCATCTGCCGTCCGATCAACTTAAAATGCCTGAAAATAGTCAAAAAATATTCTGTGACGTCTTTTATCTTTTCTATGATTATAGATTTTCAGGCATTTGCAAATTGAGGATTGATGAATCCCAGCGTGCATTGGGCAAGCCCGTCCAGGAAAAACTGAACGGCAATGGCGACCAGTATGAGCCCGAGAATGCGGGTAGCGATATTCAGGCCGTTGTCGCCGATTCTCCTATTTATAAATCCGGAACTGAGCAGGATGATGCAGGTGATCAGGGATACGGCCAGGATTATGGCGGAAAGCAGCATGTAATCCATTTCTCCGCCGGTTTTGTTGGCATAAAGGATTATGGTGCTCATGGTTCCCGGCCCGACGAAGATCGGGACTCCCAGAGGGACGATAATCTCATTGAGCTTCATGCTGGCTTCGGCCAGCCGGAAGTCGTCCCCGTCGCACTTTTCTTGGATATGCCGGCTTATGATCGGCTCAGTGGCCTTTCCATAAACCATGCCGAGGCCGACGATGAGGATCACGATTCCGCCCGCAATTCTGAACGCCGGGATGCTGATGCCGAATAGATCAAGAATATGATTGCCCAAAAGCAAGGTGCCGATGAGCAGCAGAAAGATGACGGCGCTCAGCAAGACTGCCACAGCTCTCCGCACGCCTTCTGGGTATTTTGCCGTATCCGCAATGAAGATGGGGAGGTTTCCGATAGGATTCAGGATAGCAAGAAGGGCTATGAAGAAATTGACTAACAGAGCCGTGTCCATGAGATCACCAAACTGGATGCAAAATTGATCGCTTGATTAATTGCCTAATTACCTATTGATCCCTAATTGATTGCCTGATTATTGCCTAATTGATCGTCTGATTGATCGTGGCATTATTCGTCCGATGGTCAGCAAATCCATTGAAAATTCGGCCATCAACCAATAAATGTTTTAAGGATGTTTTAAGGCTGCCGCTTTTTAGGGCAGCCTGTAGATCTTGCCCTCCTTCATCACAAAATCCACCCGCCCTGTGGCGTTGATATCCTGGAACGGGTCTCCCTGCATGGCGATGATGTCCGCAGTCTTGCCCACGGCCAGCCTGCCCAGGTCCGGCCTTCTCAATAGCTCGGCAGCCGTGCCGGTGGCAGACAACAGGGCGCGCAGCGGTGAGATGCCGTTCTTGACCATTGTGGGGAACTCCTTCCAATTATCTTCATGGGGAAATATCCCGGCATCGGTTCCAAAAGCGATCTTCACCCGGCTTTCGGACAGGTTCTTGGTAGTGATCCTAATTGCCGGAGCATAGTGCACAGTCTTGCGAAACTCCCAGGGCGGACGGCCCACCCAGTAGGCTGCATTGTCGAGGTTTGTCAGCACGTCCTCGAAGGTGTATTGGGTGGGAATGAGGCAGACGCCCTTTTCTGCCATCATCTCCAGGGCCTCGACCGAGGCCATGTTGCCGTGCTCAATGGAGTCCACTCCGGCATTCAGCGCCCTCTTGACCGCCTCATCGCCGTATGCATGAACGCAGACCGGCACCCGTTGGTCGTGAGCGGTCCTGACTAAAATGTCCAGCTCCTCCTGGGTGTAGGTGGACAGTCCCGGGTCGGACGTGGGCGAGAAAAAGCCGCCGGTAGCTGCACATTTGATCCAGTCCGCCCCGCCTTTGATCTCTTCTCTTACCTCTTTTTGGATCTCATCGGGACCATCTGCGACATTGGAAGACTTCAGGGCAGGACGGAGTTCAGGAGACAGCGTTCCACTCATATCGCCGTGTCCGCCCGTGGAGGATATGATACGCGGCGCGACGATCATGCGCGGGCCGGCAATCTTTCCCTGATTTATGGCATCCCTGAGGTCGATTGTCACAAAATTCCAGGCAGCAGCAGTTCCCACATCCCTCACGGTGGTAAATCCGTTCATGAGCATCTTGCCCAGCGGCTCAAAGGCGCACAGGAAGGCCCGCGCCTGGGAATTTGTGAACATCTGTGCAAAATTGCCGGGAGAGATAGTAATATGCACATGGCAATCGATAAATCCGGGCGTGACCGTTCGTTGGGAGAGATCGACGACCCTGGCTCCGGCGGGTCTTGTCACCTTCTTATCCATCTCTGCAATTTTTCCGTCTTCGACCAGGATCTCGACCGGACCCTGCGGCCTTTCGGCCTGTCCGTCCCAGGCATTCCCGCAGAGGAGGACGACGGGCACCTGGTCGGCATCCGGAACCAAAATAGGCGATTTTTTCATTCTTTTCACATCTCTTTGCTTTTTATTAATATGTTAAGTCCAAGGCACATAAATTTTATGGTGTTTCCGGTTTCCGGGATATTTGGCCATAGAATTCATGGCTTAGAATAATAAAATGAGTCTTTGATGGATCATGATGTGGATTTGCCCGGGAAAGAGTCTCTGCGTGGCCCAGACAAAGTGCTCCTGACGGCCCCACAGAGCAGGGAGGGAACACCTCGAATCCGTCCGATGAGATCTGTTCCTCTGCATTATGCGATTTAGCGTCGCCATCTCGCCAACTCTTTGGAGTTAACGAGATCGCAAATCTGGTGTATGTTTGGGCCAATGAAACGGGAAAAAAATTCCCGCGAAACCCAAGGCCCGATGCCGGAGGGCTATGACGGCACAACAACGAGGAAACAGCAGGGATGATCCGGCCTTTTGGCCGCGGGAGGAGTTTATATAATCCTCCTCTTAAATCTGAACTGAGCAGCACTTTCCATATGGAGATGAACAGCTTCCATGAAACAATTCGTCCTGACTCCCGCAACAGGCAAACGCCTAATTGCCAGAGCCCTTGCAGTCTATCCATCAGTCCAGGCGGCCATTAAATCCGGCACAGTGGTTATCATCGCCGGAACTACCAACGGCTATGTTGCCGAGGAGATTTTGCAGACCATCGGCCAGGCGGGTGGCTTCTCAAGAAAGCGATTCTTCCGAGGCGTCGTCCTCCCGTCCTGGCGGCCCACCGCTGCAAGCGGTCGCCTTCAAGATGAGAGCGGCTTTCCCGGCGATGTCGTAATAGTAAACGCCGTCTGGCAGAAGGGCAAGACCATCTTCGACGTTGTCGATGACCTGAAGGAGGGCGATGTCATTTTGAAGGGCGCAAATGCCCTCGATCTGACGCGCCGCCAGGCAGCAATTCTAATCGGCCTTGCAGATGGCGGCACCATCGGAGCTGCCCTGCGGGCGGTGGTGGGACGCCGCGTTCGTCTGATCCTGCCCGTCGGATTGGAGAAGCGGGTTTGCTGCGACCTGATGGATCTGGCGGCAAAGCTGAACGCTCCCGGAACCAGCGGCCCAAGGCTTTTGCCGGTGCCGGGAGAAGTATTTACGGAGATCGATGCGATCTCATTTTTGACGGGCGCAAAAGCGGAGCTGATTGCAGCGGGCGGCGTCTGTGGAGCGGAAGGCAGCGTCCGGCTGGCTGTCTGTGGGAACACTGAGCAGATGGAAGCGGCAGAGGACTTGATGCGATCAGTTTCTTTGGAGCCGGGATTCGAACTATGATCTGACTGTTGAGTGGAGATGCCGGGTCCAGGAGGACGACCGCGTGCCGGGTGGACGGAGGCCTGCGAGTACAGGTGCACTTGCGAGGAAACGGGCTCGCAGGTGGCCTCTTGGGATTAAATGTCTGCCGGTTGTGCAGCTTTCGGAGAACATAAAAATGCACATTTGCGGCATTGGTTGTTCGGGAGGCAAACCAAATTTTTAGATCATCACATCATGCACTTTCCCGCAATTGATGCTGGAAATGCGCTAAACCTAAACATAATCAGCCCAAATGCTTTAGGGACTGCATACCAATCATATTGCACCGAAAAAATTTTTGCCGGAGCTGCAAGCTCAGGTCAAGTCCACAATTCGGACCGTTCTTCACTTCCGGTAAAGCGCCGCACTCCGCTCAATCTTCTTTTGCACCATCGCCCATTCCTTTGTTCCAAGGAAACTCTCCTCCATGTATCCGATTACCTTTACAAACTTCTTCATCGGGAACGTCATGGTCAGGACGTCGAGGGGCACACAGGGCCGCGCCGACGGATCGAACATGCCGAGCACGACTTTCGGCTCATCCTTCTGCTGTTCGACCCAGGGGTAGAGAATGATGGAGCTGCACCCTGCTCCCATCGGGCAGATTACACCTAACGGATCGCTCTGGTCGAAATTCGCGAGCGTGAAGAGCCCGCTCATGACCTCGGGACGGGCAAAGAAGATAACCACATCGGGATTATCGATCTCTGTAAGGTTGTCCCACCGTGTGAAATGCAGGTTCTTTCCGTCTGAAGAAATTTCCGGGATGTTCTTCTCCCAGGCATCGACAACCTCCGGCGTCTGTTTGAACCGCTCCCCTTCGACAACGCCGGGCTTTCCGTGCGAGAGGAAGTACCGGAAATCAGGGGGCGCTCGTGGGAATATCCTGCATACATGAGACCGCCCGGACAGGCAATTGAATGTGAATCGAAGACAAGCGATGTGCCGCTCCTGACTCGGTTAATCTGACAGATAAGGCAGCACCAGCCGTCCGGCGGCTGGACCTTTTGCAGATCACCGGATTCTTTCCGGAATTCCAGTGTTACAGGAAGTTCCGCACCCGGGAAATACTTATGCCACAATGCAGTGAACCGATCGCGGAGCGCAAGATCCATGATAACTTGCATACCAATATAACTAAAAATAGTTTGCCATTTAACTAATCAGCGGGATCGGAGAAATGGATACTTGAGAATGATCATGCGGCCCGCCGGATTCATGATATCACTGTCCACGCGGCACAAGCGGCGAGCACATGCGCCCGCACATCGCCGAAGTTCGTGATTGGAGACAAAAATAGCTGCCGGCAGGCGAGGCCCGGCTGCCTGCCCGGCCATTAAATCTGAAAAATAGCTAACTGATGGCGGAAGTTGGTAACAAGTTGGTAAAAAGATGGTAAAAAGATGGTAAAATGATAAGCTTGTGCGAATTTATCAACTATTCAGGAAGTTCTCAAGCTCCCTATTTTTTTCATCCATCTCTCGGGCCTGATTGGCCTCTTTATCGGAATAAATGGACGAATCATATACCTGCTGCTTTCCGAATTGCCCTAAAGAGCTGCTGCTGTTGAACGGCTTTTTTGTGCCAATCACGGATTGTCCGGAATTCACGCCGGATGAAAGCGACGGCTTGGGAATGGCAACAGAAGGTTTCAATGCAAGCCACTCTTTTTTGGCTTCATCCTCGGGCAATGATGCATTTATTTCATCGTTGTATTTTTGTGCTAATATGTTATACTCCGTGTTGTTTCCGCTCAAGGTTGCCGCTTCCAAGGCATGCCCAAAGGTCATGCCAAGATGAACACCCTCCAGCCAGGCGGCCTGGGTCTCGTTCATGGCCATACATGGTGCTGTGAAGAACAGCATTACTAGAATGAAAGTCAATGATTTCATGTTATCACCAGTTGCATCCCTTCAGCGTCGCTATTATATTGCTCTTATGGGTTCAACAAGGAAAGCACGGCAGCCGATCCAATGAGGGCAATTCGGCAATTTTCAGAAGGCGCAAAAGAAAAAACAAAAATATTGGATTATTGGCGATTTTTATTCGTGACTTTTATTGGCGATTTTGATTAGGCAAGAGAACAGATGCAGCGGACGATTGGCAGTCTCGTCGCCTTGGTTATATTTTTGTCGATTGGGCGGCATAAAGGGACTGCGGCAAATCCAATGAATTTATGATCTTTTATCTACATCTGTTCTCTGCTATCGTTGCCGGTTAGCCTGACGGCATTGATTCTAGGTGCGCTCATTGCTTATTTTTGGGAACTCTAGGAGTGTTCCGCCTTTGGCATCGGCATGAGACTGCTGTCGGCAATCGAGATGCAACACTCTCGCACCTGTTTGAGCATATCGTAGATCTTTGGAACATCCTCGGGTCGAAGGTCGCAGGGGGAGATGGGAAGATCGGACAGCACTTTGAAATTGATCTGCGATGCACTGATCTTGCCTTTGCAAAGGTCCATCCATTTAGCCACGCTCTTGATGCTGTTTAAGCTTCCCACGGCTCTTTTCAATTCCTCTTCCCTCTGCACGAGCGTTTGCTCAGGAACCTGAAGCCTCCAGGCATGGATGATTGCCGAGGACAATTCCGTTTTAATACTTTCCGGAATGCCGATGGTCCTGATGAAGTCAAGGATCAGGCTGAGCTTACTGGTTCTGAACTCGCATTCTCTTTTGGCGAGCCCTCTCCTGCTCAAGACCGCGCCATAGTAATCCGTCAGACCTAAAAGCTCGTCGGAAAGCAAGCAGCCATACATTATGATTGTAAACATCACGGCCACCCCGAATTAAAAAAACCTGCAGAGACCCGGATGATCGGAGCTGTGGCAGAAAGAGCATGTTCGACATTAAGCGATTCAATTCCAGGCGGATCAAAATAGACTTGCATGGCTTCCGCTAATTTATTCACTCGCTTCATCAAAACACCTTCCTATGTGGGCTATTGGAGGCGATCCGGGGACTGTTGAATTGGATTCGTCTCCTGCACCAAATTTTGCCGTTCCGTTCTACGGCAATCAACGATTTATACGAGCTAGAATATAAACTTAATGGTTGGTCGATTATCTCATCAATTCATAAACTTGATTCATCTTTCATTGCATATTTGGAGCATTTTTTGATCCAATCTGCCACCGCTTTCGGATAAGTGGCAGCTAAAATGATTCTGGGCAAGGCAGCTTTCCGACGTTTATCGAATAGTCATTCGGGTATATCAAATTCAACTTAAGAATAGGACGAATTCATGCCACATTTCATCCGATCATCTTGATCATCATCTGATAAATTTGCCCAATATTCCTTTGATAATTTTGTCAAAAATAATTCCAGTACATCATTCCAATACATCATCCCAATTCCCCCAAAAATAAGCCCCAAAATTCATCCCAATTCATCCTGAATATCCGAAACAGTTAAGGTCTATTTGCGCGCTAAAGGCTTTCATGACTTTTGCTTTCTTCCCTGCCGTGGATCTGCGCGGCGGCAAGTGCGTGCAGCTCGTGGGCGGCGTGCCGGGCACAGAGGTTGTGGCCCTGGACAATCCCCTGGCCCAGGCAGAGCGATGGGTGGCGGAAGGCACCGACCACCTGCACATCATCGACCTGGATGGAGCAATCCTTGGGAAACGTGTGAACGCGCCTATCTTGAGCCGGATCGTCAAGAAGCTGGATCTCTACACGCAGGTCGGCGGCGGCATTCGTACGGAAGAAGATGTCTCGACCATTCTTGATCTGGGCGTGGACAGGGCGATCCTGGGGACCGCCGCCCTCAAAGACCCGGACATGGTCACGAGGCTCGCCGATCGGCACGGCTCGGAGAGGATCATGGTTGCCCTGGATGTCAAGCGGGGCAGCGTAACCACGGAAGGCTGGCAAAAGACTCTCGGCAAAAAGGCTGTGGAGCTTGGCAAGCTCTTCGAGGAGAAGGGCGCGGGTTCCATTCTATTCACGAATATTGATGTCGAGGGCCAGCAGAAGGGCATCGACCTCGAGCCCACGCGTGCTCTGGTTCAGGCGGTGAAAATCCCCGTGGTCGCAGCCGGAGGCGTGACCAGCATCGAAGATGTCCTGGCGCTGCGGGATGCGGGAACGGCTGGAGCCGTGGCCGGGACCGCGATTTATACCGGCAAGCTCAGCGTCCGCCAAACGCTGTCCGCTTTGAGGAAATAAGAGGTGGCAAGAGCATGAACACGGACATTAACACCGGCCTAAACAGCGGCATGAACACAGGCTTGAGCACAGGCTTGAACACGAACAAGAGAAACGGAGTTGTTGATGCCGAGTATCGCGGCAGCAAAGCCCGCGTCTGCCTGGACCTGGACGGCACCGGAAAGGCGGATGTCTGCTCAGGGTCCGGATTCCTGGACCATATGCTGATAGCACTGGCCAGAACGGGCCAGATGGACCTGACCGTGCGCACGGAAGCAGGCTTTTGCAGGACGGAGGCCGTCGGCAGAGCCATCGGTCTGGCGCTGGACAGGATACTCGCGGATCGCAGCGGAATCCGGCGGTACGGATCATTTTCAGTTCCGATGGACGAGGCGCTGGCCGAGGTGGCCCTGGACTTCAGCGGGCGGCCCTATCTTGTCATGAGCGGCGAGCTGCTGGGCGAGCGGATCGGCGACTTCGAGGTGCAACTCATGCAGCCGTTCCTGGAGGCGCTCTGTGTCGGCGCGCGCCTGACGCTGAATGTGCGCTTCACGGGCGAGAACGACCACCACAAGGTAGAGAGCGTGTTCAAGGCACTGGGGTTTGCCGTGCGCCAGGCGGCGACAAAAGAGGGAACGGGCGTTCCCAGCACCAAGGGCGTGATTTGAAAATAGCATGGATTTATCATAGCCCATTTTCATGCTCCTGGTGCCCTGTCGGACATGACTGTTTAGTTTGCCGGCTCTCAATTGTTCCGAGCTGTTTGCGGTTAATTCCGGTTCACCCTACTCGCCAAAACTCGGCCTTGCGCCAGTACTGCCCTTCGATAAACAGGCTCATCAGCACGCTCTCAGGCTTTCCGGTCGGGTCCAGACGGAAGGCGGCAAATCCGGTCGAATTCAGAAACTCCGGCTCCTGGGTGAAGAACATTTCCCGGCTCCAGGGGTAGAGGATGTTCTTGAGCGGCCTTGGTCCCATCATCGCCAACAGATGATCCTGCCGGGCGGAGACGGTGATGTTGATGGGTCCGTAGATATCGCTGGTGTAATTGCCTGCGTAGCTCTCCAGCGGCAGAGGCGGCTGGAACGGCTCGGGCCGCTTGAGTTCGTAAGAACCGGTGAGATTTTCCAGCATGAGGCTCTGGGCCAGAGATATGTTGCAGTAGTCCTTTTCCTGAAGACCGAAGTAGCGGTCGAAGAACCAGTAAGCCAAACACTCGGGAATTGAGCTGCCGGAGTTGGACAGAATCACAATCCCGATGTCGTCTTCCGGTATAAAAGCGATCATCGAGTGATGGCCGAAGGAGCCTCCGTTGTGCCAGACGATGGAGTGCGGCTCGTGTTCCTCATAGATCCATCCGAGGCCGTAGTAGAGTTTTCCGTCCCGGTCCATGATGTTCTGGGGACTGTGCATGTACCGCAGGCCTTCCCGGCTGATCAGTGCCACTGTGTTGCTTTCGGAGGATTTGTTGATCGCGCCGGCCAGGCCGCCAACGGGGTGGTCTTCGAGATATGCATTGTCGGCGCTCATTTGCAGGCGCAGCCATTTGGCCATGTCGATGATATTGGAATTGATGCCTCCTGCGGGGCCTGCGATGTAAATCCAGTCCATGTAGGTCCAGTTCATGGGCATGGTCTGAAGCGTGGCATTTTGCAGCCTGTAGTCCTTGAGCTTATGAAGCGCGGCCACGTCTCCAGCCTTCTGGAAGGATTCCATGTCGGAAGAGGAGTTGCTCATCTGCAGCGGCACGAAGATCCTGTCATGCAGGTTCTCCTCCCAGGTTCGACCGGACTTTGCCTCTACCAGATAGGCGGCCCAGAGCAGCATCGAATTGGAGTAATTGTAGCCGGACCGGAAGCTGCAGGTGGGCTCGATCTTTTTCATGGAGCGCATAACGGTCTCGCGGTCATAGCCGAGCGTGATCAGGTCCTCGGCGGCGTGATCGGGCAGGCCGCTGCTGTGGTCGAGCAGATCCTTGACGGTGAACTCTCTGGTTACCCAGGGGTCGTAGAGCTGGAAGTCGGGCAGATGATCAACCACTCTGTCCGTCCAGCGCAGCTTTCCCTCATCGACCAGCATGGCCACCAGGGCGGCGGTGAATGCCTTGCTGGCTGATCCGATCTGAAAGACCGTATTTGGCGTCACCGGCAGCGGGGCATCCTGGGAACGGTTGCCGAAGCCGTGCAGGTAGACGATCTCGTCGCCTCTGACCACGCCCACGGCAATGCCGGGAACCTGCCATTCCTTCATGCTCTTCTCAGTGTAGTTCTCAAAGTCGGAGAAGATCAGATCAAGCTCGGCTCCCGTCGGCCCGGAGGCGTTGTCCCGGATCTCCGCGGCAGCGCCTTGCGGCAGGCCGCAAAGGACAAATCCACAGCCGCAGCAGGCCAGGAGGATGAGCGCAAAGGCGCTTGCGATGCCCCGGCGGAGCGAAAAGGCCGTGGCGTGGTGAGAATCATCGTCGAACATGGCAATCCAAATGGCTATGCGACTTTACTTTTTAAATAAGTTTTGTTTCGATCTTCCTGGACGGGAGCCACGCAGCGAGGGCGGTATGCTGATACCGGAAGACCGCGGATTTCAGCTTCGCCGCGAATCCTGGGGCGCTCGCCGCTTTTCCGGCAGGCAGACGGCGGGAAAAAGGAGTTCAATTGGCCATACTTTGCAGATTTTCACTGCTTTGGGAAGCAAACTTTATATCATGGGAAGTTGTAGCATGGTGACGGACGCGTGCACATACACCTGCATTCGGACGCGAAGCCATGTTATTATGGCCTCGGGATAAACAATTATTAAACCCATCAACAACTACATCACAGGAGGGAGGAGCAGTTTCAGAAGCGCGGCCCTTTGGCCGCGTTTCGGAAGCTGTAATTTTGCGCTCAATAATAAAGAATAATGCATTTTTTAGCGAATTGTAGTTCAATGATTTGAGGGATAATTGTTGATCAATCGACTAATAATTAAAAATTTTAGATCTATAAAAGAATTAGATATTGAACTTACAAATTTAAATGCATTT
>Ga0074199_1000936_pt1 | contig 32993 bp, 33 predicted proteins | sample EPASupsiteSAE347_FD_64528 | JGI IMG/M metagenome (GOLD analysis project Ga0074199, IMG submission 64528) | Bioremediated contaminated groundwater from EPA Superfund site, New Mexico - Sample SAE3-47 | ecosystem: Environmental > Aquatic > Deep subsurface > Groundwater > Contaminated ... | reverse complement strand
AAAAGTAATGGTAAATTTAGCATAAATCAAATGTTCCGAATGTTGTACGTGCCTACTGATCATGGTTTCCAAAACAAAATTCTTCATAACAGGGTGAGTTACCATGGTTTATGAAGAGGATACAAAAGCTTGATAATTTACATCATCCAAATGTATATTATGTTTATATATAATTCCAGTTGAAACAAAGGGGTCTTAAATATAAGCCTATGCACATAACGAAAAAGCAATCTCTGATATATTCAATCTTAAGGATGCCGGGTAAAAACAGGGTTGCATTTACGGTATCTGACGCATCTCAATTGCATTTTAAATAATGGTATACAGCCTTCGAAATTGCCTCTTTGATGGAGGATTCGCAGGTCTTTTTCTTCAAAGCTATTACATCCTCCTCTGGCAGTACCGATTGAACATGAACAATTTTCATACGTTTTATCCCGTTTATCAGGTTGGCATGATATTAAGCATGATTGATACACACTTCACAAATCTGTTTATATACATAGAACCCTGAGAAGTACTTGCGGACTTCCCCCCTCCATCCACCTACTCTTTTCAAGTCAGTAACCGAAAGGGGAAGTCCTCCTATCCATTAGCTTTTGTTTTGAACTGAGTGATTTTACGGATAAAGATCTAAACGTTCTATCTTGTAGTTGCTATTAAGTCTTCTGAATTTCCCTCTTGAAGTATGCTCTTAAATTATCGACTATAACAAGTTCCCATCCTTCTGCACCCAGTTTGTCCATTTCTTCTTTACTTTTATTTTTTTTTGTCCTTGGATGGACTTGTATATTTGTTTCTTGGAAAGAGAATTACAAGAAAACCTCGGAGCCTGCATGCACAATGATACCACTTTTAGTTATATTGTACGGTTTCGCCTCTTTTGAATGATCGATATGCCTCATCTTTGAGACCTCTATAACTGTAGTTACAGCTCCCTTATCTGATTGCCTAACCTGCTTCAGTATGATGACGCCATCTACTATGTATTCTACCAGACCATACCTTGAATGATATGGGTTCTCATTGCTAACCTCGGATATCATGACAGTTGTTATTGCCATTTCCTTTACTATCTGGGTTAAATTGAATAAGTGATTGCGGCGTTCAGAATCAGAATCATGCATCATTTCGTATAATGTTACAGAGTCTATGGCAAGACGCTTTACATTGTACAACTTGAAGAGCTTTGGCAAGTCATTCTCAATGAGGTCTATCGTAGCCTTGAGATCCAGTTTACTAAGATATACCAGCGTCAGCTTTTTTTTTGTGATGTATTGCTGCAGGTCCCAGTTTAAAATTGATGCTGTTTTGATAATATTCTCCTCGCTCTCCTCAAGGCTCATATACATACAGTTTTCGCTGTTTTGTAATCCTGCATAGATGAATTGAAGAGCAAAGGTGGATTTGCCTGTACCTGGTGGTCCTATTACCGTCACAATATGTTCGCTCGGAATACCTCCGCCCAGCATATTATCCAGTCCCAGGATTCCGGTCTTTAACAGCTCCATTATTTACCTCTTGCCTCCATTATGCTATTATTTGGAAAATTTTTAACAATGCCTCAAGCATTTATCCTAATTATTATTATGATAATTAGAATAAGAGTAATTAAAGGTTTCGGGACTAACGAACCCATCCAATAATTAGACGGGATAACAGGATTAACAGGATGAAATGCAAAAAATCTATCCTGTCAATCCTGTTAATCCTGTCCATGGCTGAATTTTAACCTGTTATGACAATATATAACCATATTCCGCAGATGTATTGACAAATTTGATACTTATAAAAAAGCTTGCTGTGGGCGATTAATGTAGTTTACAATCTAATAATATAAAAGTTCGTACGAGTTCGTTGTTTTTAATCAAATCTGCATTGATAGGATGAGCTAACAAATACTTATTCGGGTATGATCATCGTACTTAGCCGTAGTTTGTAAACCAGATAGTGTCTTAAAATTAATGGAAATTGAATCGTGAAAAGTGCGGAAGGTGGGTTCAAATATTGCCTATTTGACATAATCAGAACCATTATCTTTTTCTTTGCTACCCGGCGATGGTATGCTGCTTTAGTAACTGCGCTATCTCTGACCGCACTTTCTCCTCCTGTCCAACCAGCAGGTGACCCCCGCTTTCAAATCCTATGAATTTTGCACCCGGTATATTATCGGCAGTATACCTGGCACCAGCAAACGTTTTGAATAGATCATCGCGAGTGCTGATCGCCAGTGTCGGTGCAGTGATATTCTCCAGTGGATAGCGGTTCATTGAAATATAATTAGCCGCATCGGTTGTAATTCCCGCCTGCCTCTGGCTGATGGGCAGAAGGCTTTGCATGGTCTCGGACAGGCGCTTGTATTGCTGTGGTGTAAGGTTCTGCTGTACCTCTTCAGGTACTCCCAGGAAAGTTATCATGCTCGATGGGGCGGTTTTCATAAACGTCCAGACAGCAAAATCCGACTTGAGTATCACGTTAGATATAAAGGTCGGCGTTTCTTCCTGAGCTTGTGCCTGGAATGAAGGCTCCCAGGCTGCGGGCACTATCAGCACAAGTGCCGAAGTGCGGGAAGGATAGCGCAGGGCAAACTGCATGGAAGATAATGATCCGGCTGAGATACCAACGACAGCTACCTTGCTTATATTGAGCGCGTCGATCAGGCAGACATGCATATCAGCCTGTGCAGCAGGAGTGGCATTGGCAGGAAGGGGAGTGCGCAGGTAGCCAAAGCGTGACGGGGAAATAAAACGGAATCCATCCCCGACAAGATCCCGCGCAATCAAGAGGCCCTGGTCGAACCCGCCGCCAGCTCCATGCACCACCAGCACAGGCGGTCCTTCTCCAACAGCGGCATATTCGATCGGTCCGCATTTTGTCTCGATGACCTGGCTACCGGACATAACCCTATCTCGTGCTGCACTAATGTCGCTTTGATAGCCCAGATAGGTCACAACTACGATCACCGCTATGATAATGCCCAGAATTTTAAGGATCAATGAAAATCCAGACATAAGTTAACCCTCAATGGGTCATTGGGCTATGGGTTATTAAGTGTATTGTAGAGCAATTTTAATATCTTGTAAATGTGCGCCTATTTTCTGCCTTAAAGATAGTTGTTTTGAATCCATATCGTATTTTCGAGCGTGAGGTTTTTCCTCCCGGTCAACAACTCCCGAATGAAGAGGCTGTCCGATAATTCAAAACCATGAAAAAAGAAGGCATATTAGGGCTTTAAATCGAAAAAGGAGGAAAATTTTTGTTAATTTTTATTACTGTGGGTAATTGTCGGACAGCCTCTGAATTCGGGAGCATCAACGAGATGCTCGATGATTCAATTGCCTTTAGATCGTTTTGTCCTTTTCTTTTTATTAAGGTGCAGGCAAATTAAAAGGAGATGGCGTGGAGGGAATTAGGTAGTTTCTAATAATTAGTACTTAGAATTTTTGGTCGTGTGTCTCAACAACTGAAAACCTACTATTGGAGTTGTACCGATAATAGTCTCACATATGTAACTTTTTATAATAATATTTAATGATTGCTTTAAACAAGCAGCTATCGATTTATAAGCTTTTTTCTCTTTTGTAATTATTTGAGACTTTGATAACATGATTAAAAGATTGAAAAGGTTTGAACGTCTATGATATCATCTTATATACGTCTCCTCATACGCATATAGAATTAAAAAGTTGATAAAGTTACATACGTGAGACTTATATCGGAACATCTCCTTCCGGTGGATGAGACAAGAAAAGGAAACTGTAAAAATTGCGGTGCATGTTGTATGTTTCTATACAAATGCCCTTTCCTGGATTTTGTAGGTAATACTTCCCATCAGGCAGTATGTACCATTCATAGGTTCAAACCCCCCATGTGCAGGAAATATCCAAGATGCAAAGCAGAGCAGATATATCAGCCATGTGGATACAATTTCTATTAATCGGGTTCTTCTTGAGTATCTTCTTTAAATTCTGCGCAAAGGATTGAGCTGCAAAAGGTGGTTAACAACGCCTATTCAAAAATGGGTCGTGTGTCTCAACAATTGAAAAACTACCCCCTTCACTTTCACCCCGCTCCCGCAACAATTTTTAACCAATAGCGCCTCTTAGGTACCAATGAACTTCATCCATGCGAGCGATTTTCACCTGGGCTATGCCCAGTACGGGCTTTTTGAGCGCTTCCGCGACTATGCCCGCGCTTTTAATTCCGTCGTCCAATACGCTATTGACCACAGGGCGGAGTTCATACTTATCTCAGGCGACCTGTTCCACAAGCGCAACATAAACGCGCCCACGTATGAACAGGCATATAAAGTGCTCTCGGAACTGAAAGCGAAAAGCCCGGCTACCCAGGTTTACGCCATCGAAGGGAACCACGACCTTCCATTCCACCAGGACGGCAGGGGCTGGCTTGAGGTACTCAGCTCCCAGGGACTGCTCAGGCTAATCAGGCTAAAGGAAGCGAATGGCGCCAAGCTCATGGGTGACTTTGTTGAACTGGATGGCGCCCGCATATTCGGCGTGAGATATCTTGGCTCAAACACTGTTTCCGTGATTCCCCAGATAGCAGAGGAGATAAAAAAAATAAATGCAGCGCAGGGGGAAAAATACACTATCCTGATGATGCACTTTGGCATGGCAGGGCAGATGCGGCAGGAGACCCCCGGGGAGATACATTACAATTCCCTTTTGCCCCTGAAAGAAGCCGTGAATTACCTCGCGCTCGGGCATTACCATATGAATTACGAACTTGACGGCTGGGTATTCAATCCTGGAAGCGTTGAAATGATCGCGATGAACGAGTACGACCTGCCCAAAGGCTTCTACCACGTAAGGGACAGCGGCACGAAACTTATAACCCCGATAACCCGCCCTGTGAGGCGCATCAAGCTCGACATAAGCAGCATAGCCACACCCGGGGAATTGTATGCGAATGTAAGCTCCAGGCTGGACAGGGAGCCGCCTGCCCCTTCAGACCCGCTGGTCGAACTTTTGCTCTACGGTAATCTGAACTTCCCGAAATCGGAAGTCAGTCTGGACAGGATAAAAGACATGCTTTCGGAGAAGTTCAAACCGCTCTGGAAGGACGTTAAGATCCTGAACAGCAGTTCCCAATATACGCTCAATGAGGGGGACGTGCGCGGGCTGACGCGCGAGGAGATAGAGCTTCGCGTTTTTTCTGACCGGGTAAAGCTTGACGGTAGGTACAGGGACCATGTGGAAGAGGTGGTGAAGACGATGGTCGAAGTCAAAAGGATGGCAGCGGCCGGGGTTGAAGAAAGCGCAATACAGAAGGAACTGAGATGGTGTTTTGAAAAAATAAAAACGCGCATGGGGGATGCGTAAATGCTGATCAAATCCGTGGAATTAAAGAACGTCAAATCGTACCGCCACGAGACGATCAAATTCCAGGAAGGTATAAACGGCATCTGCGGACAGAACGGACACGGGAAGAGCACTATCCTTGAAGCTATCGGCTATGCTCTGTTCGATTTCCCTCCCTATAAGAAGATAGAGGATTTCCGAAGGCACGGCGAAAAATCCGGCTACATTGCCGTGACCGTGGAAGGGAAAGATGAAATCGAGTATACGATATACAGGAAACTGGGCGGAAGCGACTACTACATAAAAACACCTGTCAATGAGATCAAAGGTAAAAAAGACGTCACGTACTGGATAGCATCCAATCTCCTGTATAACGTAAAGTCCCAGGAGGACATACCCTCTATCTTTGAGAATGCCATAGGGGTTCCACAGGGCACGTTTACGACGGCGTTCCTGCTGAACCCCGAGCCGAGAAAGAAAATCTTTGATAACATCCTGAGGGTGGAGGAATATAAAGAAGCATATACTAACCTGCGCGAGGTCATAACTGCGATTGAGAGGGCGATAGATTCGATGGATAGGGAGCTGATACCCCTGCGGACTCGTACAGAGAAGTATCCTGAATTGAAAATAGAAAAAGAGGGACTGCAAAAAGAGGTTGAAGAACTGAAATCTGATATCAAAGTGATAAATACGAAGCTCTCCTCTCTAAATAGAAAAAAAGAAGAACTGACAGGCAAAAAATCTCAACTGGATGCTCTTACATTGCAGATAAAAAGTGAACGCATCCGCCTTGAAGAGGTAACAAAACAGTTTGAAAGAACAAACTCAGACCTCAGGCGCGCAGAATCCGCCCGGAAGATTGTAAATGAACTGGCTCCTATCGAGGAACTATATAAAAAAGAGAACATTGCGCTTAAAGAATTGAACGGCAACCGCTTGAAAAGGGATAAGTTAAAAGAGGATGTAGCTAAACTCGACCTTAAAATAAACTCCCTTACGGAGAAGCTTAAATGCGCATCCAAACTTTCACTGGAAAATACAAAGCTTGAAGAAAAAAAGAAACAGCTCATTCCTAAAATCGAAGCTGCGCAGAAACTTGAAGAATCCATTGACAAGCTTCAAAAAGAACTGAAAGAGCCAATGAACGATATAACCTCCCGTCTTTCGAACCTCCGGGAGAAATTGAAGCGCATAGAGGATATCGGGCGTGAGATTGAGGAGCAAAAGACCAGAATATCGCATCTTTTACCCTTAAAAAATAAGCAGTCTGAGCTTGAAGCCAAGATAAAAGACCAGAAAGATTACCTTGAGATGCCGCTTCGGGAGCTGTCATCCGCGATTTCGGTGCTAAAAGAAAAGGAAGCAAAGGCTGAAAAATTGCGCGGTGAGATATCAAGTCTTACATCCAGAAAAAATCAACTTCTTCCGGCAGTAAAGAGGCAAAAGGTGCTTGAGAATGAGATAAAATCCCATTCCTCTCTCCTGGATTCGCTTGGAAAACTTGGTTTCGAATTAAGACAGGCGACTGAAAAAGAACAGCGGGCAAATGCGTTATCATCAGAAATCGAGCAGCTTGAAAATAAGATTGCCGCACTTCTTCCTCTTGCCGAACAGCAGGCAGTGCTTGAGGCACGCCGGCAGGAACTGAACAGGCAGCATGCTGCTGTAAGCTCTTTACTAAAACAAACCCGCAGCAACATGAAACTTGCTGGAACACAGGGTTTATGTCCGATCCTGAACGGAGTTAAATGTACTTCGATCAGCGATTTTACCCGCTATTTCAATGACGAGATAGACTCCCGGGAAAAAGAGTTAACAGAAATAGAGAGCCAGTTAGACCTTGCATCAAAAGAGTTCAAGGAACTCAATAATCCCATAAAACAGCGTGAGGATACGCTGGTGCTTATAACAGCTAAAAAGAAAGAATCCAGCACTTATGGCGGTGCCCACGAAGTAGTTGTTTCAATCCGCTTAAAAATAGAGGCTCTGGTTTCATCGTATCCTTTGCTCGGGATTGATATCCTGACCGGGAGTGAGGATGAACTGAATGCTGTTTACCTTAAGCTGCAATCTCATAAAAAGGAACTTGAAAAAATACAAAAATCACTTATGGAATTTGAAAGTACAGAGGCTCTGATAGCATCAAAAAATAAAGACCTTGAAGACCTCTGCGGAGTTCCCGCTGCCCTGGCTGAGTGCGGTGAAAGGTTAAAAAAACTGAATTCCAGGTTCGGATTGAATGCTGAAATTTATAATGTTAAAGCTGCTTTTGAAAAAGTTATCCTTGAAATAAGCTCTCTTGAGATGTCTTTAAAAGAAATGAACGACCCTGCCGGGCAGATAACTATGGTAGAGTCACTGATAGCGTCAAAGCAGAGGGATTTGGCTTCTTTAAAAGAAGTCCCGGCTATAATATCCTCCTATTTAAAAAAGCTTGAAGAACTTAATAAGAGGTTCAATTTAAAAGACACGCTGGAAGGGACCCCTCTGGAACTCAAACTGGTGGATGAACTGATAGAGACGAAAACCATGGAGATCAAAGCACTGAACTCGCCGGATAAAGAGTTTGAGAACCTGAACCAGATCATTGAGAAAAACCTGAAAGAGCTGAAAAACCTTGAACATGTTCCTGCATCGCTTGAGTCGTGCGGGCATGAGCGGAATGCGCTTACCTCCGCGTTTTTGATATTCGACGGGCTTGATGAAAAAATCGCATCTGCGCAGGATAATATAACAAAGCTTGAGCCTGAGCACAACGAATATTTGCAGGCTCTCCCGCTGGCTTCAAAAACAAATGAATATGCGCAGGAGTGCGGAAAACTTAAAGAAAGTATTTCATCTATCAACTCTGCATTGAACGAGGCTCTTCACAGGCAAGAGGTGCTCTCAGGGGAATTCAGCGAATCGCTTCTCAACGATACTATCTCTCAATTAGAAGAACTTGGAAAAGCCGCAAGCAGCAAGGCAGAAGCCATAAAGGGAAAAAACAAGAGCCTTGAAAAGCTTGCGCGCGATCTTGCAGGCATGGAATCTCTACTTTCAAAAATAAAAGAAACCGAGAAAAAGATGGAAAATGAAAAACAATTCCTATCGTTCTCGAATTTTATCCGCGATACAATCAAGAACTCCTCCGAATATATCGCCAATGAGTTCATAGGGGAAATAAGCCAGGAAGCGAGCAATATCTACTGCGAGATAATGGATGATTATACCTGCGGGCTTAAGTGGCAAAATGATTACGACATCGAGATAGAGTCCGCGGGCGAAATTAAATCGTTCAGGCAGTTGAGCGGGGGGGAACGCATGAGCGCTGCTCTGGCTGTACGCCTTGCTCTTTTAAAGGCGCTATCAAGCTGCGATTTCATATTCCTGGATGAGCCCACGCAGAACATGGACGAGGTAAGGCGGGAAAAACTCTCCCAGGAGATCATGAAAATCCGGGGATTCAAACAGGTGTTCGTGATATCCCATGACGACACGTTCAACGAAAAATACACCAATGTAGTGAGGATAGAGAAAACCGATGGTGAAAGCAGGGTTGTACAATGCTCGACCTGAAAAATATCTCCCTCCAGTTCGATGCAAAGCTTGATGCGATAAAATCGTATGACGCCGAGAGGTCTGAACTGGCGCAGGAGTACAGGAAGGAGCTTGAACGGATCAGGGTCATCGACCTTTCACTCAACGGGAAGCTTCAGCCGTACAGCGGCGCAAAGCTGCTTGAGCCGGGAAAGCTCATCCACCCGTTCCATTTTAACTGGCGGAACAGGCATGAAGCACTCGAATGGGTGGATTCTGTGCTCTCAGGTGTCGCAGTTGGTGCTGTGGACGGGAGCCAGATATATTCAGATAAAAATTACGAGATACCTCTGGCTGTCATCCAGACGTCGCGCATATTTAACAGGCATACCTCAGACTGTGATTACAGGCAGGAAACAGAGGCTGCAATCATCACTCCTGATGAATTTGAGAGAGCCCGCGTGTATTCCTTCGGCAGCGAGTACATTGATGCGCGGCGGTTTGCTGCAGAGTGCGACAGCATTGTACATCTCATGAAGCAGCACGAGAAGCTCTGCGTCCTGCTTGATGGGTCGCTCATTCTCTCCCACATAAACGTGCTGAACAGGAACATCAGGTCAATTTATACCGGTGCTGTCAGCGGGCTTCTTGAAGCCTCGGAAAAAACAGAGAATCCTGTTATCGGTTTTATCGATACGACCATGCCGCGTGATGTTACCCTGATGATGCATTTCCTTTTTGGACTAAAAAAGAGCAAACTCTCTGATACGCATCTTTTCTCAAACCTCCTGTGGGGCGAGCGGACAGCATCTTTCCTCTGCGACAGGGACGACAGGAGAGGAGAGGACTCAAGATCCGTACTTGATTACTACGGGAGGCTGAGGGACGGCGTGGCGTTCTTTTATATGAGGGTGAGCAACGGGCTTCCGGCACGCGTGGAATTCCCGGCATGGGCGCTTGAGAAAGGGCTGGTCGATAAGCTTGCGGACATCATCCGGGCGCAATGCGTTATCCGCGGGAATTACCCTGATATCCTGATGCGGGCACATGATGCCGCTCTGATACGGATGAACGAACATGCGCTCTTTTACGGTATGCTTGATAATTTCTGCAAAACTCACGGAATAAAGATAAATAAGAGTGCCAAGCATTTTCATAAGATAATGAACAGGAAATAACGAACAGAAAATAACGAGAGGAGGATATGATGGTACTAGGAGACGTGATCAGGGTGGATGATGTGAACACCTACGCGGTGAAAATACCGCCCGATGCGCAGAATGAATGCATCGGCAGGCTTGTGAAAATAAAAAGGAACAACGGGATCATAGTTGGCGTCATAAAGAACATCACACATACGATACGCGAAGAGCTTATCCCTTACATTGAGCCGGATATGCAGCCCAAGTATGCTCCTTTTAACGAGGATTTCAGGAACAGCTACTACATCGTCCACGGACTTGGCACTATCCGCAGCGGAATTGTGAAATACAGCATAGATTCGCCGCCCGACATCGGGGATGACCTCCTTCCGCTGTCCCAGGACGAGGTAAAAGAGTTCCACACGGCAGGCGGTAAGCCCAGCATCGCCTATTTCCAGGCGAACAGGGAGAGGCTTGACAGGACTGTCCTTCTCGGTATCATAGAACAGGTCGAGGGCTGCTACCCTGAATGCTGTGCGATGCTGAAACTTGTGCGGAAATACATCGAGAGGGGCACATGATAGGTACAGTCCAGTCGTCGGGCGAGGAGGGCTTCACGTTCATCTCGCATGAGCGCATCCCCAGGGGTGTATTCGTATATTATACAGATACAGGGAAAAAGGTCCTGTGCCGGGTAAAATGCGGTGAGCCGTTGAAGCAATACCCTCAGGAGTTCCTGATGGATATGAACATAGGAGCCGAAGAGGTATCCGGATTCTACGGTCTTGACCCGGCGGATTTTAAATATTATTCTTATTCTGCCGATGTGGTAGGTTATTTCGATGCCGCACTGGGTGAGTTCATAAACCCGAGGACGAACCCATCGTGCGGCACGAGAATAGAATATGCAGGACAGGATATACTAAAAGACATAAGCAAGGCAGGAAAAGGCGATAGGGGCTCAGCCCTCGTAGGCACTGTTCTTGGCAGTGAGGCTGATATCGTAATATCGGTAAAGGATGCGGTAAGCCAGCATGTCTCCGTCATCGCTTCTACGGGCGCGGGGAAATCATATACCGTGGGCGTCCTTGTCGAGGAGCTACTGAAACCCTATAACATGGCGCCGGTCCTGGTATTCGACCCCCACGGCGAGTACTCTACGCTTGCCGAGATATCGAATATGCCTGAATTCATTACGCCCTCCTACCGCCCCAGGGTCAGGATAGTTAAACCCGATAACATAAAGATAAGGATAAGCGATCTTCTGGTCGGCGATTTTATCAGCATAATGGACGACGGCACCATGTCGGACAAAATGAAGACGCTGTTCCGGTCGGCGTACCATAATCTCAGGAACAATACAAAGAAGCAGTTCACACGCAATGAACTGAGGCTGGAGATAGAGGCGCTGCGCGACTCGAACAACGAATCCACGATAGAAGGGATAAAATGGAGGTTCGGGAAATTATCAGCCCCGATATTTGACGATTTCCAGACCATTCCCCTTTCTGATTATTTCAGGGTCGGGCAGCTCACTATCATGGATGTATCGGGTATCGAGGAGACTTACCAGCAGTTGATCGCATCGGTTATGCTGCGGCGGCTATTCGATGCGAAGATGGGGACAGAGAACAACAAATATAATGAATCGCATGTGGACAAGTTCCTGCCCTACCCCGTGTTCGTGGTCATCGAGGAGGCGCACAGGTTCGCGCCCCACAGCGGCGAGGCTAAATCCAAGGCCATACTGAAGACCATACTTTCGGAGGGCAGGAAGTTCGGGATAGGGATATGCCTGGTCTCCCAGCGACCGAGCAAACTGGACGCCGACTCGCTCTCGCAATGCATGACGCAGATAACGATGCGGATAATCAATCCGGCAGACCAGCAGCAGATAGCTCAGAGCATCGAGACTGCAAGCAGGGACATGATATCTGAGCTGCCTTCGCTGGCGAAAGGTCAGGCTATAATATCAGGAGTGGCTGTGAATACCCCCACGCTTGTGCGAATACGCAGGAGGCTCACGAGCGACCTCAAGGGCAGGAGCAAGGATGCGCCCGCTCTGTGGAAGGCGCAGAGGGAGTATGAGGAGAAGCACGAGAAGCCTGCTGTGAGGGCGGATGAGGAGATGGATATTGGGGTTTAGCGACCCGAAGTAAAGCCAAGTGGTTGAAATGGATATATTAGTTATATTAAATTTTCATTTCCCATATTTTCATTAAAGTGCCTCATGGCAATTGGCATGTCACCTTTGTATAAATGATGTGTCATTCTATCCTTTCCAGTGCTTCTTCGCCCTCTCAAATATCTCATCTACTGTCTGTCCTGCATAAAGGCGCCTGGAAATTTCCACGTAGTCTGTGGGTTCGCGATGAAGGAGAGTAAGAAATCTTAAGGCTGCGGATGGGCCAAGAGCCTGATTTAATGCTTCTATCCCTTTAATCCTTATTTCTACATCATCCATTACATCTATGTTTTCCATTTTCATTCACTCTCTAATATAATCAACTGGGTTCATAATTTTAATCTTAAGGTTTAGCCTTTTTGCCTGTTTTATCAGTTCATCATCACACGTGAGGACTGCTGAAAAAGCTTTGCATTATCGTAAATATCCTTCTCTGGGCCCACTCTCACTTTGCAAAGATTGGATAACCTGAATACTTCCATCTTTCGTTCGGGGAATGGACATAAATAATTTTCATCTTCATGCATGAAAGCAGATTAACTGTATATCCCCTCTCTCTGCCTTTATAAAAAGTTCTTGGCACGCTAAAGCTTCAATTTGAATCCTTACTCTATCTTTTTCTTAAGGTCATTCGCAGCGACCAGGACCGGGTCCCATGAAGGAGCGAACGGGGGTGCGTAGCTCAGATCGAGACCTGCCAGTTCCTCTACTGTCATCCCTGCAGTTATAGCAGTTGCAATGATATCTATTCTCTTCGGGACGCTCTCCTTACCAGCCCCCTCTGCGCCGAGTATCCTGCCTGTGCTCTTTTCCGCGATCAATTTTATCCATATGCTGCTGGCTCCGGGATAATAATGTGCCCTTGAGAGAGTCTCGATCACGCTGGAGACATGATCCAAACCTTCCCTGATAGCCTCTTTCTCTGTAAGTCCTGTTCTTGCGACCTGAAGATCAAAGACCTTGAAGGTCGATGTACCGACGATACCCTGGAATGACGCAGCCCCGCCTGCCATATTCGTTCCCGCTACCCTGCCCATCTTGTTGGCTGTAGTCCCCAGGGGTGCATAGACCGGTCTATCAAGAAGCCGGTTATATGCCACTGCACAGTCCCCTGCAGCATAGATGCCTGGAATGTTGGTCTCCATCTGCTGGTTGACCACGATAGCATTCCTGTGGTTCTCGGTCTTAATTCCTGCCTCTTTTGCTATCTCAGAGTTGGGTCTTACACCCGCAGCCACGATCACCATATCAGCATCGATGGATTCGCCCGTCCTCAGAATAACCCTTCTTACATAACCGCCCTCTCCTGTGAATTCCCCTATATGTGCGGATTTAAGGAGCGTGACGCCGTTCTTTTTAAGCTCATCTTCCACCACTTTACATATCTCGTCGTCCATGGTTCCCAGGATACTGTTCCTCCTTGCAAGCATCGTGACCTCAATCCCCAGTTTCGAAAAAGCCTCAGCCATCTCTATCCCGATATAGCCTGCACCGACGATAGCGGCTTTCCGGGGAGCCCTCTCTCTGATGAACTCTTTTGCCTTGATCCCATCGGGAAGCAGCCGTATCGTAAATATTCCTTTCAGGTCGATCCCTTTGATAGGCGGCACGAATGGCCTTCCGCCTGTTGAGATAAGAAGTTTATCATACCGGTATTCGCTCTCTTCTCCGGTCTTCAGGTTCTTAACAAGGACCGAATGTTTATCCGGGTGTATAGCAGTCGCTTCATGGAAAAGGAACACATCTATGTTCCTTTTCTCCTTAAAGAACCCGGCATCGTAGACCACAAGGTCATCAGGCGATCTTATCATGCCCGATATAAAGTAAGGAAGACCGCAGGAGCCGTAGGAGACGTAGCCGCTTTTCTCGAAGACGAATATCTCAATATCGGGCCTGAGTCTCCGCGCCTTGCTCGCTGCGCTCATCCCGGCAGCAACGCCGCCGATAACTACGATACGTTCACCAGACGGTTCTGATTCTAATACCATAACAGCCCCATTAAACAGGGTATTATCTTCGGACTTTAAGAACCTTCTCCTGATCAAAAATACAGTACTTTACGAAAACAATCAGGCTATACTATGAAACAGCAGAGCCTGATAAAATTCACTGTAAGAAAGGCGGGATCATATCCCTCTTATCCCGTACGATTCCAGTATGACTTCCCCGTTCAGGTGACCTGTGTGATACGTCATTCCTGTCTCAAGGTCGTTCACCGTGATCTCAGCTGGCGCAAAGACATTGGCGTCGATCTTGAAGAAGTCGTAACCCGCATCCTTAAAAGTCCTGTAGAACGGCTTGCCGTAGTCTTTGGACGTGGATGACGGCACCTGTTTGAACTTCTCCTCGTTCATTCCCCTTACGGTCAGGAACACGGAGCCGTAGTATATCACGCTGTCGTTGGTGCTGCCCATGGCTTTCAGGTCGTCCTTGACCACAGGCGCGATCGGGGCGCATCCTGTACCGCTGACTATTTTGGTGGTATCGTACCCCAGTTCGTTAAGCTTGAATATCGCCGTCTCGACCACACGTCCTGAGACCTGTACCGAGCCCACCATGCTTGCCGTGGGGGCAACCAGCGCTATCACGTTGGAAGGTTCTACATGGCATGCCTCGGCGATGGTCTCCATGACCTTCTCATCAGGGAGCTGGTTTGATTCAAGGGCGATAACTGCGTAATTGTAATCGTCTTCGTATTTGATCCGCTCATACGTCTTCTTCGGCTTGAGCGCAAGCGCCCTTGCAGGACCTGAGCCCATTGCGAAGTACTTGTCAACGCTTATCCTCCACCCCGCCTTCTGGGCGCCAAGACAGGATATCGCTGGATGATCGGTGGTAACATCTATAAAAGCAAGAGGTATCTCGTTTACTTTATGCACTGTGGTCGAGCTTGCCCCGAACCCTCCCATGCAGATGTCAGTGAACATGAGACCTGCCTCATATCCCCCGTCCACGTTTATCCCGCAGTCTATGACCTTGGAACCGTTTTTTAGCTCGATCGTTTTTACCTTCAACTCCTCGGACCAGTCCATCATCTCTTCCGCGATTTCCATTGCTTTCTCATTGACACTTAGCAAAATAGATCACCACTTATAGCGCATAGTAAGCAGAGTACATTTATAAGGGTTTTGAAATTGCTCTGTCTTTACTCATGTATTGCTGTATTCAGTTGAATATATCCGTAACCTTTAATCTAATTCCCCCAAGAATAGCAGTTATGAAATACCCTCCCACCAACCTTATTCAGGCTGTCGGTCTTGCCGATGCATGGGCGCAGGCTGTGAATTTTGTGATGAGACATGGCATGGAGATAAAGACCGAGTACGGTCCCATGTCAAAGGACATTTGCTCAGTAATCGAGATCCGGGAACCTTACCAGGAGCCGATGCTGCACCCTCAATTCCCCACGAAGGAAATGCACGTTAAGGAATACCTGAAGCAGTGGGAAAGAGGATACGACTGGAAGAAGCAGGGTTTTGAATATAATTACATGGACCGCCTGATAAATTATCCCTCGCGCAACAGTGACGTTGACCAGCTAAAAGCGATAAGAGATCTCCTGCCCCAGGGCGTCTCGCGGCGGCGGCAGGCTATAACGTGGATACCCGAACGCGACCTCTTCGTGAAGGAGGACCAGCCCTGCCTCCAGAGGCTCTGGGTCCGCCCCCTCGGAGAGGGAAATGCCGAGATGCACTGCATGTGGCGCTCGCGCGACTTATTTGCGGCGTGGAACAGCAACATGATAGGTCTGCTCACGATGATAAAAAGGGAAGTGCTTGAACCCAACAGCCTGAAGCTCATCAAGGTCGTGGATTTCTGCAATTCGATGCACATCTACGAAGCGGACTGGGAAGCAGCCTCTCTGGTGAAGCCGCTTCCGAAGAGCCCGCAGATGATGAGATACTAAGCGATGTAGCTTGTGCTTGACCTGTCAAAGCCGTATACGATCTCAAGCTTCGTATCGTCGGCCTTCCAGGCGGCATCGGGATATACCAGGTTCTTGAAGAAAAGCGTAGCATCCTGGGCGAGCCGGGTCGCTGAATGCTCCTCTCCAAAGATGTCCCTGCAAATATCGTAGACTTTTTTCCTAACCGTGCTCTCGTCAAGATATCCCAGCGAGTGCAAATATTCGTGCAGCATGACGTGGAAGGTGTACGGCTTGTAGAGCCGCGGGTCTGTCTCCCTTATCCTGTCCAGGGGAATCTTGTTCATCACAATGATGTTGGAACCCACAGGATAGAAAGCGCCCAGGAAGCCCTGCGGGTTATTGCCCAGGTTCGCCAACCCAAGCATGAGCCCTCCGCGGCTTGTCCCCATATTCTCCTGCACCACAGCCTTTACTACCTCAAAGATGTCAGCCAGCGTCCTTGCATCATCAAGTCGGGTGTGAAAGTCTTTTTTCATGTTTTTCTTTTTTATCTCCATTTTTTCGTTTTCACCAATTATTCGTTATATTACGAACGTACGTATATCGACAGTTCTTAAGTACTTTTCGGTAAAACATTTGTATTAAGCGCGACTATTATAGAAATAATGTGGAGTGTAATCCAGGAAAAATTCAGGAACCATCCTGCACAGGAAAAAGTTGTCAGGCTGCTTTTAGAAAGAGGCTTCCAGATAAACGAAGAGGGCAGGGTTGTCTCAGGCAGTATCGAGATAGCGCATACTCAGATCGCGAACGAGATCGGTGTGGATAGAAGGGTGGTGGATGCCACATGCGAGACCATCCTTGCGGACAAGCAGCTCATGGCGATATTCAGGAACGTCCGCACCATCCCCTTCCTGAGGGACGTGGCGCCGTACCTCGGTCTTGGCGTGATAGTGATCCAGCCGGACAACGCGGCGCGAAAAGGTCTTCTCGGGGCTGTGGCGACGGCGGTGGCTGAGTATGGTATCGTTATCAGGCAGGCTGTATCTGACGACCCGTACCTAACTGAGAACCCCATGCTTACGATAATAACTGAGGGCAAGGTGAGCGGGGAGCTTGTGGATGCGCTTACCAGAATAAAAGGAGTGAAGAGCGTTACTGTGTATTAATAGATATTATGCTAAGTTTATCGTTCGCAGCTGCCAGATTTTTCTATGCAAGCTTCTCAAAGTCTTTGAAATCAATTTCTTTCAACAGAACCCACATGTCCTGGCAACCGCCTGACAATAAACATATTTAAAGTCCCAAGCACATTATATGTTTGGTGAAAAAATGGAAACAGCAGCAGTTTCTAACGCAAATAGCTATATGCCCCCGAGCATAGCAGATGCAACAATCCGGCTGGCTATTATTAAAGCGAAAAAATCGCCTCTCATAGAATATCTGCAAAAAAACATAAAAGAAGAAGCTGATATTGAAGAGGTTAGAAGGAGGCTTGCTAAAATAAGTACTTCCATGGCAGAGGAAATAACCGGAAATAGAGCTGAAAGGCTATGAAATTCTATTTTCTCGATACAAGCGCTCTTGTCAAAAGATACCATGCTGAGAAAGGAACCGATGTAATTGACAGGATTTTCTCTGAAAAGGATAAAGCCATAGTGATATCGAGCATTTGCATAACTGAAATGGTTTCTGCCATGAACCGGAAAAAAGAGGAGAAAGCCATATCAAAGGAAGACCTTGATGTGGCGCTGTCCAGATTTTTTCACGATGCTATAAAGGAGTTTTTAATTTTGGAGCTTGATGACGAGCATATCAGGGATAGCATCGTTCTTGTACTTAAACACAATCTTAGAACCCTTGATGCTTTGCAGCTTGCGGTAGCCATCGGCTTAAAGGAGGTTAAGCCGGTTTTTGTCTGTGCCGATAAAAAGCTTGTTTCTGTTGCTGAAAAGGAAGGCATAGCAGCTATTAACCCTGAGGCTCCATAATCGTTTTTCAGAAAATTGCTGTAAAAACTTCGTCATCCGCCGTATTTCTCTTCTTTTGATAGAAAACCTATATGAGCAGGCGCTATTTCTATAAAATCGCGGTTTTTAACCTTTAAATACTGGTTCGCCACATAATAATAGTGTAGCACTACATAGTGATGGTGGTTCGCTACAGAGCAATAATAACAGGGGACAATTATGTGGGGAAGCGGATATTACACATGCACAGAACAGGAGACATGCACGCCCACCGGATGTGTGAATGTATGCAACCTCGACGACAAAACATCCGGGCTTTACTGCGAAAAATGCGATTCTTGCCGTGATAACGTGCAGAACTGCGGCGAGAACTGTACCGACGGAGGTCCGAAATGCAACGCAGGAACAAAAGAAACAGATAATCCATACCAGGTTACATTTGATTTCGTACAGCCTCCGGAAGTGATCGATACAAAGATGTATGTTGACGCAGACAGCTTCAATTGCATGGACGGGACAGACAACGACAAGGATTGCAGTCAGGACTGCTCTGATTCTGACTGCGGGAGCGCACTTAGTTGCGATTGCACGGACATTGCGGCATGCGCAGATCAGACACCGCCGGTTACTACAATCACATTCGACCCGCCTCCAAATACAAAAGGATGGTACATTTACAGAAAGCAGTTGGGGTATCAAACAATTCTCTTGTTGCAGTTTACAGGATATTATTGGAACAGAACTGAATGGCTGGGTAAGACGCATTGGAACTAAATAGTCTCAAGCATCGTGAACCCGTAGAAAAGCCCTTTCTCAAGGTCGTTCAACCCTTCCAGGTCATCTTTCTCTATCGTTACTCCATTCGCGGCTACCATGTTCCCTTCAACCTTTGCAGTCTCGTGCACCACTATCGAGTCGGCGGTTATTTTGCCGAGTATCCTGCAGTTCCTCCCTACCTTCACTTTTTCCCTGGAATCAAGGCTTCCATGTATGGTGCAGCCCGCGCCCGTGGTTATGCCGCCCGTTGTGCGGATGCTGCCGAACAGAGTTACGTGCCTCCCCACTGATGCAGAGCGGGCGCGGATGTTGCCGAGCAGGCGGCAGTGGCTTCCGATCACGGCACGTGAAGTGGTCTTTATGGCTTCAAGGCTGATCTTGGTCCTGTTTGGCACGGACATGATCCTGTTCTGGGGCGCATCGTCCGAGAACAGCTCCTCAAGCGCTTTCTCTACCTCCTCCTCGTTGCCCAGGCGCAGCAGCGCCATCATGTAAAAGAATATGAACATAATTACAGGTAAAGGATTGCGGATAACAATCCATCCTTTCACCTCGTAGCCGCCGTTTATCTTCACGTTGTTCCCCACGTCGAGGTTGCCTGCGGCATAGAGCTTTCCAGTTATATTGACGAACTCGCCCAGGTATGCATCTGTCTTTGTTCTCACGTCCCCTGTTATCTCAGACCAAAGGTCTATCCGCACCTCGTCCTCGCAGAGTATGTTGCCGTTGATTTTAACGTGCTCCCCTGCGACCACGGATCTGGCAATGACGCCGTAGCCCAGCTCTGCGTAATTCCCTATCAGAGCGTCACCGTCCACTATTATAGAGTGCTCCTCCATGACCGTGTAGTCCGGTATTATCAGTCCCTTCAGTTCGGCGATAGCAAAGTCTCCATCCTCCAGTATAGTTCCAAGGTATGATAAATCTTAATATCAACCAGGCTGAATTAGCGATCATGTGCGAACTCAAGGTCGTATTCAAAGGGAAAACCATAATGGAAGATGTCGTGCGTATAACCGCAGACCAGGATTCCATCAAACTGTACGGCATGCTGGGAGATACTAAGACCATCTCAGGCAGGATAAAGGATATTAACATAACAAAACAGGAAGCTATAATAGACTGATGGCTAATTTGGATGATGGGAGAATAGCAAGATGAAAGCGAAGGTAGCAATAAACGGTTACGGAACCATAGGAAAACGCGTGGCAGATGCGGTGGCTGCCCAGGACGACATGGAAATAGTCGGCGTTGTGAAGACAAGACCGAGTTTTGAAGCTAAAATCGCGCTTGAGAAAGGATACGCGCTGTACGCAGCAGCAGAAGAGAACACCGGGGAATTCAGGAAATCAAAGATAGAGGTCAGCGGCACGCTCGAAGACTTGCTGGATAAGGCTGATATCGTTATAGATGCCACGCCCGGAGACACGGGAGAAGAATACAAGAAGCTCTACGAGAAGCACGGCGTCAGGGCTATCTGGCAGGGCGGTGAAGAGCACGAACTGACGGGTTTTTCATTCAATTCAGAGGCAAATTACAGTGATGCTCTCGGCAGGGATTTTGCCAGGGTGGTCTCATGCAATACGACCGGGCTTGTAAGAGTATTATATGCCCTTGATACAGCGTACGGCGTCAGAAAAGCCAGGGTGACGCTGATGAGGCGGGCTGCAGACCCGAACGACATAAAGACGGGACCCATAAACGCCCTTGTCCCCGACCCTATCAAACTCCCCTCGCACCACGGTCCTGATGTGAACTCCATACTTCCTCATATCGATATCACGACAATGGCTGTAAAGACATCGACCACGCTCATGCACCTCCACGCGCTGAACGTGGAGTTAAATAAGACATGCAGCGAGGATGATATAATACAGCTTTTCGCGGGCCGGCCGCGCATCAGGCTCGTGAGCAGCAAGGACAGGATAAAATCAACTGCTGAAGCCATGGAATTCGCCAAAGACATAGGAAGACCCAGGGGAGACATGTGGGAGAACGTAGTATGGAAGGACTCCATCGCGATCAATAAAGGAGAACTCTACTTCTTCCAGGCGATACACCAGGAATCAGATGTCGTCCCTGAGAACGTGGACGCAATAAGAGCACTGACAGGAATGGAAAAAGATGGAGAAAGCTCTATAAAGAAAACGAACAGGGCGCTCGGGATAACCTAATAAATATTGAGTAACATTTATCATGTTTAGCATATAATTTAGACTTATGGGAAAAGCACCATTTATCGGGATTCTCATCATTCTGCTCACTGTGGCTAGCGGTGCGGCTGTCTCTGCAGAGAACCTGAGCAAGCTGAATATAGCCGAAACAAATGTATGGGACGCTGTCTTCAGCCCGGATGGAGAGCAGCTCGCCTACGTTACATACGATAATACGTTCAACCAGCAGATATTTGTAATAAATACAAACGGTACAGGGCTAAAAAAGCTTACCAACGATAACTTTAAAAAATGGGGACTTGCCTGGGGACCGGATAAGATCGCCTACACCTCCTATGGAAAGGATGGGCTTGAGAAGATATTCGTCATAAACCCCGACGGCACGGACAACAAACAGCTCATTCTCGATAATACAAGGCAGGGAAACCCGGCTGAGGACAAGCCGCCTATATGGGCGGGTCCGTCGTGGAGCCCTGATGGTTTGTCGCTGGCATATACGTCGCTCGATGAGAGGATGAACCCGAAGATGTATATGGTCAACGCTGACGGCACCGGAAAAAGACCGGTGTTTAACGATACGTTCAAACAGTGGAGCCCTTTTATAAGCCCTGACGGCAAGAGTATAGTATACGTATCCTACAACAATATATTCAAGGAAGAGCTCTTCATAGTGGATATTGCAGGGACCTCAAGAAGACAGCTCACCTTCGATGAGATCAAAAAGAACTACCCGGTCTGGGGACCGGATGGGACGATAGCATATGTTTCTTATGAGAGCGTGACGTCATCCGGCGAAAAGATATTCGCTATCAACCAGGATGGAACCGACAGGAGGCTGTTCGTTGATGGCGACTTCAGGCAGCGAAGCCCGACCTTCAGCCTCAACGGCATCAGGTTCGCATATGCCGCTATAGATAGTTCAGGCAACGTTAAAATCGCAGTGGGTGACGTAGCAGGAGTAACACCGACAGCAACACCAGAAAAGACCCCGGCCGGAACAACGCCTGCTGAGATAACTCCAACCCCGACTGCTGTAGAGACAACTCATCCCGCGCCGACTGCTACCGAAGCACCTGAAGGAACGGGAAATGCGTTACGGACTATGTTCCTCATTCTTGTTATTATCGTAATATTACTGCTCGTACTTTTAATGATCTCGAATGTTCTCTCTAAAAAATGATCAGTCCACTTTGAACGGCAGCAGTCCTCTCTTTTTAACCCACCAGTAAGCAGCCCACGTAGAGACTACCGTGGATACAAAGAGAAGAACAGAGTACCATCCCTTGTCCTCAGGCCCGAGTGCAAAAGCTGAGTTGCCGAGTATGGTCGCAAGGGTATTCGGAACAAGCACCGCAGTACCCAGTATCGTGAGCCAGGTCATGGCAGAAGCAAGCCTGTTGTTCAGTATCTGGAGTTGGTTGTTGTAGATGCTCTGGAGCACCTCAAGACCTGAAGCAAGCACCTCTGACATGTGTTCGCTAAGCGATATATGGCGGTTGACGTCATCTGAGAGTATCCCTATGCGCGCCAGGAGCTTGGGGTTGTCGGTAATGAGCTCTGCATCGCCGTGGCGCAGCGAATTAATGACATCAAGGCTGGCCCACAGCGTATCCAGGTAGCTTATAAGGGCATGTTTCATGTTATGTATCTCAGGCGCTATCAACCCCCTTGGCGCCATGGGATCAAGCAGGCTCTTGCTAAGCTCATCCCCCTGCGCCTCAAGCTCTCTTAAATGCTCGAAATTCTTATTGTTATTCTCATCGATTATCCTTGTGAGGATTATCGAGAGTTTATCCTGCTCCATGAGGTTGGGTTTGATCTTCCGCATAAAGGCATCGGCATAGCGGGAGAAGCGGATAAGGCGATTCACGTTCGCCTCGTGGATCGTGAGGATGAGGTCTTTCCTTATGAGGATCAATACCGGGCTTATGAGGACATCGAATCTCTTCACAGTCACGGCAGGAAGCATCAGCCCAAGCTCGGTATCGCGGTCCTCGTAGGCGGAAAGATAATTTGAAAGAAGAGTGGGAACAAGCGAAGAGCTAAATCCGAGCGACATTGCAATTATGTCAGCATCTTTCTTTATATCTTCCACAGGGAAATTCAGCCAGGCTACGGATGACTCTTTAAGGAACTGTATGAATTCGTGAGGGCTATCGGCTGTCAGCTTCACCGGTTTTCCCCCAGATACCGGCAGTGCAACGCAGTAGGCGCGTTTACCGTTGGACTGAGTTGGGACGATGTTATTCAGTTCCTTTTTCTCCTCGGTAATTACTATAACTCCTGCAGTTTCCTCAGTCATATTTCCTCTCTGGTTCGAAGTAGTAGGAGTATTTCTGGTATTAATCTTTTTCTGTAAAATAGTATGGAGGAATGCGGTATATCAGGAATATTGATGATATACTCTTTCAAGTTCTTCTGATGCTTCACCGAGCTTTTTGCGGATTTGCCCTATCTCTTTCCCGGTATCTGCCAGCTTTTTCCTCATAACTGCTGCCTGCCGCTCTGTCTCCTCAGGGGCAGGACCGCCTTTTACCTTTCTCCTCCTTATATTCCCCATAAGATCAAGGGCTTCCCGTATGTTCTCTTCGGAAAGACCCCTGTCGCTTAACCTCTCATGAAGGATGCCCAGCGAGAGCTCGTCGATATCCGCCAGGGTTGGCGTTTTCCCGGCCCTTGCGTATGAGCCCACGATGTGGTGAGCTGTCCTGAAAGGTATGCCTGTAATGCGGACGATAGTATCTGCAAGCTCGGTAGCGGTCATGAACCCTTTGTCCGATGCGCTCTCCATATTTTCTTTTTTGATCTTTGCAGTCCTTACCATGCCCTCAGCCATGCGCACCGCAGCCCTGGTGGCATCCGTGGCCCGCCAGAGGTGGGGTGTGGCTTCCTGGAGATCACGGTTGTAGCTGTAGGGAAGAGCCTTGCAAATCGTTATAACAGCCATGAGGGCGCCGTCAACCGTACCCGTCTTTGCGCGCATAAGCTCAGCTATATCCGGGTTCTTTTTCTGCGGCATGATGGACGAGGTGGATGCGTACCTGTCATCAAGCTCGATAAAATCAAACTCAGATGAACTCCATAAGATAAGTTCCTCAGCCAGGCGGCTCAGGTTCGTCATCAGGCAGGCATAGCAGCCCAGGCTTTCTATCATGAAATCGCGCGCACTCACAGCGTCCATAGAATTCGGAAGCGCAGAATCGAACCCGAGTAGCTCTGTCGTCCTTTCCCTGTTTATCTGAAAGCCAGTGGAGGCAAACGCAGCAGCACCAAGAGGGTTCTGGTTCGTGCGCTCATATGCCCCCTTCAGCCGCTCAATATCGCGGAGATAAGCGTTCGCATGCGCCAGAAAGTGATGCGCGAGCGTGGTAGGCTGGGCATGCTGGGTATGAGTATAGCCGGGCATCAGGGTTTCGTAATGCTCCGAAGCTTTGCCAAGAAGGGTTGCGACCAGGTCGTGCATTTCCTCCATCAGGTCTATGAGTTCCCCTCGGAGCGTGAGCCTGATGCAGGTCGCCACCTCGTCGTTCCTTGAGCGTGCTGAGTGCATCCTGCCTCCCGTATCCTCGCCCACAAGCTCTATCAGCCGCGCCTCAAGGGCTATGTGGACATCCTCGTAGGAGGTATCCAGGGCCAAGATGCCTTCCTCCTTTATCTTCCCAAGGGCAGAGAGGATGGCTGAGCAGTCATGAGCGCTGATGATACCCTGCTCTTTCAACATGATGACATGGGCTTTATCCACCTCAATGTCAGCATTGAATATGCGCTTATCAGCTTCCATTGATGACGTGAAACTTGCGATGTCCTCATCAGGCTCTACAGACAGCCGCCCTCGTCTCAGTATATTCATATAGTCCCTTTAATTCATTTCAACAGGCATAAATTATCTGATTCATACAGGGCAGAGATAGATTCTGTATCCACAGTAACCTATTTCTTTTTAAAAGCAGGCTAAAGCTCATGTCTTATCCAGTCCTTTTTATTCTGGGTTTTCTCTCAGGCTCATTGATCAAGCTGACCGATGATATTGAAGATAGAGACCTTGCCAGTAAACAGTATGCAGTACCATGCGGGCTCGCCTATGGTCTATTGATGGGATATCTGATGCTCATCGATACAGATGCCGCTCTCCTTTTCGGCGGCATCATCATCGGGAACCTTGTAACCGGCAAGATAGACAGCACCGGTCATTACTTCGGTCTTGGCGCAATACTCGCAGTACTTTTTTTATACGGAGTGAAGCTCTCTCCCCTTGTACTGCCGATAGCGGCACTTGCAGCACTGGACGAATTAAGGGGAATAATCCGCGTGCCCCGATCCCTGGATTTTATATTTGGATACAGGTTAATACTGAAACTTGGGATATTGATGCTCGTTGTTTTACAAATTGTCGGGTTAAACGCTTTAATAATCCTTCTAGCATTTGATACAGCTTATATGCTCACAGACGGCTTAACGAGGAGATTTTCGCATGATGTATGACGTTGCTATCATAGGCGGCGGGCCTGCAGGCTCTTCTGCGGCAAAAACTCTCTCATCTTCAGGGCTCAGAACCCTAATAATAGACCCATGCGATAAGAAAAAGGTATGCGCAGGCATCCTCACCGCCCAGTACGCCAGGAAATACAGGATAGATGAAATCTACCTGGAAAGGGAACTAAAGGGGGTCAGGCTCTCCTTTCGCGATATAAAGGCTGAAATAACGTATAAGAACGCGGTCGAATATTCCATAGACCGCGCCGCCTATGATTCTTTCAACCTGAGTGAAGCCATTGCTGCGGGGACGGAGGTAAAAAAAGACATGGTTCTATCGTTGAAGGAAAATGATTCTTTTATCATTATCAGAACAACGAAAGAACCTGTCCGCGCAGGTTATGCGATTATCGCGTCCGGCATATCGGATTTAAGCCATCTTTTCGGTGGTGTTGAAAAATACGCCTACTGCGTGCAGCAGAAAAAGGATTCAAAGCCGGATGATTATTTTGAAATGAACCTGATGAGCGGCGGTTATTCCTGGAGCGCGCCTAAGAAGGATCATGTACTTACTGGCGCTTCCTCGTTAAACGGCTATCCAGATATACCCGGTGAAAAGGGGCTGATACCTCTTGGACCCGTTAAAAAAACATACTCCAGTAGATTTCTTCTGGCAGGGGACGCAGCCGGGTTCGTATCGCCGTTTGAGGGCGAAGGTATATATTATGCCAGACGTTCGGGTGAGATGGCCGCAGAAATTATATCAGGCACAATGGCCGATAAAAACATACTTGCGGATTATCAGGCTCGCTGGAAAAAAGAATTCGATTTCTCTACACTGGCCGTGATCCACAGGATGTTATCAAACGACGTGATCCTGGAGGCGTTCGTCAGGGCGGTAAGGGATGACGGGAGGTTTAATAAGCTCGTGGAAGGTATTCTGATAAAAGATGATAACAGATCCGTTGAAGATATGCGTCTCCTGATAAAAACGCTGATTTGACCTCTGGTAAGAATTATATAATATCTTACCGATTATAGGAACCAAATATATGATAGAAAATATCCTGTGGCTGGCACTGGGCTTGCTCGTAGCAGCCTCCGTCATCCCCAGGGAAAACAAGCTCAAATTCACAGTAGCAGGTGCTGGCTGGATGCTTTTCTCAGTGCACTGGGGGCTCCAGTGGCGGTATTACGCAGATACTGGCGATTATGTCAATGTAGTTCTGACCATACTCACAGCGGTCATCTGCGTTTTCATAGGATATGTACTGGTGCGCCGGGATAAAAGGATATTCAGGGATGGCGTAAGTATCACTGATTCGCTTCTTATGGCTACTACGGCAGCAGCGATCGGGGGGATCTCTTATTTTGCCTTCTCTGAAATACAGGCAATGAACACATGGATCATAACAACGGTCGCAGACCAGACCGTCTGGGTCGCGTCCCTTCTCGGGGTGGCGATGTCGAGATTTGACTGGAACCTGGTCGCAGTCAACGGGTACAAGGTAGAGATCATCCTTGCATGCACGGCCATAGAGAGCATAGCGCTGTTCACAGGCATAATCGCAAGTACAAATGCACCGTTCAGGCGGCAGGTATCGGCATTCCTCGTATCTGTCCCGGTGATATACGGATTGAACCTGATAAGGAACGTTTTCATAGTTGATGCCTATGGGATGACATGGTTCGGCGATCCTGAGATGAGTTTTTACATTGCCCATACCGTGATCGCAAAAATAGGCTCCCTTATCGCGCTCTTTCTTATCGCATACGCGGTCATGAAGATACTTCCGGAAATAGTTGATATGATAGAGGGTATTCTAAACCTGTTCGGGGGAATATTTAAAAATGCTGGCTAAAGGGTCGCTCTCCTGGATCGGCGGAATGCTGCTGTTCACAGCTGCAGCAGGGTATCTCTCACGGATAACAGACGGGACGGCATCCTACTTATTCCTGGCCCTGTTCATAATAGGAACCGCACTGACGCTCTTTTTCTTCATGTTTTTCCACGACCCTGAGCGTTCGCCGGCCGGGGACGAGGATGATGCAGTTTCGCCAGCGGACGGCAGGGTTATCTCCGTAAAGGACAGGAGCATCAGCATCTTCATGAACATACACAACGTCCACGTGAACCGCGCCCCTCTTGCAGGCACTGTCACGCAGATAGATTATAAGCCGGGCGGATATATTCCAGCGTTCAACAAGGATTCGCATGTGAACGAGCGGAACCACGTTGTGATACGAACAGAGCACGGCGACCTTGAACTCACCCAGATAGCAGGCGTACTTACGCGGCGCATCGTTTCGTACATAAGCGAAGGGAGCCACGTAAGAAGAGGTCAGCGAATAGGCATGATACGCTTCGGGTCGCGTGTGGATGTGATAATCCCCGAAGGATACGGGTTTACAGTCGGGCTGAACGATAAGGTAAAAGCAGGAGAGACAATAATCGCAATGAGAGAAGAGAAAATACGGAGATAAAAAATGGCGGAGAATATCCTGAAACTCATCAAGCCGGCTGATCTCATTACCCTCCTCAATGCGCTCCTGGGATTTGCCTCGGTCATAATGACAGCCCGGGGCAGGGTTGAAGAAGCACTTGTACTTATCCTCCTTGCAGTTATAGCCGACGGCGCGGACGGGGCCTTTGCGCGGTATTCCGGCACAGGCGTTCTCGGCGCCAACCTTGATTCGCTTGCTGACGTGATATCTTTCGGAGTGGCACCTGCAGCGGCGGCTTTTATATTTCTTAGCGACCTGGGCTCTTCTGCATGGGCGTTTTCGGGATTTTTTTTAATATGCGGCATCCTCCGCCTTGCGCGTTTCAACGTCTCAGGGAAAAAGGACGGATTTGAGGGGATACCCATAACATCAGGCGGTTTTATCGTGGCTCTGTTCCTTCTTGCGGGGAGTTATGTCCCGTACGTCGAATACGTTTTTCCCCTTCTACTTGTTCTCTTAGCCCTGCTCATGGTCAGCACGATAGGCTATCCCAAATTGAAAAATCCCATTTTTCTGGCACCGCTGGGAATCCTTCTTCTGGTGGATATAGTGTTCTTTTACCTCGGATATCCTGGTACGGTAAAGCTTGTATCCTCGCTTCTGTTCGCGTTAACGTTTGTTTACATACTGAGCCCGGCAGGGAGGAGGTTATATGACAGAAGTAAACGAGCGGGATAGAGCTGTTTTCGAGGCAGGGATAAAGCTCGGTGCGCTGTACCACCAGTTCGTGGGCACGCCCATCAACCTTGAGACGATAGATGACCTTTCAAGAGCGATAGAGCATAGCATAGTCCTCCAGCCATACGTACGGAGCGTGAGCGTGCTTATAGACCGCGAGATGGTGGCGAAGAAGCAGAACCCGAAATTCAAGTACTGCGAGCTTGAGGGAAGGATGCTGAATGTGAGTTTGCAGATACTATACAAGAACACCATTGCGTATGCAGAGCTTGAGTACGACGAGGGGCTGGATTACCCGATGATGAGCGTTAAGAAGATAGAGGAGATGTAAAAGTAGATTATAATAATAGGAAGTTGTAGGGCTTATGATATTTTATTTACTTAAATTTTTAATATTATTTTAGTATATAACATGATTAAAAGATTGAAAAGGTTTGAACGTCTATGATATCATCTTATATACGTCTCCTCATACGTATATAGAATTAAAAAATTGATAAAGTTACATACGTGAGACTTATGTCGGAACATCTCCAATAAATATGCTGGTTTTGATGCAAAATCAAGGAATAATATAGCAAAAACTTAAGAAAATTAATTAATTTTTTGTAACTGTCAGATTGATTTTCCTGCCAAAATAGTATACATTCTCGTAAAACTAAGATTTTTGAACTGTCAAACTAAGGTTTTATCAATGTATACAGCGTAATCATTGGGGATTATTTTATTCCCGAACGCTAATGCATACACTTTTGTGAACTCAGCGCCAAAGTAAAGTATGATAGCAGAATAATGAACCCAAAGCAGAATAACAATTAAAGAACCCGCCACTCCATAAATGGACGCAATGGAAGAACTCCCAATGTATGTGCCAATTACAGATTTTCCTACCATAAACAACAACGCAGTAAACGCCGCTCCGAGGATTGCATCTTTATAACCCACCTTGCCATCAGGCAAAGTACGGAATATGACAGTGAACAGTAAAGTGATAATAATAAACAACATTGCAGTATTCAGTGCATAGAACAATAACACGGTTATATCTGGAAAGAAGGATCTCGTTCGTATGATGAGAATATCTATTAACGAATTTACGATCAACCCGACTAAGAACAAAAACCCCATAGAGCCAATCATTGAAAAAGATATCAACCGGTGTTTTAGAAATATTATTAATCTTCTTTTGGGTTTGGCTTTTAATCCCCAGATCAAATTAATAGAGTCCTGTAATTCTACAAACACTCCCATAGCGCCAAGTAACAATGTGATAATTCCAATGGTAGCGGCAAAGCCATTATTGTTCGAAAGTTTAATATTCTTAATTATTTCCTGAATTTGCATAGCCGCCTCATTCCCCACTAACCCGTTAATCTGTCCAAAGATCTCCCCTCTTACTGCTTCGGCTCCGAAAAATATTCCAGCTAAATAAATAATAATAATTAATAAAGGTGGTAAAGAAAAAATGGTATAGTACGATAAGGATGCCGAAAGTTTTGTTGCGCTATCATTCATAAATTGATTAAGAGTTTCTTTCAGCAGGAACCAGATTTTATTACCTAAACTTTTTAATGCCATAATGAATGTTCCTCCCTTTCTAATCAGTTTACCTTTACAGATGCCAGATGTGATATCCTGTTCATTATATCATTGCAACGCTTTGGACAAATGCTCCTGTTTAAAATCAAGGCCAGTACCCTCCACCACATAAAAGTCAGCATAAATAGATTGCACCACTTTACTTATATGTAACTATGCATTCAAAATTTTATCGACTGCTCAGAGTGCCGTTTTGATATAACTGGTGGGTCACCACGCTAATTTTGATTAATGACTTGACGGGATTGAAGTTTAATGCAGTTTTCCCCTGCTTAAGCATGGCTTGTGGGGTTTGCGTAAGTTGTATGAAATTAGAGGTAACCGGCTCTGCTTCTGCCAGTGAGATACTAGAACAGAAGTTATATATAGCAAGCAATTTTGAACTTAAGTAATGTAGTGTGTAATTTATTTGGGCATATAATTGGGGTTCTAATATAGGGGGTTTAAATTCCAATGAACAAATTAAAAAATCATGATAGATTATTAAATCTGCTGTTTGCCATAATATTTATTGGGTTTATTATTGTTTTAGCAGAGGTATTGGTTTTCCCAACTTTTCTAATGTCTCTTCTATTATTAGCCATCGGTTCTTATTCTCGAATGGAAAATATTATGTTGTACGGTCTTGCTGGATTGATTTTAACATCGATCATGTTTTTAATTGAAATTTTCATTTGGAAAACATGAAATTGGAGAATTAAATTGGAAAATAATTGGAAAATTAAATTGGCTAACCGAGTAAATCAAACGGTTGATCTGCCGAGTTTTATTGTGTAGTGAGGTATCAGCGGCAACAGTCAAAAGACGGCTGGAGAGGACCGATCGTATTTTTACTATTGAGTTATGAGGTAGCAGGGCGAGACAAAAACCCTTCTCTACCGCCTGGTCATGAGAAAGGAAGAGTAGAGGAGGGAAAAATATGTGTACATGAACGAATTAATCAAAATGAATATAAGATAAATCTATGTGGGAAGGAAAACAAATGTTATGAAAGGCTTACAATTAGTACTTTTTATATTAATAATATTTTCTTTATTAATATCAGGATGCTTACAGAAAAACCATGGCGTACAGAAGAACAACAGTGCACAGGAGAGCTACAGCACTCAGAAAACACATAAAACCCTCTCTGAATCTCAAATAAGGCAATTCCTTGCCGAAAAAAACGTGACACCCTTAGCAATTCGAAATATTGGGAATTCTACCGTGATTTTGTATGAGACTCAATCGGAAATGGGAATTTATCGCTTATCAACCGATGAGAACGATAAAATGTCTCTGGCTCAAATCTCATGGAAAAACAATTCTGCTTTTACCCCGGTTTCAATCGGTGGTACAGCAACTGGAACTCCGTTTGTAACAGTCATTATCAACGATGATCAAATACTAAAAAAGGCTTACAAAGTTACCGTAGTATTTGCAAACAAAGATGAAGTAACTCTTACTGTTGGCCTGGATGACTTCCCGGATAGGCTTTAAATATGTTTTATTTCCCGCGGTACTGTTTAAAATACATACACAGAAAAACAAGTACGGCGGTTGCTATGATAATACCCGCCATAATTGCATAGCTCTCTTCGCCCAGAGTTATAGAGAATTTTTCACTACTGAACGGATATAAGAGCATAATACCATCGGCTGATATTAACCTCGTCACGTTCTCCTCGATACTTTGAGCCACACTTTCATTTGCCACAACCTGATTTGCCAGGTTTTTAATCGTGTGATTGGAATTGTCAAATAGAAAGATATCCAGAGCAGAGTGCGACCAGAAGCCTGTGAGTAATGGAACAAAAAGAGCACGATTTCGAATCGCAGCGAGCAGTGCAAATACGAGCAAGACCAGGGGCGAATGCAATTCACTGCGATGATACCAGAGTACATCCAGATCTGGCAGTAAACTGGCCACCGCTATAAATATCATTTTTCCTCTAAACCCGTCTTTCAACAGGATTGCGCCAAGTGCAAGGCCGAACAGTAAATGTGAGATCCAATCCATATTTCTTAATATGCCAGGGATTAATGAAATTTTATGTTTAAAGCCCTTAGTATTCTGCGATCGCGGCAATGGCTCTTATTTATTCCCCCACTTTGAACCATTCCTTGAAACAAACAAATTATCCCTGATATAGAACCTGTACGGTTTCGGGTTTATTTCCTTAACTCCAATCCTGCCGGTCTGTATAATCTCAAAATCCGGTTGTATTCCTCCGTATACATTGAAACAGGTTTCGGTTAACTTTTTTCCGTTATCTAATATCGTGATGCCAAAAGCCTGGCAAAGTTTTGAGGGGCCGTTTGCCAGATTCTTTATATCCTTCTGTTTTCGGTTGTGAGACATGATATCGATTCCCTCAAGGGGCTCTATAGCTCTAATTAAAACCACACTGGGTATGCCTTCTTTTTCCACGGATATGTTGAAGCAGAGATTTATGTAATAAAGATTATAAACATAGCAGAAGCTGAATAAAAGCTTGAATGGATAGGCTTTAGGTCGTATCTCTTTTTAATGGCTGGAGGTAGTGAGTATTTCATTAATTCAGTACTATCCTGTAATCTTATGACGTCAACATATAAAAAATCAGGGGCATCAGCAGACTAAAAATTGAAGTAACGTGCTGGGTTCGCAGGTGTCTATAACAACCATGTGTCATATTTACAGTAACGGGTTCAAAGGGGCAAGAAAGCTCCCGGCTTTTAGACGTGGAGATGAATTGCTCCTTTGCATTCGTAATCTTTATATTATTATAAGTTCTTTTGTTATCATCAGACAAGCTGA
>Ga0074199_1000935_pt1 | contig 33052 bp, 28 predicted proteins | sample EPASupsiteSAE347_FD_64528 | JGI IMG/M metagenome (GOLD analysis project Ga0074199, IMG submission 64528) | Bioremediated contaminated groundwater from EPA Superfund site, New Mexico - Sample SAE3-47 | ecosystem: Environmental > Aquatic > Deep subsurface > Groundwater > Contaminated ... | reverse complement strand
GTCCCCGCCACGCTCACGGCTCACCAAGCTTGGCGAGTTGCGAGCGTGGCGGGGACGCAACCCCGCCCTACCGTTCAAGGTGTCCCGCCTTATGTGAGTAGCCGATTTCCGGGTGCTTGTGTGTTCACCGCAGAGACGCAGAGAAAAGCTCTTGGAAATTTCAAAGTTTCTCTGCTCCTCTGCTCCTCTGCTCCTCTGCTCCTCTGCGTCTCTGCGTCTCTGCGTCTCTGCGGTGAACACACAAGCTCCCCCGGCATATCCCCGTCTTATGTCGGTAGCCCTGATCCCGATGGACTCCCATGTTTATCCTGAGCCGGTACAGTTTCAGAAACCTCTGGGTGCGTCGCCTCACCACGTGCCTCACCGCCGGAGGCATGGCCCTCGTGGTGTTTGTTTTTGCCGCGGTGCTCATGCTGGCGGAAGGCCTTGAAAAGACCCTGGTCCACACGGGCTGCAAGGAAAACGTGATCTTTATCCGGCGCTCCTCCGAGGCGGAAGTCCAGAGCATGGTCGAGCGTCCGCAGGCCTCCATCCTGGAAAACATGTTCGACATCAAGAGCGGCAAGGACGGAGAGAAGCTCATCGCCCGCGAGCTGGTGGTGCTGATCGGCCTCAAGAAGCGAAGCGCGGATTCACTCACCAATGTTCTTGTGCGGGGAGTCGAGGCAGGCACGTCCTTTGCCATCCGCCCGCAAATCCGACTCGTTGCCGGGCGCCCTTTTCAGCCGGGCGTCGCGGAAATTGTCGTGGGCAGGAATATCGCTCAGCGCTTCGCCGTCGGCGGGCTGGGTGAGACGATATCTTTCGGGGGGCGCGCCTGGACGATTGCGGGCATCATGGACGCAGGAGGCACGGGCTTCGATTCGGAAATCTGGGGAGATGTCGATCTTCTCATGTCGACCTTCCGCCGCCCCGTTTATTCATCCCTCATCGCACGCATGGAAGAGCCTTCCGGCTTCGCCTCCCTTCGAGACCGCGTGCCGAAGGACCCGCGCCTGACCGTGGAAGCCCGGCGGGAAACGGAATACTATGCCGCTCAATCGGAAGTCATGTCTCGATTCATCCGCATCCTGGGCACCAGTTTGACGCTCATTTTCAGCCTCGGCGCGGTAATCGGCTCCATGGTCACCATGTATTCCGCCGTGGCTAATCGCGTGGCCGAAATCGGCACACTGCGCGCCCTGGGATTCCAGCGCACAACCGTGCTGGCGGCTTTTCTGCTGGAATCTTTCTTCCTGAGCCTCGTTGGCGGGCTGTGGGGGGTGCTCGCAGCGTCCTTCATGAACAAGCTCACCATCTCCACCATGAACTGGCAGACCTTCTCGGAGCTCTCCTTTGGCTTCACTCTTACACCGCATATCGTTCTGGAGGCCCTTGCCTTCGCCGGCGTTATGGGCCTGCTGGGAGGCATGCTGCCGGCAGCCGGGGCGGCACGCCTCGGCATTGTAACAGCCTTGAGATCCCGATGAGTCGAAGCAGGCATCATTCTTTATGAAGACGATGAACAGGATTCAAAGATGAAGCCATTCGAAAAACATCCCACGGACGGCGTTCCGGCCATCATCCGGAAGGACCTTCCATACATGAGCCCCTTGTCCATACTCGCGGCCTTCGTTGTATTGACTTGCTTCATGGGTATCGCACGGCCGCAACGGTGCTTCTCTTTGACCCTCGAAGAGGCCGTATCTCTTGCAAAGGAAAATCTTCCTTCACTGAAAGGCTCGAAGCTCAAGCTGGATTCAACGGAAGCCCTCTACGATGCTTCTCTTGCTCCCTATCTGCCGAGCCTCGATGCATCCACCGCACAGGAAAAACATGACATCAACTCTCGGGAATTCGACCTGAGCACCTACGATGTGACCCTTTCCTACGTCCTCTTCGACGGAGGCAAAAGAAAAGCCAACAGGAATATCGCAAAGCTCAACCGTGACATAGACAAAGAAGGGCTCGACACCGGTTACCTCGATCTTCGGTTCAACGTCCAGACGGCCTTCTTCACGAGCATGGCAAGAAAAGAAATTCTCGAGGAAAGGAAAATCCAGCTTCAGGACGCCGGGAAGGACTACGAGGTCGCTCACGGGAGGCACGCCCTGGGAGCAGCGAAGCTCTCCGACGTTCTTCAGGCCTCGGTGCGGCTCGAACAGGCGAAATTCAACCGGGTCCAGGCCGAAGGGGATTGGAAGAAATCCGTTGCCGAGCTCAATTCTCTCCTGGGAAAACCCCTCGAGGCCGCCTGCGATCTACAGGGATCGCTGGACTTTCAGTTGAACATGCCGGACGTGGACAGATTGTCCAAGGCAGTTTTGCAAAGGCCCGAAATAAAACAGGCTCAAAACAGCGTGGATGTTTCGAAGAGCAACAAAGCCCTCGAAACCGCCGCTTTCTTTCCCGTGATCACCGCCAAGGTCTCCTACAGCAAAAGCGAGGGCTCCTTTTTCGGCGGTCTTTCTTCCAGTGGCTCATCCTCGAGCTCCCTGAGCTCCGCTGGTGAAGACCGGTCCGTGGGCCTTCAGGCAACGTGGAATATCTTCGAGCTGGGGAAATACTACCGGAGGAAGTCCTCGGATTTTCAAATCCATGTATCTCGGGAGAAACTGAACGAGACGGTGAGGCAATTGCTCCTGGATCTTCGCAAGGCCCATGAAGACTACCTCACGACTTCTCAAAACGTTGCCGTCGCCCTTGAACAGCTCAAACAGGCCGAATACAATTACGCCCGGGCGTTTGGTGAATACAAGGTCGGTAAGGCCGACATCCTGTCGCTCGTGCAGGCGGAAAGCCTTCTCGCCGGCGCAAGAGAACAGCGCACAACTTCGAGACTGAATCTTATCCTTGCCAAAGCGCTTCTCGAAAGGGCAACGGGCCTTGAAAAGCTCGATGAGCTGTCCACGGAGCCTTAGATTTGTTGAATTAGAAACGAGAAGTTCGAATTCTTGATTCAACGCATTGCCAGGGAGGTTTTGTTTGAAACGAGCTCTTGTCGTCGTCATTTTGATACTCGCTACCTGTGCCGGCGGATTTCTCGCTTACAAGAAGCTCTTTCCAAAGTCCGATATTCAGGTCCTGGAAACGGCCAGGGTGGAGAGAAGCGACCTGCGGGGAGCTCTTGTCGAAACGGGTATCATCAAGCCCCAGGTGAGTGCGCTCGTCAAGATCGGAGCCCGCACGACAGGAACTATCGTTCAGATGAACGTGAAGATCGGCGACAAGGTGAAGAAGGACCAGCTCATTGCCCTCATCGACGATCGTGAAGCCCGCAAATCCATAGAACGGCAGAAAGCGGCCCTCCAGTCGGCGAAAAACACTCTGACGCAGGTCGAGCTGACATATCCCGAGCGCATAAAGGAAGCCAGAGCCAACTTCGACTACGCCAGGATCAACTATGAAAGGGAGCAGCAGCTCCTCAAACACGAGTATACCACCGCGGACTCCGTGGATAAGGCCAGGAACCAGTTCGACGCAATGGGCGCCAATTTGAAGAGACTCGCTCAGGAGTACAAAACGCAGATCGAGGTGGCCAAGGCAAACGTCCTGGAAATCAGCGCCTTCATCGGCCAACTGGAAGTGAGCCTCTCCTATACGAAAATCTATGCGCCTATCGATGGTGTGGTGTCCGAGATCACCGCTCAGGAAGGTGAAACCATCGTGACGGGCCTTCAGGTAGCTCACCTGGTGACGGTGCTGGACCCGGCGCGGCTCGAGATGTGGATCTACGTGGATGAGACCGACATCGGACGGATTCAGCCCGGCCAGAACGTGGAATACTACGTGGACACCTTCCCGGACAGGCTCTTCCACGGGAATATCGAAAAAGTCTACCCGCAGCCGGTGGTAAAAGACAATATCGTCTACTACCTGGCCATCGTAAACGTCTCCGGGGAAGACGCCCTGCAGCTCAAGCCCGAAATGACAACCCACGTGAAGGTCATCTTCGAGGAAAAGAAAACTATCCTCACCGCCCCCAACGCGAGTATCAAATTCGAAGAAGGCAAGCAAATCGTCTACAAGGTGCTGGGACCCAACAAGGTTGAGAAGCTGGAGATTAGAACGGGTATCCGGGGTGAGGACAGAACGGAGATTCTCGATGGAGCGAAGGACGGGGACGAAGTGGCGACAAAGATCATATTGCCGGTGGTATCGACGCCTTAGAAGCTTTACCGGGACGGGCTTTGAACCACGAAAGACACGAAAGACACGAAAAAAAATAACGTCCTTGTGTTGGTGGCCTTGCTGTTGAACCCTGTTCGGGAAGAAATTTCATGCCCTTGTGCCTGTTGGAAAACGTGAAGAAGACCTATGTCGTAGGTGAACAGGAAGTCGAGGTTTTGAAATCCGTCAATCTACGGATCGAGGCCGGGGAATTCGTGGCCGTCATGGGACCTTCCGGCTCGGGGAAGACGACTCTCATGAACATCATCGGCTGTCTGGATGTGCCGACCGAAGGACGATACATTCTGGCGGGTAAGGAAGTCACTCACCTGGGGGACGATGAGCTCTCCGTTCTCAGAAACGAGCACATCGGCTTTGTGTTTCAGAATTTCTATCTTCTCCCCTACGCAACCGTCATGGAAAACGTGCTGCTTCCCACCCTTTACGTCGAAAAGCAAAAAGACGGCAAAGGGTCCGAAAAGAGGGCTCTCGATATCTTGAAAACCGTCGGCCTGGCGGACCGGGCGAAATTCAGGCCGAGCCAGCTCTCGGGCGGGCAGCAGCAGCGCGTCGCCATTGCAAGGGCTCTCGTGAACGACCCCGATCTCCTTCTTGCCGACGAGCCCACCGGCCAACTGGACAGCAAGACGGCAAACGAGATAATGGCGCTGCTTTCGAGCATGAACGAACGGGGAAAAACGGTCATGCTCATCACACATGACCAGAACGTCGCCGATTGTGCAAAGCGGACGATACACATAAGAGATGGCGTCATCGTCGATACGATATGAGTGTGCGGAGGGGATGATCCTTTTGACCCATTTTCGTATATTTTTTCTTTCGCATACTTGGCTATCCGCATAAGATGGGACATATTCGTCATATTCGTCGTATCCCTCCTATTCATCGTTCCCATGCTCTGCGCGGGAACGATGAATAGGAGGGATACGACGAATATGACGAATATGTCCCGTTTTATGCGGGTAGCCGCATATTTTGTGTATTTCGTGATTTGTTTCAGGATCGCTCCATGTCGTATAATCGGGACTGTGAGGAAGTATGGCCAATGTTCTAATCATAGACGACGATAAAGTACTGTGCACCGTGTTGTCCAGCCAGATGAAGCTGATGGGCCATGAAGTCGCCTGCGCATACACTTTGAGCGAGGGATTGAAGCAAGCGGTTTCCAATGCCTTTGATATTGTCTTCCTGGACGTACGCATGCCCGACGGCAGCGGTCTGGACATATTACCGCAAATCAGGGTGATCGATTCCGCCCCTGAGGTCATCATCGTCACGGGGCAGGGTAATCCGGATGGCGCGGAGCTCGCCATAAGAAACGGTGCCTGGGACTATCTTGAAAAACCCTCGTCCATGAAGCAGATGCTTCTATTGTTGACGCGCGCACTCCAATACCGTGAAGAAAAGATGGCCAGACGGCCGCTGCTCGTGCTCAGACGAGACAACATCGTGGGGAGCAGCTCACAACTGAGAGCTTGCCTCGACTTTTTGGCACAGGCCGCCGGAGGCAACGCAAATGTCCTGATTACCGGTGAAACGGGAACCGGTAAGGAGCTCTTTGCCCAGGCCATCCACAAGAACAGCTCGATAGCCGAGGGAAGATTCGTGGTGGTCGATTGCTCGGCACTTCCTGAAACCCTTGTGGAAAGCATACTGTTCGGGCATGCAAAGGGCGCTTTTACCGGAGCGGATAAGGCCCAGGAGGGACTAATCAAGCAGGCGCACGGCGGGACTCTCTTTCTCGATGAAGTTGGTGAGCTTCCCCCTGGGATACAAAGGACCTTCCTTCGCGTCCTTCAGGAACATCGGTTTCGCCCGGTCGGAGGCAAGGAAGAAGTGGAAAGCCGTTTCAGGCTCATATCCGCCACGAACCGCGATCTCGATGCAATGGTCGAAAACGGGTCCTTGCGCAACGATCTCCTCTTTCGCCTCCGAGCCCTCACTATCCCCTTGCCTCCCCTGCGGGAGCATCGGGAAGATATAAAAGAGCTCGTCCTCTACCACATGACAAGACTCTGCGAAAGAGACGGCTTGGCGATGAAGGGATTTTCGCCCGACTTCTTCACCGCCCTTTCCACTTATGACTGGCCGGGCAACGTACGGGAGCTTGTCAACGCGATGGAAAGCGCTTTGAATGCGGCGCGCCATGAGAGCACCTTGTTTCCAACCCATCTGCCGACTCATATTCGGATTCGGATGGCGCGCAGCTCCTTTGCAAAAGAGGCTCCCCCACGAAATGCCGTGACTGAAAGCGCGCCTGATCCGGCCAAACACCCTTCCATGAAGAGCGTACGCGAAGCTGCCGTCGCCGCGGCTGAGAAACGCTATCTGGAAGAATTGATGTCGCTTACGGAATGGGATATCGACAAAGCCTGTCGCATCTCCAGCCTCTCTCGCCCACGGTTTTACGCTCTTCTGAAGAAGCACGGAATTTCCCGTTAACGCCCGGGTTTCGCTCCTCACTCCTCATTCCTCATTCCTCACTCCTCGCTATACTTCGAACGGTCATAATGTGCGCTCTTGTGTTCACCGCGGAGACGCAAAGAGCGCAGAGAAAACGCAGAGGAATTCTATGAGAATTTGACGACTCTCTGCGTTCTCTCTGCGTCCTCGGCGTCTCCGCGGTGAACACAAGAGCGCACATTGTGATCGTTCAAAGTATATTCATCAACTGCGCCTAGAGTCTTGTTCTTCAAGATTCTTTCTTGAAGAATGAGATTATTATTCTTTTTCGATACCTCCCTTAGCACGGCGGGACGCCTTTTTAATCCATAACATACTGCTCTCACGTCTAAAACAGCCATAGTCGCCTCCTGGCACCGGTTTTGTACCATTAGGGTTGTAAGACTATGAGGCGGGGTTGGCCGGATCTCTTATCATGGAGCGAGAGAAGACATGATGCCACAACAGAACAATGTGCTCTTCTACATACCCGTAAGCGAGGATACCCCCCTTTTCAAGAAGCTCCACCAGGTGATTGCAACACTGGGGCTGGAAGGAAAATCGGAGATATTCCGAACTATTGACAAACTCATTCCACGGCTTCGCTACCCCGAGGGACGTCCGCGGATTGGAGTCATCCTGACGGCGGATCATAAGGATCTTTGCGAGATCCTGTCGATTCAGGAGCTCCTGCACGATCTCCACATACTGCTCATTTTGCCGGATACTGAATACGACACTGTCTCACAGGGGCATATCCTGAGGCCTCGCTTCCTGACCGATACCGACGCCAATTTTGCCAACCTCGCCGAAGTACTTCGCAAGATGGGGAACAATCATCAGGTAGGGTTGGAAACAGGAAGCAAACAAATTTTCGAGCGTGAAGAGGTGCGCGAATGAGCTGGTGCGCGGTGTCGAACTGAACGGGACTTCATCCGTCAACCGGCAGCCAACGGCTGGTAGCTGAACCCTTATGGCATGTGTCAATTCCGAACCTCTGCAATGAAACTTCTAAAAATCGAGGAGACTGATCATGTTCAAGAACATGAGATTGAGCACAAAGCTGATCAGCGGGTATGTGGGTATCGCCCTCATTATCGTGTTCGTGGCCGTATTGGGCCACGGCTACATGAAGACCATCAACGCCAGAATGGCCAGCATGTATGATGACCGGGTAGTTTGCCTCGGTCAACTGGGGCGGTCTGAAATAGCCCTGTACCGAATCCGGGGTGACATATTCAAGTTCGTATCGGAGCCTCAGGAACGGAGCAAGCTGGAAAAGGAAATAGCCGGCAGTGTTGCGACAATCAACAGGGAATTTCAGGAGTACCGGGCAACCTATCTCATCCCGGTAGAGAAGGAATGGCTGGACAAGTTCGATCCAGCCTGGGCAGCCTATCAAAAAGCCCTGGAGGATACCCTGGCACTTGTCAGGTCGGGACATGACAAGGCAGCCATGCAGAATCTTATGACCGGAGGGACCGTAGCAACTGCCAGAGCGTCCGTCGCGGAAGCCCTGGACAAGCTCTTCAGCATTCAAATACCCACCGCCGAGGAGGAAAAGAAAGCCGGCAACCAGGCATTCTCCACCGCCACCAACGTCATGTTTGCAGCGGGCGGTATAGGACTCCTTCTTGCGGTGTCTTTGGGAATCATTCTCTCGCGCCGCGTCACCGTGCCCATCGCCAGGACCGTTCACATGCTTCAGGAGATGGGACAAGGCCATCTGGGTGAGCGACTCGGCATGGACAGCCGGGACGAGATCGGCATCATGGCCAAGACCATTGACCAGTTTGCCGAAGATCTCCAAAACATGGTGAGAACCACGCAAAAGATCGCGGCAGGCGATTTGAGCACTGAGGTGGTTGCCAAGGACAACAGGGATGAGATCTCCCCTGCCTTGAAAGAAACCATCGACTCACTGAGAAGCCTGATCACGGAGTCGAAAATGCTCACGCAGGCCGCCATCGACGGAAAACTGGCCACGCGCGGCGACATCGAGAAGTTCAAGGGCGGATATAGGGAAATCGTGAAAGGTGTGAATGAAACCCTGGATGCCGTGGTCAATCCATTGAATGTTGCTGCCGTCTATGTGGAGCGAATCAGCAAGGGAGATATTCCACCCACAATAGTGGAGGAATACAGGGGTGATTTCAACGGCATCAAGAACAGTCTCAACGTGCTTATCGAGGCCATGAATGAAATCAGCCGGGTAGCCTCCGAAATTTCCGACGGAAAGCTGAACGTTGACGTGAAGATCAGGTCTGAAAAGGACCTCCTAGCGAAAAGTATCAACGCCATGATCAAAACGATGAAAGACCTGCTTCTGGAAACCGAAAACCTGACCAGAGCCGTCCAGGACGGCAGGCTCGATACCCGTGGCAGCACTACGGCCTATCAAGGAGCCTGGGGGGACCTCGTCGGAGGCATCAATAAATTGATAAATGCTTTTGTGGCGCCGATCAATGTAACGGCATCCTATGTCGACCGGATCAGTAAAGGCGACATGCCTCCCAAAATCACCGATGAATATAGAGGCGATTTCAACGAAATCAAAAACAACCTGAATGCAATGATCGAAAATCTGACAAGATTTGCCCTGGAAGCTCAAAGCTCCGCGGATCAGGTGACGATTGGCAGCCATGAGATGAGCACCGGCTCGGAACAGCTTTCGGAAGGTGCCACCGAGCAGTCGGCTTCGGTCGAAGAGGTGTCTTCGTCCATGGAGGAAATGGCCGCCAACATCAAACAGAATTCCGAGAACGCGCAACAATGCGAGAACATCGCATTGAAGGCGGCGGAAGATGCCAAACAAGGGGGAAAGGCGGTTTCCGAGACCGTATCGGCTATGAAGGTGATTGCCGGCAAGATCTCGATCATCGAGGAGATAGCCAGGCAGACGAACCTGCTGGCATTGAACGCAGCCATCGAGGCGGCACGGGCGGGGGAGCACGGTAAGGGCTTTGCCGTCGTGGCTTCCGAGGTACGCAAGCTCGCCGAGCGCAGCCAGGAGGCAGCGGCCGAGATCAACGATTTGGCCGGCTCCAGTGTCGAGGTCGCCGAAAACGCCGGAAGCATGCTGATTAGAATGGTCCCGGACATCCAAAAGACCGCGGATCTGGTGCAGGAGATAAGCGCCGCCTGCAATGAGCAGAGCTCCGGAGCGGCACAGATCAACAAGGCTATCCAGCAGTTGGATCAGGTAATTCAGCAGAACGCGGCAGCGGCCGAGGAAATGGCCTCAACATCCACCGAGCTGTTGAGTCAGGCGGAACAGCTCCAAAATGCAGTCGGCTTCTTCAAGCTCGGCGCCGGCGGAAGCAATTCCGCGGGAAGGAGTACGATAATCGTGCAACAAATGCGTAATAAAGGCCGCCCCCTACAGGTTCCTCGCCCGGGGAGTGCAGGCCAAAGGCAGATCGATACGGGCAGAGTGCGTCGGGGACCTGTCGTGCCGGCCAAAGCTGACAGGTCTGATTCGACGACCGGTGGTGCGTCTCTCAATATGGACGTTGATGGTCACGGAGATCGAGTAGACATGGACTTCGAGCGATATTGATAGCCCGGGCCGCTATCCTTGGGCGTCGCCACCGGGAACTGTCTATCAGCAAGCATCGCCGGCTGGAGCTGGCCACCGGACGTGCAAACGCAATGGCAAAACAAGCTGAGGCTGCAAACCGCGCCAAGAGTGTCTTTCTCGCCAACATGTCGCACGAGATCCGAACACCCATGAACGCCATTCTCGGGTTCTCACAATTGATGCAGCGGGACCCGACCCTCACTCCCCAGCAAAGACGCCATCTGGATACCATCAACCGCAGCGGGGAGCATCTCCTGGCCCTGATCAACGATATCCTCGAAATGTCCAAGATCGAGGCCGGCCGCACCAGCCTGAACCCTACGACCTTCGATCTTCATGCTTTGCTGAGCGATCTGGAAATGATGTTCAGCGCTCGCACCGACGCAAAGAAGCTCGCTCTGAGGCTGGAGTGTATCGGTGAAGTGCCGCGCTACATCAACGCTGATGAGAACAAGCTGCGACAAGTCCTCATCAACCTCCTCGGCAACGCCTTCTCGTTCTGCTCCAGAGCGGAGGAGATGAATAATGCTACAAAGATCGATTGCCCGGGACAGGCCGAGCATCTGAACAGCTCGAGGAAGTCGAACAGATGGCTGAAAGCTATTCTTCCTCTTGATTCGGATATGGAATCTTCTTACGGAATCTCCATATCAATCCTTTCCTATATTGACTTATTCAAATAATTAGTATATAAAACAATAGCTTCTCCTAAGATCGAATCTCATTCTTATCTTAGAGAAAAGAGGCAATACGAGATCCGTCTGCACGTGGACCTTTGAACCTTTCTAACGCAGGCGGAGGAACAGTCCGGTTCCCTCACCCACTCTGCGATTTCCGGCCACGAGTGGGGAATTTCCAATAGGTCGAGCCCCAACGCGAAGGGCAAGCACATTCACAAGGATTTGGGGGGGTACACTTTTGTGTGCGGACGGGAAGGCTCATCGGCATGCCGTCGCCCTCAAATCCACCCCGTCGAAGGAATTACAAAGAAATGAGCCTTATCAAGAGTAAGAAGCCAATGGTCGTTCTCATAGCTGATGATGATCCCGATGACCGACTGCTGATCAGAGACGCCTTTGGGGAAATCCCTTTTTCTGTCAACTTGCACTTCGTCGAGAATGGCCAGGAATTGCTGGACTACCTCCACCATCTAAATGGATATGCAGATTCCAATGAAACACCGAACCCCGACCTTATTTTGCTCGACCTCAACATGCCCGGAAAAGACGGACGCCAGGCACTGAGAGAAATCAAGTCGAATCCCGACGTGAGAAACATCCCCGTTGTGATCTTTACAACCTCTAAAGAACAGGAAGAGATAGAGGAATGCTACAAATTGGGGGCCAATTCGTTCGTCACCAAGCCATTGACCTTCGATGGATTGGTTCAAGCCGTTAAAATACTGGGCCTATACTGGTTTGAAATCGTCAGGCTGCCCACCGAAAGAGAAGCATATTGAAATGGAGGACGGCGGCCGAAAACTTGTTGACACCAAAATCGGCGCCGATTGCTCATGCACAATGACAGGCAACATAATGGCCGTCGCTCTCGCCCTGCCCGTCCCGCTTGTCCCGATGATCCCGACCGGAGGGAGTGTTATGAGGGCGTTTGGTCAGGGGGGGGCGCTCCTTCTCGCACAAAGGTATGCTAAGCGGGCATCGTGGATGGAAGGCACATCCGGTAGGAAGATCGATAGGGCTTGGGACTTCTCCTTTGATCAGCTTCCCGCGCCGGCGACGCAGGGTGGGGTCGGGGACCGGAAGGCTTTCCAGTAGTGCCCGAAGGTAAGGATGAAGCCCTTCCAGGAAGAGCCTGCGGGCTTCGATCACTTCCACGATTCTGCCGAGATACATCACGGCCACCCGATTGCAGAAGGCGGCAACGATATTGAGATCGTGAGATACGAACAAGATCGTGAGGGAGTATTTCTCCTTGAGAGCTTTCAGGAGGGCCAGGATCTGGGCCTGAATGGTGAGATCGAGTGCAGATACCGGTTCATCGGCAATGAGAAGGCGGGGCCTAACGATCAGGGCGCGGGCGATGGCGATGCGCTGGCGCTGGCCTCCGCTGAATTCGTGCGGGTATTTGTCCAGAGCATCTTCCCGAAGTCCCACATCGGAGAGAATGGCGCGGACCTCGCTCGCCTCCTCGTCTCGGGACGCTCCTCGGATACGGACCATTTCTCCCAGGATATTTCTCACCCGCATTCGGGGATTGAGGGAGGAGTACGGGTCCTGGAAGACCATCTGGACCTGCTGATAAAATTGCTTTTTCTCCCGGCCGGCTATGGTGGAAAGAGGCCGCTCCGAAAAGAGGATCTCCCCCGAAGAGGCTTCCAGCAGTTTCATCAGCAATCGGGCCAGGGTCGATTTACCGCAGCCGCTTTCACCCACCAGCCCAAAGATTTCGCCCTCCCGGATGGAAAGATCAACCCCGTTCAAGACATTCAACCGGGCAGTCTCTCTTTTGAATACCCCGCCGGTTATGGGGAAGTGCTTGCAGACGTTTTGGAGGGAAAGGATTTCAGTATCCCGCATGATTATTCCTCACGGAGTCCCCGGCTTCATTGCAGCCTTACACGGGGATCGGCCCAGGCATAAGCGATATCGGTCATCAGATTCACCAGCACATAAACGGTAGCTATGAAAAGGATACAGCCCTGCACCATCGGATAATTTCTGGTGTATATCCCTTGCAGCAATAAAGTACCCAGGCCGGGCCAGTCGAAGATGGATTCGGTGATGATGGCTCCCGAAAGCAGAGCGCCCACTTGAAGCCCCAGGATGGTGATGATCGGAATCAGGGCGTTGCGCAGGGCATGCTTCAAGATGACAGTCCTTTCGAACAAGCCCTTGGCTCGGGCGGTGCGGATGTATTCTTCTTCGAGGACCTCCAGCAGGGACGCCCGGATCATGCGTGAGAGCATGGCCGCCATGGCGGTTCCGAGGGTAAGTGACGGAAGAACGAGGTGATCGAGGCCGCCGCCTTCATTGACGGGAAGCCAGTCAAGCTGAATGGCAAAAAGGAGAATCAACAACGGCCCGAGCCAGAAGCTGGGCATCGAGACTCCCAGAAACGACACCAGCATGGCCCCGGCATCAACCAGGCCATAGGGCTTCATCGCGGCAAAGATACCGAGAGGTACCGCCATCAGGAGCGCAATACACATGGCTCCCGCCATCAGCTCCGCGCTCGCCGGAAAGCGGTCGAGGATTTCATGCAGGACCGGTTTCCTGCTGTTGATGGACACTCCCAGGTCCCCCCGGACCACTCCCGAAATGTAGTGTGCATATTGTACGTACAAGGGCTGGTCCAGACCGAGATTGTGTCTCAAGGCTTCCTTGTCGGCGGGAACCGCATTCTCACCCAGCATGATGTCCACGGGATCTCCCGGTATCATGTGAATGAGGAAGAAGACGAGCGTCACCACGCCGAAAAGGACGACGAAAAGAAGCAGGAGGCGTCTGATGATATAGGCAGTCACTGGGACCTCCGTGGTGAAAAAGTTCAACACGATGCCGGAAGAAGTATGGTCTGCGCGGCACCTGTTCAGATGTCGGATGGATGGGCGGTGTTTCCATATCCAGACCGCGGTCTCATAAGGAAAACTTCTCGGAGTAATACTTCCGTACCGGTTTCCTTGTTTCAAGCGCTCCCATCTCTTCAAGAAATTCAAGGTAACTTGTCAGGTCTTGTGGCTCATGCGTCTTATACGTCTTATGCGTCCTTTGCGCTCCGCATACCGGGAGTGCATTGCAAGCTCTGTGATCCGCTAACGCCAGCGGCATGTCAATCTCAGGAGTCAGCAAATTTTTGCTATTTTTCCGTGAGCTCAATATATTTCTCCAGTTGTCCGTATTTTTCAAAGTACCTTTGAACTTCTTCCAAATCGATCTCCGGTAATTTCAGGAGGTAGTAAAGGTCCGCCATTTCTTGATAGAGCCTTTCCGGATCGTTTTTCATTGCAAAAACTTTCAGAGCGACGAGATGCTCCGCCTTGACCACGGGAATGGAAAGCCGATCGAAAACGAACAAGGGCTTCGCTTCGGAGAAAACGAGATCCGCCGTGTTTCCTTCCACGTATACAAAGTTAATTCTACCAAGTATCGAGAGCGGATGAAGGTGGCTCGAAAAACCGTTTGATCTGTAAAGAGTCTCGTATCCAATGGATTCCAGATAGACGACGAGCTTATCCTGATCCTTCACCCGGACCAGGAAATCCACATCCCGTGTAGCTCTCACGTGTCCGTAAGCCTTTAGAGCAAAGGCCCCTATCAGCGCATGGTCAATACGCTCTTGTTTGAAGAAGCTGAGCAAATGACGAAGCAAATTTTGCATATTCCATCTACTCCAGCACAATATCCCTGAACGACAAGAAGCCGCCCGTCGGATGCTGCCGGTACCCATTCACGCGCCGATGGATGATGGAAATATTATTGGCATGCCACAAACTTATATAGGGCAGCTCAGCCGCAGCCTTCTTCTGAACCTCGGAGTAAACGGCTTTGCGCGCAACTGGGTCCAGGGTGATGCGGCCAAGCTCCAAAAGCCTGTCCATCTCCGGATCGGTGTACCTGCCCCTGTTATTGCCCGTGGGCGGGATCTGGCTCGAATGGAAAATATCGTAGTAGAAATCCGGATCGATGATCCCGACCCAGCGCATGGTGGTCATGCGAAAATTGCCCGACCGGATATCCCCGTAGAAGGTTCCCCACTCATAGGAGCGAATGTCCAGGCGAATGCCGACGGCGGCCAGTTGAGCCTGAAGGATGCGAGCGACTCCGATCGCCTGGGCATTGTTGCTGGTTTTCAGCTCCAGGCTCAGCCGAGGCTGCGGGCCGTCGCCGTCGGGGTCCGTCATACCGGTGGCCTCCAGCAGGGCCGTCGCCTTTTCCGGTTCGTAGGAGTAGGAGGCGACGCCACGCTCATGGTAGCTATTCACGGGGGAAAGCACTCCGGTCGCCCGTACGGCGTGTCCATTCAGCCGGTAGGAAATGATCTCATCGACGTTGATTGCAGAGGCAATGGCCTGACGCACCCGAACGTCCCGAAGAACGGAGTCCTCCAGATTGAAAGCCAGGTAGTTGTATGAAAGTCCGGAATCTTCGACGAGCCGGTACATCTCGCTCAAGGGCGGCCGTTTGAATTCGTCGATCTTGTCCAGGGGAAGAGCGTTGATCACAAGATCCAGCTCCCCTTTTTTCATTTTCAAAAACCTGGTGTTGTCGTCCGTGACGACCTTGAAAACCAGCCGTTGCACACCGGGCATTCCGCCAAAATAGCGTTCATTTGCCGCCAGAACGATTTCAGTCGAAGACTGGGAGACGAGCTTGAATGGCCCGCTGCCGATCAGCCTGCTCGAAAAGTCCTGGTCTTTCTGATGCAAAAGAACGTGCTCGGGCAGGATGGGGATGACGATGGAAGACAAGAATGGCGCAACAGGTTGCTTCAGCTTGAATTTAACCGTATAGGGATCGACGATTTCAATCGCTTCGATCTCGGTCCGAAGCGTGGAGGCGAAAGGCGACCGGGTTTCGGGGTCCATTACGTGCTCGAAGGTGAACTTCACGTCCCGGGCCGTGAGGGGCTCACCGTCTTGGAAGAATACATTCTTTCTAAGATGGAAGACATAGGTGGTATCGTCCGGAGTATCCCATGCCTCGGCGAGTCCGGGCGCGGGCTGCAGATCATAGCTTTCCTCGACCAGGCTGCTGAATATCAGATGATGCGCAATGCGCATTCCATAGGCATCCGTTGCATACCTCGGGTCCAGCGTTCTGGGCTGATCTTCGATCCCGACGCGCAGCTCCTTCGGAGGCCGCTGCTCGGAGCTTTGCCCGCAGGCAGCGAACGTGATCGATGCCAATAACAACAGCAACACCAGCAACAAAGATTGGCATTGTTCAAATGTGGGTAACACTGGACCGTCATTCCCGCATGCTAAAAGCATGCGGGAATGACGATGGCTACTGTTACCCGAAACAAGAGAGGTTTGAACCATGCCCAAAGATTTCATCAACCTATTATCCTCTGTGAGTTTGACTAATGTGACAAAGTAGACCTAATGTAATTCCCCCACAGCTTTTTCCACCTCTTCCAAAATTTCTCCGCTCCTAAGCAGGTCCAGCATGGCTTCTATATCCTGTGCCAAAACGCGATCCTTGTCCAGATGCGACACTACTTTCCGGATGGCGGTGTAAGCCGCGAGGGTTCCTTCGCCCGGCTTCATATTGGTGAAGAGATCCAGGGCCTGAGCGCCGCACAGGAGCTCGACAGCAATGACGGTTTCAGAATTCTTTACGATTTCCCTGCACTTGCGAGCCGAGATCGTGCTCATGGGGACGTGGTCTTCCTTGTTGGCCGAAGTTGGGATGGAATCCACAATGGCGGGATGACAGAGCACCTTGTTTTCGGAAACGAGGGAGGCGGCGGTGTACTGGGCAATCATGAAGCCCGAATTGAGCCCCCCGCTGCTTACCAGAAACGCCGGCAGGCCGCTCAACTGCGGATTCACCAGCCGTTCGATACGCCTTTCGGATATGTTGGCCAGTTCGGCCACAGCCATGGAAAGAAGCTCCAGGGCAAGACCCACGGGCTGTCCGTGGAAGTTGCCTCCCAGCAGGAATTCTTCGGATTCGGGGAAAAAAAGCGGGTTGTTCGTGGCAGAATTCATCTCCGTTTCCACCACTTTCCAGGCATAAGCGATGGCGTCCTTGCTCGCCCCGTGGACCTGGGGAGCACATCGCATGCTGTAAGCGTCCTGGACGCGGCGGCAGTCCTTGTGGGAAGAGATGATCTCACTGTTTTGAGTGATCCTGCGCATATTGTCCGCCGCTGCCGCCTGCCCCGGATGAGGCCGCACCTGCTGGATGCGGGGATCGAATTCCATACGGCTTCCCATCAAAACTTCGAGGCTCATGGAGGCGGCAACGTCGATCATGCGGGAGAGCCTCGAGGCGTCATGGACGGCAAGGCCGCCTATGGCAGTAGTTACCTGAGTGCCATTGACCAGTGCGAGCCCTTCCGCCGCCTGGAGCTGCAAGGGCTCCATCCCGCATCTCCTCAAAGCTTCCGCTCCGGGCATTCTCTCGCCCTCATAAAAGGCCTCCCCCCTGCCGATCAGCACCAGGGAGAGGTGAGCCAGCGGCGCCAGATCCCCGCTCGCCCCCACGGAGCCCTTTTCGGGAACCACGGGCAGGAGGCCTCGATTCAGCAATTCCACAAGATGATGGATCGTTTCGAGCCGTATGCCAGAACGGCCACAAGCGTGATCCTTGATGCGCAAGGCCATCACCGCCCGCACTATTTCGGCCTCCAGAGGCCTCCCCACCCCAGCGGCATGGCTCATGAGGATGTTTTCCTGCAGACGGCGGGTGTCTTCCCTCGAAATGGTGACATCACTCAAAGCCCCGAATCCCGTCGTGACGCCGTAGACGACCCTCCCCTCCCGGACCCACTTCTCCACAAGCTCACGAGCCTTGACGATCAACTCCTCCGATTCTCCCGCCAGCCGAACCACGGCCCCTTCTCTGGCGACGGCCACCAGATCGCCCAGCATCATGCCGTCGATACCCAGAAAGATCTCTTTCATAGGCAACAATTCCTCTCCGTGGTCAGCTTGTGGTCGATTCGGCGGATGGTCAGCTTTATTTCACAAGTATTGAGCTCAGGGTGATTCTACCATCATTTCATAAGCTCATCCAAGTCATATCCAGTATACCCTGAATGATCTCAATATCTGATGGAGCTCGTGGAGGTAGGGGCGCGCCAGTTCCTGAGAGGCTGCAACGACCAGGAGGTCGTGGGAAAATACGGAGGTATTGTACCAGTTGAAGCTGCCATCGAGGACGATGCGCTCATCGATGATGCAGTATTTGGAGTGGAGTGGAGAATAGGGAACCGCGTGGTCGGTAAGTCCGTAGGCCAGGGCAATGGGGATGCCTGCCTGTCTTAGACGGGAGATGGCGGGGAGCAGGGGGCGCTCCAGCTCCTGCTTCATGGAATATTCCCGGGCGGGATTTCCCTGCCTTGCCATATGTCCGTTGAAAACGATCTGGACATCCACCCCCCTGCGCCTTGCCTGTATCAGGGCATCCACAACACTGTCGTTGTGCTCTCCCTGCAATTCTCCCAGCAGGAAAAGGCAGGCTTTGATGGAGCGCTCAGCCCGATGGATTTCAGAAAGGATCGCATGGTGAGGGCGATAAGTCTTTCCGTTCAGCATCGTATGGCGTCCGAAGGTGTATAACAGATTGAAAGGGCTTAGAGGATCGATTCCATACCTCTGAATGTGCCCGCCTCGGATGCTTTGAAACACATTGTCAAGAAGCCTGCATACGCCATGGGAATGAAAGGTGAACCCCGATTCCCAGTTCGCCCACCACCGGTCGAACGTGATGTTGAAAGATCCAAGGATGCAGTCCTGGTCCCCGAAGATGATGAACTTGGTATGCATGTCCGGAGCGACCTCGATGAGGGGATCTCTGGGAGTGCAAAACACCCCCAGCAATTCGACCCCGGAGCGTTTCAGGCGAGCGTAGCTCTCGCTGTTGGTTAGAGTCATCTTTCGCCAGTCTACAATGCACTGAACTTTGACACGGTTTTCGCTCGCGTATATCAGATGATCGATAAAATCAGTATCATCGATGCAATCGACGCTGACCTTGATGGTGGAAGGCCCTTTTGAATCCGCATGCTTGCCGTGGATTATCTTATCTATATTATCATGAATATAGCGTTTGGGATGGAAAGGATGCTGATAAACGCCCCTGGTGAACTTAGGGATAGCGTTCAAAGACTCCATATGATGGTTGTACCAGTCCACATCCCGCTGCAAAAGTGAAGCATCCACTTCGTGGGCTCTGAGCTCGTTGGGCGTTGCCCATTGATTTGTAATGGATCTTCGCTGATGACAATCGGCGTTGAAATGGTGCCCGTCCATAAAGATATAATCGAATTCGGAAGGGATCGATCTTTCTTTCAAATGAACGATGTAGGAGAACTTGACACAAGTCACACGCCCATGTTTGGCGGGAAAGGGATGAATATAAAAATCTCTTGTAACTCTTTTGTGAGCGTTCCACCTGACCTCGCAGGAGTCGGTATCCACGATGAAATGTTCACAGATCCCGCAGGATCTATGGACTTTGAGGATGACCTTGATATTGAGTGAGCTGCCCCAGGCCGCGTCAAAGCGAATCCGTCCCCAGCGAAGAAAGAATACTTCTTTGAAGTCATTGAGGATTCTTACGCTCTTCCCCAGCTCTCCGTCGACAGGAGCCGCAAGTCTTTCAGCAAATTCCATATTCCCTTTGCCAGATTCTCTCAAAACGGCGCCTGGTATATTCGAGAAGCCGACAGGCACTGCACGGGTTCAAAGCAGATTACAATTTCAACCTATATGATATGAAAGGAACATAGGGCACTTCAGATCGTTGTCAAGTCCGTCAAAAAGCCCGTTATCATTACCGGGGCTCGAATTCCATGAGGTATCCGCAGTGATCGGATACTCTTCCATAGTCATACCCGGTGAAGAGCTCCCTGGCCGAAGTTACCTTCAAATTGCCGTCCTTTTTCATAAAGATATAGTCAATACGGTGATCGTCGGCGAAATAACCGTTCCAATCCCGGAAAGACTGCCGAAATATCTTGTTGAATACTTTCGCTGAAACGATCTCCAGGAATTTGTCCTCATATTCCTTTGTACCGGCTACGTAAGCGTAGCCCCGCGATCCTGCTTCAATGTTGAAATCCCCGCACAGGAGCGTCGCGGCGAGGCCCTCCGTATGCTTGCGGCCGGCCCATTTTCGAAGATTGTCGAACTGTTCCTGAAAGCCGTCACTCCACCAGCTCAGATGAACGGAAAAGACATTGATCAATCCCATATAGGGAACATGAACCTGGACCATCACGACTTTTCTAGCGTGGATGTCATGTATGTCCCGGCTGTCCGAGACGTAGCCCGCGTCTTTGGCGAGAAACTTGTATTTGCTCAGTATGGCGCTCCCTTCGCGGTAGCGGCCGAAACCGATATGCGACCAATCGGTATGGAGATGATAGGAAACGTGGTGGAATCTCTTCAGACGCTCTCGAATGATTCTGGCCGCGTTCGATTTCCAGTCTCCCCTTCCCTTGCTCCAATTCTCGCCCACTTCCTGAAAACAGACGACGTCGATGTTCAGGTCGCTGATGGCCCCGGCAATTCGAGCGAACTTGTCTTCCTGGCTGTCTTCCTGGTAGCAGTGCAGGTTCAGGGTCAGAATCTTCAGGCTCTCCCGGCGCGCGAGATAGTTCCTTCCAAAATTGTTGTCCCAGATTCTTTGGCCATCCATAGTATCACAGAAAATGGCGTACTCGATTCTGTAGGCGTCTCTGATCTCGATTCGAGCAGTCCACGTTTCCCAGCCGTATTTGTCGGGGTTTCCGGCATTACTCCGCCTGGCTCGATACCAGAAATCCTTTTCGGTGAAACAGCGAATGAGGGAGATGGTCTTCCAGCCATCCACGGACCAGATGACGGAGACCCGGCGGGGACGTAAAGAACGGTGAACGGCTACGCTCACAGAGCAGGATTCCTGGCCGCGTTGGAGAAATGGAGAGAATCCGGTATTGAGGAGAGTGAGTCCTTCCCGCACCATGATGCCGGTATCCGCCTCGATAAAGTAATCCCTGGTCTCGTTGTTGTCCCAAAATTCCTTCCCCGGTATCCGGTAGCATAGCGCGAAGCGGATGTTCCCCGGAAGAGAGCCTCTTGCCGGCATCCGGAACGTAGCTGCCGCCCGCCAGAGCTCCTGACCGTCTCCACGGGTATAGAGGTATTCCGCCTTCAAGACTTGCCAGAGGCCCTGTTCCCCGGTCCAATGAGCTTCGATGAGCTTATCGTAGGCAAGATTATGAACGAGAATCGTGAGGTCCAGCTCCTGTTCGAAGCCCTCCGCTCTCCTCGACAGCACGTTTATTGCGTATAAAAGTTGAACCTCTCTCATTGTTCAGGACTCACTCTCTCTGCGCTCCTCCGCGAGCTCTGCGTCTCCACGATTTGAAAATCTCTCTCATGGGCATGAGCAGAACATACCTACGTACAAACCCTACCACCTTGAGATCCCGACCGCGGCACCCTTTCAAGAAAATACCGGAATTGCCCGATTGCCTTTCAAAGTTCCTTCTCCTAGAATACAAGGCAACGCTTATGTCCGTCGAGGCAGGCGTACCCGGGCCGTGGCTGGGAAGCTGATTATCATAGCCGACACGCCCATATGCAGGTGCGGGGGAATGTTTAGAGTATACGAGGCAAGAATTTCGCCATGATACCTACTCCAAAAGATCGAGGATCCGAAGCGGCGGCATCGCACACTGGAAAACCCTCGAACATCCAGAGCAAGCTGCTCCTGCTCCTGCTCGCCGTCCTCGTCCCGGTTCTTCTCGTCCAGACCGGCGTTTACTATAACCGATTCCAAACTCAGTGCGACTATGAAATCCAGCACAACCTGGAAGTGGCCAGGGCCGTGAAGGAGACGTTCAACGAATTCATTCGTGACATCCTCCGCGAGGAGCTCACCATCGGCATCACCTTCACACTGCCGAGCCCGCCTACAATCCAACAGATGCAGCAAATTCTCGATGCGAACAAGAAGGAATACCCTCCCGTCCTCGACATGTCCTGGGTAAGCCCTGAAGGCCACATCGTCGTTTCGAGCCGGGACAATGACTTCGACGCGGACATCACTGGCAGTCCCTATCTGATGGAGATCCTTTCGGGAAAAGAATGGACCATAAGCAACCTCCAGGAGTCAGGCCGAGCCGGAGAGCCCATTTTCGCGGTAAGCCGTGGAATCCGTGATACAAAGGGCTCTCTCCTCGGCGTGGTGGTTACCACCGTATCCCCTCGGCACCTGGACTACTTGATGGCCGTGGATCGCGCCACGGGCAGCGGTATAGTCCTCATGGACGGGGAAGGGAAGCTGGTATATCGCCATCCGGAAACCGACGACGATCATTGGACCTGGGAAGAACGAAGTATGCTCAGGGATCACCCGGCCATCAAGGACGTCCTGCGAGGCAAAGAGGTTACCGTCACACTCCCCGGTATTGTCGATCATCAGCCGCGCTTCGTGGCCTTCACACAGCTCCGCTCCACCGGCTGGATCATGGCGGCGTGCCGCAAGGCGGAAGAAGTGACATCCCCCCTTGCTTCGAGCCTTCTCCACGACACGGGCCTCCTGTTTTTCGTCGGGCTCTTGTCCTTGGGTATCGCTCTTTTTATTTCCCGTACCATCGCCCATCCCATAAGACAGCTCCAGAAACACGCGCTCGCGCTCGGAGGCGGAGCGTTGCACCGTCGGGTTGAAGTGAGCGGCCCTTGTGAAGTCAGAGACCTGGCCAACGCCTTCAACTGCATGACGGAAGAAATACGCCTTCGCGAAGAAACGCTCAGAAAGATGAACGAAGAACTGGATATTCGGGTTCAGCGCCGAACCGCCGAGCTCGAGAAAGCCGGCGAGATTCTCGCCAGGGAGCGGCAGCGGCTCTTTTCACTCCTCGACAGGCTACCGGCCTTTGTCTTCCTGATGGGCCCGGATCACATTATTCGTTTTGCCAATCAACGCTTCCTGACGCATTTCGGAGAGACTAAGGGGAGATTCTGCTATGAAATTCTTCAAGGCCGACAGGAGCCCTGCTTCCAGTGCCGCTCCGCCGAGATTCTGAGCTCGGGCCTCCCCCATGAGTGGGAATGGACCCATCCCGCCACCAACAGAACATATCAGCTCTACGGGTATCCTTTCACCGACGTCGATGGCTCCCCCCTGGTCCTTGAACTGGGCATCGACATTACGGACCGTAAGTACGCTGAAGAAAATCTTCGGGTTTACACGGCGAAATTGGAGCAAAGCAATCAGGAGCTGCAGGATTTCGCTTTCGTGGCTTCTCACGACCTCCAGGAGCCGCTCCGAAAGATACAAGCCTTCAGTGAACGGCTCGTCGCCCGGTATAGTGATGTTCTGGGAGATCACGGACGTGACCACCTGGCAAGAATGCAGAACGCAACAGTGCGCATGCAGGTGCTCATCCAGTCACTGCTGAGCTACTCGCGCCTGTCGACGAAGGTCGAGCCTTTCAAGGTAGTTGCTCTGAGCGACGTTCTTCAGGAAATTGTAGTCGATCTCGAAATACGAATCGAACAGACGGGCAGCCGTGTCGAAATCGAAGAACTGCCCCAGCTCGAGGCCGACCCGACCCAGATGCGCCAGCTCTTTCAAAATCTGCTCAGCAACGCTTTGAAGTTCCTTCGGGACGAAAAGCCCATTATCAAGATTCACGGCGAATACTTTCAGATCGAAGGAAAACCTCCGGACGAAGAGTGGTGCCGTATCTATGTCGAGGATAACGGCATCGGCTTTGACGACAGAGACTCCGACCGTATTTTCGGACTCTTCCACCGTCTCCACGGCCGCAGCGCCTATGAAGGAACAGGAATCGGCCTCGCCATCTGCCGAAAGATCGTGGAGCGTCACGGCGGCAGCATCACGGCTAAAGGCAAACCGGGAGTCGGGGCGACATTCATCATCACGCTTCCTCTGCGGCAATCCATACGAGAAGAGTGAAGAGCGGGGAGTGAGGAATGAAGTCACCGATCATCACGCTGTTGACGGATTTCGGGCTCAAGGACGGTTATGTCGCAGGTATGAAGGGAGCAATTCTGAGCCTTTGCCCTGAAGCCCGGCTGGTGGACATCTCTCACCTCATTCCGCCCCGGGATATTCGCTCGGGGGCTTATTTGCTGGGCACGGTTTACCGCGATTTCCCCGAAGGCAGTATTCATCTGGCCGTAGTGGACCCCGGAGTGGGAACGAAGCGCCGCGCGCTGGGGATGAAAGCGGGAGGCTATCTTTTCGTGGGACCGGATAACGGCCTTTTTTCCTGGATATTGAAGCGGGAATCAACCCGGGAAGCTCATATCCTCGAGAACCCGCTCTATCAGCGCCTCACTGTGAGCAGCACCTTCCACGGCCGTGACATCTTCGCACCCGCGGCGGCGCATCTTGCCTCGGGAATTCCCCTGGACCGCTTCGGACCTGCCTGTGATCCCCTCAGCGTCCCATGGAGCTCAATCTCCGTTTCCGACGGCGCTCTGCGGGGGGAAGTGATTTACGTGGATCATTTCGGCAATGTCATCACCAACCTGAGCCGCGACGATCTCGAGGCCTTTGCCCCCCGCGAGCAATGGGCTGTCAGGGTTCGAGACATCACCATTCCCGTTGTCGTCGACACTTACGGCGAGGAGCCCCCGGGAATCACTCTGGCTCTCATCGGAAGCAGCGGCCACCTGGAAATCGCCGTGAACCGGGGCAATGCAGCCGATGCGCTCCTGCTTCAGCCGGGAGAGCAAGTGCTTGTCTTTCGCGTATACTCTGAACGGACACTGGCTGAGCTTTCTTCACCGCGGAGACGCAGAGGACGCAAAGAAAACGCAGAGGAGCTTTGAGATTTTCAAGGGCTTTTCTCTGCGTTTTCTCTGTGTCCTCTGCGTCTCCGCGGTGAACACACACACAAGCTCCGCGTGAGGGGTTTTTTTATTCTTCGTCTCATGGTATCGTGGAAGCTTCGCACAGTGAGGTATAATGAATTCAGCAGAGTCGAATACCGAGGAGTGGAGAAGAAGTGATCTTGACCAGCAGCCGGGATTGGTTAACGGAAAGACATGGGTCGCAAGTCAGAGAGCCTGACCCGCATTCCTTTCGGATATGGCTTCACCTCTTTATTTGGGTCCTTGCCATAACCTGCTTTCCTTCCCTCTGCCGCTCGGACACGCGGACACCCGCGGACGGGGATTGGTTCATCAATCATCTTAGCGCCGAGCCGGCGACTTTGAATCCCATCACCGCAACGGATGCTTATGCTTCCGACGTCAACGACTACGTTTACGAATCCCTCCTCAAGCGTGACGAAAAAACCTTGGAGCTAGTACCGGTATTGGCGGAATCCTGGGAAATATCGGAGGATCACCTCACTTACACCTTCCATCTGAAAAAAAACATCCGCTGGCATGACGGCCATCCATTCACGGCCAAGGATATTCTCTTTTCCTTCGAGCGTATTAGGGACCCTAAAGTCGATGCGGCCCATCTGCTAAGTTACTATCAAGACATTCAAAATCTGGAAGCTCCCGACGACTACACCATCCGCTACCATTACCGGATACCCTACTTTCGCGCCCTCGAGTTCTGCGGTGGAATTCCCATTGTACCGGCCCACCTTTTCAAAGAGACGGACGATTTCAACCAACACCCCATCGGTCGCCGCCCCGTCGGGACCGGCCCCTATCGGTTTCTCCACTGGGACACGGGAAAGGAGATCGTACTGGTCCGAAATGAGGAATATTGGGGGGAAAAGCCTCACCTGAGCCGCATCGTCTTCAAGATCATTACGGATGCAACGGTGTCCCTCCAGGTATTGAAGCAGGGGGGACTGGACAACATGAGCTTGCGCCCCATCCAGTGGGTCAAGCAGACTCAGAGTAAGCGTTTTGAAGAAAACTTTCAGAAATTGAAGTACTACATCCCGAGCTACAGCTATATCGGTTGGAACGTGCGCAAGCCCCTTTTCTCCGACAGGCGCGTGAGGCAGGCCATGACCATGCTGCTGGACCGGGAATTGATTCTCAACAAAATCCTGTTTGGACTGGGAACGATCGTGACCGGCCCCTTCTATATCAATAGCCCCGAATACAACCGGAGCCTCGAGCCCTACCCCTTCGATCCGGCCGGAGCCATGGCTCTGCTCAAGTCCGCCGGCTGGGAGGATCACGACGGAAACGGTGTTCTGGACAAGGATGGAGCACCCTTTTCCTTCGATTTTCTGATTTCAGCGGGATCGAAATTCGGCGAGCAACTGGCTACGATCCTTCAGGAAAACCTCAAGCAGGTGGGCGTCAAAATGGAAATCCGCAAGCTCGAATGGGCGGTTTTCATCCAAAAGATCGAGGATCGCAACTTCGATGCCTGCACACTGGCCTGGAGCCTTGGCTGGGAGTCGGACCCTTTCCAGCTCTGGCATTCTTCACAGGCAGAGAAGGGGTCCAATTTCGTCGGGTTTAAAAACATCGAAGCCGATCAGCTTATCGAAACCGCCAGGAAGGAATTCAACGCGAACGTGCGCCGCCGTCTCTATCACCGATTCCATGAAATAGTCCACGAAGAGCAGCCCTACACCTTTCTTTTCACAACCCGGGCACTCGTAGCCGTCAGCCGCCGCTTTCAAAATGTGACCGTCTATCCCATGGGGCTGGCTCCACGCGAGTGGTGGGTTCCCAAGGATCTGCAGAAGTACAGGGAGCCCTGATCCCGCTTTACCGGATTCCCGGATTCCCGGACGCAAAAAAGCCGGAGTCACAACCCCGGCTTTGTATGCAGGCAAAATAGCTCCGGTCCGGATGCCGGGCTAAATAATGATGACCAACCTAGAGCTTCTTCACATTGACAGCCTGCGGTCCTTTGCTCCCCTTTTCCACTTCGAAGCTGACCCGCTCGCCTTCACTCAACGACCGAAAACCTGAGCCTTCAATAGAGGTATGATGTACGAATACGTCCTGACCTTCGCTCGTTTCGATGAAGCCATAACCCTTCTTGTCATTGAACCACTTTACTCGACCTTCCGCCATCTTGAATCCTTTCCCAATCTTACCGTCTGTTGCTTGTTGGTGCGTTAACCTGCTTACTACCTCGAAATCGTCCCGCTCCGGCGAAAGACCGATTTCCCAAATAACACAAAACATCGACCCGCCATTGCCCATTTCTTTTTAAGAATAAGATAGAGATCAAAAAACGCAAGAGAAAAAGAGACAGCCCTATATTTTAATCATTTCTCGATGGATTTCAGCACAGCTCAACTGCGGCAATTCGAATATCTCTCATGTTCTCCCGCTTCTCGGGCTCTCAGGCTCATCTCGCAGCCGCAGCATCGATAGGTGCTCGAATACCAAGCCAGCTAATTGCAATCGTTCTAAAATTTCTACTTAGTCAGGCGTGGGCGGAATTTCGGTTTTCTTTGTGTAGCATTATGCTAAGATAAGAATGAGAATCATTATGATTGAATTTCTATTCAAGTTTTTTCGCTGAATATCCGAAAGAACAATAGAAAGGCAACTACTCACTCAAGTCTCCGACCTGCCAGGACCAGGTCCAGCTCGGTATCGCAAAACTAACGACAGACGAAGACGCTTTGAGGAATATTCATAATGAATGAGCACCGTACCAAAACATTGACACAGAAGAAGAAGCAGAGCAGGCCCACCAGGAAGCTCAAGATCAACGCGGCACCATGCAAGCCTGTATATGGCTCCTGTGAGGGTAAGCGCCGGGTTTTCTGCAGGCACTACAATAGATGCCTGGACCATGCAGTCGCCCGGAACTGGGCCGGTTTCTCCTGTGAGGGATGTCAGTCTTACGAGACCGTGCAATGGGAGAGCGCACAGTGGGATGAAGATCGCATTCGTTGCATGTTGCTCATATACAGCGTCATCTCAGAGCTCTCACTTCGTGTGGGGGGGAATGATATTAGCTGTAGGATGCGCGAATGAAGGCTGCGAACCTGGCCCGAGGTTGGCCGTCTAAGAAATCGAGAAGTGGGGATCAATACGAATTCATGGATTGAGGATAAGGTCGCAAGAGCCTTCAGGTCTGTTTCCTTCAGTTGCGCCGTGTTAACTTCTTTTGTAGAGTCTCCAGCATTCCACTGGCCTCTTCGAAGCCGGGATCCAGGTCCAGGGCCTTTTGAACACACTTTTGTGCCTTGGCATAGTCTTTCTGTACCATGTACAGAATACCCAGATTATGAAAGAGGCCGGGGTGACGGGGATGGGCTCGGAGGGCGGTCAGGTAACATCGTTCAGCTTCCGTGTATTTCCCCTGCTGGCGCAGCGCGATACCCAGTCTATTGGAGGTTTCGATGTCCATGGGGTTGACCTGTAGAATGATCGCATAAGAGCGCTCGGCTTCCTCGAAAAGTCCTCCCTCCAGGTAAATGCCCGCGACATTTTTGAGGTTGGCTTCTCTTTCGGCACCGGTGGATCTCTTGATAAGGCCATCGAGGTATTTCTTTCCTTCACCCTCCTCGCCGGCCTGTAGCAGCAGCCGACCAAGCCCCAGAGTTCTTTCAGCGTCCGTAGGGGCAATGTCTTCGATGGATTTCAAGGCCCTGATGGCTTTCTCGATGTTTCCCAACTGCTGATGGACGTCCGCATAGTTCTTGTACGCGGCAACATAGATATTGCTGAGTGCTATAGCCCGTTCGAATTCCGCCGCGGCGTTGTCTTTCTCACCGGTCTGCATCAGGCACTCGCCTTTGAGATTGAACCATTTGGCCCGAGACAGGCGGTTTTCGATCTCCCAGTGCTCGATCAACTTGAGGGCATCCTCGACGGCCCCCTCCTGCTTGAGCCTCTCCGCTTCGCGATAGAGGCATTCTTCGGGGCTCTGGACGCGCTTCAGAATGGCAGCGATGCGCTGATTGAGGACTTCGAAGGAAAACGGCTTTACAATAAAATCACTGGCTCCCCATTCCCCCAAGGCACTGACGACGGTCGCCCCATTGGACGACGCTGAAATCATGAGAAAGGGAATATGGCCGAAGCCAACACTCTGACGACTACGCTTGAGAAGACTGAGACCATCCAGCTCCGGCATAAGAACATCACAAACAACAAGGTCGTAGGTTTCAGACCCGGAGCCCTCGCTGATCTTTGCCCATGCTCGTTCACCATCCTCGGCTTCATCAACCGCCTTGAAAAACTTCATCTGCTGAAGCATTTTCCGAATGATTGCCCGCATTTGCTTCTGATCTTCAACGATTAGAGCTCGCATTGCTTACGTGTCCCTGCCCGATGCCGCATGAAATAACGTGAAAGCGGGTATGAAAGGGTTTTCCAAACCACCAGCCTGCAACCGGAAGCTTTCATAACACCGTGTAAGATGATATAGTAGATTCGTATTTTTGGCAAATCCGGAGGACGGGAGGAGCGCACTTCGGGGAGGAGTGCTTCGGCGCACAGGTAAAGGATTTCCTTTTGCGGCCGGTCCGTCTGTCCCGGTATTTGCGGCGGTTGGCTCTGCGAGCAGGGGTCGAGCCACGGGCATCCGTCGATGAAATTCAGAAGTCAGGAGGTTTGCGCCAATGGGATACAGTGTCAGAATGATAGAGAATCCGAAACAGGTCTTGAGGATATTCGAATACTGCAAACAGCATTCAGTACCCCTTACGGCCAAGTGTGAAGAGCTGATTTCCATCGAGATGAAGCTCACGCTGGCGCAGATCGATTGGCATTTCGTCACATCGCGGGTGTGCTTCAAGGAAGAGGCAGGCAGGCGCGTGTGCCTGTTGATGAAAGTTCAGGCTTCTTCCTTCAACTTCGACCTGCCGCTGCCCGGCCAGACCTTTTCTTTCTCTTTCCAGCATCGAACAGTCGGACACTCTTTCCACAGCGAGCTTCTCAGCTTTATTCGCCGAACCCGCCAGGCCATTTTTTCCTATCCCCCTGGAATCTACGCACACCGTCTTCGTGAGAGCCTTCGCATCGACATCGATCCCTCGGACGGCGTCCTTGTTTCCCTCAACGGTGAAAGCTGCCAGACGGTCAATTTGACAATGGACGGAGTGGCCGTGCTCGTTTCGGAAAAGATCCCCTTGAGAGTAGGCCAGGCCGTGCGCAAGCTGTTGTTGATCATACGCGGCGAGGAGCTCGAGGCGAGCGGCCGGGTGCGGCACGTTTCCAAATGCGTGGAAGGGAAATACATGTGCGGCATATCTCTATGCCACAAAGACGAAAACGCTCTTCAGCGTGTACGGGAAGTCATCACGGAAAAGCAGCTCCTGCTGGCGGGCGTCCATACCAGGCCCACCACCTCTCGACCCCGCGGGGAGCGGCTCATTCACGCCCTTTAGAAGGCCCGGGCACGCGGAAAGAAATCCGAAGAACCCGATCCGGCTGGAGATAGAGTGAATTGTTTTCAGTGCAAACATTTCGTCGTTACCTGGGACAAGCATCATCCTTATGGCTGCAGAGCCTGGAATATCAGATCCCCCCAACATCCCTCCATTGTGGTCCACAGTTCGTCGGGCATGCAGTGCCAGTTGTTTCAACCCAAGGATCCCGGCAAGAAGGGAAACACCCCTCGGCCGGGGAAACAATGAATGAAAATCAGCTAGAAAAGAAGCAGGTTATGAGGTCATGATACGGCCCACAAACGAAGAGCTTCCCGGGGGCTCCATTGAGCACCTTTCCCAGGTCATCATCGAAACCTTGAAAGAGCTTTCCGCGAATCGCCAGCCCCTCTCTTCCGCCTCCCTCACCGAGGCACTGTCCCAACGGCCTGAAGTCATGGAGATTTTGGTGCAGATGGCAAAATCCGTGCACATCCCGGCACCTCCTAGGACGGAGCGGAAGCAAGGGCAGGAGTCGCAGCAGGCAAAAGAGCAGAGCGCGCAGCTTCGCAACCTGCAAACGCAGAAGGATCAGGCGTGCAGGCAACTGGACACCATGCAGAACCGGCATGCCGCCATCCAGGACTTCTACAAGCGCTCGGTTTTCGCTCTGACAGCCCTCATCCGGAGCACCGACAACAAAGATCTCATGGACTCCCTGGATCGACTAAAGAAACAGCTCGTGGAGGAAGTGGATCTCGACAAGCTTGAGGCGGCTCTAAGCGCGGTCAAGAACAACATACTGAAGGAGTCCTTCGAGGAAAAAAAGACTTCGGAGAGCGAGCCCGGCCTGCTGGGAAGATGGCTCAAGCGCAGGGAGCCTCCCGCCGGCGCCTCGGAGGCACAGCTTCACGGGAACGACCACCTGAAGCCTTTGCAGGATGCCTATCTCGATATCCTGGGAGAGTTCAACCTGAATCTCGGCCAGGGATACTGTGAGCACTTTTCAGGAATCCAGCAGCGTATTCGAGAAAGCCGGAGTATGGATCAACTGGTCCCCATTCACGGAGAAATCCTCGGACTCGTGCGGGAATACACCCGGCTGATGACCGAAGCACGGATGGCCGTTGCGGATTTTGTAAGCGAAATCAGTGCCGGCCTGATTCAGATGGAAAACCATTCCCTCGCCTCTCTTGCCCACACTTCACGTACGCACGAAGCCAACACCGCGTTCAACAACGTCCTCGATCTACAGATGGAAGACATCACGCATTCCTCGACTTTGAGCCGGACCCTCCTGGAATTCAAGACCGTGGTAGCTTCCAGGCTGGGAACGATAAAGGAGGCCATCGAGCAAAAGCGCAGGGAGGATGAAGCCCGGCAGGAAGAAGCGAAGCAGGCGATAGAGGAGCTCCAGCAGAATCTGGGCAACATGCGCAAGGAAGTCGAGCAGATTCAGGAGCGCACCCAGGCCCTCGAGCTGGAAACTCTGCTGGACCCGCTCACGGGTGCCCACAACCGCAGAGCCTGTAGCAGGCGCATACACGATGAGCTGCAGCGCTACCACCGGTATCATCAGATGTTTTGCGTCCTCTTGTATGACGTCGATCACTTCAAGCGAGTAAACGATCAGTACGGCCACCGGGCGGGCGACAAATGCCTGAAGGAAATCGTCAATCGCATCAAGCCCGCCCTGCGTGAGGTGGATTTTCTGGCCCGTTACGGGGGCGAAGAGTTCATCGTCATCCTACCCGGGGTCGATGATGAAAACGGCCTGAAGGTGGCCAAACGCCTTTGCCGTCTCATCGAGAAAACGCGCTTTGTCTATCAGGGTCAGGAAATCCCGCTCACCATCAGCATTGGCGTTTCCCGGGTGAAAGAAACCGACGAGACCGAAGCGACGCTCTTCAACCGGGTGGACAAAGCCATGTATGAAGCCAAGAGCGGTGGTCGCAACCAGGCGGTGGTGTTATAGGCTTTAGGCTCCCTGAGCTGCGGAGCTTGTGTGTCCACCACAGAGACGCCGAGGACCCAAAGAAAACACAGACGAACCTCGATATTTTCGGCTACCCACATAAGCCGGGACAGCACATCCTAACGCGAAGCTTGTCCAAAGAAAGTCCTCCCGCACATTCCGTGCTTCGAGCTTGACCGGTAGCCAAGATAAGACCTATATTCGAATATCATGAGAACATAGAATTGCATGAAAGGAGAATTCTGGTATGAAGTCGAAAGTTACCGCACGAGGGCAGGTCTCCATACCGTCCGAAATAAGGAAGCAATTCAATATAGAGCCGGAATCCAGGATCGAGTGGATTGTGGAGGGCAATGTCATCAAGATTGTCCCTCTTCCAAAGGATCCAGTGGCGGCGTTCAGAGGTCGAGGCTCCCGAAAGTATTCCACGGAGCGGTTGATCGAAGAACGGCGCGCGGAGAGAGAACAGGAAGATGAAAAAGACAGAAGCATCTGATTCCTATGTCCTGGATACCTCCGCATTGCTGACCCTCTGGAATGATGAAGAAGGGGCCGATTCGGTGGAACACCTGCTGCGCTCGGGAGCGCATGTCTATGTTTCGTTTATGAGCTTTATGGAAGGCCGGTACAGGATATGGAAAAATGCCGGCAGGGCGGAATCGGAGGAATTTTCGAAATATATCGATCTACTTCCTGTGAAAAGAATGGATATCACGGATCAGATCCTCGAAAAGGCTATAGAGATAAAGGCCACGAATCAATACCGTTCGGCATAATTTCTGCAAGCAAGTACTGGCCACACTATTTCGGGCACAGACCATTGAAAGTTTACGAAAAAGGCCGCTATTGCAATTGGTTAACATATTTCTAGACATTTAATTCTAACCATGTATGAATATGGTGTGAAACTCCAAACAAATGAAAGGAACGCCGCACCATGAAAGATTGCATATTGAAGTCGGTTCTGAAGC
>Ga0074199_1000934_pt1 | contig 33060 bp, 32 predicted proteins | sample EPASupsiteSAE347_FD_64528 | JGI IMG/M metagenome (GOLD analysis project Ga0074199, IMG submission 64528) | Bioremediated contaminated groundwater from EPA Superfund site, New Mexico - Sample SAE3-47 | ecosystem: Environmental > Aquatic > Deep subsurface > Groundwater > Contaminated ... | reverse complement strand
AGAATTCATCGAGTAACCTATAAGTGAATTTAATCCACCATTTCCGACTCCTTCTATTGTAAATGGAGGGCCGTCGTTTCTCATTCCGTTCTCGCTCCATAATTGCTGCAGATATTGATTAGACTTTATATCTGTAGGACTAAACGGGCTGGGTGCCAATAACTGACTATTGGATACTATCAGCGCCAGCAGGCTGAATAGAATAATTGACATCATGATATTCTTTACAGATCGACGAAAGATGAGATATGCTAAACCAAAGATTATAAGTATCTTAACTAAGATGGCTATTTTTACAGGATTGTAATCTGAACTGAATATCTTCAAATATTCTAAACCAGAGGCTAGCATAAAGAAGGTAATAATAATAAGGATATGCCTGGAGACACCATTCCCTTTTTCATCATCTTTTAAAAACCAGTCCAATCCTAAAACTGCCATAGAAATTAATATAAATGCAGCAAATGCCAGAATTCTGCTGGCTATCCTCATCTTATCAAAAAAAGGAAAGTAGTGACGCCAGTAAAAATGAGTAAAAGGTCCCTGGGCATAAATAATTAGTATAACTAATGAAGCATAGAGGAATTTTCTATGTCTGGATTTATGAAAGATGGATAATGAAGCAAGAACTAACGGGATAAGTCCGATGAATGAGTAATTCTCCCACGTCCATTTCTGGTCATAACCCCACATTTTAATTGTACCAAAATTCAGGTTCTCTCCCATGAAAAAACCGAAGATCAGGTTATCAATGGTATCAGAACCGCGGATCAACATTTCTTTCAAGCATATCACTCCCGTAAAGTATAGGGATAGACATTATCGCACTTACCCCAAAAGTAAGAGCAGCTATTATACAAATTAGAGATAGATCGCCGGTCCTGACTCTGAATTTATTATCCTTATATTCGATAGTTCTTATCACAGTGAGGGCAAGTAACATCAGGAGGAAATAGGCAAAATAATAAGGTGCGCCCATAAGAATAGGCAGTGACATCGTAAGTGCAGAGAGCCCTATGTACCGCCGCTCCCTGGTATCTATTGCCTTTATGACAAAATATATTGAGAACGGAATGTAGGATAACGCCATGAACATCTGCAGATGACCGGCGTAGATTCTTGCAACCAGACTGCCTGAGAGCATATACAAAAGAGAGCCGTACAACCTTGGAACTTTATTGCAGGTCAAGAGGCTTGAAAAAACCCAGAATCCTAATCCGCTTAAAAAAAAGTGCAGCGGGATCAATATTTTAACGCCCTGTAAACCTCCGAACAGGAAATATATAATAGTAGATACTGGATAATAGAAACTGGTTAGAGGGCTGGAATACTGGGGAAAACCAACATACCATAAGTCATTCCATAAAGGGAACTGACCGTACTTAAGAATGCTCTCTGTATAATAGGGGACATCGGCAATATTGCTGATTAGATCTAAACCGAACGGCATAGAATTGATATCAGACCATACATTATATGTATATACCAGAGCGACTGCAACTAAAAAAAATATAAACAAGCTCTGCGGCGGCTCGTTAAACTTTTTTTCCATATCTCAAGCTCCTCCGACCTGTAGAGATGTTTGTATATCTCTACGTATATTAATATATTTCATTTTGGTATGAATGTGTTCCTGTAAACACTCAGTTCGGAATTATCTGGCAGGGGGAATTTAGCTACTAAAAGATAGCTTGAATTATGCCTGTCAAAATATTCATTCATATCATCCAGCAGTTTCTTTCGTGAGACTCCGGCATTCTCGCCTGTTTTTAAAAGGAGATAATCAAAATTCAAAAAATTCTGTACAAAAGGGTCAAGTGACTCAAAATACGGGACGCTGACAACATTAAAAGGAAGTTTATCCATATACGAGTAATAACCAAAGGTCAGCCCGTTAGTATAAGGCATATCCGGTACCACTCCTATGTATCCCATCCTGCCGTACATTCTTGGGTTGGTTTCGGCATCAGCCATTATACTATCCAGAGCAGTCTCTACCTTCCAGTCCTGATTTGTGGGCGGACGGGTTCCATATACTTCGTCTGAATACAGGTCAATATTTCCAAGGGAGGTTTTGATACGAAAATCCCCGGCATAATCAATGCCCCGGGACAGGGTAAATAATTGCAGCCCTCCTGCTAAAACGATAACCGAAACCAGTATTGCTTTTGTTTTCTTATTATCCAGAGAGCTTATCCAGAACGCGGAGATAAGCGCGACAGCAGCTATGAATGCTATGGTATACCTGTCGTTTTTATGCCGCATGAGTGTCATTACGATATAAGGCACTGCTATCCAGGACAGAAGAAAATAACTTGATCTCAGGCGCGATCGTAAGGCGAATATCAGACCCAGTAAAAATACAATGAAAAAAATGAAAGATATCTGCGAATTTATCAGGGATATCGTATAAAATACCAGGGACTGGGGAGTAAAAACCTCAGGCTGACCTTCTGTAGTTCCCCAGAATTCATTGCCCCATACAATGGTCCTGTAGACCTCGCTTATGTGCGGCGCATACCATATCAATGAAAGAAAAAGTGCAGCGGCTCCCATCAGGAGAAAGTTGGATGCCGGGTTTATATTATCAGTATGCTTTTTTTGCCCTTTTTTCCATAGATTTTTACAGTTCGACGAGCAAAAGGAATTTTTCCCCTGGATGACCCCTTTACCTGTGATCTCCTTTCCACAATGAATGCAGGTTTTCTTAGCAGATCTTTTGATAAAAGACCCGTTTTTGATAAAAGACTCATACAGCACAAAGCCCAGGGGTCCTATTATGAAAAACGCGGCAGTCCACTTGGTGAGAATGCTGACTGCGCATGAAATCCCGAAGGCAATGGAGTATTTTCTGTTCCTGAAGTGGTCTGAGAGGAGCAGCATGTAAATACTCAGGGCAACGGTAGCTATAAGGGCGATCTCTATCAGGTAAAAACGGCGCATTCCGACAATGCTGGGATAAAGGGACAGGAAAGCGGCAGCCAGAAGACCGGTCTCCTTGTTATAAAGGTGTTTCCCTATACCGTAGGCTGAGAATAGGAGGATGCCGAAATAGAAGATGTTGATCGAGATAGCTGCATGCATGGATGTTCCAAACAGGAGGTATGACAGTACGGTCGAGAAGTGGTAGAACGGCGGGTAGTAATTATCAACCTGAATGAGGTTTGAAATCATATCCAGCCCCGGATTTGTCAGAATATTATAGTAATCAAGGCTCTTTGTAAGATGCAGCGATTCATCCCAGCCAGGCGGCAGCGTTTCAGCTTTCAGCCATGCAACATCAAAAACCGCACCCAGTATGAAAACCAGCAGCAGAGCTGTAATATATTTATCCTCTGACAGTTTTCCCTTTATAATGCCGATCCAGTCTTTTCCCATCGTAATGTACCTCTTCTACCTATTCTGCAGTACCTCTTTATAAATATCACCCGTCTGCTTTGCCCTTATTTTCCAGTCATATTCCCGTATTGCCAGTTCCCTGCCCTTTTTTCCTAATTCAAGCCTGGTCTTTTTGTCCTGGATCAAATATTCAAGTTTATCTGTGAAATCGTCTGTATTCCCGGGAGCTGCCAGCATGCCTGCATCTTTCACTATTTTTGCTATTTCAGGATAATCATAAGTGACTACAGGTTTTCCTGAACTAAGGTATTCAAAGAGTTTTACCGGGTTCCACCAGAAACCGTATCTGTCGATATATTTAAACCTTGATGTATCAAAAGGAGCGATAAGGATATCAGAGATCGCAAGATATTCGGGAACCCTGTCGTATTCCTTCGAACCGAGAAGAAGCATATTATCTGACCTGGTTTTATTGACCAGATCATAAAGATGCCCGGAGCCTATCAGGAGGAATTTAACGTTCTTATGCTTTTTTCCTATCTCTGATGCGATCGCGGGTATCTGGTGCACCCCGTGCCACTCCCTGAAAGAACCCACGAAAGTGATTATAATATCATCTGCCGCCAGCCGCAGGTCGCGCCTTATACTGTCAGAGGCTATATCAGGCGCGAACTTTTCGGTATCTACGCCGTTGGGCACCACATATACGGGTTTATCAGTTATCTTTTCAAGCATTTTTTTAAGGGATCCGGTCTGTGTTATAAGGGCTTTTGAATTTTGAAATTGTTTATTACGGTCACATGTCGCAAGTTTTATTGATAATTTATTTTTGTATGCCCCGTCCTCAATATACAGGCTGTTCACTTCAAGTACCCTTGGTATGTTTTTTTTATAGCCTATATACCCGCCGAATGGGTTTGGAGTATGGAAGCGCTCATGGATAATATCAGGGTTTTGTTCTGAAAGACTTTTCCAGGTATTTAAAAAGCTGGGAATATTCAATGGTAAGAGAGCAATTACGACTGGCTTGAACGATACAGTGAACCTGACATATTTTACTCTTATATTACGATATGTACCTCCCCATTCCAGAATATTATATAACCCGGGCGGGGCAGGCAGCGCATAAAGCGTGATATCATGTCCTATTTGTTGAAGGCCGTTTATGATTCCCAGCGTATGGACAAAGCCTGCATGTTTTGAGGGGATGAATTGATCAAAGGCAAAATACGCAATTCTCATCTTGAGGCTCCTTCTGTATCTTATGACAGGATGCAAGTATAAAAATCATTAGATTCATACCTTCTACAATAATTTCAAGAGGAATATACTCCGATCAAATCTGATGTAACATCGTTCCAATCTGGCATTTCTATGGGCTGTATCCTTCTCCTGCTCTTAACAGCACGTGCGAGAGCCTCTATATTTATGGGATAATTTAAACCCACGCATCCTTCCCCGTCGATGAATTCCTCAAGTGCCCCTCCTGCTGCTACTATACACGGTGTGCCGCATGCAAGTGCCTCTGCAACTGTTATCCCGTATGCCTCGATTGTGGAGAGGTTTATGAAAACATCCGCGGATTTAAAATATGACAGCAACTCTTCCCTTTCAATATCTTTTAACCAGCTGATCCTTTCACTCACATCTAATCTCCTAGCGATCTCGTGCAATTTCTCTTCATAATTCCCTTTTCCGATTACCTTTAGCCTGTAATCAGGAAGAAGAGGAAGTGCTTCAATTATGTACTGTATCCCTTTATAGGATTCAATACGTCCGGCATAAAGAATAATCTTTGATTCCTTTTTTAACTCTTTTATATCTTTAAACTCTGAAGTGTTCAGTCCATTCGGGATCTGGATAAGTTTTACCCTGGGGACGTGGAAATCTTTTTCAATAAGCCCCATCTCATATTTTGATACGCATATCACCTTATCTGCCCTCTCAAAGATAGAGCCTCCGATCCTGTGATAGGGTACAAGGAGCATGTTCCTCAGAACTGATGGGCTTTTGCCGTGATAGTGGGGTGTGAAAATAAATCTTCCCTCTGAAGCAGCGGATGCAAAAAGGGCAGGGAATGCATGGTAATTATGTGCGTGTATTATATCATAATCATTTTTTCTCAGGTAAGAATACAATTGCGGTGCAAAGTAGAAAGCATCTTTTGGTGCAAATGATCTAAAACGTGTTATCTTGATTCCGTTATAATGATCCTTAAATGGATATTTCCCTGTCGGGTCGGTACATATAACCTCGATATCAAAACCACGCTGTACAAGTCGCTCACTAATCTCGCGGACATGTGTCTCTACGCCGCCTATATCCGGATAATACCTGTGGCATACCATTGCAATTTTAATCATGCTTCAGGTATGCACCCCTGAGCTCCTGGTCAACTTCCCATGTGCCTCCTGATTCTTTGCCGAAAATAAGGCTTAATCCTCCAACCAGGAGGGAAATCTGCGTATCCAGGAAAGAGTAGGCTGGCTCAAGTTTGTAGAGCTTATTTGCCTGACCCAGATAAACGAACAACACCAGCAGGACCAATCCTGATGCGGCAATCATTAGATTGTACTGGAATAACAGATAGAAGCTGATTACGAGTAACAGCAATATCAGGTACGGGGAGAGTATCATCATAAAATAGTTCATCGGGAACACGATATTGCCGTAACTTCCGTATTGTGGATTAAAAAGCACGTCCTTATGCCTTAGCAGCAGCCTGATAAGTCCCCGCCCGCGCCTGTCCTTTTGCATCCTTCTCTTAAAGAACGCGCTCTGGCTGGCTTCATAGAATAAGATATCAGGGTCGATGATTGCCCTGTACCCCTGCTTTCTGACCTTTATCGCCAGTTCGCTGTCGTCTGCAACAGAATCGGGGTCGATGGGTTTTATGAGTTCCTTCCTGTAGGCCGAGAAAGGTCCGTGGAAGATCACCGTGGAATCAATCCACGACTCTGCTATCTGCACCCTTGATTGCAGCGACCTGTATCCAATCTCGACCCGGGATTCGTTTATAACCACCTGTTTTCCGGTCACGCCTCCGATGGACGGGTCTGCAAAATCAGCAGCTACCTTTTGCAGCACGTCTTTTTTAAGCATGCTGTCGCAGTCAGTTTTGATAACGATCTCATTTCGTGCGGCAGCATATGCGGTGTTGAGCGCGGTCGCAAGACCCTGCCTTTTCTCGCGTATGAGATTTATGCATCTGCATCTTTTCTGATATTCCTTTATTATCTCAGGCGTCCTGTCCGTGGACGAATCGATTATTACAACCTCGATAAGCCCGGCAGGATACTCCAGTTCAAAGATGTTATCAAGCTTTTTCGCTATGAGCATTTCTTCGTTATAAGTAGGGATGATAATGGAGATGGTGGGTCTGTTTTCGGATTTTCTGGCAGGAGAGCCCCTGCTGCCATACTTAAGGACCTGGCCGATATAAATGGAATAAGGTATCGCTATCAAAATAAACAGCGCTGCTGGTACGATAGGGCTCATTTGAATATTACTCACTGGTTTATGCTTATATTCCGACCTGTCAATATAAGCGTATTGGCAGAGTAACAGAACAATTAGTTCGATATATTACGAACCAAAAGTTTTAATAGACGATACCTGAATAGTACAAATTACATAAACAACCATTTCCATAATCTTTATTAGCCGCAACATCCACTTATACCGCAACCGAGGTGTACTTTGGCAAAAGGAAAACCAAATAAAAAATTCAAGGGAAAAACTGCAGAAAAAGAAGGTAAAACAAAAGAAAAAAACGACAGTGGGAGCATTTTTCCGGTAAAATCCCTCTCATACTTAATACTCTTTGCGATATTTCTGTTCTCATTCTATATAAGAGGGATAACGCCCATAAAAAACGTTTTTAACAGGGGTATCGTGGGTTTTGCTTCGGATGACTCGGTTTTCCATATGAGGCTTGTAGAAAATACGGTACAATTTTTCCCGCACAGGATATTTTATGATGCATATACACTATACCCGTACGGAACCCCTCTACACTGGGGTCCCCTATTTGATCAGATGATAGCCCTTTTCTCGATTTTTGCAGGTCTCATCACGGGCAGCGGGATGCCCTCGCAGTCCATTATCGATACAATAGGCGCTTTCTATCCCGCGGTACTGGGCGCTCTGATAGTATTCCCGGTATATTTTATAGGCAAAGAGCTGGTAGACGAGAAGGCAGGTCTCCTGGGTGCTTTTTTAATAGCCATACTGCCGGGCCAGTTCCTCTCACGCTCGTTACTGGGCTTCACCGATAATCACGTGGCTGAGGTCTTTTATCTGACTATGATGATGATGTTTTTCATAATGGCTATTAAAAAGGCTGAGAATATCAGTTTTGACAACTGGCTGAACAGGGACTGGTCAGTCCTGAAGGCACCTCTGGCCTACTCCATTTTCGCTGGCCTCTCTTTCGGAGGCTACCTTCTCAACTGGACTAATGGCGTCTTCTTTGCAGTGGTTTTCGGCATTTTTGTGGTAGTTCAGTATATCATAGATCATTTCAGGGGAAAATCTACGGAGTACCTCGGTGTCGTGGGCATAATAGCCTATCTGGTCGCAATGGTAATGGTGCTGCCGTACGTTGAGCTGAGAAATGGTTTCTCATCCGGATATTATTCTCTCCTGCATGTGGCAGTAACAGGCGGGGGCGCTGCGGTCTTTGCCCTTCTCAGCATAGTCTCCAGAGAAATGAACAAGCGGGAATTGAGCGGAAATCACTATCTATTGTTCGTATCAGGCACTATAATAATTGGTCTGATAGCTCTGAAGTTGATAGTGCCGGGATTGTACGATGCCTCTGTAGGGAACTGGAACTACATATTCTACGGACAGAGTGCTGGCGGTCTGACCATCGCGGAAGCTTCACCGATAACAGATGAGATGAAGCTTGAGAATTTCGGTATCAATTATTATCTGGCTTACATAGGCATCCTGGTCCTGGGTTATTATATTGTCAGGAAATCCAACGCTGAGTATACGCTAGTAGCTGTATGGAGCGTTTTCGTCCTGGCAATCATGCTTGCACAGAACAGGTTTGCTTATTACTATGCTGTGAATGTTGCAATACTTATAGGCTTCATAGGCTCAAAAGTTCTGGATTTCGGCGACTGGAAGGAGTTCGGCTCGTGTGATACAGTTGAATGCGCCAAAAAGATAAGGGTACAGCATATCCTCTCGCTGGGTCTTGTGGTCGGGATAGCAGGATTTTTGAATGCACCCCCATATGCATCTCCCTATAAGATCACCACGGAATCCGCGCAGTGGGGACCAGTTTCGCCGGGATATTACGAATGGTATGACGGGCTTAACTGGATGCGCTACAATACCCCTGATCCGGGGTTAAAGTATTATGATACCTACGAGAGACCGGTGAACAGTACGTATCCCTATCCAGAATCTGCCTACGGCGTCATGAGCTGGTGGGATTACGGGCATGTTATCACGTACATCGGTCACAGGATACCGAACGCGAACCCGTTCCAGCAAGGGATAGGCGGAGGTGACGCACATGTCCCGGGCGCATCCACATTCCTTATCGCCCCCACAGAGGAGAGAGCGAACGAAGTGCTTGAAAAGCTCGGCATCAATGGAAAGCCCGGAGCACGGTACATTGTGAGCAATGCTTACATGGCTTATTCGATCCTGACCGTTTTTGCTGAATGGGATCTTACTGATGAAGGATACTATACGCAGATCCAGACCTCGCAGGGACTCATGACCGTCCCAACACCGAAATATTACGATACCATGGAGGCGAAGCTCCATATCTTCGATACGAACGGCTTGAAGAATTACAGGCTCGTGCACGAGACGACGACGAACCCGTATACCCGCGGGGGCAATGAGGAGCGGCAGTTCAAGTATCTCTATAACGTCCTGTACGGCGGCAACCTGACCATCGAGGACTCAGGATACGTCAAGATCTTTGAATATGTGAAAGGCGCTAAAATCACAGGGCATGCGCCGCCAAACGCCACGGTAACACTGACGAACGTGATCAAAACGAATATCGGACGGAGCATTCAGTACTCGCAGACAGTTCAATCCAGTGGGACTTATACATTTACAGTCCCGTATTCAACCCAGGGTCCGATAGCAGGAGAGACGAATTTCGATACTAAGCCTGCAGGCGCTTATACGGTGACTGTGGGCAATATCTCAAAGCAGATAGATGTCAGCGAAAGAGACGTGCTTGACGGTGGGACCGTGACGCTTGATCTGGTTTGAGTTCGTATCAGTTCGTACGAGTTCGTTGTTTATATCCAAATTTTCCCACACCAGGACGCAAAGTTCGCAAAGAAATTTGCTGCTACGCTTTGCGTTCTTTGCGCTCTTTGCCGTGAGCATGTTACCTGTTGTAACTATCAACTTACAAGCTAAACTGGGGTTAATTACCATAATACATCAAACGAAAAATGCAAATATTATAAAAGAAATTAAAACAGCATGGAACAAACCCTCAGGGGCACCATAATCTTTGGCGACGAGTTTGAACCCATAGACGGCATCCTCACAATAGAGGACGGCATAATAAAAGATATCGAAGAAAAAAAGATCGCCACAGACACAATAATCGCCCCCTGCTTCGTGAATGCGCACACGCACATAGGGGATTCTGTGATAAAAGACCCTCCTTATCTGCCGCTTGAGGAACTCGTGCGACCTCCCCACGGGTTAAAGCACCGCGCTCTTGCCGAAGCAACGTACCGCGACCTTGTTACCTCGATGATAGCCACAATTCAGGACATGATAAGAACTGGCACATGTGTCTTTGCGGATTTCCGCGAGGGCGGGCTTGACGGCGTTCGGGCGCTTCGGGATGCGCTTGGCCCGGATAAAAAGATTGAAGTAAAGATTTTTGGAAGACCATTTGGTGGGGACATGAGCTACCTCGACTCCTGCGACGGGACAGGATTGAGCAGCACTAATGATTTAGAGGTCGATTTCATAAAGGATATCGTAAAACGCACAAAAGAAAAAGGGAGAAAATTCGCCATCCATGCGGGGGAAAGGGATGCCTCTGACATATCTCCGGCGCTTGAGCTTGAGCCCGATCTACTCATCCACCTGACCCACGCCGGGGAGGGGGATATCAGGTCGGTCTCTGAGGCAAATATTCCGGTCGTTGCCTGCCTGCGCTCGAATTTTATCACCGGGGCGGGAATCCCTCCGATAAAAAAAATGCTGGATGAAGGCATACTTGTCGCGGCAGGGACTGATAACGTGATGCTCAACTCTGTAAATATGTTCTCGGAGATGGAGTTCCTTTCCAAAACAAATATTTATGACGACAGACAAGTATTTATGCTCTGCACACTAAATGGGGCAAAGGTGTTAGGAATCGATACAGAACTTGGCTCTATTGAAAAGGGGAAAAGTGCAAGACTTATGATCCTGACAAAAAAATCAAACAATATGCAGGGCATAAAAAATATACTGGGCGGTCTGGTAAGGCGGGCAAGACCGGATGATATCATCAAGGTGATCTAAGGTATTAAAGGAGAGAATATGGCAAGCAAATTGTTCAGGAAAATATTAATCGCAACGGACGGTTCGGACTACACTAAGAGCGCGATCGACTACGGAGTAGAACTGGCGAAGAACACAGAAGCAAAACTGTATGCTATCTACGTGATCGACACAGCAGCATTTGCCTCAATACCTATGGATGCCGCATGGGAGAGCATGTACGAGCTTCTAAAGCAGGAGGGTGACGAAGCCACAGCGTATGTAGCAGACAAGGCGCAGGCAGAGGGTCTGGAGGTTGAGAGACATACTATCGAAGGACATCCTGCCGAGGAGATAAGGAAATTCGCCGAGAATAACTCGGTGGATCTCATAACGATGGGAACGCTTGGAAAAAGCGGGCTTGACAGGTTCCTGCTGGGAAGTGTGGCTGAGAAGGTGGTCAGGACTTCAAAGATACCTGTGCTTGTAGTCCGCGGAAAAGGCAAGCAGAAATAGGAAAAGGTGAGACACAATGGCTGATACACCGGAAAGCATCACAGTTGAAGAAGTGATGATCAGAGAAGTAGCTTCCGCCGAACTACCGGGTTCAAGGGATGAAGTACTTGAGATATTAAAAACAAAGCACATCTCAGGAGTCCCTATCGTAAAGGGCGGCGAGATTGTCGGTATCGTTACGAGGACTGACCTGCTTAAGCACCCGGAAGAGGAACAGATAGCGATGTTAATGACCCGCAACCCTGTAACGATCTCGCCCTATAAATCCATAGGCGAGGCTGCACGCGTTATCCGGGAGAAAAATATCCGGCGCTTGCCAGTGGTCGAAGACCACTCCCTTATCGGAATTATTACAATAGCCGATATAGTGGGTGCGATATCGAAATTGAACATCACCAGCCCGATCAGCGAATACATAGGGAATCATGTAGTCTCGGTCTGGAGTGAAACACCAATTATAGTGGTCGGCACTATAATGGAACTTGCTGATGTAAAAGCAGTCCCGATACTTGATTCAAACCTGGCGCTGGTAGGAGTGGCTTCTGATAAAGACCTCATCAGTGCGAGCGCGATCGAAGACAGGACCGAGGTGTCAAATATGTCGGCAGGTTCAGATGATGATGCGTGGACATGGGAATCACTGCGCGATACGATGAGCCTGTACTACAGCGTATCCAAGATCAAGCTGCCAAACTCGCCTGTAAAAGAGATCATAAAACTCAAAGGCGAGCCTGAGACCGCAGTATTAAGCTCTCAGGTGAGCGACTGCGCAAGGAAGATGAGGCGCAACAGGATAGATCAGTTGCCTGTAATATCGAGCGAAAGGAAGCTTCTGGGTCTGCTGAGGGATAAGGATCTGCTTAAAGCTGTAACTTAGAGTCTATCCGAAAAGTCGATATTGGCCTATTGTAAACTATTTTCCGGGTAGTTGGCTGTGAATGTAGTTCATAGGTGACCATGAAAAAGCAACGCAGGCAGATTCCAGTAAAGTAGACCTAAAATAACTTTTTAACTGTGGAAGTACTGGCTATGGGAAAATTATAAGCCCAATAAATACTATTGATTATTTGAAGAGAAGGGGGTAATATATGGAAAAAGCTCTTGCAGCAGAGCTTTATGCGCCAGCGGAACGGGCAAAGATATCCTCCATGGGAGGCAGTGACCTTCCACTTCACTGGTGAAGAGAAAGGAGGACACTACCCCCCTTGCCGATCTCATTATGGCTGCGCCGCCTGCTCCCGGTCATTCGGAGCAAATTCACGGGGAGCAAAGCGAGTCTATCTACGTGCTTAAGGGAGAGCCTCTACTCACGCCCGGGGCAGTCCATGAAAGCATACACAGGCCATACACAGGCCATACACAGGCCATACACAGGCCATACACAGGCCATACACGGGCCATACACGGGCCATACACGGGCCATACACAGGCTCGGTACCCTTCTTACCCAAAGGCACCAGCATACCCTCTCAAATCCGGTGCCAGGCACAGCCGGGATACTGGTAATACGCACGCCTACAGGACTTGAAAAGTTCCGGGAAGAGATGGCAAATGGGAAATCTGCTCAAGGTATCAGGGGACAAGCCTGCTCCCGCCCATGTGTTATCGCTCCATCAAAAGTACCGCATGGATACAGGTGGGAAACCGAGACAAGTTTAAACCAAAAATAGAAAGGAGGTAATGATGAACGAACAAGAAAACGTGAAGGCAGTGGAGAGGATTTACACTGCCTTTGGACAGGGTGATATCCCGACTATACTGAACATGCTGGCAGAAGATATTGACTGGCTGTTCCACGGACCGGCAGAGATTCCGTTTGCTGGCAGACATAAAGGCCGTGAGAAGGTGGCGCAGTTTTTTTCAGCAATCGACGAGACCGTAGAAATTGAACAATTTGAGCCACAAGAGTTTATCGCTAATCGTGAAAATCCATGAATACTACGACACTGCTGCTATAGTGGCGGCATTTCGCGGTGAATGAGAAACTAAGAGCCTATCAATCCCTTTTATTTTCCAAGAAGTTCGCTCATCCTGACGAGCGGCACAAGTTCTATGCCAGCATCCGCAAGAGCCCTGGATGCGCCTTCTTCCCTGTCGACAACAACTATAACATGATGAACTGCGAGTCCTTCGCCTCTTAAAGTCTCTATTGCCTTTATTACGGAGCCGCCTGTAGTGGTCACGTCTTCTACCAGTAACACCGATTTCCCGGGTTCGAACTCACCCACTATCTGACCTTTCATGCCGTATCCTTTCGTCTCTTTCCGTATCATCAGAAGAGGCAGACCGGTTTCCAGCGACACTGCCACGGCAACAGGTACCCCGCCGAGCGCCACACCGCCTACATAATCGGCTGATAGGGAACGAAGCCTGAGTACATCAAAAATGCTGCTGGCTATCAGTTTTAACACCCGCGGATTTGTGCTCGCTTTTTTGATGTCAACGTAATACCTGCTCTTCTTTCCTGAAGCGAGGGTAAAATCCCCGAACTTTATGGCTTCGCATCCTTTTAGCGCATCTGTCAGTTTTTCCATTACCATGGCTCCTTTTTTAACTTTACACGATATCCGAAGATATTGGTCAGTCGATGGAATATGGGGGTAAGAACGAGTACAGTGACCATTACCCAGGGGGACGATAGGAAATTCACGGAAAACCACCGGGGATCAAGAACGTACGTAAGGACCCATGCGCCTGCCACGAAATCAAGCTGGTCGATGAGGGGGAGCTTCGCGCCGCGCCCGTATCCCAGCCGTCTTTTAAAAAAGCTTTTTACAATATCGCCGAGCAGGGCGCCGAAAGATAGGGCGACTACCGCAGTGAGCGTGAGATGACTGAGAGATAATATAGGAGAGAGCTGCATCTGGATGAGCCCGGCTGCAATCCCGCAGGCAGTACCTCCTATGAGTCCGCGGAAGGTCTTGCCGTCGCCAAGTATCCTCCTGCCGTCCTTCCAGTTCTTTCCGAGATCGATAGGGGTCCCGCCGCCGAAAACAACCGCGGTCGGATTGGAAATATAAGCGGGCAGCATCAGCCACACCGCTGTTACGATCACTTCAAGCATAATCTCCTATTGTTCAGGGGCGGTTATTAAAGTCAACTGCTCGATCCCTACCCCTGCATTATCAAAAAATTTCAAAGCTTCCGTATCAGGATACGTAGCCCCGAAAACCACCTTTTTTATATTCGCGTTGATGAGCATTTTCGCGCACAGTATGCACGGCTGGTGGGTGCAGTAAACGGTTGCGCCCTCTATGCTGACCCCGTGAAGCGCAGCCTGTATGATGGCGTTCTGCTCCGCATGTACGGCTCGGCACAGCTCGTGCCTTGTCCCTGAGGCGATGTTATTCTGCTGGCGTATGCAGCCTACCTCAAGGCAGTGCGGAAGGTTCCGGGGTGCGCCGTTGTATCCGGTGGAGAGGATCCTTTTATCCTTCACTATCACTGCACCCACCTGGTTGCGCAGGCAGGTGGAGCGCTTGGCTACTACGGTTGCAAGTTCCATAAAATACTCGTCTATTGTGGGTCGCATTAAGGATGAATAAGCATCAAAAGATAAATATTTAATGCATATCCACCTGCCACTATCTACTCGCCACAAATACCAAAAGGTTAATATGTTGTACTATAATTTAAGTGAAATCCTTTATGTGTCGAAGGGAGAATAACAGAGATGAATCTGATCAGTGAAAAAGCAATAGAAGCCTACGTTAAAAATACTACTTTAAAGCAGATGTTGATAGTTCCTGCAATACTGCTTTTATTATCGCTTTCTATTCTGGCATATACTACGTACCGTACAGGAGCACCTCTTGAGCTTGGCCTGGAGTTCAAGGGCGGAATGGCTGTATATTTAGACAGTCCTAAAACCCCTGACCAGTTGAAAGAGGATTTCAAGGCATTTAACATAGCCCAGGCGAGAGAATACGGCACCGCAGGAGAGCGCAAGATACTGCAGTTCGGTCCTATGGAAGCCTCTTCAAAAGATGAATTGATCAAAAAAGTAAAATCTGAATATACCAATGTTGAGATCAGGGATATGGGAGAGCAGTTCAGCCAATCCCTTCAGTCGCAGGCAGTTCGTGCAATAGTGGTATCCTTCATCCTCATGGCTGTAGTTATATTCCTAGTTTTCAAGACTTTAGTTCCATCAGTCGCGGTTTTGATCTCAGCCTTTGCAGATATCGCGTTCGCGGCTGCGATGATGGATGTTTTCGGTATTCTCCTCTCCCTTGGTACTGTGGCTGCACTTTTGATGCTTATCGGTTACTCTGTGGATACGGATATACTTCTGACCACGCGGCTGCTTAAGAGAAAAGGGGAATTGAACGACAAGATAAAGGATGCTATGAGGACGGGACTGACGATGACAAATACAACTCTGGCAGCCCTTATTGCTTTATTCGTCGTATCATCGGGTCTTATTTCATCGTTCATGCTTATCGATGTTATAAGAGATATCTCCATAGTGCTTATTTTCGGTTTGATAGCGGATATGGTAAATACCTGGATGACCAACGTGGGGATACTCAGATGGCACATCGAGAGGGGAACTAAAAGGATCGAAAAAAGAATCGAGAAACCAAAGAGGAAGGGGCAGAGAGCATGAACGGCGAAAAACCTTTTTACCAGAACTGGCGCGTCCTGTTGCTCGTATTTGCCATCCTGGGCTCTATCGCAGCCATGACGGTATCTTATTCGAATGGTGAGATCCATATAGAAAACAACTTAAAGTACGGTCTTGATCTTGACGGCGGCTCATGGCTTCAGGTATCGCTCCAGGGAGCGGTCACCCAGGTAGACGCGGATCCGGGAAAGATAGTCCAGGCGGAATTCTCAAGACTGCTCAACGACCCGGATATTAAGCTCGACGGGGCATCTGCCGGTTCTGTCAGTTTTATAACATCCAGAGCGACAACACAGAAGACCATTGATTCATTCGGGTTCGGCGCATCAACCGTATCGAGCGCACCTGATGGCGGTACAAGAGTAACCCTGCAAACAAGCAAGGACTTTTTGATCCAGAAATACCTGAGGGACAGTCTCAATGCAGAGGTCAAACTGATCCCGGGCAGCCCGGGCAGGCTTCCGACGTATGAAATAAGAAAAGCCGTAACCGAGGAATCATTAAATGCCATCTTAGAACCCGTGGGCGGGAAAGTCGTCCCGCCTTTCAGGGAAGGGGTGACCAAGGAGACCAGGGATGAGACCAAGAAAAGACTGGAAGACAAACTTAACCCCATCTCCCTCAAACAGATAACCATCACGCCTATCGGAGATAATTACCTGCTCATCGACCTTCCTGGAGTATCGATAGAGGAATCAAGGAAGCTGGCTCTCACCCCTGGAAAGTTCGAGATCCGCATACAGGTACAGGGTAATGAGACTGCACACGTCCTCTACGGTGACCAGATCATCGGAGTAGGAGTGCCGCAGAAAGAAAAAGGCGATTCATGGGGCGTATCTTTTGAGCTTAACGATGATGGTGCCAGAGCACTGCGGGATGCGGCGATGCAGTATGGAGCCGTGACCAATCCGGGTGCGCATTATCTGAGCATGTATCTTGATGATAAGCCTGTGTTCGATGCACCTCTTGCTCCTGAGCTTGCAAAGAACATACAGAGCGTGCCTGTGAGGAGCATGGTCGCAACTACGGGCGCAGGAGAGATAGGACAGGAAAAAGCAAAAGAACTACAGCTTCACCTGCGAGCCGGGGCACTGCCAGTTAACGTTAAAGAAGCTGGCTCTGGTGAAGTCCCTGCACCCCTGGGACAAAAATTTAAGGAACAGATCGCCATCGCAGGATTGATCGCTCTTATACTGGTAGCCATTGTGGTAGCCCTCAGGTACAAGCAGCCCAATATCATCATCCCGATGCTTCTGACATCCTTCAGCGAGGTCGTCATGATACTGGGTTTCGCGGTCGTCTTCGGATTGCAGCTTGACCTGGCGACCATCGCAGGCATAATAGCAGTTATAGGAACGGGCATTGACCACCTTATAATCATAACTGATGAAGCGCTTGCCGGCGGCTCCCTGCCGCCTGATAAGGTATATAGATCCCGCGTCGCAAAAGCGTTTGCAATTATTTTTGCCGCGGCAGCGACCGTGCTTGTAGCAATGCTGCCTCTCATATTGTTCATGGATTCAAGCGCACTCAGGGGCTTTGCCGAGATAACGATCGCAGGCGTGTTCATCGGGGTGTTCATAGCAAGACCGGCATACGCTGTGATCATCCAGGGTATGCTTGTTCCTGAAACAGGCAAGAAATATGCTGACGAGGATTGATTACCGAAGCTTTTAAGTGCAACCCGAACCTTAAAAGCGAGAGCTTTTACTTTAGCCTCGGTGGCTCAGCCTGGCAGAGCGAGAGATTTGTAATCTCTAGGTCGAGGGTTCAAATCCCTCCCGGGGCTCTCTTTAATCAGGTGGGAAGGTAAAACCAGATGCCAGATATGCTTGTAAAATTATATGACCTGCCGGAAGCAGCTCCTCCAGTGCTGGATAAACTCAGGGCATACGGGATTGAGATCAGAAGGGCGTTAGTGCCTGACAAAAATAAAATTGTTAACTGGGTTCGCGCTACATTCAGCGATGCATGGGCAAGTGAGTGCGAAGTTGCTTTTTATAACAAGCCGGTTTCCTGTTTTATAGCTGTTGAAAATAAAAAGAATGTAGTGGGCTTTGCCTGTTACGAAGGGATAGGAAAGGCACTGCTGTTAAAATGTCTTCACGCGATGAGAGAGGCAGGGTATGCGTATACGATTATCGGGGGCGTAACAGATGCCGTTGAATTTTATACTAAAGCGGTCAGAGCCTCGATCATCGAGGAATCGAATCCTGGGATTTATCGCGGGCTGATCGGGTTCGATTGACAAATACTATAGCCGGGTTCTTATTTTTGCGTAATAGCTAACGTATGGTTTCGTTTTTAAGACCAGTGATTTTACTCACGCCAGCGAGTCTCCAGATAAGGCTCCTCTCTTCGCTGACGATCGCTTCGACCGGCTCTTGCGGCGAATGACCCAGGGCTGCCATGATATTTTTTGAAAGGCTCTTGCTTTTGATCAGCCGGACAAAATCATCCCTGATAGCCTTCTTTTTAGCAGCATCTTCTACTTCCACGAGGCGTCCCGATAGAGTCACAAAAGCATACTCCGAGAGGTCCCTGCTAAGTTTTTCTACCTCTACTGTGACGTGCGGGTTTTGCTTGAAGTATTCCATCTTCCTGCCGTACCTCGTCGAGAGAAAATACATGTAATTCCCGTCAAAAACATACAGGAACGGCGCAATATACGGATATTTATCACCTTTAAAAGCGATCCTTGAGATATGCTCCTCCCGGATCAGGCTGTCGTATTCCTCTTTGCTCATGAGCGGGATCTTTACTATTTCCATAAACCTCCTGATAAATGCAATGTTGCCAGATAATCCACCATATATACTTCTTTTTTTGAATGGCTTAGTATTTATGGTCAAACTTTCTACGGATTCAGACTTTTCATGCCGGCTTATTCTCTCTTATATATCCATTCTACTTCCTCTATTCCCAGTCTCAGGTTCACCAGCAGTGACAGCCCGAAAAGCAGGCTTGAGAGGCGGTTAGTGAAAGTATACGCGTGTTCGTTCACAGGCTCGGCCATTGAAAGCGCCTGAATTCGCCTCTCAAGCCTCCTGCCGATGGCTCTGCAAAAGTGCAGGTGGGCTGATGCCAGGCTACCTCCGGGAAAAATGAATCTATCGACTGGCTTTAACTCAGGCAGAATACCATCTATCGCCCCTTCGATCCACTTCGTATCAGTCTCTGTTATGCGCGGGATATTCCCGCCTCCAACCGCAGCCAGGTCCGAGCCCAGGATGAACAGCTTCTCCTGTACCTGAAAGAGCAGCTGGTTGATCTGGCTATCTTCTGTGTGCAGTCTTGCTATACCCAGCGCTGAATTAAGTTCATCCACCGTGCCGCAGGTCTCAACCCGCAGGGCACTCTTGATTATCCTTCCGCCTTCAAGGAGATCTGTTTTACCCATGTCGCCTCTTCCTGTATAAAGCCTCATAAAATAATATTCGCTACTGAATCTTGATAAGTTTATCCTGAAAGGATTTTATAATCAAGTTTATAATTCAAAACCAGTACCAAAAAGTAAACATCCGTACGTTCAATTATCCTGCCTGTACAGCGGATGCGTCGCTCGTTCAAGGCTGATCTCCGAAGGGTTCAGGGTCAGTGCCACGAAGAACATCTCGCACTCGCACCTGCCTATATCCTCGCAGTCCAGGCATGATACTGTAAAAACAGGGCACATCGAAGGTTTATCAGCGTAGATGCACTGTCTTCCCTCTCCAGATGCAAAATAGCCGTTAAAACCTATCTCGCACATGTCATGGTTGGCATTGTGGGCTTCCTCATGGGCTCTGTAATCGCATCTCTCAATAACGGATGCCTTTGGGCATTCTCTGGGGTATGGTATGTGTTTTATCCCGTTTATGATCACGCAGGTGCCGAGGATTTCATCGAACCTCATCCTGATATCCATAGGATAAACTTGTCTTAAACATTACGGGCAGCAGGGAAATGCCGGAACCAGTATGGAATCGCGTAGCTTTTCCAGTGAATTATCATTGAAGCTTTTATATTTTTTTCATTCAATGAACAAAAGCATTAAATTAATATAATCCGTGGTAATGTGGTTAGAGGTTATCGACCCAAGAGTGACAAGCCAATGGTACTGATTTCGAAAGAAGATAGAGTGGAACAGATAGTACCATCACCTATAGGGGAACAGCGGTATGAGAGACGAGGATAAGACGAAAGGACAGTTAATAGATGAATTAATCGAACTGCGCCTGAGATTAGAAGAATTAGAAAAAGCAGGAGTACAGCTGGAGGGGATACTTGAGGCCTCGCATGTAAACGAGTACAAATACAGGGTGCTGCTTGAGAACCTGCCGCAGAGATTATTCCATAAAGATAAGAACTCAGTCTATGTATCCTGCAACAATAACTATGCACGAGACCTGAAGATCAAGCCGGATGAAATCACAGGGAAGACTGACTACGATTTTTATACTAAGGAACTGGCTGAAAAATACAGGACAGACGATAGAAGGATCATTGAGTCCGGGAAGACAGAGGACATAGAGGAGAGATATATTCGGAACGGAGAAGAGGTGGTAGTCCATACAGTCAAAAAGCCTGTAAGGGATGAGAATGGCAATACGATAGGCATACTTGGTATTTGGGATATCGCCAAAGAAAAACGGGCTGAGAAGGCACTGGAAGCAGCCATTACAAAAGCTGAGCATGAGAAAAACAAATCAGAGGCGATCATTGCAGCCTTAGGCGACGGTATTATCATTCAGGATACGGATTTTAAGATCCTGTATCAAAACCAGATACAGAAAGACATTTACGGAGACCGTACTGGCGAGTATTGCTATAGAGCGTATATGGGCAGGGATACTATCTGTGAGGATTGCCCTGTTGAACTGTCGTTGAGGGACGGGAAAATCATAGCAGGAATAAAGGTCATCAGAAACATCACCGAGAGCAAGCGGCTGGAGGAAGAACTGCGGGAAAGTGAACGCTTCCTGGAAAGCATCTTCGCAAGCATACAGGACGGCATTTGCATCATCGATATGGACATGAACATTCTTCTCACCAACCCAGTAGCCGAGAAGTGGTATCAGCACGCCATGCCGCTCGCTGGCAAGAAATGTTACGAAGCCTACCATGGAAGGAGCGAAGGGTGTGAGATATGTCCTGCCTGGGGAACGCTACGGACGGGCGAATCAGCACACGAGATAATTCCCAAAAGAGGGCCCGGAGGAAAGGATGTTGGATGGCTTGAGATCTATAGCTTCCCCATGATCGATACGGTTACAGGGCAGATGAGAGGTGCGATCGAATACGCGCGCGACATCACAAAGCAGAAACAGGCGGAAGAGGCACTGCGCAGGGCGCACGATGAACTTGAGATGCGGGTACAGGAGCGGACGGAGGAACTGGTCAGAGCAAACGATGCCCTGAAGAATGAGATAGCAGAGCGGCAGCGGACAGAGGGGCTGCTCCGAGAGTCGGAATCGCGCTACAGGAATCTTGTTGAGAGTGCAAGGGACATCATCTTAAATAGCTCCCCCGATGGTACGATTATCTCCCTGAACCCCGCATTTGAGGTCATAACAGGCTGGCAGCGTGCTGAATGGCTTGGCAAGAATTTCCAGCCTCTCATCCATCGGGATGATCTGCCTTCTGCACGGAATACCTTTAAGCGCGTTCTGGCTGGAGAGATACTGCCAAGTTTCGAGGTGCGCGTTCTCTCAAAATCTGGAGAATATATCATGATGGAACTCACTGTGGCTACGCAGATGCATGATGGAAAAGCGGTCAGCATACTGGGTATTGCCCGCAATATAACCAGGCGTAAGCATGCAGAGAAGAAACTGCAACAGTCGGAGGAAAAATACCGAACATTAATTGATAACATTCAGGATGGCGTGTTCATAAGCCAGGATGCAAAAATACAATTTGTTAATGAGGCATTTGCCAAGATCACTGGATACACCGTGCAGGAAGTGATCGGAATGGATATCACGGAATTTATTGCGCCGGAGAACCTGGAGATGGTCGTTGATCGCTATCATCGAAGGCAATCAGGAGAAAATATCCCCAAGGAATACGAGGTCTGCATTCTCAAGAAGGATAGAAAGACACGTGTAATTATTAATATGAATGTCGGACTTATTACTTATCGCGGTAGAGTGGCAAGCATGGGGACGGTGAAGGATATCACGGAGAAGAAAAAACTTGAAGCACAGCTGATACGTGCGCAGAGGATGGAGAGCATAGGTACGCTAGCAGGCGGCATCGCGCACGATATCAACAATATACTGACACCGATCATGTTATCGCTCCAGCTGCTGCGGAACAAGCACTCAGATGAAGCAAGCCAGAATTTGGTCAATATACTTGAGAGAAGTGCAAACCGCGGGGCCAATATGATGAAGCAGATCGTATCGTTCGCCCGTGGTATCGAGGGTGAGCGCATGGAACTTCAGGTAACATACCTTATCTCCGAGATAAAGAAGATCGCGAAGGAAACGTTCCCGAGGTCCATCGAGATCAGAACCGACGTGCCGAAAGACCTGTGGGCTATCTCAGGGGATGCCACGCAGTTACACCAGGTCCTGATGAACCTGTGCGTGAATGCGCGCGATGCGATGCCGGACGGCGGCATTCTCACCATCTCTGCAGAGAACCTATCTATCGACGAGAGCTACGCCAGGACAAATATCGAGGCTAAAACAGGTTTTTACGTCACCATCACCGTCTCTGATTCAGGGACAGGTATTCCACCAGGGGTAATGGACAGGATATTTGAGCCGTTCTTCACGACAAAAGCGCCTGGTAAAGGCACAGGTCTTGGTCTTCCGACAGCCCTTGCTATCGTGAAGAGCCACGGCGGGTTCATAAACGTTTACAGCGAAACCGGGAAAGGAACAGCGTTCAGGGTGCATCTGCCCGCTGTCAGAACAACCGTCGGAATGCAAAAAGCGCAGGAACAGCAGCATGAGCTGCCTGCAGGATGTGGTGAAATAATCATGGTCGTTGACGACGAAGCGCAGATCCGTGAAATTACCAGAGTGACGCTGGAATCAAATGGGTACAAGGTGATTATAGCCAGTAACGGAGAAGAGGCTGTGGCACTGTATTCAAGACATAAAGAAATAATCAGGGCCGTCCTTATGGACATGATGATGCCGGTCATGGACGGCAGGGCGAGCATCAGGGCGCTGCGTAAGATCGATCCGCATATCAGGATCATCGCAGTAAGCGGACTGGAGAGGAAAGACAGGCTTACGAAAGCTGCTATTGCCAATGTGCATGCTTTCCTGCCAAAACCTTACACTGTCGAGAGGCTGCTGAGAACCTTACGTGATGTTTTAGACGTGAATTAGGCATGCTGTCGGATTATTTAAGGTATTTGATCTATTTTGCAGCCGGGAGCATTCTGATCACTGCGATTACGCTGGTTGCTGAGAGAAAATCCACGAAAATGGCTGGCATTATGATGTCCCTGCCCGTCATTACATTCCTGTCGCTTCTGTTCCTGGCTTTTTCTCAGGGAGTTTATTTCTCAAGCAGGGCTGCGGTCTGGAATCCCATCGGTGCCATAGCCGATCTTGCATATATGGGTATGTTCGCTGGTGGAACCAGGCTGCCCGGATACATCGGAAAAAGCGGGAATGAGGATAGAAATAAGGACAGAAATAAGGACAGGAATGAGGACAGAAATGACAGGACTGAGAAAATCAAAGAGATCATATGCGGGCTTTTGCTCGGTTTTGCAGGATATTTCCTTTTTGTTTTTGTCCTCAGCCGGATCCCTGTGACCAGCGGCTTTGTATCCCTTGCACTGCTGTGGGCTGCCGCCGCTATTTTTTACATGCTCTTTAAGGGGATGCGGGAGAAAAAGGCGGAGAGGGTAAAGCCTGCGTCTTCAGGAGACATCGTTTTCAGGGGTCTGTTCGGCGGGAGCGCAGTGGCTGCGGCCGTTATCCTGGGGGATTCTGCCGGATACGTATGGGGCGGGCTCTTCTCCTCATTCCCCGGCACCATCACTCCTGTACTGGTCCTCCTTCACCTGAAAAACGGAAAGGATATGAGCTGCGGCGTTATAAAAAGCGCACCTATCGGGTTGAGCGGTACGGGACTTTATTCCTGCATGGTATGGCTCATGTATCCGTTGTACGGCGTGATAGCCGGGACATTCATATCCTACCTTGCAGTTGCAGTGTTCCTGTTCGCAATATTCTTTGTTCAGGGAGGATGGTCAATATTTAAGAGCAATGAGAGATAAAAATTAAATCTATGAGAAATGACCTGTATCCTTATCCGGTTGAGACCCTTAAGCACTGGTATGTCACTATAGTTGGCGGTCAGTCCATAGAGCTGAAACCTAACCAGATCGGAGTGAACAGGGAAGCGCTCGCTGAGAATACAAATATAGTGCCATACGAGGATAGCGTGCTTGTATCGAAATTGGAGAACAATACACCACAGCCTCTGTTCACAAAGAAGTATTTCACGGTGGTGCCCCTGGATGAGACCTCGCCTGATGCCTCATCCAAATCGCCCAAGGGAGAGGTTGTCCTTCCCGTGCTGGAGAAAAAACAGAGGAGATGGCTCATGGAACCGCTCAGGATAGGCGAGCCTGTCATACTCAATAACGTGTTGAGCCAGAGATTTCTGAAGGGATTTGCCCGCAGCCTTGACAGCCTGTTGAAGAAGAGTTCAGGGCAGCCATCAATAGAGTACAGTGATAATTAGGGGATATCAGTCCTGGCAGTCAGGGATTGCCGCAGTTAGCCCATAGGCTGGATATATATTCCTTCATGCCAATACCAGTTAACCTGAATATAAAGTTCGGCAGCGCGTAGTGAAGATAACCGGGAGATGACCAGTATGATCGCCAGCCAGAAAGTAAGGGAAGGTAAGCTTGTAAAAGTAGAGGTAGAGTGCGGAGAATCCATAAGTAAGATCAAGATTACGGGAGATTTTTTCCTGCATCCTGAGGATGTTCTTGATGAGATAGAGAGAAGCATGCTCGGCTTGAGGAAAGATGCTGATACTGAGACTATCGCGTCCAGGATCCGGAGCACAGCCGAGGCTCGCGGGGCACAGATGATAGGCATCGGCGCTGAGTCGCTGGCTTCTGTGATAAAGGAGGCTCTAAAATGAAGTGGAGGGTCGTAAAGCCGGAGGTATATGATGCTTACCTGAACATGGCGCTGGATGAGGCAGTGAGCGAGGGCGTAAGGAGCGGCTCATCCCCGCCCACCATCCGGTTCTATAGCTGGAAGCCGAGCGCGGTCTCGATCGGGTATTTCCAGGGCATCAGGGACGAGGTGAACCTTGAGGTGTGCAGGGAACTTGGCGTTGACTGTATCAGGCGGTGGACAGGCGGAGGGGCTGTGTACCATGATTACGGGGGCGAGGTCACATACAGTGTTATCGCGCCGACAGGCGTGTTCCCGAAGAACATCATAGAATCGTACAGGCTGGTCTGCGGATGGATAGTAAAAGCCCTCGGAAGCCTTGGCATTGAGGCTGAGTTCAGGCCGGTAAACGACATCCTGGTTGGCAACAAGAAGATATCAGGCAGCGCGCAGACGCGGCGCGGGGGTGTGCTGCTTCAGCACGGGACCCTGCTGTACGACCTTGACCTTGCGACCATGTTCAGCGTACTGAACGTCAGCAGGCAGAAGATATCGGATAAGATGATACAGAGCGCGCAAGAGAGGGTCACGTGCGTTTTGAAGCACTGCGGCGTGGGCAAGGAGGATATCTATGAGGCTCTTATCGGAGCTTTCACAGAGGGCAAGGAGTACGAATTCGGCACGTGGAGCAGGGATGAGATGGCACGGGCGGAGGAGCTTGCGGAGGGGAAGTACAGGAGCGAGGAGTGGATGTTTTTGAGGTAGTGGCGGTACAATCCGTGTCATCCGTGTTCTATTTTCAAATAAAATCTGAAACTCTTTCTAAAACACTATAGTCTCATTAATTCATTTATCGATTTATTTTGACTGCCAAAATCATTATTATGCCATAATACCATAATGGTATTATATGGAAATAGTAAATATCGACAAAGCTGGCAGAATTGTCATTCCAGGAGCTCTGCGCAAGAAGCTGAAGCTAAACGAAAGCTCCAAGCTGCTCATAGCTGATGTTAAAAATGACCTTTTGATCATCAAAAAAATAGACATTGAAGAACTGGCGGAACAGCTTGAGAAAGACTTTAAAAATATCGATATCGAAGCAGTGGTCTGTAAAGTGCGAAGTGACGTCAGAGAAAAAATCAGGAAAAAGCATCCATCGATTTTTGGTTGATCATGGAAATGGAAAAGTATGCACATATCTTTGAATCAAAGCGCGGTAAAGAAATTATCGTATTTTCCAGAGGATGAGCTAATAGACATCTACCACGCCGCCACCTGCCTTCAAGAGGGCGCGATCTTGATCACAAACGACAGGCATTTTGATAAAATAAACGATGAAAAGATAATCGAGGTCTGGAGCATAAGCAAGGCTATTGAGAAATTCGGGATATGAGTCGCAACTTCCGTGCCATTTTTCCCGATAAGATTTTCCAGAGCATTATATATCTATTATAATACATATTGACAAAAACCTAACCGATAAGTAAACGATCATTTTCTAACTGAACGCTACATCAAGCGCCATCATCAGCGCAAAACCGATCATAGCTCCTCCTGTAGCCAGATCTGTATTGCCATTGCGCTGTGATTCAGGTATTACCTCCTCAACTACCACAAAGATCATGGCTCCTGCAGCAAAACCAAGAGCATAAGGCAGTAAAGGTCTGGCTGCAATAGCTGCAGCAGCTCCTGCAATAGCAGCTATCGGTTCAACTACTGCGGATAACTGTCCGTACCAGAAACTCTTCAAGCGGGACATTCCTTCGCCTCTTAGAGGCATGGAAACAGCAAGTCCTTCCGGGAAATTCTGGATCCCTATACCTATAGCAAGAGCAACAGCTGCAAGTAAGGTGGCGGAGGGAAAACCAGAGGCAGCAGCTCCAAAAGCTATGCCGACAGCAAGCCCCTCCGGAATATTATGCAGCGTTATCGCTAAAATTAAAAGAGTACTTCTCTTCCATGAAGTTCTTAAACCTTCAGCCTCTTCCATGGGAAAGCCAAAATGAAGATGGGGAAGAACTCTATCAACAGCGCCGAGAAAAACCCCTCCAATGAGAAAACCTGCTGTAGCAGGAGCCCATTTACCTCCTGACATATCTATAGCCGGAGCAAGCAGCGACCAGAAGCTTGCAGCGATCATTACTCCGCCTGCAAAACCAAGCATGCAGTCAAGAATTCTCCTGCTCATATCCTTTGCAGTAAAAACAAAAGCTGCTCCAAGTGCGGTCATGCCCCAGGTAAATAATGTGGCTATGAAAGCCTGGGTAACGGGATTAAGATTTTGGAACAGTTCGATCAGACTGGTCATACGATTTGCAGGCTATCTCAGGAACTTGGATACATAAGGAGAGTTCTCCCCTTTGCGCTCGAAGTGTCCCGAAGGTCCCTCGCCCAGGAACTCGGAGAACCAGGATTCATGCTGTATCTCTTCATGCAGGATTGAAAGCGAGAGGTCGTATGTTCTATGATCCTTACCTGCAGTAAGATTGCATATATGCGTATACTGGCGAACCGCGCACCTCTCAGCCCCCACAAGAACATTCAGGATTTTATTTATATCAGATATGTCTTCGGGCAGGTACGCCGGCGGGCATCCTGAGATGTCATGGAATTCCTTCAGATCTCTTGGCAGGTTCCCTCCAAGCTCGTAGATCCTGGGCACAAGAGCTTCAAAGTGATTTCTGTCTTCGATGCGGGCATCCTCTGCAATTACTTTAAGAGTCTCTCCATCCATCCCGATAAGGTTTGCTCTGAGTATTGTGTAATAATAGTATGTTGTAAACTCTGCCGCTGCATTTTTTACAAGCAGTTCCACAAGCTGGTCAACATCTATACCTGATCTCTCTACCATCTCTCGTGCTACTTTAGCCATTTCATCACTCCTATTATTTTTTCATTGCTCAAATAAAAAATCTGCTAACTCTATCCCGGTTATATGGTATATGATAAGAGATACAAATACTTTAGCATCACGATGAGACCATTCGCCAATTTGACAGGATAACAGGATTAACAGGATTGAAATGTAAAAGATATATCCTGTCAATCCTGTTAATCCTGTCTATTTGCTAATTTTTACCCTTAAAGACAATATACAACTTGAGAAGTTAGAATTGGCGGATGGTCTCCAACACGATTCATAGAATCGTATAATATCCCTATCCGAGCCCCAGCTCCCCCAGCTTCTCCTCAGTCGGCACTCCATTTTCATCCCATCCCCTGAAGCTGTAGTACTCATCCAGCGCTTTCTCGAACTCCTCCCTGTTTATCCCGCCGCTCCCGAAGAACCTTTCAGGCAAGGTATCGTCCTTTCTTGAAAATCCAGCCCTGGTATTGAACAGTCTCTCAAGGTTCCATATCCTCTCGCCGCACTTTAAGAACTCTTCAGTAGAATAATCCACGCCCGTAGCCGCGCTCAGCAGGCTTGCGAATTCTCCCTCCGACATGTCAAAAGAGGTGAACTTACACAGCACCAGCGAATCCAGTGCAGCCAGCGCGTCCTGGAATACCTTCACAAGCCCTGCCTTCCCTGAAAAAGTACGCGGATCGACCTTTTTGGGCTTACCGAGTACCTCAGGTGCGACCATGTAAGCACGGAGGTGGCAGCCCCCGCGGTTCGAGGTAGCGTAAGCAAGCGCCATCCCCAGCAAGCCGCGCGGGTCATAGCCAGGCAGTTCAAGTCCCTTGACATGCATCGCAGCATCTTTTCCGCGTGATCGTGCAAGTGCTTTTGAGCCTTTGCCAAGTTCCTTCCCGATGCCCTCACTCTCGCCTATTTTTTTGACAAGCACGGATAGCTCCTCTACGTCCTCTCCCATTATTTCTGCATACGCTGCTATGGTAGAGCCCGATGAGATAGTATCTATACCGTAATCGTTGCAGAGGCGGTTGATCCTGATGATCGCATCCATATCCGCATTGCTGTTATCTGGGCCGAAAGCCCACAAAGTCTCATATTCCGGGACCTCATGACCCTCAAGCGCCCCGCTCTTTATGATATGCTTGCACGCTATCATGCAGTTATAACAGGTGCTGCCCTTAATTTCGTAATTCTCCTTGATGAACTCACCCGATACCCTATCCGTGCCGCCAAACTCTGTTTCCCGGAAGTTCCTCACAGGCAGGAGTTTCATGTAGCTCATCAGGCTCACAAGCGCGGATGTGCCGTAGGTATGCAGCCCCTTTGATGACATAGGTCCTGCTTCTATAAGGCGGATCGCGTCCTGGCGTGCTTTCCTGAACCCTTCTTCATCAGCTATCGCGGGTCTTTTATCCCCTTTTACGACTACAGCCTTGAGTTTTTTTGAACCCATGACCGCTCCAAGCCCCCCGCGCCCGCAGGCATGGAAGTAGTCGTTCATGACGCTGGCTATGGGAACAAGCCTCTCGCCTGCGCGCCCGATGCACGCCACTCGCCCGCCGGACGAGAGTTTATCCGTGCAAGCCCTGGTATTCATTCCCCACAGCTCTCCCGCAGGATGGATCTCTATATCGTCATCCTGGATAGAGATGTAAACCGGCTCATCTGCTGCGCCTTTTATTACGAGCGCATCTATACCTGCGAATTTTAGCTCCTTCCCGAAAAAACCGCCGCTGCTTGAATCAAATATAGTGCCTGTAAGAGGGGATTTAGAGACCATTGCATGCCTGCCGGACATGGGAGCGGCTGTTCCTGTGAGAGGACCTGTCGCGAAAATGAGTGGATTCTCAGGCGCAAAAGGATCGACACCGGGGCCGATGGCGTCGTAATACATCTTCACGCCCAGCCCTCTTCCCCCGATAAAAGCTTTGAGGAGGTTTGCATCGCTCTCTATTTGGGTTACCCTGCTATCCGACAGATCAATTATTACAGTTCTCCCTGTCCAGCCGTACATGGGTTCACATTAGGGGATTATTGTATTAAAGCTATGGATTGTAATTGTCTCTGACGATGCTTTATATCAGCCTAATTATTTTATTGGGTTACCCGAAATCTATATGGGCTAACAAAACCCTGGAGTTAGGTATACCTAATAACTACGTCTAAACAATGGAGTAGCATAAAATGTTGGCAAGCTTTTTAATAAAGGTGGGAGTACATGAAAGCTGATACTCCCAGGATCGAGGAGTACCTCGAATCCATATATAAGCTCCAGCAGGAACAGCATCCTGTGAGTACCTCACGCCTGGCTCTGCACTTGAAGCTCTCTCCCCCTTCGGTCTCTGAGATGGTAAAAAAACTCGCAGGAAAAGGCCTGCTATCGCATACTGAAAAAGGGGTATGCCTGACAGAGGAGGGTAGAACGATCGCTAAAAAAGTCATAAGGAGGCACCGACTCTCAGAGCGTTTGCTTACAGATATCCTGGGCTTTAAATGGGATGAGGTGCACGATGAAGCCTGCAGACTTGAGCATGCGATAAGTCCGGAGATAGAGGACCGCATCGCAGAGAGCCTCGGAAATCCGAAGACCTGCCCTCACGGACATCCGATACCTGATAGGGATGGCATCCTCATAAAAGAGAATGTAAAGCCACTGTCTGAATTAAAAGTTTCTGCCAGGGGGATCATTGTGAGCGTGTTTGAGGAGGACCCCAATATGCTCAAGTATCTTGCCTCCCTCGGATTGATCCCGGGCGTATGCGTGAGGGTAGATGAGGTTGCGCCTTTCGGAGGGCCGCTTATCGTATGCGTTTCTGGCTCGCGGTATGCACTCGGAAGGGAAGTGGCTTCAAAGATTAAGGTGAAGTGATGCTCTCGTGCCACGGGGCTCTTAAGGAAATAAAAGGGAATACTGACCTTATCTTCGTGCTTGCAGGCAATCCCAACGTGGGAAAGTCCAGCATATTCAACAGTCTGACAGGCATGGGTGTCGTAACAGCAAACTACCCCGGCAAAACGGTCGAACTGAACATGGCTGCTACCACCTTTAAAGACCTGAGGCTCGGTATAATCGATCTTCCCGGAAGCTACGCTCTCGGTGCTGTTTCTGAGGACCAGTGGGTGGCGCGAAGGGCGGTGCTTGACAGCAGTCCCGATGCAGTCATAATGATACTGGATGCCACCAATCTTGCAAGGAACCTCTACATGACCCTCCAGTTCATCGATCTCGGCATTCCCCTTGCCGTGGCTCTGAACCTGATAGATGAGGCTGAGAAAAGGAATATAATAATCGACGCCCCGGAGCTGTCCAGGCTACTCGGCGTCCCTGTGGTGCCGACAGTAGCTACGACCGGTCAAGGTATTGATGAATTGATACAGAAGGCTGTTGATACTGCCAGGAACAGGGCTGAGATAAAATCTCGCCTGAGGTATGGCACGGATATAGAAACGAATATACAGAAACTGGAAGACCTGCTTTCACCATATGATTTCGGGATAAACCACAGGGCGCTTTCAATACTGCTGCTGGAGGAGGACTCCGAGTTCATAGAACTTGTAAATAATCATCCGGATGGGAGAGCCATCCTTGAGGAAGTAAAAAAGATAAGCAGGGATATAGAGATAAAACACGGTGAGAAAACGCCGCTGCGGCTTGCCCGCGAGAGGCACGGGGTCGCAGGGACTATCGCCTCGCAGGTGCAGGGCGACGCAGCGCCCGATGCATCTGATAAGCTCTGGGACTACACCACCTCACCGCTAACAGGGATCCCGCTGCTTTTAGGCGTCCTTGGAGTAATATTCGCCTTCCTGTTCTACGGCGGGAACCTGCTCTCAACGGCATTCAGCGATCTCTGGTCAGCTTACGTGTCGCCTGTAATCGATGGGGCTGTATTCTATATCTTCGGAGAAGGGCATATCGGCAAAACCCTGATATGGGGTTTTGATGCCGGCATACTGGCAGCACTTGCCGTGGGCATACCCTATGTGCTCACTTTCTACTTCATGCTCGCCTTCCTTGAGGATACCGGATACCTGAACTCTGTGGCATTCCTGACAGACAGGCTGATGCACAAGTTCGGTCTACACGGGCGCGCTATTATCCCGCTTGTGGCAGGCGCTGGATGCAATGTGCCTGCGATCATAGGTACGCGCGTCCTTACAACTATGCGGGAGCGCACTATCGCAAGTACTCTGATAACCCTTATCCCGTGCAGCGCGCGGACTGCTGTCATCCTGGGTGCGGTCTCGCTGTTCGTAGGCTGGAAACCTGCGGTCGCGATATACGTCATTGTGCTGGCTCTCATATTCCTCGTGGGGATAGGTCTTAACAGGGTCATGCCAGGCAGCTCCTCAGGGCTTGTGATGGAGATGTTCCCTTTCAGGGCTCCCCTGATGTCGAACATCCTGAAGAAGACATGGTACAGGTTCAAGGATTTCGTGTTCGTGGCATTCCCGATAGTGCTTGCCGGCTCTCTGGTACTGGGCGCACTGTACGAGACTGGCTACCTCTGGAAGCTTGCCTCACCCCTGTCGCCCGTGGTCGAGGGATGGCTCGGGCTCCCGGCAGTCGCGGGGCTGACGCTGATATTCGCTGTGCTCCGGAAAGAGCTGGCTCTCCAGTTACTTGTCACTCTGGCTATAGTCGCTTACGGCGGCGGAGCGAAGAACCTGCTGCTGTTCATGACGCCTGCGCAGCTCTTCGTTTATGCGCTTGTGAACACGATATACATCCCGTGCGTGGCTACCATCGCAGTCCTGGGGCGCGAACTCGGCTGGAGGAGGGCGGGGGGCATCATGGCGTTCACAATATCGCTTGCGATAATCACGGGCGGACTTGCCTACAGGATCATAGGGTACTTCGGGTTACTATGAGAGCGCAGTGTCCGCTCTGCGGAGCCAGGTTTGATACTGAGGATAACGAAGGATGCGGGGCGTGCCCCCGCTTCATGAAATGCAATATGCTCATCTGCCCGAACTGCGGTCATGAATTCCCTCGCCAAGAGCCGAGCCCATCCAGTAATTAGACGGGATAACAGGATTGACAGGATGAAATGCAAAAATCTATCCTGTCAATCCTGTTAATCCTGTCCATAGCTGAATTTTAACCTATTATGACAATATGCAACCCATATTCCGCAGATGTATTGACAAATTTG
>Ga0074199_1000933_pt1 | contig 33189 bp, 33 predicted proteins | sample EPASupsiteSAE347_FD_64528 | JGI IMG/M metagenome (GOLD analysis project Ga0074199, IMG submission 64528) | Bioremediated contaminated groundwater from EPA Superfund site, New Mexico - Sample SAE3-47 | ecosystem: Environmental > Aquatic > Deep subsurface > Groundwater > Contaminated ... | reverse complement strand
AGAGAACCCTTTCAACGTGAATAAATTCCGTTCCTTGCAGGAGAAATGATTTTATAATAAACAGTAAAATTATTAAAATCATGCCGCTAAGCAATAGTACTTTTATTTTACGAAAATCCAACAAGGAGAAAATCGCAGCACATATAGCAAAATAGACCAATGACATTTTTTCTCCAGAATAGATGGAGCAGGCAGTAAATAACAATCCGGCCATCAGAAAGAGAACTTTTTGCCTGGGGCGATGAAAATAAAAAAGAGAAAAACCAAAGGCCCAAAAAGACATGAATGAAAAAAAAGTAGCAACTGACAAAGGAGATATCTCACCCATAAGTCCGATTCCATTGCTCGCCATTAATGCTTTGTGCCTATAATACCCATCTAAAGCCTCTACACTGAACAACACTATTTTTTCACCCATCCAAATCTGGTAAATAGCCCACATAGCACTCAGTAAACCTATGAATATTATTGACACAGAAATTTTAGTCAGTGCCTCTCTATTCCGTATACTGTTGGCAACCAATAAAAAAATAAGGAAATACTGAATTTCTTTTAGCCCGTACAAGAGAGCGCGACTCCAAACGGTATATTGACAAATAATTGCGTAAGAAGTCGTCAAGACCATAATCAGGCAGTAAATGGAGATGGGTAATAGTAAAGCCGGGATAAAGATCCTTGGCCGCAGACAAAGAAGCCACGTCCAAATGGGAAGGACGATGAACAGAAAAATATCTTCAAGGCGTAAATCAAATGACCGCTTTGGAATGTGAATGGGTAACGGAATCCGCGGAGAAATGCTGATCAGCAATATCAACAAGGCCACCATGAGAGGAAAACCATTTCTTTCGATAAAGATCTTGATCATCATCTTGGGAGGGGGAGGATATTGATCATGGATTCATCCGCAGGGCTTACAAAGACTTTAGCTGCTCTTGAAAATAAACGGTTGTTGCTTTTAAAGAATGCGGTCCCGCATTGGCAATTGCGTTCAGGGACAGTTGCCTCAATATTTCTTTATCTTCTATAATTTTAACTATCAATTCGGGGAGATTTTCGATCTTATCATAAAATAGAGAACTCGATTCGAACCTTGGATCCGGAAAATGTTCCTCAGGATAAATGCAAGGTTTCCCTTGTCGGATGGCTTCAACCATACCGCTGGTCAGTTCCCCGCATGAATAGTATTCAATATTAAGCGGAGCAATATATATATCCGCCGATTCTGCTTGTTGCAAATAGACTTCCTCAGGAATGAATTCTCTGAAATACTGAATATCAAAACCTTGCATTTCCAATCTTTCCATGTACGCTACCACTGTTTGACCGTGTTTTGATTGAGGCATGCCCAAAACGGTTAGACTTACATCCTTTCGGCCCGTGGCCCATACTCTTTCGAATGCTTTCAAGAGTCCCTTGTGATCTCGGCTTGTTTCATTGATGGAGCCGGTTGCCAGAAATTTAGTTTTCGCACCGGGTTTGTTGATTTTTGTTTCACCTTTGTACAAAGAATAGGGAAGTAACATTATTTTCTTTGAATAACCGTTCGTCAGGGCGAGATCACGTGCCTGTGGGGTATGTACGATGATCGCGTCGTAGCGAGGAATGCACCTTTGCATCAGAAAGTGGGTATAATTGTGATGCAGAAACCTGCGGAGCGAACTGAAGGGTAAGAAGCGGTATCGATTCCCAAACCATTCGGAAATACGGCCGGCGGCCACGATCGTTTTTTTTAATGGTTTGAAAAAATAAAAGAGAATGATTCTTTTGCCCTGGACGGTGTTGATGAACAATAAATCAATATTATTTCTGATAATAATTTGAATTCTCTGCAGATATTGCCAATCATTTTCCTTTTCGTCCTTGATAACCCACGTAATTTCGTCCAAACGCTCCCCAAAAAGAGGTATTAGCTCTTCATGAATCGGCCTCGTCACAAATATGGTGACATCCAAGCCACTTTCGAGGGCGAGAGCCCCCAATGTATGGACAAATACGTGATGGCTATATATTTCGATAATGCCAATTTTTGTCCCCTTACCGATCATATGCGTCTCGTTTTACATTTCGACTACGCAGCAGATAAAAAGATAATGGATCAAGTTTCATAATTGATAACCATAACGTTTCGATATCCCCGCGGCCGTTTCACGAATTTCATCTGATTCATCATGTTTTTTACTCAGGTAATATACAAGAAAAGCCTTTTCTCCGAGAGATTTATAGGCGTGCCAGTGATCAGGGGGTATCGTGATCGTTTCTGGATGTTCTGCCGCAAGCAGTTCTTCTATCAGTTCACCAGCAGGGGTAATGATACCGACTTTAATAACCCCCTCCGCAACAAAAAATTGGTCTGTCTGATGCTTATGTTTGTGCCATCCGCTAAACTGCCGTGGCATAATAACGGAAACAGTAATCTGCCCCGGTAGCTCAGGGAACAAATCAAAAAACCTCGTCGCCCGTTGATCCTTAAATGACTCAATGATAGATTTAGTCGGATTCATAAGTACTTGCACTCAATAAATTTCTTTACGCACTCGGGGAACAAGGTTTGTGCGTGCCAGCCGCAGCTTTCAGATATTTTGGAAAAGCATGGGTCCAACCCCCCAGTATCATCAGCTACCGGACGCACCAGAGATTTAGATTGGACATTGACAAGCCGGTGTTTAGTTGCTTCTGAGAGGATTTCGTACACTAAATCCTTGACCGTGTGCTTTTCGGACGTTCCAATATTGAAAATCTCATTATCCGTTTTTTTGTTTTCAATATTGTCGATAATCGCATCTGCAACATCCTCCACCCAGGTGAAACCTATCTTTCTTGAATCGTCCAAGTTACCGTAATCAATTGTTTCTTTACATTCGATAATTCTATAGCACATGTCTGTGCATACATGAGATCGGCCCCGCGAGAATAATTCTGTCGGGGAAACGATATGAAACGGCCGATATATCGTATAGGGGAAACCCTTTATTACCGAGAATTGCTCAACAAGTTTCTCGCCCAATAATTTTGATACACAATAGGATGAACTAGGACAAGTTAGGGCCGTAGATTCCAGTGGGGCTCCATCTTGATAAACTCCGGCGGAAGATAGATAAATAAATTTTTTTACCTCAGGAGAAATCGAAAGAAGTAAATTGAGCGTAGAAAAGACATTGTTGTGAAGAATGCCGGTATCCTGGTTGAATCCATTCCATCGCGCCGCACAGTGAATAACGTAACTGATTTTATTCTCGGAAAATATTTGCTGGATGAACTGAAGGTCGGAAAGATCACCCCAATAGTAGATACTGCGACCATCGGGAGGTAATTTGCGAGACCGACCTACCCGGATGACGCAAACACTTCGGAAAGTTTGATAAATTTTCTCTACCAGAAATGGACCAAGACTGCCTTCACTGCCGGTAACGAGGATCGTGATCATTTATGGTATATTTTCGGCTCCGGGACGGGAATGATAAATTTGCGACTACCGCTCTGGTAGGCTTCGGATCTAAAAAATTCTTCGGCAAAATTCCAGGATAATAATAAATAATAGTCGGGTTCATCAACGGTTCTTTCATCAACAATGGGGATGTTCGTACAGGGAATATACCGATCGAACTTCAGGTGATTGACTTCTACAGCCAAATCAATCTCTTTTCTTGTCAATCCATAGAAATTGAGCAAAACGGTCCCTTTGGCCGGGGCGCCGTATGCGTAAATCTTTTTACCGGCCCCCTTTAACTCACCGATCAACTGCACCAGTTTCTCTCTCATAGCGCTAATATCGTCGTTGAATTTTTTGTACTTGTCTATTTTATGATACTCATGCAGGTGCTCAGATTCGATCATTTGCTTAACCTTGCCGCTGATCGGTCTTTTCCCTTTATGACAAATATAGGCGACTATGGATCCGCCATGAACCGGCGCCTCATCAATTTCGAATATCTCTAGCTTATATAAATTTAAGAGATATTTGAGGTTCTCGACACGATAGTAGAGCAAATGCTCGTGATACATGATATCGAAAGCCTTACTTTCAATAAGTCTGGGGAGATAAGAGGCCTGAACGACAAATACTCCGTCTTGATCCAGCAGATAACTTACACCCCTGGTAACACTGTGCAAATCTTCAATATGATAGAAGACATTTGCCGCGGACATCACCATGGCTTTCCCCCGGCGTTGCGCAATATCGACGGCATAATCATAATTAAAGAATCCAATTTCGGTAGCAATGCCACTTTGCATCGCTATTTCGGCTGGCTTTTTACAGGCCTCTATTCCCAAAACGTCCATATCATTATTCCGATAGGTAGACAGTAATGTACCGTCATTACTACCGATATCGACAACGAGACCCTTAGTCTTAACCAGCGAGTAACAGACAAAATCACTCACCTTCTGAAAGTGTGCTTTCATCGTCTTCGTCGCTCCGGAAAGATATGTATGTTCACAATACATTATTTCTTTCGGAACGGTGTAGCTAACCTGAAGGGTCCCACAGTTGTTGCAAAAGCATGCCTCCAGAGGATATGTAATTTCTAAGCCGACTTGGTCTGCCGTTATGAAATCATTGCACCACGGTTGCCTACCCAGGTCAATACATGCTTCCAGGTCAGGGGCTGAGCATATTCGGCACTTTTCAATTTTCATGCTTTTCATCTCTCCAAAATATGACGACCCCGTAAAAGCCGTCATTTTATGATCATCCTTTCAAGAATTTTCCCTCTTGAAGGCGTCTAAAAATGCCATTCCAGACGTACCGGTGATCGCCTTGGCGGCAATAGTAATAACCGCGATACATGAGGGAATAGATCTTCAGCGGCAAATTCAACAACTTTACGCGTTGATGCCTCGCGTCTATTTCCGCGCATTCCCGGTTATGTACAGGCGTACCTAAAAACATCTCTGTTTTTGCCTCGCTGTGACGCCTCATGGCACCAAGAAAATGAGGGATATATTGAAAACGCGCCTTATCACGAGCGGCCCTGATAAAAAATTCGTAATCCATTGCATAAGTTAGAGTTATATCCAACATACCAATTTTATGGAGGAGTTTACGCTTGAAAAAAGTACTTTGCGTCATGAGACAAAGCCCATCATAGCGGCAAACAATAGACGAAAAATTCGTGAACCTGCTCTCACCCTTAATATTATCGTTAGGGTCAATATCCAGGCGATTCCCATACAAGACGTCTGCATCCGGGTATTTATCCCGGGCCTTGGCAATAGTAAAAAAAGCACCCGGTAAATAGATATCATCTGAATTTTGCCACCCGATCAATTCTCCCGTCGTCTTTTGAAAACCTTTGTTCAGAGCGTCAGATTGTCCCCGATCTTTTTCACTCAACCAGTAATGAAGATGTTTCTCATATTTCTTAATAATATCAACTGATCCATCTGTTGAAGCACCGTCAATAATGATAATTTCCACATAAGGATACCCCTGATTCAATATACTTAATATTGTCCGTTCAAGGTAAGCGGCCTGATTATATGAGGGAACAACAATGGATATTTTGGGACCAATACCTTGGCATGACCGATCTTCCTTACATTGAATTCTTGAAACAAATTCCTTTAACTGTTGGCTGTTGATAGGATTCATAGTTAATACGGTTTCTCGAATATTACCATCATATGATCCCTCGCTGTTTTCCAATAAGGTGGTGAATCAGCAAGCTGAGGGCAATCTTTTAGATTTATTCCACCAAAACCAAGCTTTCTCATCCATGAAAATATGCCTGGGAAAATACGGTAGGTTACATTTTTCAGACATTCAAGGGCAACGTTCTTTGCCGAATATTCTTCTCCATGAGAAAAATATATGGTCTTTTTTATAACCACCGCCAATTCTTTTGCAGAACGGCGACACCAGTCATCATTGATAAACGAAATGTGAGCCAAAAATAGTCCATACCAGTAACGACTACCCATAATTTTCCATGACAGGGATGAAGTATTGCCTGTGGAAACGAGGACGCAGCCGCCCGGCTTAGTCACAAAAAGTGCCTTCTTCAAGAAAAGCAACGGATCAAACATATGCTCAATGACGTCCAAGGCAGTTACGGCATCGAATTTATCTTCATATTCAACATTGTTCCACAATTCATCTATATTCGAGGCGATGATACGGATATCTTTTCGCTGAGCATCTTGAGACGCTCTCCTATTAATCTCAACACCTTGGCGATTCCATGCCTCACCCAGCAACATCAGAAATGAGCCGTCATAACATCCAATATCGAGAATTGTTCTGCCATTTGTGTTATTTTTCAAAAAATCGAGGGCGATGTGCCAATCTTTTCTATTAATATTGGGGTATGGTTCATCTGAGCTGCAGTAAAGATCGTTGACATGCTCCGGCGCTAATCGGGGCCAGCGGAAAAAAAGATGACAGCCGCGGCACTTATACAATTCACTTTCAAAGCATTCATCCCTAACGGTTTCACCTCCGAAGTATCTTGTTGGCGGCATGCCGCCAACAAGAACGGTTCGGCCATCATTACATGACGGGCAATAGGGCAACGATTTAATTTGTTTCACAGAAAAACACAAATGCTTGTCATGTCTATTGATCTTTGTTAGTCTTTCTTAATAAAGACAGCATCAATAAATATGACCTTGCCATTCTTTCCCTGTGTTTGCTGAAGATTTCCGGCATAATGAAAATCAAGATCATACATCATATCAACAAGACATCTGAAACTTGCCTGCCCCAGATAAAGAGATTCAAGGCATACTTCCATGATACATGCCCTCGCTTTATCCAAGGTCTTTATACCTCCTTGAATTACTCGATCTTCATAACCCTGGACGTCCATCTTGATAAGAATTTCTTTCTCCAGGGAACTGGCTTTGGGCCCAAATAAATCATCGAGGGTAGTTTGATGAACGGTAATCGTTCGCTGCCTTCCTATCTGCGGGAACAAAGAAACGTTCTTTTGTGTTACTTCAAGGATAGAAGACGATTCATCATGTTCAACATGCTGAATCATCTTTATATCGCCTTCGTAATCGCCAAGGGCAGCATTATGGAGGGAAATATTTGCCCTCACATCGGCTGCCCATTTTTCAAGGTACTTATAAGGTTCACTTAAAGGTTCAATACAATGAATTTGCGCCTCCGGGAAAGTTTGAAGTATTTTCCCGGCAAACTGACCTCTATTGGCGCCAACATCTATGATAGTACTTATCGGATAGTGCCTGAGTCCCAATATGGAGTCGTAAGGGTTTTTCTTCCGATGATCTATTTCATATCCCAAGGCATGAATAACAGACATAATCGCCTTTTTAGTTTGATAGACAGGATTCATGGATTTCTCTCAGAGAACGAATCGCCGCGATAATGTCCGGGAATTCGTGGAATTGCATCTTCTTGCCGGAGGCAGACATTTTCTTTTTCAATCCCCGTTCATGATATTGATTCCGCTTTACGGAGACAAGGGATTTAAGAAAATCTTCTTTATTATCAATATATTCTACACCGTCAACATCTCTATATAGATCACCCAGATATTCATGGTCGAAATCAAGCGCCAATATGGGCTTGTCGGGGCACTGCAAAAGGGCCGTAAAGGTAGCTGTACTCGCCGCTCTGGGCAACTCGATAATTAGATCGCTTATGGCAACATATTGATCCACAGCTTCAGATGGATCGGCCATATAAAGATTGGGAATAATCGACCTTAACCATTTTCTAATTGCCGAATTCTTCATCAGGTCCGGATGAGGCTTTATTATTATCTGCCAATCATCAAGAATCCTCGCCACGTCTCTTAAAATATCGGCATATAGTTCCTGCCGATGTTCTTTGGTAATTAATGAATAACTGCCCGCTTTGAAAGCAATCTCTTCTGCGGGCATGAATAGAAGCGCCTTTTTTTGACCTGGGAAAGGATCGACAATATTCGCAGAAATTAGATTATTCATCATAAATGCCCGCGCTGGACCTATTAAGGGATGGCGAAGGCAGACTATCTTTGACGGCAATACACCATCCCTTACATAGTTTTCACCATCCATGGCGGAAAAAACTATTTGGAAATTCGCATCCCTCATACCTGAATTGCCTCTCAGCAAGACAAAACTCGATGACCCGTTAAGGGGAAGTTCGCCCGCGCAGAGCGGCATAATCCAGTGATAATAAGAATGGCCGATCCATTTACGACCTTTCACCAGGATCATCCGTAACACCAATGGTAACCAGTCCGGCATTCTGGTATATGCGTTTATAAGATCAACCCATCGAGAAGACTTTATGGTTTCTAAATTAAGTGTTGGTTGCACACATATTATCAATGAATTGATCTTTTTTGCATATCTCAGCAAATACATGTCGAATAAACTATGCATATCGCTCGCAGTAATGACGATACCCGGCCGATAGTCCCTGATAACCTTTCTTGCAAGCACGGCTAAACGAATATTCGGGTGGAAGGGGTTTCTTCCACTTGCAGCAAACTGATTAACCGGAATTATCGCTTCCAATTTGGGGAATAATTCACTGCGTTGAAGCAACTCGTTTATTTGATCGTCGAGCTGCTCAGAAAGGAGCACTACCGGATACACTTGGGAAATTTCATAAAGATGACCGATCAAGGTGGTCCGAAAGGCACGGGCTGTGTGTGGATAGAATAGAACTAAAGGGGCCTTCAAAGGCTCACCTTCCCTCTTTTCAGAGTATTTGCCGCATTGATAAAAAAATTAGTTATATAAGGTCTGGCAATTCCGTAAATGGCAATGGTTGTCACAGAGATCGCCAGGGCAAATAACAGGTATGATGATGTAACCAGCAAGGTCCCGACGCTTGCCATCGTTAACGAAACGAGAACAAAGAGGAATTTGAACTGATCCTGGAAATTTTCAATCTGGCGGCGAAAGAAGAATATGTAAGTTATCGTTGAAATACCGGACATCAAATAGAAACTGAAAGCCGCTCCCGTGTCGCTCCAGTATTTGATAAAAATAACGCTTAAAAAAATTTGTAAGCCACTTAGAAAAAGTGAAATAAACAAAATCAAGGTCGTTTTATTTTCATAATAGTAAAAGGGATAAAATGCCGTATAAATACCAGTGAATATAGGCCCTAATAACAAAATATAGAAAAGATGGAGTTTGTCGAGGTATGCTGGTTTGAACAACCGGCCGAAAAGAAAAGATTCTCCGATGAGGATTAGGATCGTGAAACCTGCCAGGTATAAGAATACAAAAACATAGGAAAAGGTTTTTGCACTTTCCAGGGCCGACGACTTTTGTTTTGAGATCCTCGAAAAAAGTTCAGGAGTCCAGGCCCGATTCACACTTCCCCAGAACCCGTTGACCTGCAATGTTATGGTTAAGAAGAAGCTGTAAATACCGAGGATCGCAAGATTCACATAAGAAGCTAACAGGACGCGGCCAAAATATGTAATGAATACACCAAAGGCGGCATAAAGCATCAGCGGCAGTCCATAGCCGATCATTTCCTTCGCCCGGGGAAATGAAACAACTGCCTTTAAAATCTCCTTTCTTTCACAGAAAACAAATAAAATGATTATTGTAAATGAAGCTACGGCCGTAGCCTTTAAAAGCCCTTCCACGGACATACCGAAATAAATAAAAAGGATCGACAAGGAACAGAATATTACCAGCTTTATCCCTTGATAAAAGGCATATAGCAACACCTTCTTCATCGCTGCATAATGGACTGAGACAAGATTGGCTAAGGAATTGCCAAATATTACCGTAGCGGTAAGGATGGTATGCTCGGGAAAAAAATTATGAAGTCCGGGAATAAGCTGCGGAATGGTCTTCACCGTGGCCATGAAAAAAATAATCGCCGCGATGGCGCCTGAAAGGACGATGATCAGTGCGTTTTTTAAAACATCATTCTTCTGAGATGCGGAATAATAAAAGCGTGTCAGGGCGGCGTCCTGACCGAAAACGGCCACTGCGCTGTATAACTCGACAATGAAAAGTACGAGTGTGTAAAGACCGATCAGGGATGGTGAGAACCACCAAGCAATGACAATCCAGAAAAGAAAGGTAACACCTTGCGTGACAAGGGATATGGCTACATACAAACCCGCATTGATGGCCAGTTTCCCGGACATGCGATCAGGTTAACCTTCTGAAACCATCCTGTATCACATCATGCCTCAGGGAGTTCCTGATGTCTCCCGATTCCTGCGCAGCGGCGATGATCCCAAACACTCCATCCGTATCCGACAAGAAGGCCTTTATTATTTCATCCGTATAAGCATAGGTTGCATAAACGGACGCCCCCAAAAGGTAGCCTCTCGAGAGCATTTCCTGGGCATAGAGGGTTTGCAGGGCCAAAGGATCTTTCATCTTGAAGGCGAGATGGGTCAGGGGAGGAATACCACTGACATCTATGGATAAACCGTGTTTCTTTGCCAGCCTTATCCAGCCTTCGCTAATCATCTCACCGTATCGAATTAACGATTCCGGGACAGTAAGGTGTTCCATTTTCTTTATCGTGGCCAAAGCCGCCGCCGATCCGATCCTTTCCGTCCAGAATGTCGAACTGATAAAGGTGTCCTGGGCGTGCTCCATGACCTCACGGCGACCAATAATTGCGGATATGGCATAACCGTTGCCCAAAGCCTTTCCGAGGACCGCCAGATCGGGATCGACATTGAAGCGAAGGTGTATGCCTCCCATATTCATACGGAAACCGGATGTTATCTCATCAAATATCAACACAGCCCCAATCCTGGTCGCGATATTTCGCACACCCTCCAGAAAACCGGGAAGAGGCATGTTACCCCGCACCGGTTCCATGATGATCACTCCCACGTCTTCCGGGTGTCTCTGTACGATTGCCTCCAAATCTTCAAGATGGTTGTAACGAAAAGGAATGGCCGTACCGGTCAATTCCCGGGGAACACCTTTTGGCTCAAGACCGGGGAGAAGCTGGCCGTCAAGATTTGATTCGTCCGCCAAGTTGGCGGCCAGATACCAGTCATGCCAGCCATGGTAGCCGCAAAAAGCCACCTTGCCTTTTCCTGACGCCGCCCGCCCAATGCGCACGGCCACGGTGCAGGCTTCGCCTCCCGTGCGGGCGAATCTCACCATTTCCGCCCATGGATGAAGGTCAACCCAGTTTCTCAGCCAGGGCTACCTCTTCGGGACAGTTGAGAGACGACATGGAACCTTTATGAATAGCGGCAGTGACGGCGCCGTCGACATCGATGTCTGCATAACCGAGGATGCATGAACCCACGCCCATTTGGGCAAAATCATAATATTTCTTTCCATCGAGATCCCATACTTCACATCCCTTGGCCTTTTCATAATAGGCGGGCCACAATCCCGGAAGAAAACGCTCCGCTCTCTTGGACAGCAATTGGCCACCGCCGGGAATGATCTTTTTAGCCCTGCTCCATAAGGCCTGCCCTGCCCCGCCATTCTTTTCATCCTTGAACATAATTAGTCGTAACTCCCAGTTTCTTCTTGCTTTTTCTGCCGATGAAAGTTATCCCAGTACTTCTTTGCGACCGAGTCATTGAGGCGATAAAGATGCTTTTCCGTCACAAGATTAACCAGTTCCACATCGGAAATCGTCCAGACACAATCAGCCAGATTTTCGATGAGTGCATTAAAAAAAAGATAATCTTCCTGATAGTCCAATGTAAATCGGAGCTGTTCGTAAGAATAATCCGGCAATGAGACTTGAATCTGATGTAACCGGGTCTGATCAAAAAGGCGCGTCCATCCCGTTTCTAATATCTTTTCATTGCTTTGTCCCAAAGATTCCTTCAGGAATAGGGTCGTGTAACCCATAACATTCATCCCCAAGGGAAGTCCCGCAGTCTGCGCATATGGGACGCCCGTCTTGAGGGCATGATATACGGCCTTCATTCCTTCCACGGAACAGAGGATGTCATCTCCATCCACGGCAATAACGGCATCCAGATTTCGGTCCTCTGCGGTCTGAAGATGTCTTAAGGGAATATTGTGCACATCCCCGTAATAAACTGTCACCCCATCCCCTGTGAATTTTTCGAAGATTCGGTTCTCCCGTTCATCAGAGGTCACTATAACCACATAAATCTCTTCCTTCTCGATCTCTGTCTGAAATGCCTTTTTAATCCGCCCTAACAAATAGGATAAAATGGGCTGATCATTTACGGGCAGGAGATGCTTCTGCAAGACTCGCTTGGAACCCAAACGAGCAGTAATAAATATTCCTGATTTCTTATCTGAATTCGACATATCCTGATTTCCTGTCTGCCTCCTCGCAGGCATAGAGCAATTTCAAGACCTGATGATCGTTTTCAATGTTATTGATATATGATTTTTTATTTTCAATAGCGTCAATAAAGCACTTCAATTCTTCGATATACATATTCTCGCCGATATTCTGATTATATCCGGACGCCGCCTCATTCATCTTATACTCTTCCCGACTCCATACCCCTTTTACGGGGTCGTAGATCTTCACTACCTTTTCATTCCAATCCCAAAGCAGTTGTTTTTGATCGCCATTCAAAACCAGACGCCTCGTGGCATACCTGGAGACGACGTCAATGGTCATGGTCGCCAAAAAATCCCCGTAATCAAAGAGCATATTGTATGTATCGTCGATATCTTCCGCGCCTTCGATGTTGATGGTCTTTCGCACCTGGGCGCTGACCTTGCGGGGAAACCCCAATAGCTGCGTCAGCCATGACAACTCGAAAGGCACAATCTCCCGCGCTCCCCCTGTTAAGGGATTTGATACGTAGTAGTCACTTACTTTTTCATATGTGTGCCAGTCAGGTAAGTATTGACCGGAATGATAAATGACATTCGAAATCTTACCAAGAACTCCCTGGCGGAGAATATGCTTTATTTCTCGAATGGCGGGATGGAAGAGCATGGTCGCCGAAGGAGCGGCAACAAGGTTGAGTCCCGCCAGCTTTTTTTTGATCGTCTCCATGTTGGTATCAACAACACTGGCTTCGACAAAAAAATGAATCCCCCGCGCAATAGCCATTTCCATAAACAGATGATGCGCGTCCGGGGGTACAGATATAATCACGGCGTCAGGGTTGATCTCACTGAATGCCGATTCTGCGTCGGCATATGTTTTGATATGGTATGCGGCTTCTACTTCTTTGCGTCTGTCTTCACGTTTATCAGAGCCAAAGATGCTCTCGTACCCGAGAGCCTTCAGGCAACGTATTCTCCTCTTTCCCATGGATCCCAAACCGATAATGTAAAATTCCATGTCTCCCTCGTCTTTCAAGCTTGCTTACTTATTCCCAAAATTGTTTTCATAATCACCTTTCGCCCGTTCGAAATCTTCATAACGTCCAATATCAACCCAGTACTCATGAATAGGGAAAACCACCGTATTAAGCCGATTTTGCACTACCTTCTCAAATAGCCCGGTCATATCTAAATATTGATTTCGGGGAATAAAGTCTAAAACCTGTGGGGCCAGGATATAAATCCCCGCATTGACAAAAAAGTTAAATTCCGGTTTTTCGTCAACGCTTAAAAACTTATAATCATCGGTCCTGACCACACCAAAAGGAACCTGAAAATGATACGTCCGAATGCACATGGTCGCAGTAGATCGCTGGTTTTGGTGAAAATCAAGCAAGTAGTTTATATTGACCCTTGTCAGCACATCGGCATTCATGACAATTAAGGGCTCTAAAGGCTTTTCCTTTAAAAGACTAAGCGATCCCGCTGTACCCATCTTTTCCGATTCTCGAAGGTAACTTATCTTTACTCCCCAACGCGATCCGTCGCCAAGCAAGGCCTCGATCATATGGGCTTTATAATTGACGGAAACAAAGAAGTTACGAAATCCGAACTGGACAAAGTTTTCTACTGCCGTCTCCAGAATAGGCTTGTTGCCCACCTTGAGCAGGGGCTTGGGACAATCATCCGTCAACGGTTGCAGTCTCGTTCCGAGCCCTCCCGCCATAAGGACAACCCAGTTCTCCTTTTCCGGGTGGCGAATCAAATCCAGCATAATCTTAAGATCAACCACCCTTCCGGCGTCATCGATGACCGGTATTTGTCTTAAATCCCGGGCTTTCATGAGGGCGAGGATATCTTCTCTGGAGGTGGAAGGATTGACAACCGTAAAATCTCGAAACATGATACCCTGAACCACCTCCGTCAGGGCAACTCCTTTGAGCATGGCCCGCCTGATATCGCCATCCGTAACGACGCCAATCAGACGCCCATCGTCATCAGTTACCATGGCTATTTGGAGGGCGCTTTCATCAATAATCTTCAATGCTTCCAAGATGGGCCGGCTTGCATGGATAACCGTTTTTTTCCAATCTTTCATTTTTTATACCGATATTCCCAAATTATAGAAACTTTTCTTCATCAACTCGGCAGGACAAAAAAACGTGATCTTTTCGACTATCCGGGCTGTCGTACCGGTCTCTTCATATGGATTCTTTGCGACTTTCAACACTTCCAGGAATCCTACTGATGTGGCTTTTCGTATTGATGACGCAATTGAAAGAGCTACCGGTTCACAATCAACCACGCTTTCGGACCTTACTCGGCCTTTTTGCCGGTCGCCGATATTAACGGTGGGAACTTTGAAAGATGGTGCCTCGATAATGCCGCTGGAACTGTTCCCAATTACTGCGGCTGCATACTTCATGGCTGACAGATAGCGGCGTACGCCCAACGAGGTCGCCGCAAAACAGCGTTCCCGTCGCTTTTCTGCATAATCGTCAATCAGGCCGTTGATTATCCGGCCGTCCGTGTCGGCATTGGCCTTAGTAAAGATCACATTGTATTCGGGAAATGCATCCAAGGCATACAGGAGGGCCTGAAACTGTCCTTCAGATGAGTCTTTTCCCAGGGTCACCGGGTGAAATGTCACGAGGAAATATGGTCTCTCCAGGCTGAAGCCGATGGATTCCACCAGTTCACTTCGTTCCATGAGCGGTGCACGTCGGATGTTTTCAACACCAAGGGCGCCAACGGAAAACACCCGGTCCGGGGCTTCCCCCAGTTGGATGATACGCTGACGGTATTCTTCGCAACTGGCAAAATGGAGGTGCGACATTTTTGTGATCGAATGACGAAAAGCCTCGTCAATAGCTCCTTCCGTGGTCTCCCCCCCATGAATATGGGCGACAGGAACCCGGCAGACCTGGGCCGCGGCAGCCATGCAGAATGTTTCAAACCGGTCACCAAGCAACACCACCATATCCGGCATCAGCCTCTGGAGCGCTTCGCCGTAACCGATCATGGCCAGCCCCATGGATTTGCAGATGGCCGCCGGAGTGTCGCCGGACAGGAGTATTTCTACAGTTTCATCGGGCTCAAAACCATCCGTACGGATTTCCTGGATAGTCATACCAAACTCAGGTGACAGGTGCATACCCGTGGCAACGACCTGCAAGGTCAGCTCCGGGGCATCCTTGATACCTTGCATAACCCACCGCAGAAGTCCGTATTCGGCGCGACTACCGGTGACAATGCAGATATTTCTCATCTTTTCTTCTTCTCATATGAGATCATCTTTTTCATAATCTTTTCGTGCGGCCTGTCCCAAAACTTCATCCCAGCGCATGAGAGATATTCCGGCACCGGGGCGTTTGGCGGTAATGTTGTCAGCGCTGAACAGTTCGCCCTCCTTGATTGGCCGGGCCGCCACGAGCGACTTGCGGGCGATGGGCTTGTTCTTTACTTCACTTGGGCTGGGACGTTTGATGCCATCGCCGAGAGCTTTTTCGATATTGCGGATCGCCTGCACCATCGCCTTCAGTTCATCAGGTGTCAGACTGGCTTTGTGGTCGGAACCGGTCAGGTTTCGATCCAGGGTAAAATGTTTTTCAATTACCGTTGCCCCCATGGCCACGGCGGCTATGGGAACTTCGATGCCCCTCGTATGATCCGAGTAACCTACCGAGATTCCGGGGAAAGCGTTCCCAATGGTCAGCATGGCTCTCAGATTGACATCTTCATACGGGGTCGGGTATTCGGTATTGCAGTGAAGAACGGTAATGTTTTTAACGGGCGTCCCATATTCGGCAAGTACATCCAGGGCTGCTTCAATTTCCCCCAGATTGGCCATACCCGTAGACAGAATCAGCCGTTTTTGCAAGGCCCCCAGTTTCCTCAGATAGGGCAGATTGGTGATTTCGCCGGAGGGGATCTTGAAGATTTCCAACCCCAGACGGTTCAGCAGATCGATGCTTTTCAGATCAAAGGGAGTTGACAGAAACTGGATACCTTTGTGCCCGCAATGCTTATTTAAGCTGATATGCGCCGTTTCATCAAGCTCAAGCTTTTTGACCATCTCCAGTTGTGATTCATCCGAGCCGGTGGTTTCCTGCTGGTAGTCGGCTTTGGGTGCATGGACGGCAATGACTTCTTCGGCCTTGAAGGTTTGGAATTTAACCGCATCGGCCCCGGCAGCGACGGCGACATCAATCAGTTGCAAAGCCATATCCAGACTGCCGTTGTGATTGACGCCGGCTTCGGCAATAATGAAGGTTTTATTATTACTCATAGCGGAAGGTGAAATCGTTAAAAATTCAAATCTGATTTCTGAAAGGTTATTGAGTCTTGGGAATATTCTTGACAATTATTGCGCCGCAACCAATTAGAGCCTTTTCTCCTATTGCGATATATTCTTTACAAACGGCATTGCTTCCGAAAAAAGAGCCCCTGCCTATCTTTACCCCGCCATTAACGATCGCCCCGGTCGAAATGTGGCAGTGATCCTCAATGACGGCATCATGTTCTATAAGGGCTTTGCTGTTGATAATGCAATTCCTGCCTACCTTCGCCCCGGCATTGAGCAGGGCATGATGCATGATGATAGTTCCTTGAGCAACCTGGGCACGCGGGGAGACGTAGGCCAGGGGAGATTTAATCACGGGGAAATGCGCACCCATCTGCAACAAATCATTAAATAATTCCATACGTCGAAGGGGGGATTTAATCTGCCCCAGCGTAATTAGCACATTAGGGAAAGTCTTGATCAATCTCGCTAAATCGGCGTCGGCACCGATCACGGAATAACCCAGAGCGTTGTGCTCCTTTTTCTCAGGCACATCCACAATCCCCGCAATGGTAAAGCGGCCTTCCCGTTCTATGACATCGATACAGGACCGGCAATGGCCGCCGCCCCCGATGAGAATGATTTTTTCTTTCATATCCGCACGCTGCTGGGGATATTGACCAGCCGATCTTCCAGCCAGGGGGCTGTTTCAAGGGGTGTGCACTGACAGTGGCGATACATGGGAAGGTTGGACATGAGCGTCCAAACGGGACGTGTTTGAACACCTTTTTCCGCAGTATAGGTGAGAAAATGCTCTCGTTCCTGCCTATCTTTTAGAACTATGGCATTCAGCCAGTAGTTGGACCGGGCGTGAGCGGGTTCAGCAATAAACGGTATGTCGATCTCCTGAAAAAAGGGATCATACATCTGTGCCGTGGCGCGCTTGTTTGCTAAGACACCGGCAAGACATTCCATCTGGGCACAACCCACGGCAGCATTAATGTTGGGCAGTCGATAATTATAGCCGATCTCGTCATGAACGAATTCCCAGGGATGGGGCTGTTTGGCCGTTGTCGTCAGGTGTTTGGCCTTTGCCGCAAGGACCTCACCGTTTGTTACGATCATGCCGCCGCCCCCGGTGGTCACGGGCTTGTTGCCATTAAAGCTCAAGATGCCGATATCCCCGAATGTTCCGGTATGTTGCCCTTTGTAAAAACTGCCCAGCGCCTCGGCGGCATCCTCAACGACGGGAATATGGTATTTTTGACAGATTTCGATGATCTCATCGATCCGCGCCGGATGGCCAAGGGTATGCATGGGCACACATGCGGCAATCTTTCTGCCCGTTATTGTATTGTAACACCGGCCGTCCGGCTTCAGGATGCCGTTATTTAAAAGAAAATCGTTCAGCTTTCCCGGATCGATTCCGAGGGTTGACCGTTCTACATCCACGAATACGGGCTCCCCGCCGCAGTAGGAAATGGCATTGGCGGTGGCGACAAAGGTCAGCGGCTGGGTTATCACCTCATCGCCAAGCCCTACCTCAGCAAGAAGAAGGGCGATATGCAGCGCTGCGGTGCCGCTGGAAACGGCAATCGCATATTTTGCGCCGGTGAACTGTTGAATTGCCTTCTCAAAACGGCCGACATATTCTCCCACATAGGATACATACGTCGTATCAATACAATCAGTCAGATACTTTTTTTCATTTCCTGAAAATCGCGGCGCATGAAGGGGTACGGGGTTCTCCGTTGGATAAAGGGATTTAATGAAGTCAACTATTTTTTCAAACATTATAGAGATTCCATTTATAGCGCCGCAGGTTCTCCTCGTCCCTGAACCAGGCGATGGTTTCCCCAATCCCCTGTTGCAGCGTATATCCCGGCTGCCACCCCGTCAGCCTGCGAATCTTTTCGTTGCTGCCCAGCAGCCGCTCCACTTCACTTTTTTCCGGCCGCATGCGCATATCATCAGTGACGATCTTAGCCGCCGGGTTGATCTGATCGATAATCTCGCGGGCAAGCTTACCGATGGAAATCTCCTGTTGCGAGGCAATGTTTATCTCTTCTCCAATCGTGGCTCTTGTCTCTGCAATCGCCATGAAACCGTCCACGGTATCCTTTACGTAATTAAAATCGCGGGTCGGATGAATGCTGCCCAGTTTGATTTCCGTCGCACCGGCCAGCAACTGGGTAATGACGGTGGGGATAACGGCGCGGGCCGATTGTCGGGGCCCATACGTGTTGAATGGTCTGACAATGGTCACGGGGGTATCGAAACTGCGATAAAAGCTTTCCCCTATCCGGTCGGCCCCGATTTTGGTGGCGGAATAGGGCGACTGCCCCTGGAAGGGATGCTGCTCATCAATGGGAACATATTGCGCCGTTCCGTAAACTTCGGACGTGGAGGTAATCAGTACGCGCTTACAACCGGTATCGCGCGCCGCCTGCAGGACATTCAATGTGCCCTTGATGTTGGTATCAACGTAACTGTCCGGGGAGTGATAACTGAACGGAATGGCAATAAGGGCGGCGAGATGAAAAACCAAGTCCATCCCCTGCATGGCCTTTCTCACCCCGTTGGGATCGCGGATATCCCCGGCAAAGACATCGATCTTCGCCAGTTTTTCTTTAGGAAGCGTATCCAGCCATCCCCAACTGTTGAAAGAATTATAAAAAATAAGCGCCCGTACCTGGCACCCTTTGTCCAGCAAAGCTTCCACCAGATGGCTGCCGATAAATCCATCGGCGCCGGTGACTAATATTTTCTGGTTTGTCAGGTCCATGTTGGGAGAGTTTTGTACAATTGCAGGAGGCGCCTGTGTTTATTGTTATCTTGCGTCATCGAAATCTATGGTTGTTCAAAGCGATACCGTAAAATGCCGACAGATCAATTCCTGATCGCCCCCATCCAGATAAGGATGCATGGGAAGACTGAAGATGCGGCCGGCCATCTCCTCGCTGACGGGAAAGTCGCCGGGTTTATACCCCAGAGCTGCAAAGGCGCCCTGGAGATGGAGAGGCCGGGGGTAGTAAATGGCCGTGGGGATACCAAAGCTCTTCAGGGCCTCCTGCCATCTTGCCCGGGCTCCCTCATCCTTTGCCAATATTGAATACTGGGCCCAGACACTTTTATATCCGGAAGGAACCGCCGGTGGTATCACCGCCAAAACATTAGTCCCCGTGCCGCCGGCCGGAGTATCTGCCGTTAACAATGACCTGTAACGCTCGGCAACAGCCTGGCGCATTTCCACCTCTTCCGGAAAGATGGCGAACTTGGCCAGGAGGATTGCCGCCTGCAGCGTGTCGAGGCGGCCGTTGATGCCGACTCTCACGTTTTCGTACTTGTCGCTCCCCTGCCCGTGGATGCGGATGGAACGCAGAATATTGACCAGTTTGTCGCTGTTGGTGAATAACATTCCGCCATCGCCATAGCCACCAAGGGGTTTGGCGGGAAAGAAGGACGTGCAGGCGATATCGGCCAGGGAGCAGGCCTTCCGGCCCCGATATTCGGCACCGAAGGATTGGGCGGCGTCTTCGATGACAAAGAGATCATGCCGCCGGGCGATAGCGTTAATAACATCATAATCCGCCGGCAGGCCGAAGAGATCCACGGCAACGATTCCCTTAGGGCGAAGGGTTAAAGATTCAAATCGGGAGATAGCTTGCTCCAACTTCACCGGATCAATATTGAAAGTAACGGGATCAATATCCACAAAAACCGGCGTCGCCCCCAGGAGGCTGATCATCTCCGCCGTAGCAACAAAGGTGAAGGGGGTCGTGAAGATCGCATCGCCCGGACCTACGCCATAGGCCATCAGGGCCATGAGCAGAGCATCCGTCCCCGAGGCGCAGCCGACGGCATGCTTGACGCCGACATAAGCGGCCAACTTTTCTTCCAGCTCCCGAATCTCCGGCCCCATGATATACTGGCCGTGGCGTAAGACATCAGCAATGTTCTCATCAATTACATCCTTGATACGCAGCTGTTGGGCAGCTAAATCAATAAAGTTCATGCGCCTCACCTATTTTTAATCTTTAAAGCAATCAGGATACAGCTCCGCCCTCTGGATTCCCAGAAGGCCAGCATTCCGGCAGTTACACCGGTCGTAAACGGGTACAGACAAACAAGAATTACTGTCTGATATCCTTGCTTGCGGGGTTCTCTCTCGGAACCTCGATGGTTGAGACTTCCCGTCGCAGTTCCCCTATTTCCATCTCCAGGCGCTCGTATTCCTCCAGCTTGCGCTTCAGAAAGAAAAACGTCGTCCGCGCCTTTTCCTCGATGCCGTGAGGCGTCAGCTTATAGAGATAGGAAATTTTATTGCTGGAGTTTTTAAAGTTATCAACTTTGACGAGACCGCGCTGAATCAAGGACTTGATCAGGTAATTAACCTTGCCCAGACTCATACCGAGGCGCGAAGAAAGTTCCCTTTGGGTCAGGGCCGGGTCATCTTTGATAGCCTTGAGCATTTTCAGGACGTCTTCATTGTCCGGATGCGATAATTCCTGAGATGGCAAAAGAATTCTCCTCCATGTTCAACCCATGAACGTGGTGATTTTTAAACCACCAGCGGCATAAAGTCAAGGAATATTTACCACTCTTGCCTTATACTTTTTTATTATTGAGAAAGGGGAATTTGTGCGGGTTTTTCAGAGATTATCATTCTTGAAAGGAGGCCGGGTTGACGTGCCAGCGGATCAGACGTGAATAGACGCGCAGCTTGTCGCGAATGCCCCGGGAGGCCCCCAAAGACAAAATGACCGTCAGTGCGGTAAAGAAGCAATTAATAAGGAGGCGCCCAAAGATGACCAGCCGGATCAAGGCGTAATATGGGAAACTATGCCATTTTTCAAAGAACTGATACCGAGAGCGGTAGAATTCGATCCGCGACCGGATATCCGGGCCGATGCTCTGCCCCTGGAGGTGATAGATTCGCGCCGTCGGCACATGATAGATTTTCCATCCGGCCAGTCGCATCCGGTAGGCCCAGTCCGTCTCTTCAAAAAAGAAGAAGTAGCGCTCATCGAACCAACCCACCGCGTCCATCGCCTCCTTTCTCACCATAAGGCAAGCTCCGACGCCGGAGCCCACCGCGAGGGGCTGGTGATGTTCATAGCGTTTGCTGGGATATTTTCCGGGGAAGAGATATTCCAGCAGGGAAGTATTCATCAGCAGAGTAAAAAGCGTGGGGAAAGGGGCAATGGAATTCTGCTTGCTGCCATCCCGATTGAGAAGCTGGCCGCAGCTCATCCCCGCTTCCGGATGGTTCTCCATAAAGCAGAAAAGCTCCCGGACCGCACCCTCCGTTACCACCGTATCCGTATTCAGCAGGCAGGCGTATCTTCCCGCCATGGCTTGAAAGGCCTGATTGTTGGCCGCTCCAAAGCCCCGGTTCTCGTTGTTGGCGATTATCGTTACCAGGGGGAAAAGATTCCGGAGCATGGCAACGCTGCCATCATCCGAGGCGTTGTCCACGACAATTATTTCATAGCTCGGATCATGGACCGTTCGCAGCACTGATTCGAGGCAATTCTTCAGAAGCTCGCTCGTATTCCAGTTGACGATGACAAATGAGATGTCCGTCATATCTTTACCGTTCACTATCGATCATTCTTGCGGCCCAATTCGGACAACTTGGCGTACTTGAAGAACTTGTTTACCGAGTCGGTGACGGCGAGGGTCAGGCCTTGGGGACCGTCGAGAACCCCCAGACGGAGAACGTAGTCCTGGAAAAAGGTCAGCCCCGCCCGGAACATCGCCCCCCTTACCGTCGCCCGGCGGCCGGCGTCGTATGCCTCCTTCGCCCCGAGGCTGGAGTAGCGGTCAATTTTATGGATGATTTTGCTCAGGTCGCTTTCGGTAAAATGTTCGATGGGAACATCCAGGGGGGCCACGATCCCGTTGACCTCAACCCCTTCATGAACGGCCACCGGCGACATGGAGCCCCGCCCCCGGCGAAAAAGGCGGACCAGCCGGTCGGGCCACCAGCCGGCATAGCGGATCCACCGCCCCTGGAAATAGTTCTTTCTCGGAAAACTGTAACCCGCCGTTGCCCCGGAAACAACCCGGCCGGTGCCGCCTCCGGCAGGAAGGAAAGAACCGTGCGTCCGGACGTCGTCAGGATCGATATCGGTCAGTCTTTCGATCACCGCCGCCGTCTCCGCCGGAATCCGTTCGTCCGCATCGAGGACAATAATCCAGGGACAATGACACTGATCGATGGCAAACTGCTTCTGGGCCCCGAATCCCCCCCGCCAGGGTTCCTCGAAGACATCGCAACCAAAATCACGGGCGATCCGCAATGTCCCATCCGTGCTTCCCGAATCGACAACAACAATCTGAGCAGCAAAGGCAACACTCCCCAGACAGGACGGGAGGTTCGGTTCCTCGTCCTTTGTTATGATGGCAACGGAAAGAGGCGCCTTATCCTTCATAGCGATCCATTACCATAAGGCCGTTACAATGAGAAAAGTGCCTGATCAGCCAGCCGCCGATTTCACCGGTAAAATCTCTATCCTCGGCAAAGGGCTGATGAAAGTATCCCTCAATGGCCCGGATAACCCCCCGGTCGTTGTTCCAGCCTTTGCCGGTGGAGCCGTCTTTTCTGATAAAAACTTCCCGGAGATTCGTATCGTGGAAGATAACCTTGCACCGGGGGGCGAGAAAAGGAAACCAGTTGTGAATCTCCAGGACCGTATGTTCATAAAGGTGACTCGTATCTATAAACAGGAGATCGATCACGGAGGGGATATTCCTCTGGACGCACCAGCCGGCAAATCGCTTCGCCAATTCGATGTCGTCGCTTTGAATAAAAAACCGCCCGGAATAAGTTCCCACTTCCCGGCGGTCATTAATATCAACGCTTACCAAGGGCGCCTGCCAGAGTTTGGCAACCCTTTCCAGGACAAAGGTCGACTCTCCGTCTCCACAGCCGAGTTCAACGATGAGGCGCGGATAAATGCCGAGGCATTCGAGAAAAATGGCCTCTAAATGATCGCAGATGTCCGTCCTTTTCAAAGACCTTTTCCTGACCGCGTTAAGTGACTTTAATAACGACCCTTTAACGGTATCTTTAGTGCCCAGATAACTCTTCAACATGAATCTAACACCTTTTCGTCAGTTCGAAGATGCCGCAACCATAATGACAGCCGAAGTTGTTTCCCACTGCTTGCTCGTCAAGAACCGCATCGATGACGAGCCGATTTTCGTTGTTGATATAAGAGAAAGACTCTATGTCGTAGCGCCCCTCTATAAGACTCAACAAGTAGGCGACGGAAAAGACCCGGTGGGCATTGAACTCGATCCGCTGTTTGCCGATAGGTACGGAGAAGTATAGTTTACCGCCCGGTTTCAGCATTTTGAACATATTGTCCCAGCCGACGAGATGGCCTCGATAGTTCAAACGATCCCCGTAACGCCCGAGGCCGAAGTGTTCCATGGCGTGCAGGCACGAAAGGGAGTCGCAGTAAGCGGTGAAGGAGAAATCCTCAGCCGTGAGGTCGGCCCGGGTAAAGCGGATGTTGGCAATATCTAGCTTTTGGCCGCGGACATCAAAAACCTCTACCTCCCGGAAAGAGGCAACATGACCCACGAACCCGTCGATACGGGAACCGATGTCCACATGCCTTGAGGTGCTGTTTGTCCGGAAAATCTTCTGGGCGACAAGGAGGTCCTGGAGGAAGTAATGCTCGGCGACAACGCCGCTTTCTTCGTCCCGTTCTTCGAGACAGGGATAAAGTTTCGTGAAAGGGAAGTCGTCTTCCGATTGTTCCGCCTGACGCCTGATCTCCGCGTATTCCCGCAGAAAGGTTGGGAACTTCTTTAAGAAGACAAAAAAAGGCATCCCCTTTACAGATATTTTGAAATGCATGAGGCGTCCTCGAAGCCTTTGATGAAGAATTACAAAGCGGCGTGATCATAGCCGCCATGGAGCGCCGCTGTCAATAATAAATGCAAACACGGGTGAGCGATACAATTGTTCAGTTGAGCAATCTTCTCGTAGAAAGGATATGCGTGTTATACCAATCCATGGTTTTTCTAATTCCCTCGTCCAGGCCGACCTTGGGCGCCCACCCCAGTTCATCGGCCGCTTTTGCCGTATCAAGAAACAACCCGGTCTTTAGAGACGGCTTTGACAGGTCATACTCGATCGCAATACATTTGCCGGATATGACAACTATCTTCTTGACGAGTTCGGCTACCGAGATGGCCCGTCCCAATCCTACGTTGTATAGCCCGAATTTCGTTTTCTGCCTTTCAATAGCCAGCTCCACAAAATGGACAAGGTCCGAAACGTACAAAAGGTCTCTTTCTTCCTCCCCCGTTCCCCAGACGACAATCCTGCCGTCCTTTGCTGTCAGGACCTTGGTCATTGTCGCACCGAAAACATGGGATTTTTCCAAATCATATTTATCCCACGGACCATAAATATTGGAATGCCGGATCGCGGTATATTGCGTAGGTCCAATTCTTGAGTAGAATTCACACATTTTTTCAATATAGACCTTTGTCCATCCCACCCCGAAGTAGTTTGGATACATCTCGGCATTGGCATCGAAATCACACTCTCTCATCGCGACTTCACCGGACTGATACATTACCGTGCAGCTGAAGAATATTACCCGCGGCACCTTGCGCTCAAAGGCGGCCCTGAATATCAAAGAATTCATAACCGCATTATCGGTCACATGGTAATATGGCTTGGAAACGATATCTTTGGCGCCGGAGGTCGTTGCCGCGGCTTGGATCAAAACATCCATTCCCTCAATGGCGCGCTCGACGTCGTTCCGGTTTGTGAGATCGGCATATATCATTTTGATTTTGTTGTTTTCAAGCGGCGGGGACTTGAAATAGGTCCCATAGACTTCAAACCCCTCAGCCTGGGCGAAATGCTCCGCGAGATTTCGTCCGATAAATCCCGTAGCCCCACAAATCAGCAGTTTTTTTCTCATTGATGAATATCCTTGATTATCCGCCTATTTTTTTTGCCATTTTTTGTCAACTCCCAGTGTTTCTCAACCAAATAATGGTTTTCTTCAGGCCCTGCGCCAAAGATATCTTTGCTTCAAAGCCCAGCACATCCTTAGCGTGCCGACAATTCACAAGAATTGCCGGTGCTTTCGCAGGTTTGGATCCGTCAAACACCACTTTGGCATCGGGAAAATTATCTATTTCCAAAATTAAAGACAGCAATTCCTTTACGCTATTAGCCCGTTCGGAACCGATATTGAATACATCATATCTCTCAACGCGCTCCAAGGCTAAAAAACAGGCATCCACAACATCTTCCACATAGATAAAATCACGGCAGGAATCACCCGTACCCCATATTTCCAAAGGATTTTCCCTGGCGACGACCCGTCTGACAAGCGCCGAGAGCACATGCGATGTGGCATAATCAAAATCACCCCACGGCCCATAGATAGCCGTTGGCCGCAGGACTATCACCGGCATCGGCTTCCGCATTTTTAACGCGTACGCTTCACATAGTTTTTCAATAAAGCGGACTGTCCAGCCTAATAAAAAATTCGATTCATGCGGATCATCGCGAAACATATCGTCTTCAGCCATCGGAACCGATGACGATGGATAACCGGTCGCACTACTGAGCCAAAGGTACTTCTTAACTCCGGCGTTATGAGCGGCTTTCATCATTTTTGCATTCATGTCCAATGTTTGCAATGTCGAGTCCCCCGACAAGTTTTGACGATCGATCTTAGCTGCAAACATCAGAACATAATCCATACCTTCGACAACACGTTCACAATCATCCGCCTGTGTTAAATCGGCTTTAACATAAGCAATATTGCTTGCACCTACAAAAGATCCCCGATTATGAACGGTGGCCCTTACAAAGACATCGGGCAACTCCTTGAGTCGTAGCAACGTATGCGTACCCATCAAACCCGTCGCGCCGGTTATCAATATTTTTTTACCTTTTAAGAAATTCAGATTCATCAATTTCCAGCCCTAAGCAAGGCGCAAAGGGACATTGTTTTGGCAAGCCCACTTAACGATTCATCAATGCATCTCTTTTAAATACATTATACCGTTGATCCACTACTGCTTTGTTTTCAAGATACCATTGCATTACACCCTTGATACCCTCTTCAAGGGAAACTTCCGGCTTGAATCCCAATTCCCTTGCCCGCGATACGTCCATAAGCCTTTTCCGATCGCCGCTCGGCTTGGTCGTATCCCAGACCACCTCCGGTTTTTCTCCCATGTTGTTAACAATGATTTCGACAATCTCCCTGATAGTCACCCCGACGCCGCTCCCCAGATTCACGGGCTGCCCCGTCCCCTTTTCCATCACCAGCAAAATCCCGCGCGCCACATCACTTGCATGAATAAAATCACGAATCGGCGTGCCATCACCCCATACAACCAGTGGATTTTCTTTATCAAGCGCCCTTTTAACAAGCGATGGGATCACCATGGCGTTACCGGGATCGAAGTTGTCATATGGGCCATAAACATTGGCGGGCCTTACAATCTGAATATCATTCCAGTTGTATTCGATTTTATAAGCCTCCGCCTGCAGCTCTCCCATACGTTTTGCCCATCCTGCGAATTTGTCGTTTTCAGATGGAAAGGTCTTCCAGACATCATCCTCGTAAAAAACCTCCGCAGGGGCGTACACGCCGATCGTGCTGGTAAAAAGGTATTTTTTAACACGGCACTGCCTGGCCGCCTCCATCATGTTCGTATTGAAACTGATGGTGGGGACAAAGAAACTTGCCGGTTTCCTGGAGGTCATAGCCGGTGAGCCTTTAATGCCGGCGAGATGGAAGACATAATCAATCCCATCACAAACATCCATACAGGACCGAAAGCTTGTTAAGTCAGCCCTGATGAATACCGCAAGCGGATGCGCCCGCGAAGGATCGTCCAAGGATGCAATTCTGATTTTTGCACCCATGTCAACAAGTAATTCCACTAATGGTCTACCAATCAGACCGGTCCCACCGGTCACTAATATTGATTTGCCCTGATAGAAATTTATCATCTCTGACGGGCCTCCAAAAAGGCTCTTATAGTTGCAAGCACATAATCCATTTCTGTTATTCCTATATCCTGATGGACTCCGATGTGTAACCCATGTTTACCTATGTATTCGGCAACGGGAAATTGCCCCGGTTTGTAACCGAGATAAGAGAAGCCATCGCATTGCGTAGGCATGGAGGAAAATAGGGTACGGGTTTCTATGCCGTTTTTTTCCAGATAGCCGGCAAGATCGTTTCGTGAGAATGACGCCTCCTCCTGGATAATAATCGGGATAGCGTGAGGTCCTATTTTTTCGCCGGCTTTCTCGGTGATCGTTGTGAGAAAAGGCCGGAAAGGGGTAAAGCGATCAAGGGCATAAATCAGATTGCTTCTTCGTTTCGTGACAATCTCTGCATAGATTTCCATGTTGCCCAACCCGATGGCCGCCTCAATCTCATTCATTTTTGACGAGTAGCCTATCCGTTCAAAGATGAAACGGATATCATCTCCCGTCCCGCCGCCAAAACGTTTCTTACAGTACGCCGAGTTGGTATTTATCGTACATTCTTTGCACTTGCAGGCTCGGCCGTGGGACCGTAAGGACCTCAGGATTTCTGCATAGTCCTCATTATCGGTGATAACGATTCCCCCCTCCGCCGTCGTGATAATGTGGGCGACGTAGAGGCTAAAGGCGCCCATGTCCGACAGTGTCCCGAGCGGTTTGCCTTTATACGCGCCGCCGTGTGCCTCCGCCGCGTCCTCGATGACATAAAGGCCATACTTCTTTGCTATTTTATTGATGGCATCCATCGCTGCCGGTTTTCCCATAAGATGAACGGGCATGATGGCCCTGGTCTTGTCGGTAATGGCGTCTTCGATAAGGGCGGGGTCAATATTCAGCGTATCACGGCATACGTCCACAAAAACAGGCTTGAATCCTGCGTGAATAACAGCATGCCCCGTCGAAACAAAGGAAAGGGCGGGGACAATGATTTCGTCATTTCGTTTTGCACCGTAATCGTGCAAAACCGCGAGGGCCAGGATATCCGCATCGGTGCCGCTGCTCACCGCCACAGCTTCCTTTACCCCCATTAGCCGGGCAAAGCGCTCCTCAAAAAGGCTGACATATTTCCCATTCGAAAGCCTTTTCGTTTCCAGGATCTCCTTTACCATTTCCTTGGAAGATTCGGTAATGGACACGGTGCCAAAGGGAACCTTCAGTTTTTGTTTTGTCATATTTATTCCAGAATCCAAAAATTTTATCCGTTTCAAGCAACTTCTTCCAGGTACCATTGATACGTCATCCTTAAGGCCTCCGGGAAAGGAAAACGGGGCTGCCAGGCTAGCTCTCTGAGTTTGCCGGAATCAAGGATTTTGACGGGCATGCCATCCGGCTTTGTGGTGTCGAAATGCAAGGTTCCTTGATACTGCGTGATGTCCTTGATGGCAAGGGCCAGTTCTTCCATGCTGACGGCACAGCCGCTTCCCAAATTTACCGGAGCAAGGCTGCTGTATTTGTTCATAACGCAGATACAGGCGTCAGCCAAATCGTCCGCAAAAATGAATTCCCTTACCGGTTTTCCCGTACCCCAGATATCCACACAACTCTTCAGGTTGGTTTTCGCTTCATGCATTTTCCGAATCAGCGCCGCGATGACGTGAGAATCTTCGATGCTGAAGTCATCTCCCCAACCAAAGATGTTCGCCGGAATACCAGTGATAAAATCCGCCCCGAACTGTTGACGGTAAGACTCGCATAACTTGACGCCGGCAATCTTCGCGACGGCATAGGCTTCGTTGGTAGGTTCAAGCGGCCCGGTGAGCAGATACTCTTCTTTCATGGGCTGCGGACAGAGCCTGGGATAACTGCAGGAACTGGCAAGATAGAGCAGTTTCTTGGCCCCGTACCGATAGGCGCTGTTTATGACATGGCATTCCGTCATCAGGTTGTCGAAGATCAGATCGGCCGGATAGCGCTGGTTTGCACTGATTCCACCTGAGCGCCCCGCGACAAGAAATACATAATCCGGCTTAACCCTGTTGAAAAAGGCCTCGACCCGGCCAGCGCTGAGGAAGTCCGGCATTTCCCGAGACTCTCCCACCACATCCGCATATCCCTGGCGCGTCAGCTCCCGCATCAGGGCGCGACCAATCATATTGGTCGCGCCGGCGATAAATATCTTGGCATTTTTCTCCACTGACGCTATCTCCCCCACTCCATTAGTTTACGGGCAGCAACAACGATGTCTTTTGCTCCCGGGTAGAACGCCTCCTCGAGAGGGTAACCTGAAGGCGTAGGAACGTCAGGGCAAGCGACTCGGGAGATGGGCGCCTTGAGGCAGGGAAACCCGTTTTCGCACAGGAACGCAGCTATCTCGGCAGTAACACCGCCTGTTTTCCATCCCGTATCGGCAATCAGCATCCGGCCCGTTTTGGCCAAAGAGGAAAGGATGATTTCTTCATCAAAAGGTCTTAATGTCCTCAGGTCCACGATCTCGGCATCGATACCGTCGCTTTTCAGAGTTTCTGCGGCATGGTACGCCTCCGTCACCATATACGAAACAGCGATTATCGTTATATCGGTTCCCGTCTTTCTGATCACACCCTTTCCTATCGGCACCCGGTACGGTTCCTCCGGGACCAATCCCGTGTGTTTGAAATTATATCGGTGCTCCAGGATGATGACGGGATTTTCGTCGGCGATCGCGGCTAACATGAGACCCTTGGCGTCATAACAGGCGCTCGGCATGATCAGTTTCAGCCCCGGAATGTGCATGAACAGACCCTGCAATGCCTGTGAGTGTTGAGCTCCGGATCCCCACCCCCTGCCGATGCAGGCCCAGACGACAAGAGGAACATGGACGGCGCCGCCAAACATGTAATGCCATTTCGAGGCATGATTGACCAGTTGGTCCATGGTCAGGAGGAGAAAATCGGGGCGATTATGGAAATATACGGGGCGCATACCACCGATCGCCGCCCCAATGGCAATTCCCGTCAACCCGTTTTCCGACAAGGGGGTGTCGAAAACACGCGCCCCCCCATGTTTCTTGTGGAGGTTCAATGTAGCACCGAACATGCCCGATGGATCGTCCACGCCCTGGCCCATTACAAAGACGCTATTATCTAACTCCAGGGCCTGATCCAGGGCCTCTCTTATCGCATCGGCGTAGGCGATCCTGCGGCTGGTCATCCCCGGTTCGCGTTGATAATCGGGCTCCTGTATTTCCGGTTTTATCTTTGACCAAGGCATGTTGTCATCCCCGAAAGAGGTATTTTTCTACCTCTTCTCCTCTAGGGAGGGGACTCGTCTGCGCAAAAAGAAAGGCCTTATCAATTTCATCGGCAATCTCTTTTTCCATGAGCTCATCGTCCCTTTCTGTCATGTCGCCTTTTTTAAGCAGCCTTTTTCGGAAATCCGCAACAGGGCATTTCGCCTCCCATGAAGAGATCTCTACGGATGACCGGTACCCTAAATGGGCGTCGGGTCCGGACCCGGCATGACCGCGCAGGCGATAGGTTTTACACTCGATGAAAGAAGGTCCATCTCCCCGTCTTGCCCTTTCCACCGCCATCCCCGCCGCCCGATAAACATCGAGGACGGAATTGCCGTCAACCACTCTCACGAACATATCCGCCTTACTGGTCTTGTGGAAAATGAGCTCGCCTCTTTGCCGGACCGAAATATGTGAACAAACGGCGTATTGGTTGTTTTCATAAATGTATATGACGGGAAGCCGTTTCAGAATGGCGTAATTGACACTTTCATAAAGGACGCCCTCCTCGGCGGCGCCATCCCCGAAAAAAACTACACTGACCCGGTCCTGCCCCTTCATCTGAATGGCGAGAGACAGGCCGGTGCCGATCGGTATGCCGCCGCCGACGATAGAGGAACTGCCCATGTGACCGACAGATGTATCAACGAGGTGCATCGATCCGCCGCGGCCCTTTGAGCACCCCGTCTCCCGGCAGTAAAGTTCGGCTATCAACCTCTGGAGGCTGCCTCCTTTGGCCAGATAATGACCGTGACCGCGGTGATTGCTGGAAATATAATCTTCTTTCCCCAGATGCGCACAGACCCCGGCGGCGATGGCTTCCTGCCCGATATACATGTGGATGGGCGTCTTCATCTCATCGAGATGATAGAGGGACTCGATTCGCAATTGAACCCTTCGGATCCTGAGCATTTCATAGTAAAGTCGTTTGAGCTTGGCGGGTGACACATTCTCTGTCATGAATCACCTTTCACATTAGCATCGACGTTTAGCTCCCGGAAAGGGGTTATCTTTCTATGGTCGCGATCCCTGTCAAGGACCGAATAGTCCTCGCGGGGTTCGTAAAAAATTACCTGACTCCCGTGAAACTCGAATTTAAAGGGCACGTAAAGCAGGTGGTTCATCCTTTCACGCAATCGCATCTGCAATGCCGGCGGCACAAAAAAAAGGATGAATCCGCCGCCGCCGGCGCCCAATAGCTTACCGCCCAAGGCCCCTTCCCTCAGCGCCTGTTCATAAATGTCATCGACATAAGAATTGGAAACCGTTGAACTCAGGCCGCGCTTGATCTTCCAGGCCTGGTGGAGCAGCCTGCCAAAAGCTGAGATATCGTTGTCGCTGTTCAATATGGAAATACTCTCGGAAACTAACTGGCGAATCTGAAGCATCTGGTTCGCCCTGCTTTCCATCCCGTTTACATAGCTCTCGGCCACCTGGGCAGCGGTACGCTTTATCCCCGAATAAAAAAGCATGAGGTGCCGGTTCAATTCCTGAATGCGGCTTTGGGAAAGGGTCTGAGGTTTTACGGAGATTTCTCCATTGGTTTGGAATTCGATGTGATTCAAACCACCGTAAGCGGCAAGGACTTGGTCTTGAGATCCCACCGTCTCTTTCAAGACATTCTGCTCGATATGAATGCCCTCCCTTACCAACCGGCCCTTATCAACGATCTGCCCCTTGAGGGCATAGAGGGCATGGAGCAAACCCACGGTGAAGGCGGAACTCGATCCGATCCCGCTGCGCGCGGGAAGGTCGCCGTCATGATGAATCTCGACGCCGCGATCAATCTTCAGGTAACGCAAAACCTCACGAACGGCGGGATGCAGAATCTCATCGACGTTTTGGCAATCCTCGATCTTCGAATATACAACCCGGAAGCGGTGTTCAAAAAAGGGCGGCAGATAGCGGCAGGTAAGGTAGCAATATTTGTCGATCGTGGTGGCGAGGACTTCTCCGCCATTATTTAAAAACCACGATGGATAATCGGTCCCTCCGCCAAAAAAGGAAATTCGAAAAGGCGTCCTGGTAATAATCATCATAGGTTAATCAATATTGTAGGGCGACATGATTTGTTCAGCTTTCGCATAATCTTCCGGGATCCCTATATCTATAAAAGATCCGTTACTCTGGAAACCGTACAACCCCAAGCCGATCCACGCCGGGAAAATTTCTTCTTCAAGGGAAACACGTTTTCCGGGAGGAATGGACAGGATCAATTCTCTTTTCAGGAGATACATGCCGGCATTGATCCATCCGGCCGCGGCAACGGCCGATTTCTCATCAAACCTGACCACCTGCCCTTTTGAGTTGATCCGGACATGCCCGAACCTTCCGCTATCAGCGGACTTGACCAAAAGCAACGTAGCCTGGGCGCCTTCGGATTGGTGAAACTCCCAAAATGCATTCAGATCCGCGTCGCAATAAGAATCGCCGTTCATCACCAGAACCGATTCCGAGTCG
>Ga0074199_1000932_pt1 | contig 33220 bp, 28 predicted proteins | sample EPASupsiteSAE347_FD_64528 | JGI IMG/M metagenome (GOLD analysis project Ga0074199, IMG submission 64528) | Bioremediated contaminated groundwater from EPA Superfund site, New Mexico - Sample SAE3-47 | ecosystem: Environmental > Aquatic > Deep subsurface > Groundwater > Contaminated ... | reverse complement strand
AAGGCTTTAAGCAGCTCTGCTAGATCGCTGTCCGGTACATCTAGCTTCAGGACAATGGTCTTTGTGAGCTGCATAAATAAAGTTTATTCACCCAATAGTATATAATATTATCTTTGGTGAATGCAGCTATTACGCGCTCTTCCCCACCCTGAAGGATGGGGACTCCGCGCTGCTACGAGTTGAATTCTATATCCTGATGTTCTCAAAGGCTCTTGAAAGACTCGGTCGACTTGAAAGATAAAATAGCATGGATCGAACGGCATTGGATCGGACGATATCGGATCGGACATCGGGATCAACAGCACAGGATCAATTGCATCAGATCGGACATCGGGATCAACAGCATAGGACCAATAACATCGATCCATCGCAGCAAATCATTATTCCCGAAATTGAGCCATATGATGCACTCATCGACATCAAAATGGGCCTATTGACGTTGCTTTTTATTGACTTCATCCGAAATATTATTTGCCAACCCCTTTTTTTCGAATGAATCAGTTGGGTTAATGATGTTGTTTTATGAAACGATAGATCTATCCAACTTAATATTATTATTCATTAAGTTCTCGAATTTCGATATCTAAAGACGCTTACCAAGATATTTCAGGCGATTCTTCCAATGGAATTCTGAGCCAGAAAATAATGCCAAACTGTAACATGGCGGTCCTGGATTAAAAACTTGCCGCCAGCCCGTTACGCTATGCGGATTTTTTGCATGGCATCCCTCACCTTTGGCGTCATCTTTTTTTGTTGATGGCATAAATAATCATCAATGAATCTGCAGTCTCTGGTGGCCGAGCTTCACGGGTTTGCGGGAATCACCCGAAAGAAGCAGATCGGAGGTATCCTCCAATTCTTTCCCATTGAATCCGAGCGCATCATCGCCTCTTTCGGAGAGGATGCCGCCGTGATAGACGACGGCGACGAGGTAATGCTCCTGGCGGCGGACGGCATCTGGTCCAGGCTCATGGAAGCGGACCCGGAGTGGTCCGGCTACTGCTCGGTGCTGGTCAATGTGCACGACATCGCGGCAATGGGCGGCTGGCCGGTGGCAATGGTCGATGTCCTCTCCGCAGACGATCAGGAGGTAGCCGAGAAGGTTCTGCGCGGCATGAAGAAGGCAATTGAGAAGTTCAATGTGCCCATCATCGGCGGCCACCTGCATCCCGACACGCCCTACAGCGCCCTGGATGTCGCGATCCTGGGAAAGGCCAAAAAGGACGCCGTGATCCTGAGCAGCACGGCGCGGGCGGGGGAGGTGGTGATTGCAGCCGCAGATATGGACGGCGCGGCTCACCCCAAGTTTGCCATTAATTTCGACTCCACCAGCTTCAAGGACCGAAAGACCTTGCTAACTCAGCTCGGTGCCATGCAGGAGCTGGGAGAGGCGGGCTTGGTCAAGGCGGGAAAGGATATCAGCAATCCCGGCCTCCTCGGGACTCTTGCAATGCTGCTGGAGACGAGCGGCGTCGGTGCCGTTGTGGACATGGAAGCGATTCCGGTTCCGGGGAACCTGGATCTGACGAGCTGGCTGAAGATGTATCCCGGCATGGGCTTTGTGGTCACCGCCAAGCCCGATAATGCCGAAAAGGTTCTGGCGATCTTCCAAAAGCGCGGCCTGACCGCGGCTGTGATCGGCCAGGTGACCGCCGAAAGGCAGCTCGTCATCCGCTCCGGAAATGATGTGGCAGTGCTATTTGATTTCGAAAAGGAATGTGTCACAGGAATCTGACCGGTCATGTTCCGGCATGAATGAGCTAAGGAAAGGAGTGCAAGATGGACGCTGCTTTTATTCGGTCGCTGCAGGAGAAGGCCAGAGCGAATCACGCCCGCATCGGCATCGGAGTCTGGAAAGCCGATGCGGATTTGATCTATTCCCTGAAGTCGGCCACAAGGTACGCCGATCTTGTCCTGGTAGGCGATGCGGGCAGCGGCTGCGATTGTAAACTCGATCCGGTCGGAAATTTTGATGTGGTCAGAACGGAGGAGCCCTGGTCGGAGCTGGTCAGGCTTCTGAAGAGCGGCGAGATCGACGGTGCAGTGCGAGGAAACCTGCCTGCCGGGAGAACCATGAAATGCCTGGCCCGCGAATTCAACATAAAGGTAAGAAGGCTGGCGCTGGTCGAACAGTCCGGCTGGGCCTTCCTGCTCGGGCCGGTGGGAATCGATGAGGGCGAGAGCCTTTCCGACCGGCTGGAACTGGCTGTGCAGGGGGCACGGTTCCTGCAAAGCCTGGGAGTCTTGCCCAAGGTTTCCGTTCTCTCCGCAGGTCGCATGGAAGACCGGGGACGCTCGGAGCGCGTCGATCGCAGCCTGGACGAGGGCGAGCAGATCGCCGCACTGGCGCGGGAGGCGGGCGTGGATGCCGCTCACAAGGGAATCCTGATCGAGAGCTGTCGAGGAGACGACATTGTCATCGCCCCGGAAGGCGTTTCAGGAAATCTGATCTTCCGAACGCTTCTGCTGGTGTGCGGCGCAAACTCCTTTGGCGCGCCGGTTCTGATGGACCGGGTATTCGTGGATTCCAGCCGGGCGCGGTCGGGCTTCGACGGCCCGGTGATGCTGGCAAGCTGCATGGCCGGAGCCACGAGCAAGAACAGGCGGAGATTTTGATCTTGAACCGGCACGGCTCAGGATCTTGTTTTCTGTTGCGCAAATTCTTTGAGGAGCAAAAAAACCGGAATCTCTGGCTATTTTCATTACTGCGAATCCGGATGAAAGGGTCATTTGATGGGGAGTAATTTTAACTTCTTAGGCCGCGCCAGAGGAATCCGATGCATCCGATGGCCGGAAAAGAAAGATTTCTCCTCTCGCTTCCTGGTGTTTTGGGCGGCGTTTTTGCCATCATCATCGGCTGTTTGGTGCTTGTTTTTGCTTACCCGTCCCTGGGCCGCCAGGCGGACTGGGGCTATGCACTTTCGCCCGCAGCCGGAGCGATGCTCTTCATCCTGCTCGGACTGGCCGGCGGGCTTGGGGCGGCGCTGGCTGCGGAAAGCCGGACGGCAGTTCGGGGATTGAAAATCTCTGGCATCTTGATTTGTCTGATTTTTCTGGGAATTCTGGCATTTTATCGAGAATGGGCGGCAAGCATTGCAGTTGTCATCATCCTGACATCGATCCTGGCGACAATCCCGGCGTCAGCTCGGGAGGCTCACGGCAGGAAGACGGGGACTGCACTGCTGTTTTTCACAGGTCTGGCAGGCTTTCCCCTCGGCCAGGCGGCCATGACCTTTCTGCCCTACGGCTGGAAGACCTGGGCGGTCTCCGGCGTTCTCCTGGTCTTTTGCGGCATCCTCTTCCTGGCTGGAAAGAACCTCTCCCGTTTGCCGCTTCTGGAAGATGGAAGCTCCGAGCGCGGCTCCGCCCTCTCCGCCCTCAGTCGCGGGTATCTCCTTTACACATTGGCCAGCCTTCTTCTCATCTCGCTTTGCATTGCAGCCCTCATCCATGTTCCTGCTGATGCCGGAATGGTTGCCGACAGAACTGCAGAATTACAGGGAGGGCCGCTAAACGCCGGCATCGCAAACGACAGGATTCCAGGCTCTGACGCCTGCGACTGCATGAACGGCACACCGCAGAAACCGAAAGCCGCTCCTGCGCCGACAGCTCCGGCTGCTCTGAACTGTTCCGGCGGCCAGACCGCGGTTCGGATCCTCTCGCCCGGTGACGTGCGCACCTTCCCGCGCGGGAAGCAGATCTGTTTTGCGGCATCGGTTTGCAAAAAGGCGTCGCCCGACCTTCTCTGGTGGTCGAGCATTGACGGAATAATCGGCAACGAGGAAAGATTCAACACCAGCAATCTCTCAGTGGGGTGGCATAAGATAACGCTGGCAGCCACGGACCGCAACGGAACCACGGCATCGGACTATATCGAGATCGGCATTGCCGCGCCCTGGGTCTGCAGCAAAGTCTCACCGCGGCCAAAGTACTACCCGATCGACACGCCCTGCCGGGACATCTGGCCCAATGCAACCGAGGAATGCCAGCAGCTCGAGGTCTGCCATCCCGATCTGGACTACATCGTTGCGGATGCCGTCAAAGCCTGCGAAGACTACGACGGCGACAAAAAATTGTGCCGCGGCCTGTATATCATCCGCGCCTTCGGGCCGCAGGCGAGGTACATGCAGGGCTACGCACTCTTCAAGACCTGCTGCTCCGGGTATCCGGAATGCACCCGCACCTGCTGGCCGGGCCTGGCCGGAACGTGCCCCTTCCGGGAGGGCTTCAACGGCAATGTCCGGAACATCTCCTGCCGCCCGGATGAGTGGGGTGTCTTTGCCTGGCACTCCGACACCAACATGAGCGAGAACAGCGCCGTGCTGGGCCTGTTCCCGACCCACGCCACGGTAAACATCCTGCAAACGGGGGTATGCATCGATTACGCCGCCGCCGTGACCACGCTGCTGAGAAAAGCTGGCTACAGCAAGACGGAAGCCATGAGCACGGCCAGCACCGGCTACGACCTGCCGCTGCTCGGCAACCATCCCGGCCACGCCTACAACGTGGTTTTGCTGCCGGGCGACGATCGGTATCACATCGTGGACACCACCGGCAACGGTGAAGGGATTAATGAGGACGGCGTGCCGCACTACTTTTATTTCACGGGCTGCTTCCTGGGACAGCCGGTGAAGATCCGTGTCTTCGACTGGTGGGTGGGCTACTGCACCAAGACATCTCAATATGGATACAATGATGCCGGAGATTTGAGAACTCCGGAAAAAGAGAAGATCTGCGGGTGCTCATGAGATTAGGAGCGCTCGCCATCTGTTATTATTTATTATTTCTTTTGTATTTAACGACTAACGGTTATTTGTGGCCGTAAACCTCTATCATTTTCCGCTCGAATTGCCTCCGACGTCACCCAGATAGGTCTGGCTGGAGGATGCCGTGGTGTTTGATTCCGATGCATAGACTCCGGCACCAAGCCACCAGTTGCCGTCCACGTTTCTCACGTAGCCGAGCTTCAGCTCTTGCGTCATATTCTTAGCCGGATTGGCATAGATGTAATACAGATATCCGTTGCCTCTCTTTGCCTGATCGATGCAGGTTTGCACAAAGTGGACGCCGTTCAGGTCCACGGCATCTATGCGGTTTGATCCCACAAGACTGGGCTGGTAGGGCAGCGACAGAGCCGTGCCGTTGTAGTCGTAAGCGAAGACGTAGAGGTTGCCGCGAACAAACGATCCGTTCCTGTCGTTGAACGCTTGGAGTGCCTTCTCCTTTCCATTCTCTTCTGCGTATTTTACGGCCTGATCTACGAAGGCAACCAGGTTCTCTCTCGCCTCGGCTGGGAAGAGCGACGGAACATCGGAAAGATACACTCCCGAGCCCACCCACCAGTTATCGTCAACCCTGGCGGCATAGCCCACCTTCAACTCATCCTTGGATTCGTGATCGGGATTGGGGAAGATGAAATACGTGAAGTCCTCGCCCCTGCGTGAGCAATCGATCAGGTCTTTGATCAGGGCCACGCCGTTCGGATCAGTCAAATTGATCTTGCTGTTGCCGATGAAATCGGGGCGGAAGGGATGGGCGACGTTTGTGCCCTGGAAGTCGTAGGCATAAATGTAAAGGTCGCCTCGCACGAACTTGCCGGTCTTGTTATCAAATTCCAAACACGCCTTCTCCCGGCCCGCCTCGCGGGCATAGTCGCGAGCCTCCCTCACGAAATCGACAAGCTCGGTCAGAGAGGAACTGTGCGCGAGCTGCGCTGACGATTGGTTTAGAATCGCAGATTGATTGGCGGCGTCCTCCGCAGCCGAGACGCCGGATACTATGGCGGCAACGACCGTAACCAGGAAAAACGCTGCGCCAAAAACAGAAGCTGTTCTCATGATCGACAAGCGATAACATTAATGCATTTAAGCGTTTTTCTAATTTATTAATATGGATAATAATTGATTCTTAAAAAGAGTTTGATGGGGAGACACTTTATTTGAAATATATTTAGTGATATTGTTAATCCTTCGAGAAATTCTCTGCAAAGGCAAGGTCATATCCGAATAATTATTTTTTAAGATAGCACTTTCACGCCGCTTTGGATGAGGTTGGGGCTTGGTGGGATTGTTGCCGGAGGAGCAGATTGATATACAAATTATCTCGCAATTCTCTGAATATAACCAATATCACTATCTCTAAAATACAGCAAATATCATTATCTCTAAATATCGCTAATCATTATCCCAAAAAAACATCGCAAACCATTATCTCAAAAAAATCGCTATCTTTAAAAAAAAAAGTGTGCGGGGCATCACATGCTTGGATCAGGAGAAGACAGATCGAGTCGCGTTCGAATGCGAAAAGCGGTAGACAGAATATTTAATGATGATCTGATGATTGCACTGGCCGCCATCCTTGCTGCTATGGTCATCCTTCAGATCTTCATCGATTTCTCGAACGGAATGGATGTCCTTTTTGATTTCATAAATTATTTCATAATTGCTGTATTTGCGGCAGAATATGCTCTAAAATTATACGCATCCGAATCGCGAAGTTCATTTGCATCCGACCCCTTGCACATTCTTGATCTGGTCATTATCGTTCTTGCGCTCTTTGATATTTCCAAAATCGGATATATTTCGGTTCTGCAAAATCAAGCCCAGTTATCTCCGATACTGCGACTGGTCCGAGTACTGCCTCGCGTGCTTCCTCGCGTGCTTCTGACCTTCTTTCTGGCAGGCAGGACTGCAAAGAGAATGGAACATGAGAAATCCATCGAAACCAAACCCGACCATCCTGCGCTTCAGGTTTCAACATTCAATGCCGCGGGGAACATATCGCGGCTAAAATCAGAAGACTTTGGACAATTATACGCATCGGATGAGCCGCTTTGGGCCGACTTTCAGCAGATTGGGGAAGTCGACCTCGACACCATTGAAAGAGCTACCAGGATTCCTCCCAATCTGATTGAGAATAAGCTGATCAGAGAGTCCTTTCCCAGGATCGATCATGTTGAAGGCGTGCCGACTATTTTTTTGTGGGATTCCCAGATAAAATCAGAAAATTCAAAATCAGATAAATTCAAATCAGAAAATTCGAGCACGGAAACGCTCAATATAGTCACGAATAACCTGCTCATCGTCTGCCTGGACCATAAAATCGTCACATTGAGCCGGGACAAAAGCCGCCTCTTCGACAAAATATCCTGCGATCTGGCGGAACGGAACTCGCGCCAATTCATAAATCCAAATGACGAAGAGTTTACTGTCAAAATATTGTACCACCTGCTTTGGCAGAAGCTGATCGATTATGGCGAAATTGTCCAGCGGATCGAACAAAAGACGATTGGCTTTGAGGAGATTCCTGTCGATAAAACATCGCCCCAGTTTCTCGAAGAGACCTTCCATTTTAAGAAGGAGATTCAGAAGATCAGGAGCAATCTGTGGCATTTTCATCAGGTCCTGCACCAATTGACGGATAAAAAGAATTCATCAATCCTAAAAATTAAAAATATTGAAGAGTTTAATAATCTTCATGCTGAATCAGAATATTTGCTTGAAACGGCAGAGAATATCAAGGAGAGCTTGATCTCGCTTATCGAGCTTCACATAAATACAGTATCGTATGACATGAACCGCGTCATGAAGGTGATTGCCGTCATCACATGTTTGGCCGTGATTCCGTCCATCATCGGAGGACTGCTGGGCGTAAACCTGCGAGATGAACCATACGATTTGACGATCGGAGAGGTCTTTTTCCTTGTTTCTTCCCTAATGATCCTCGGCATTTATATCTTCTACAAGATGGACTGGCTGCAGCAAAAATGAGTTTTTTGCGGGATGGGATGGGCCTGTAACGGATACGCTGCCACGGCAAAGCGGGACTAGGCTTATCTGCCATCTTTTTGGGCCGAAAAAAGATGTTGTGGTCTTTCTCTTGAAATCTGTGATCGACAGCATCGTTATGTGAAAAAAAATAAAAATATAATTATTTTAGATCTGTTAGAGCCGTTATACGAGTCCATTCGAGGTCGAATTGCCTGTCTCATTCGCCGGAAGATTCGCAGCTTTGCGATCCTTGTACCCAAGTATCCCGGCCATGCGCAAAGCGAAGCTCGCTTCATCCGAGCGGCCCAAAGCTTGCAGTGAATCGGATTTGCCCTTCCAGGCACTCTCATCCACTGGAATGAGATCGATGGATTGATTGTAAGCCTCCAGAGATGGTTCGTACTTGCCGGTTTTGAGAAGCGTGTCGGCTTTTCCCATCCAGGCGGATTGAATGATAGTATTCCAGTAAGGCGGCGAGTTGTTTATGGCTTCATCATAGGCTTGCAGAGCTGCATCATAAACTTGCGTCTTCTGAAGAACGTCGCCTTTGCTCAGCCAGGAATCGGCATTTTTCGGATCTGCTTTCAACGAGGCATTCGCAATCGTCAGGGCTTTTTTATAAGACTCCTGCGCCTCGCTCTGCCTTCCAGACTCGTTTAGCACATCGCCTTTTCCTAACCAGGCTTTTGCATTCTCCGGCTCGATCTCGATCAATTTGTCATACGCAGCGACGGAATCGTTGTATCTCTTTGCATGATAGAGCGCATCGGCCTTGGATTTCCAGGCTTGAGCATTCCTGGGATCAATTTGAGTAGCATTATCAAAAGCCTGCATCATCTCTTCTGACCGACCCAGCTTTTCCGCCACCCATCCTTTGTTGATCCAGGCCCAAACATTCTTGGGATTTACCTCTGTGGATTTTTCGAAAGCCTGATAGGCTTGATTGAGCAATGCGGTATCATCGCTTTTCTCCAGGGATGCCGCCTCAGACAGGGCGGAGCCCTTCCACTGCCAGGCCTGGGACAGGCTCTCGGTATCGTTTGCCGCTATGATTTTTATTGCATCGTCAAAGGCCGGGAAGGATTCATCATATCGTCCAAGCTCCATGAGAAGGGTTGCTTTGGTGAGCCATGCATCCTTCAGCCTCTTAGAGTCGTTCAGGGCGATGACCTTCTCGTAGGCGGGCAGGGCTTCCTCGAATCTTTGCAGGTTGGCCAGGTTTTCGCCTTTGTACCACCAGGCAGTGGAATTCTTCGGATTCTCTTTGATCTCTTGATCGTAGATCTGGACAGCCTTCAGTGCAGCCTTGCTGGACTCCTCCTGCCGACCAAGGCCGGACAGCGCCACACTCTTGCTCTGCCAGGCCAGGGCGTCTTGCGAATTTTTCTCCAGCTTTTTTTCCGTCAGATTCAGGGCCTGATTGTAAGCGGCCACCGACTCGTTCAGCCGGTCTTGCATACTCAAGACAAATGCGCGATCAAACCAGAGACTCTCATTATCCGGCTGCAGGTCGATGGCTTTGGAAAACGCATCAAGAGCTTTTTCGTAAGAGGCATTGTCGATCTGTGACCAGCCTTCTTTTTCCCAATCGCTTGCTGTCTGCTCCTGAGCAGCGTCGGCACAAGAGAATACTGCTACCATTATAGCTACCGCTAACAAAGCGGCGACAAACCATGCTTTCATTTCCCCAACTCCTCTTTTTTCTATATTCTTTGTATATAACAAATAAAAATATAAAACAAATAATTAAAATATTAAATTAATCAAATGATATAAAGATCCAACGGTGGATCTAGCCGCCATACCCAAGAGCTTTGGCCTTGGAGAACGCAGCCGTGGCGATGGTATCGGACCCCAGTTGTTCATATGCCTCTCCCTTTTGCTGCCAGGCCTCTGCAAAGGATTGGTTCAGTTTGGTGGCCTGGTCGTAGCATTCAATGGCCAAGTCGTAGTCTCCTTGCCGATAGAATGCCTTTCCTTTGTTATACCAGATGGCGGCATCTTTGGGCAGGGTCTTGAGAGCATTGTCGTAAGACTGCAAGGCCTTTCCATATTCGCCCAGTTCGTGGAGGGCGAGGCCCTTGTTATACCAGGCCAATGCATATTTGTCATCGATTTCCAGGGCGCGGTCATAGGCTTGCAGCGATTCGTTCAGCCTTCCCAATCTTCTCAAGTCAATGCCGATGTTCTTCCAGGCGGTCAAGAACTTGGGATTGATCTCTATGGCCTTTTCGTAGGACACAATCGCTTCCTCTAAAATCCCGGACCAGTCATCCTTTGGGATATCGATGTCCAATTGTTCGCTCTTTTGCATCAAGGAAGCCTTGTTGCTGAGGGCCTGGCCCCGGTAGTACCAGACGTTCGCATCGCCGGAATCGGACTTGAGGGATTCGTCATAAAGCGTTATGGCCGTGTCGTAGGCCCGAAGTGAATCGTTAAACCTGGACGCATCCTTTCGGGAAAGGGATAAGGACGCCAGAGCTGCAGCCTTTCCATCCCAGAAAGCCGCTTTTTTAGGATAGGCTTGCAGGGCTTTATCGTAATTCTTCAGGGCTTCTTCATAAGCCCCTTCACCACTTAAAGCCAGGCCGCGCTTATACCAATAATCCGCTTTTTTTAAAGAATAGTCAGAACCGCTATCTTCCGCCTGGGCGAATGTGCAGAAAGCAAAAATCGTCGCCAGGACGGTCAGGGCGAGGATGATACGAATCCTCCTTGAGGGCATCAGCGGTCTACTCACTTCTCCCACAGATCTTAGAATCTCTTTCATTGCCAAACCTCACCTCCAAGACTTTGGGAACAAAAAGCAATCTTCCGGATTTTGTCAATGCTCCGCCCCATAAGCTTCTCTACCCGATCGCCGTAATTTGCTTCGGCATTTAACGTTGTACGACATACAACGAATATTAAGGTTACGGTCTATACTGGTATTTCGTTAATAAATGAAAAGTTGGAATTACTTTGTTTTTATTGGATACGATACCGGATAATCCGATCGGTTTGATCATAATTTAAAGCAAAAAGCGCAACTTCTGCGGGATCGTTGAATAATGAAATTCTCAGCCGATGAGGGCGATCAAATGGTCTTAATCTCAGTACCGAGATCTACCAACGAGATCTACTAACGGGATCTACTAACGGGATCTACCAACGAGATCTACCAACGAGATCTACCAACGAGATCTACCAACGAGTCAATGGTTAATGACAATGAAATCGATTACTAGCGCACTTGATCAATGAGATCAGTGAGCATAGAAGGAAAAAGCTCCTCGGCGCTCCGAAGGCTTTTGATCCTATGCATATTTTGATTCGACGTATATTCCAGTTATTGCGGCCTGCCGCCAAACCAGGCAGGAGTCGACCTATGTAGGAGTCGACTTAGGCAGGTGTCGATTCTGCGCCCTCGGCCTTTGCTTCCTCAGGTGCCGTCTCCGGCTCCTTTGCCGGTGGTGAGATCAGCTCGGCCTTGACCTTTTCGCCGGTGTGCTTCTCTACGTAGTCGACCTCTTTCAAGCCGAGGTGCTGGATGATCATGTCCGCCAGACCGCGCCTGATCATGAGCCATTCCTTGTAGTAGCTCAGCTCCCAGAGAACGGTGATAATTGCCACATCGTCCTTGATCTCCGCTTCAAGCTCCATGCGGGCGAAGGTCTTGATGAGGGCCTTGAGCTTCTCCAACTGGTCCTCGATGTTTTCGGTGATCTTGTATTCGTAAACGATGGTCTTGTCCGCCAGGGGGTGATTGAAGTCGATGGCCACCTTTCTGCCGATTACCCTGGTGACTGTGCCGACCTTGTTGTCCACACCCACGCGCAGGCCTGGAACGGGCTTCTGCTCCTTGAATTTGTTTATGGACACGATCTCGGTCTTCCTGGGATCATGCAGGCCGAATGCCTTCTCAGGCGCAATCTCAACCTTTCCTGAGTAGCCGATCTCCTTTCCCAGGAGGTCCTCTTCGAATCCCGCTACGAGCTGGCCAGCGCCCACCACGATAAGGTGCGGTCCGTACTGAGTATCTTCATTAAAAATTCCCTTTTCCGTGGCTACATCCTTATCGGTTGCAGCCAAAACTTGCCCATCAACGCTCTCAATATAATCAATTCTGATGAAATCGCCATTTTTCACGGTCATCTTGAAATCCATCCTAACTTGGGCCACCAATTGCCCGATCCTCACTTATACTTTCGCATCTCAAACCTTTGGGCAGCAGACGAGTTGGACAATAGCAGACGAGTAGAGACTGCAGCAGACGAGCAAAGACAGTAGCAGACTGATCTTCGCGATCATCAAATTTTGCGGACCTATCGCCGGAGCGCTCATCCCAAGATCGGATAGCTTCGTTACTTCTAATACCGTTTTGCTCTTGGAATTCCTGCCGTATTCTCCAAATTGTCCTGCTGCCCAAAGCTCTTGCCGGGAATGTATTCACGGTCCGAAAACTTGCTCCTAGATTAAATATTCTGCTATTCTATCCGTGAGAGGCTGCTCGCAGAAGATGCACCTGAGCAGCACGGGATTTTTGGCCTTGACCAGCATCCTCGATTTGATGGGCTCGGTGGTATTGGAGATGCAGTTGGGGTTTTGGCAGCGCACCACGCCCACGATCTCGTTTGGCAGGTCCACTATGTGTTTGTCGATCACCATGTAGTCGCGGATGATGTTGATGGATGCCGCCGGGGCGATCAGGGCGATCTTGTTGACCTCATCTTCGAGCAGCTCGCGGTCCTCCACTTTCACGATATCCTTCTTGCCGAGCTTGCTGCTCTCCACATTCATGACCACGGAGACGGTGGCGTCCGTGGTGCCGGAAATGCCGAGGATCTTCAGGACATTGAGCGCCTGGCCTCCGGCGATGTGATCGATCACAGTTCCGTTCTTGATGGGCTTGACGCGAAGCTCACGCGGCTCATCTTTCTCATCCTTGGCGTCGATTCTGGCTTCGATCGAGGATTTTTTGGTCTGTGCAGTTTTGGTCGTTGCAGCCGTCAAAGTCGTCATATTCATGCACCTTTGCCGATCAGCATCTTGAGCAGGGCCATGCGCACGGTAACTCCGTAGAATGATTGCTGGAAGTAGCGGGCATGGGGCGTTTCGTCCACATCGGGCGAGATCTCATCCACCCGCGGCAACGGATGCATGATGATCAGATTCTTGCGGGCGCCGGCCAAAAATTGGGGCGTGAGCCTGTAGGATCTGGCAACCTTGTTGTACTCCTGCGGGTCCGGGAAGCGCTCTCTTTGAATGCGCGTCATGTAGAGCACATCCACATTGTTCACCACCTTGGCCAGGTCGCACACCTCGCGAACCCTGGTGCCCTTGCCGGAGAGATCGTTTCGGATTGCTTCGGGCATACGCAAAGTCGGCGGCGAGACCAGCGTCACATCGGCTCCGTAAAGCGACAGAGCATAGGCCAGAGAATGAACCGTGCGCCCGTACTTGAGGTCGCCCACCAGTGCGATCTCCAGGTCGTCGATGCGGCCCTGCTCCTTTTTGATGGTGTAAAGGTCGAGAAGAGTCTGCGTGGGATGGTGGCCTGCGCCGTCGCCCGCATTGAGAACGGGCACGGGTGAAAACTCGGAGGCAAGCCTCGCCGAGCCTTCCTTGGGATGGCGGATCACCAGAGCGTCTGCATAGCCGCCGATGACGCGCACCGTGTCGGCCAGCGACTCGCCTTTGGAGATGGAACTGCCCTCCGCAGGCCCCAGGTTTATGACGCCGCCACCAAGGCGCTTCATGGCGGTCTCAAAGGACATGCGCGTTCGAGTGGATGGTTCAAAGAAAAGAAGGGCGAGAATCTTGCCCGCGAGCATGTCGCTTCTCTTGCCCCGGGCGTAGGGTTCCAGGGTTTGAGCCAGATCGAGAACAGAATCAATCTCCTCTCTGGAAAACTCTCTCATGGAGAGCACGTGCCTTTTCTTAAACATGATTTTCTATAGCTGCCTTGGAAAGATATAATTCTTCTGAATTGAATTTTGCGTGATGCCGCAAAATCCGGAAGATGCAATTCCGGCCTATATTCCAGCCTATAATTGATCTGCCAATTGACCCGCCATCTTTTTTTCCCTCTCACGCACAATTGCCGACAGCACGAATGCTAAAATAGAAAGCACCAGTCCTATCATCATAGAAAAATGAAAGCCGTTCATAAATGCGCCGATATCAAGTTCTGAAAATGCTACAATACCCTCTTTTGCAGTCGCAATCGTAAAAGTCGTCGCATAGACCGCAATGCCGATAGTGCATCCAAGATACATTGCCGTAATCATCAATGACGACGCAGTACCTTCTTCACCACGCGGTGCGTAGTCCACAACTCTGCTGGCTACAGGTCCTCCTGCGAATCCCCAGAAAAGACCCATCAAAATGAGACCCGCCAAGAGCGGAACCTGTCCCATCTCCGGCAGAATCACCAGATAGATGCTGCTGGTCGCAATCAACACAATACATGCCGCAATAGCAAAAGGTCTGCGGCCAATTCTGTCCGACCATTTCCCCAGCGGGATGCCGATAATCGCCGTGATGGCAGGAGTAATCAGCAGATACAGACCGCTCACTGCTGGATCGAACTGCATTCCTGCCAGAAGGTAGAAAGGCAGGAGATAAAAAATCCCCATAAATACAATATTCATAATAAAAAATGCCAGGAAAACTGCTGAAAATTTCCATGCAGCAAAGATGCGAAGGTTAATCAGCGGGGTTGTGCACCGTGACTCCCTGGCGAGAAATGCAACAGCACACGCGAAACCAAGAGCCATGCATAGCAGGATCTGCCTATCGGTAATTCCCAGATGGGGGATACGTTCCAGAGCATATACCTCAAATACTATCATGCCAAAAAGCAGGGCGGCACCCGTAAAGTCGAACGGCTGTTTTATCTGAGGACTATCTTTGGGAATAACGTGCAGGGCAAACGGCAAAAGAAGGAGCCCTATCGGGATATTGATTAAGAAAACCCAATGCCAGCTAAGATAGTGTGTGAGGAACCCGCCGATAGCAGGACCAGCAACAGCTCCAATGGAAACTGTCATTGCCATTGTTCCAAGAGACATTCCCAGCATATTTTTCGGCAGATACGTCACGCAAAGCAGAGGTGCGGTTGCAGCAATCATGGCCGCGCCGATTCCCTGAAAAACCCGGGATGCGAGAAGGAAGCCAAAATTGGGGGAGAGTCCGCATGCCGCAGACCCAAGCGTAAAGACGAGAAGGCCACCTAGAAATATTTTCTGGAGAAAACCCTGCTGCGCAATTTTTCCAAATACAAGAATGAGTCCTGCCATCATTAAAAGATAGGTCATAACGACCCAGGAGACCGTCCCTGTATCGGTGCCGAATGATTCGGATATTTGTGGGAGGACGATATTCACTATTGAACTATCAAGCCCGTCAAAGAGCATACCGATTGCAGCAGCTGCGAGAAGCAGCTTTTGATGCAGGGGATTGGAAATTATGTCGGGCATGCGCCATAGCGGTGCGTTGAGGTGGCATTTCTATATTGCGGCATCTGAGTTTGGCCGGCCCAAAAAAGACGCAGATCTCGGGCAATGAGGAATCGACAAGTCCGACTTTTATAGTCCGTCTTGATATTCCCAGCAGGCATTATTATGATTTCAGAACGAGCCGAAGTGAAGGCGAGAGACCTTTTTCCTATGTATTTACTTTCGGTTCAGTGTGCCACTGATCCTCTTCAGGTACCAGTCGAGAGATGTAGAGCCTTGCGCTCAAGTAGCTTATGATGCCGCCCATCATATTTCCGAGCACAATGCCTCTCCATACGCCTTCCTGCCCTCCGCCAAAGACTATCCCAAAAATGAACGCAAGAACTGCGACAAAGATCAGAACACGCAATAAATTGAGGACAAGCGATATGAATCCTTTTCCTACGCCCTGGAATACACAAGCGGACATGATGCCCGGCGAGACAAAGGGATAGAAGAGGCACATGGTCTGCAAGAAGGCGATGAAGGTCGGAGCCAGGTGGGAGCTTTCCGGCGTGTAGGTGAAGATGACGGCGATTTGAGGTGCCAGCAGCCATGTGAGGGCGCTGATGCCAATGCCGATCATGAGTCCCAGGCGGATTGAATATTCGTGAATAATTCTGATATTCCTGTAATTCCTCGAACCAAAGGCTGCCGCTGCAACAGAAATCGTGGCGGTACCTATGGCGGCCATGGGAATTATGGCCATCATCACCACTCGCAAGCCGCCGGTGTAAACCGCCACGGCATCGGTCCCGGAGACATGAACCAGTATCTCATTGAGGACAATGCCGTCAATGGAGAAGAGCAGGAATTCCAGGCTAGCCGGAAAGCCCACATTGAGGATATCTTTCAGGATGGCCCAATCAAAGGAAAACGCTTTGAGATGGAGATCGATATAAGTATCCTTCTTGATCAGCAGCCAGTAAAATAAGACGATTGCGGCCAGGGCAATGGAGATGACTGTCCCCCAGGCGGCACCTGCAACTCCCATTCCGGCATAATAGATGAGAATGGGATCGAGAATAGCGTTTATGATGGATGATGCGCTCATGACATACATCGTTCTCTTTGTATCACCCTCGGCTCGAAGGATGGAATAAGCGATCATCTCGAAGATCAAAAGTATCGTGCCTGCAAACACGATTCGTCCATAGTCCATAGCAAGGCCGATGGTTGATCCGGCACCGAGGAGCTTGAGTATAGGCTCCAGGAAGTAGTATAGCGGAAGCGTTAGAAACAAAGAGAGAACGAGAGCGATAAGCAACGCGTGCATGGCCACTTTGTCGGCCCCGGATTTATCCTTTGCACCAATACGGCGAGAGATGGCGGATGAGACGCCTGCGCCAATTCCGTTGCCAAGGCCGACAAGGATCATGAAGACCGGCGTGATAAAACCGACTGCTGCCAGCTCATCAGATCCAAGGCCGGAGACCCATACGGCATTGACCAGGTTGTAGCCGGCCATAATCATCATGGCCACAATCATGGGGCCGGAGAGCTTGAGCACGGCTTTCTTGGGATCGCCGATGAGCAGGGAGACGCCCTCGGTGATTTCGGATGATGCATTTAGTTCGGATGATGCAATTATATTACTATCCGGTTTGCTGCTATTGGGTACGTTGCTACCGGATTCGCTGTTTTCGCAATCGTTTCGATTTTTGCTGTCGCCCATGTCAGTCTGCCGCATAATTCATTCGGATTTTATCGAACGGACCGAAAACTCAGAAAGTACATAAAGGTTATGCTGATTCAGGCGAATTGCGCGAATGCGAATTGAATAATCTCGGTTTAATTGATGATCAAATGCTTTAGCGATGGAACAAATTGAATGGAACATTAATTAAAAATGACCTGCGAGCCAGAACCACTTTTTTTAGTGTTAATATCAATATTATCAAATCCTGTCATATACATTATTCATTTTTATTAATATTATAGAAATAAGAAGTGATTTTGAAAAAGTTTTTATAGTTAGCATAGATGTTAAAGTTATATTAGAGGTACTGACATGAAGAAAGGAATAACAATCGGATTCGCCCTTGTGGCAATTGTTGGAATGCTGTTTGTGGGCTTTGCAGGGGCAGCAGCTCCCGTAAGCAGCGGCACTACGAATTCCCAGGATAAGGCAGTCTATATCGACTCGATAACAACTGCCGCAACCAGCCATTCTTCCAGTGATGGATCTAAGATTCTCATCAATGAAATAAATCCGCGCGGCGATGAGCATGTCTCATTGGCTAATTTAGGCACTACAACTGTGGAGTTGAACGGATATCAGCTTTCTGTCCAAGATGGATCAAGCTTCACTCTGCCTGCATTTTCCCTTGCGCCCGGTGATGAGGTGACGGTATTCTTTACCGAGGGAAATCCCAGCCGTGATGTGATCTTTTCCGGTGGAAATTCTGATAATGTCCTTAATGACGATGCCGGAGCTTTGAGCCTGACCAATCTTACCGGAACCACATTATCAACCACGACCTACACGAACTCCCAATCAACCCTCACCACGCCTGCCTTAGAAAGCGCTATACCAGCCATCACCAGCCTAACCTCGGCTGAAACACCCAGCGCCGCTCCTGCACCCAGCAGTTCAACGGTCCGAACAAAATAAATAATAGATAGCTTTCGACCTTGGATGGACTCCAAAGTATGAATCTCTTCCAAGGAGTCTATTTTTTAATTATATAACTATTATTAAGGTTCTTTAAAACCTTCGAATCCGTGCTTTAGAGCCTCGATTTAAAGGTTTGACCACAAGAATTATAAGCCCAAAATTGGATCGCCAGATGTGTCTTTGATGTATAGTGATGTGCATAAACGATCAATAAAAATCAGCGAATTCTCAGCAATCCCAACAATTCAGGCTTTATGAAATAAGGCTTTATGCAGAGGAAGATGGCATTGAGACAACTATTATCCGGCAACGAGGCCATTGCCCGTGGAGCCTTTGAAGCCGGTGTGACCGTCGGCACGAGCTATCCTGGCACTCCGTCCACGGAGATCCTGGAGAATTTGGCGAAGTACAAACCCGATGTTTACTGCGAGTGGTCCCCCAACGAGAAAGTGGCCTTCGAGGTGGCGGCAGGAGCCTCCATTGCAGGTGCAAGATCCATCGTCACCATGAAGCATGTGGGGTTGAACGTGGCTGCCGACCCGCTCATGACACTGAGCTACCTTGGCGTGGAGGGAGGATTTGTGGCCTGCGTGGCCGACGACCCGGGCATGCACTCATCGCAAAACGAGCAGGACACCCGCAACTACGCCCGCTTTGCCAAGGTCCCGCTCTTCGAGCCCTCCGACAGCCAGGAGGCCAAGGACTTCGTAAAGCTGGCTTTGCAGATATCCGAGGAGTTCAATACCCCGGCAATTTTGCGCACCACAACCCGCGTCAGCCATTCCCGCAGCCTGGTGCATTTGGAGGAGCGAGCAGTCTCGCAAAAAAAAGTCGGCCTGGTCAAGAATCCTCCCCGCTTTGTGCCCATCCCGGTCTGGGGAAGACCCATGCGCAACAGAGTTGAGGATCGGTTGATGAAATTGCAAAAGCTCTCCGAGTCCATATCCATAAACCGCATCGAATGGCGCGAAAAGAAGCTCGGCATCATCACATCCTCTATCTCTTACCAGTATTCCCGCGAGGTCTGGCCGGAAGCCTCCGTTCTGAAGCTTGGTTTCTCCTATCCGTTCCCGGATGCGCTTATCCGGGAGTTTGCCGCCGGAGTAGACGAAATCCTGGTGGTGGAAGAGCTGGACGACTTCATCGAGCAGCATGTTCTGGCACTGGGAATCAAATGCCGTGGCCGGGAGTTTGTTCCCGGCATCATGGAGCTTGACCCGGACCGGCTGAAGGCAGCCAGGTTGAAGATGGAAGGGCGGCCCGTGACAGCGGCAAAGAGTGTCGCTTTCGCCGATCAACTGCCGCCCCGCCCGCCGGTGCTCTGCCCCGGCTGTCCTCATCGCGGCGTCTTTTATGCCCTGACCAAGCACGATGTGGTGGTCACGGGCGACATCGGATGCTACAGCCTGGGAGCCTTCAAACCGCTGGACAGAATGGACACCATCCTCTGCATGGGTGCAGGAGTATCGATGGCTCACGGCCTGGAAAAGGCAGGTGAGCAAAAGAAGGTCGTGGGCGTCTTGGGAGACTCCACATTCTTTCATTCCGGCATAACCGGGCTTATCGACATCGCCTACAACAAGGGAAGTTCGACTATAATCGTGCTGGACAACCGTACCACCGCCATGACCGGCCATCAGGATCATCCCGGTACGGGAAGGACGCTGATGGGCGAGGCCACTCGAACCATATCCATCGAGGACGTGGGCCGGGCTTGCGGAATTGGCCGCGTGTCCGTGATCGATCCCTATAACCTGGAAAATACCGGGCAGGTCATATCCGAAGAGATGGCGGCAAAAGAGCCGTCGCTGATAGTCTCGCGCGCGCCCTGCCCCCTGCGGGAGAGAAGAAGAGTCGGGCCGGTGCGGACGATCCAAACAGATGAGTGCAAGGGCTGCGAGTTATGCCTCGGCCTCGGCTGTCCGGCAATCGAAGGCGGAAGCGAAAAGCCGAAGATAAATGAACTGCTCTGCGGCGGTTGCGGCCTGTGCGAGCAGGTTTGTCCAGCCGGAGCCATAAGAAATCCTGCGGGGGTGAAGCAAGCATGATAAAAAATGATACGCAAAGCGTTGTTTTGGTCGGAGTGGGCGGTCAGGGCATCCTGCTCGCCAGCGAGATCCTGGCCCAGGCAGCCATGCAGGCCGGGTTCGAGGTCAAGACCAACGAGGTGCACGGCATGGCGCAGCGGGGCGGCTCGGTGATGGCCCAGATCCGCTACGGCAAAGATGTGCATAGCCCCCTGGTGGCCAAAGGGTCAGCCCAGATCCTGGGAGCCCTCGAACATGTGGAAGCCCTGCGCTATGCGGACTATATCGCGCCGCAGGGGCTTGCTGCGGTCAGTGCCGAGAGCATAACCCCTGTGACCGTCTCCTCCGGAGCGGCCAGCTATCCAGCCAACGTGGAGGAGATGCTGAAGAAAGTATTTCCCCGATTGGTTTACATTGATGCGGCGAAAAAAGCCACCGAGCTTGGAGACGTTCGGGCGGCGAACATCATACTGCTCGGCGTCATCTCCCGCGGCCTGGATTTGCCCCTCGATGCCTGGCATAAAGCCATCAAGCAGTGTGTGCGGGAGAAATTCCTGGATTTAAATATGAAAGCTTTTGAACTCGGAAGGAACTTTTCATGAGCAAGAACGGCAATTTTCATAACGAATCGGCGGAGACCGCTTCGCAAGAGGACATTCGAGCCCTTCAGTCGAAGAGGCTGAGGGCGACTGTCAAGCATGTTTACGATTCGAATGCAATTTACAGAAAGCTCTTCGATGACCACGGCGTCAGGCCGGATGACATCAAGACCGTCGATGATGTGGTCAGGCTGCCCATGACCAACAAGGATATTTTGCGAGAGAGCTATCCCATGAAGCTTTCCTGCGTTCCCCGCGAGCGGATCGTGGAGATGCACATGTCCAGCGGCTCCACGGGCACGCCGGTGGTCATGCCCTACACCCAGCACGATCTCGAGCAGTGGGCAGAGTGCATGGCCCGCTGCTACCGAATGTCAGGTGCCAGGCCCGGCGACGCCACCCAGATCACTCCCCTCTTCGGCCTCTTCAACGGCGGCTTCGGCATGTATCACGGTGCGAGAGCTGCCGGGCTCTTCGTTATCCCCGCCGGGCCCGGAAACACGGCAAGGCAGATTCGCCTGGCCAAGGACCTCAAGACCCGCGTCTTTACCGGCGTAGTGAGCTACGGCGTGCGCATCATGGAGGTCTTGCAGGAGCAGAAAGAGACTCTTCCCGACCTTGAAATAGGCATCTTCGGAGCGGAGGCTTTCTCGGAGTCCATGAAAAAGAAGATCTCCTCCGGCCTGAATATCGATGTCTACGACATTTACGGCATGACCGAATCGGGCGGCGTGGGGACGCTCGGCATGGACTGCTCGGCTCACGACGGAATCCACGTATGGGAAGACCAGTACATCCTGGAGATCATTGATCCCGAGACCGGAGAGCCGGTAGATGACGGAGAGCAGGGCGAGCTTGTCTTCACGGCCTTAAATCGTGAGGCATTGCCCATGATCCGCTTCCGCACCGCCGACCTGACCAAAGTCATCAGCCGGGAAAAATGCGAATGCGGCAGAACGCATCTTAAGATTGCGCCCATAACAGGCCGCCGGGACGACATGCTCATTGTCAAGGGAGTAAACTTCTTCCCCAAGCAAATCGAGCAGACGCTTCTTTGCATTCCAGGCATCGGCAGCAACTACCAAATCATCGTCGAGGAGATCGACGGCGTCAACGATGTGCGGGTCAACGTGGAAGCAGAGCCGGGCGTGACAGGCTTCATGGTGGAGAAGGCACTAAAAGAGGCGCTGGGCTTCAGTCCCAAGGGAGACGTCTTCCCCATCGGCCACCTGCCCCGCAGCGAGGGAAAGGCGCAGCGGGTGTTTCACAAGAAGATCAAGTAAAAAACCGGGATTTAATACATTGGGAGCGCAGAGGGTCACGAATTCCCCGATCTTTAGGTCGGAGATGAAGTGAACCCACGGGTATGCTTCCGTCCTCTGGATTGTAGACGACCACAGAGACGAACTCGGCGAGCTTGGGCCCGTTGTCATAGTTCCGGCCAAAGACGAGAGGCCCTCCGGAGGTGTAGTTGCCCCAGGCAGCAATGCCGGAGCACTGCATACTGGGGGGCATGTAAGTATACTCCATAGAGCAGACTATCAGCTCTTTGTCAAGCCCGAGGCCGGAGGTCTCAGCCATTCCCTTGAGGATTTCCTTGTACCTTTGAGGATAGGACTGATACATCCACCTTCCCGTCCGAAGCATATCGTCGTAGCCGCTGCCGGGCGTCTTGCCGAAATCGGCGCTGATGATATTATAAATCTCGTTCAGATCATCTTTCATAAGGCCGCCGTACTGCCGGCCCATCTCGTTGTAGCTCCCCCGAAGCACCAGAACCTTGAGGTTTCCCGCCCGAAACAGTTTTCCTCCCTCGAAGACGGCTGCCGGATTTTCGGTATCCAGGACCTGTGCTTTTGATGAGATGTTTGATGAGATATTTGAGGAAATGTTTGAGGAGATGCTTGAGGCGAGTTTTGAGGTGCTGTCTGAAGTGATTTTTGAGGTGATGTCCGAGGTGATATTTGATGATCCGCTGCTCATCAATAGGGCTTTAGAGTCGGCATTGTCCTGGATCGGCAAAGCTGCCGGTGCAATAGAAGCGACGGTCATCTGCAAAATCAACCCATAAAGCGCCATGAGCAGCATGATCGACAGTAGATTACGATGGCGACTTGTGGAAATTCTTCGCTGTTGCATCAATAGCTTGCTCCTGCATGCTTTCTGAACCACACCGGCATTGCGGCTATTCGCATCTCCGCCTCTTCCGGGCCGAGCATTTTCATTTAACTTATTTGTTTCCCATCAATAGTTAAATACTTTTACCTGTTAGTCGCACCTGCCCGGGAATCATCACGAATTTGATGGAAATTCAGGGAATAGATGAGAGCAAGCTATATCTTATCGAATTTCATAAAGCGAATTGATGCAGGACAATATGCGCAAAGATGGAGAGAAACGTCTTGGCAATCTGAACAAAGAATGCGAATCTTTTGGAGGCATGGGAAAGACCGGCGACGAAACCCCGTTCTCCCTCAAGGGCAGATCGATTCTGGTCACCGGCGGCGCGGGATTCATCGGCAGCCACCTGGTGAACCGATTGCTTCAGGACAACACGGTGACTGTTCTTGACAATTTCAGCTCGGGAAAAAAAGAGTTTCTGGAGTGTCATCTCCAAAATCCCGATTTTCATCTCGTAACTGCCGACCTTCTCGACAGTGCCGCATTGGAGAAGGCCGTGTCGGGAAAGGATATGGTCTTTCATCTGGCCGCCAATCCCGATGTAAAGCTTGGCGCACAGAACACCCGCATCCATCTGGAGCAAAATGTGCTTGCCACCTATAATGTCCTGGAGGCCATGCGCAAGACCGGCGTGCGGCGCATTGCATTCACATCCACATCCACAGTCTACGGCGAAGCTGCGGTAGTGCCCACGCAGGAGGACTACGGGCCGCTGCTCCCCATCTCGCTCTACGGAGCCTCGAAGCTCTCCTGCGAGGCGCTCATCTCTTCCTACTGCCACACCTTCGAGATGCAGTCGTGGATCTTTCGCTTCGCCAACATCGTGGGAGAAAGGGGCACGCACGGCGTCCTGGTGGATTTCATCCGCAAGCTGCGCGAGAACCCGCGAGAGCTGGAGATACTGGGCTCAGGCAAACAGCGCAAGTCCTACCTGGAAGTGTTGGACTGCGTGAAAGCCATGATTTATGCGATCGAGAACTCCTGCGAAGAGACCAATGTATTCAACATCGGCTCCAATGACTCGATTGATGTGACCCGGATCGCGGATATCGTTGCCGAGAAGATGGGCCTGTGCGGTGTCAACTACAGGTACACGGGCGGGGTCAATGGCCGGGGCTGGAAGGGCGATGTCCTGATCATGATGCTCTCCATCGACAGGATCGAGAGACTGGGCTGGAAGCCGGAGCTTGGGTCTGCGGCGGCCATTGAGACGGCGGTTGAGGCGCTGCTAAAATCTTAAAAAAGCAAAAAGGATTTTAGTGAACATTGCTCTTTGCCCACTCGGTGTTCATCCACCAGTCGCCTTCCAGGAGCGTGGCATTGTAGCCCATGAGCTTGAGGCTGTAAAAGAGACGGTAAGCCTCGGGCGTGCCGTAAGCAATCTGAGTTCCCTCCTTGTTCAGGCTCCTCCGGTCGAACAATTCCTTTAGCGTGGCCGCGTCTTTGATCTTCGCGTCGTCAAACAGGTTTTCAGTGGTCATCGGAAGGGCAGAGTTGGTCAGCTTATTCATGCCGAAGTCTGCGAAGTCCCTTGCATCCAGGATTTGAATATCCGACATGTTCAGGAAGTTTTCCAGGTTTTTAGGCGTCACAAGTACCCAGGGAATGATGCGAACCTCATAATTTGTTGGAGATATCAACGGAATGTTTTTATCGGGTTCGATACCGGCGCTCCAGGCAGCATCTATGCCGCCGTCAAGCAGGCCGACATCCTTCTGGCCCAAGTAGCTCAGGGCCCAGAAGGCGAAAGCCGCACCGCCATCCGATCCGCCGTAAACCACGATTCGATCGCTGCTGTTTACACCGGCACTGCAAAGCGCACTTGCCGCCAGATCGGTATCGAGGCTGCCGCTCTTTTGCATGTCTTTCCAATAGAGGTTGCGAGCACCGGAAATATGGCCGCTCTGATACTCTTGAGGGCTCCTGACGTCCAGAAGCGTCGCCCCTGCCGTCGCAGCAGTGGATAAAGATGCGACATCGACAAAGAGTCTCGACTCAGGATACTCATCTACCGGACTTTTTGCGGGGAGGGAAGAGACTGAAGGCTGATTGCCGCTGGTTTGACCTCCGCTATTCTGCCCATTTTGCAGCATCTTATTCATCTCGGCCTTTTCATAAGCATCCTTCTTGGCCAGCCAGCCGTCCAGGTCGGTCCAATCCGGGCAGGTGGGACAGAACTCGCCATTTTCCGTACCTGCCAGTGCAGTGATCAAAATAACGTTGAGATTAATGGCCGCCAGCAGGGAGATGATCAATGCGATTCCCATTGCCCGGCGATGCCTTTTCATGCCATATTCAGAGCCGCTCATGATTTTTCTCCGATATTTCTCTCCGATATTTCTCCCGATCTAGTGTATTGGGCATTTTGCCACTATTTCAGGCTTGTCAAAACAGGAAACTATAAATACCACAAACAAATCCTTTAGTGTACTAAATTGAACTATGATGTACTAATTAATTCATTAAAAGAATACTGCATTATATCACAAAAAATCAAAAAAAAAAAAAATGCAAAAAGATATGAATCACGATAGGAGTGCTGAAATTGAGAGGAACATCGATTCGCATGGAGAGGATAATCAACCGCAACACAGGCAACGCAGTCATCATTCCCATGGACCACGGCGTCACCGTCGGTCCCATCAAGGGCATTCGCAGCGTAAAAGCCATCGCCGATGCCGTGGCCTCCGGCGGGGCTGACGCCGCCGTGGTGCACAAGGGGGCGGCAGCCTTCGGGCATCGGGGCTATGGTCGCGACCTGGGCCTGATCATCCATCTCTCGGCGTCGACGGCTTTGGGCCCCGATCCCAACAACAAGGTCCTGGTAGCGACGGTGGAGGAGGCTCTCAAGATCGGGGCGGACGCCGTAAGTATCCATGTAAATGTGGGCGCGGAGGACGAAGGGCGCATGTTATCAACACTGGGCGAAGTCTCCCGCCACTGCCGGGATTGGGGAATGCCGCTGCTGGCCATGATGTACCCCCGCGGCAGGAAGATCCAGGATGAATATGCCGAGGTGAACATCGCCCATGCGGCACGGGTTGGAGCCGAGCTTGGCGCGGACATCGTCAAAACCAACTATACCGGCGACCAGGACAGTTTTGCCAGGGTTGTGGATAGCTGCCCGGTTCCGGTCGTCATCGCCGGAGGCCCGAGGATCGAATCGGAGCTGGACCTTCTGACAATGGTAGAAGGAGCGATAGGAGCCGGGGCGCGGGGAGTGGCCATCGGCAGGAATGTGTTCCAGCATGAAGACCCGGCACTCATTACGCGGCGCATCTGCGGCGTGGTCCACAAGGGCCTGGGTGCCGGGGAAGCTTTGCATATCTCGTCATCAAAATAGATTACCCGTTTCGCCAAGCCGCCACAGCAGTAAAGATAAGAAGGAACAGTAATTCAATTAGGCTGATGAAAGCTCTGGCGACTCTCTTCATTCTCTTCCTGCTGGCGGCCTGCTGCCGCGCATCAGATTCATCGGAAGACGGCCCTCATCTTGAGGTCGTGTCCACTTCCGGAAATCTGGAGATCGACAGGCCTTCCGTGATTGCAGTCGAAATTTGCAACAATGCAACTTATGATACAAATTATGATACAACTTATGATGCGACACATGATGCAAAACATGATGCAATACATGAAACCGGAGAATCCGACAAAGAACCGGACGCGCTTGATGCGGAAAGATCAAAGGACAATGCCGGCGCAATAGTGGCCGAGCTTTCTTCGCAGGACGACGGCATCAATGTGCTCTCCGGACCGCAGGTGCTCGGAACTCTTGCTCCAGGAATGAATCGGTCCGTCCGCTTTTCGGTTCTGGCCGGGAGCACGCCAAAGGGCGTCTATCCTCTGCAACTGAAACTTCGCTTCTCGCGACTGGCAAAAGTAAGCAGTACAGGAGACGAGAGCGTGCCGGATGTATCGTTTAGCTATGAAGAGGAACGGCTGGAACTGCCCATTGAGGTCGACGTGGTGCAGGGACCGAAGATCGAAACCGAGATCAAGGGCAATGTCGCTTTGGGAAAGGAGGCGGAGCTTGAGGCGGTTTTTGCCAATCGCGGCGATGAGATTGCGGTTGACCTTCAGATGGAGATACAGGCCCTGCCGCCTTTTGTCGAGGTGCAAAATTTTCGGGAGCGGCTGCAGATCGAGCCGGGCGGCACGGCTTTGACAAAGCTGCTGATTCGTGCCGACAAAAACGCTACGCCGGGATATTACCCATTGCCGTGCAGCATATCGTACAGAAATGGAGAATACGGGGATATGCGAAGCGAGGAACTGGCCCTTCTCATTCATGTGCAAAATGACTCATTCCTGGGATGGCTGATGATGCCCACAGCGGGATTACTGCTCCTGGTCGGAGGATTTTGGGGTGGCAGAACGCTGCTCGGCCAAAAGAAGAGAAAGACCAGGAATTTTCGGCGATAGCTTCAGCGACAGGTTCCTCGACAGGAGCGGCAGCTTTCATGACCGGCTCGGCGATAAGCGGACGAGCTGCCAACCAGGGCGCGCCAGCCCGGCCAAAAAGAAATGATGTAGAATTATTCGGTCAGGGAAACCAACCGCTCGAAACGCTTTTGGGCTTCTTCCAGGATTGCCGTCTCTCCGGGGATCACTCCATCGCGCATGAGGACCTTGCCGTTGACGATGGTCGTGTCAACTCCGCCGGTCATGCTGTAGACCAGATGCGAGACCATGTTGCTGAAAGGATAAAGCCAGGGCTTTCTTTTCAGGTTGATGAGGGAAAGATCGGCCAGCGCGCCCTCATGAAGGCCCATGTTGAGGCCGAATGCCCGGTAAGCATTCTCTGTGGCTATGCGCCAGATCTGTTCGGCAGAAAACGCTGCCGGCGTGTGATAGGCATTCTTTTGCACAATGGCTGTCACCTTCATCTCCTCGAAGAGATTGAGATTATTATTGCTCGACGCGCCGTCCGTTCCGAGACATACGTTCACGTCCGCCTTCATCAGCGTATTCAGTGGAGCAATTCCCGATGTCAGCTTGAGATTGCTCACCGTGCAGTCCACCACATTGACCCTCCTTTTTGCCAGCAAATAGCAGTCTTCCTCGGAGAGCCAGACGCAATGGGCAGCCGCAAGACGCTCATTTGCCATTCCAAGGGAGTCCAGATACTCTACCGGGCTCTTTCCCGTTGTGAGGCTTAACCCATCCACTTCTTCGCGAGTCTCTGAGAGGTGAATATGAATCATGGCATTATGCCGATCAGCGACTTCCTTTGCTTTGAGCAGCGTCTCTTTCGAGCAGGTGTAAACGGCATGAGGACCCACTGCCGGCGTTATCAGATCGTCGCCCTTCCAGCGAGAGATGAACGGCTCAACCTGACCGAGCATCTCGGGCTTCATATCGAGGACCACGCCGGAGACGAATGCCCTCAGGCCCATCTCTTTGGTGGCAAGGGCGATTGCATCCGGGTAGTAGTACATATCGTTGTAGCAGGTGACTCCGAAGTGAATCAGCTCCAGGCAGCCCAACTTGACGCCCCAGCGAATATCTTCCTCGGTCAGGCGGGCCTCCAAGGGCCAGATCTTCTCCTGCAACCAGGGCTTCAGCTCCATGTCATCCGCGTAGCCGCGAAGCAATGTCATGGCCAGATGAGTGTGAGCGTTTATGAAGCCCGGAATGGCGAGCTGGCCGTGGCCGTCGATCAACTCCTCATCAGGCTCGTCCGAAAGGTCGCGACCGATTTTTATGATTCTATTTCCCTGAATGAGAATATCGCGCCCATTCAAGAGCTGACCGGACTGCAAAAGAGAGACATCTTTGATGAGCATAGATATCAGTAACGCAAGAAAGGTATAAAAATTATCCGGATGAGCGATAAACGTATAAGCAATCACATAAACCTTAATTGCTTGCCCGTCTTAAGCTCGATTGGATCAAATTCGGGAGATCCTGGCCCGTCAAGCTTAACCGGATATTGATCGATTCAGCTAGAAGATCGATTCAGCCAAAGATCAATTCAACTCGTCAGGCTTAAAAGCAACGGAGCAAAAAGCAGAAGAGATGTGCTGAGGTAGCCAAGCGGCCTACGGCGCTGGTCTTGAGGTTTCGACATCCTTCGGACGCCGGGACAAGCAAACCAGTGGTGCATCGCACCCCGTGAGTTCAAATCTCACCCTCAGCGTTATTTTACCGGTAATCTTTAAATATCATAAAGTACATTTATTTCTTTGGTGATTCCTTGGTTAAGCCAGATAAAGCACGGTATGTTTGGCTCTATCTTCCTTCACAAAGTGATAAGACGAGGTGGACGGAATTAGCGGAGAAAGCAAATGTGCCGCTCTCCAAGTTTATTATTGAGATCGTGGAAAATTCTCTCGCGGAAGAGTCTGACCTCAAGCCGCGAGGTGAGATAGTCAAAGAGCTTTCCAGGATCAAAGAAGAGAATAAGCGGCTGGGAGACGACCTCAGGCTGAAAAATATAGTTTTAGAAAAATATGAAAACGAGCTGAAGCGATACCGCAGCGAAGCCTTCCTGCTAGATGATTTCCAGGGAGTCCGAAAGTACAGCAAGGAGATCATCGCCCTCTTGAAGAAGCAGGGGCCAATAGACAGCTACAGGCTGCTTGAAGCCCTGGCCATAGATCCCAGAGAGGCAGAACTGGTGAAGGGCGTATCTGCGGAGCTTGAAGCTCTTGAAAACTACGGCCTGATCGTAACCACCCCCCGAGGCTGGCGGTGGGTTGGATGATCAAGAGCATAGTCATGGAGAGCCAGGCCTTAGATCGCTCCCTGGAGCTGATCGAGAGGTTCAGAAGGGATTGCACCATTAGGGGCATGACTCCTGAATCAGTGGTCAGGTATGTTTCGACCTTGAGAATATTTAACGGATTCCTGCAGGCCAGGGGCCTTGATATAACGCAGGTGGACGGCATCGTGCTCAGGGATTGGCTGGAATATCTCAGGATCGACAGAAAGGTCTCGCAGAAGACCCTGGAGAATTACTTCACCGAGATCTCCAGCTTTTATGAGTTCCTCTTATACGAAGGCTTGATCAGCGCTAATCCAGTGGCTGCGGTGAGAAAGCGATATTTGAAGCGCTACAAAAACTGCAATGAAGAGCACACGCATAAGCTGATCTCAGTTGAAGACATGGCTCGACTGATCAATGCGACCGTGGATATCAGGGACAAGGCCATCATTACCCTTCTGGCAAAAACGGGCGTAAGGAGAAAGGAGCTTATCGCTCTGGATGTGGCGGATGTGGATTTCACGGAGCAGACCATCACTCTCAAGCCCACCGCCAAGAGGACCAACAGGACGGTATTCTTTGATGGGGAGACATCTGTAGTACTTCGCCGCTGGATGAGGACCAAAGATGGTCGGTTCGGCAATGGATCCAACGCACTCTTCCTGAGCAACAGGGGAGACAGGCTGGAGAGAACGGGCATATCCCATATGGTGGTTCAGACCGCAGAGCGCATCGGCCTGCATGATCCCAATTCAGAGAGGATGGAAGATCACTTCAGCCCCCATTGCTGCAGACACTGGTTCACAACCCATCTCAGGCGGGCAGGCATGCCCAGGGAATTTATCCAGGAGCTGCGAGGCGACGTCCGGCGAGAGGCTATTGACATCTATGATCACATCGACAAAAAAGAGCTGAAGGAGAGCTACATGGCGCATATTCCTCAGCTTGGGATTTAGGATTGCACTACCAGCGCCCGAGATTTATCATGGCAAATCCTCAGGGAGCACAGGCGGATTATCCCTGATCCATTTATCATGAGCCGCATAGAGGTCCTGCCTGATTTCAAGCACGGCACATACCGAGGCCTCTGGGCTTGTGCAATACTCCTCGATGTCTTTCGCCATCTTATAGATCTCTGTCTGGAATGGGGACCACTGAATGAATGCGCCAGGTTCGAAATCGGGCTCATCTGATGGATTTTCCACGTCATAATTGCCCATTATCCGATCTTTAGGTGATATGATTCTGAGAGTCTGGCGGCAGGTCTCAAAATCAGCCGAAAGCCTATAGTACAGGTCTAACTTCGCTTTCAATTTCTCGATAGCTGCTTCGTCTGTGGGCGATAGCTGCTCCTTATCACTTTTGCGGTCAAGCTTAGATTGAGTGTCTTTTAGTGATCTTCGCAATTCTTCCCCCACGAAAAAGAAAACCTGTGGTCTAATATAATAGGGATGCTCAGTATCATTTGGGTGGCTGGTGTTTCCATTTCTGGTTTTCCTGGCAGCTCCCCTGTATATCGCCCGTTTGCCAACCAGGGAGTCAACTTTTGGCTTCAAGTTGCTCTTGCCAATTTTGGTTCTTTCCTCTAAATCCCAGAGAGCATGTCCCTTATCGTCAGCAAGTGCCACGAGAATCATCAATTCTCTATCTGTGAATCGTCTTATGGGAATCACCTCAGAGTTGAATATTTTCATTTGGTTATAGGTTTGGTTACTCTTCTCTCAAAAACTGTAACTAATATTTAACTATAAATAGATTACTAGAGTTTTCTATGAAACTCGTTTTAGGGCAAAGAAAAGTGCAGGTGATAGGAGGAAGTTTTCTTGTCAACCTGCCGAGACCTTGGGCAATAACCCATGGTCTGAAACAGGGAGATCATGTACTCATCGAACTGCAGCCAGACGATTCTCTAAAAATTTCCTGCGTATCGCTCAGTCCTTCCGGATCAGAGGAAGCCACATCTAAGGATTCCATTTTTGCTCAGAGCCTTTGCTCTGAACAGGAGCACTAAATGCGAGAGTATTTATATAACAATCAAAACAATGAAAAAGTTTCCAATTATTGCGGAGAGTGTTTCAAGCCCATAGAAGCTGGGTTGGACCGCGACGCAAGGCGACACTTCAGCAAGGACATGCTCTGTCAGTGCGGGAGAGGATCTTGATAGACTCCAAAATTTATCGTCTTGGATTCTATGAAGAGTCCATTGGCGATCTTCACAATGTCAGGGAAGCAGACGGCTACATACTGGCAAGCATTGGGCCGGCAGTCGTAGTCTTGCCCCATGAAATGGGTGCAGAGCTGAAGCCTCTGATCGGATCGAGGATTGGCATTTTGCGAACCGAGCAGGATTACAGGCTCAGGATCTTCCCGGCTTCAAAGACGGCGAACGCCTCTAAAAGCACTCTCATAAACACCATGAGGTGCCAAATATGAACTCTGGCCTTCATGTCGGCCCGAGCTCATCAAGTTCGCCATTCGATAGAGCCTTGAGGCGCATCCCCTGGCAGCTTAGAAGGCCTGAGATCAGATTTACCATCATCCCTCTGGGCCAGAAGAGCCCCATTGGCAAAGCCTGGGACGAACCCGGAGGATCAAACTATGGCCATGAAGATCCTATGCTTGCCGGATATCTGGCATCCGGATGGAACTGTGGAGTGGTTACTGGCCTTTCTGGCCTCGCCGTGGTTGACATCGATAACCTGCAAGAGGCAGAAGCGCTTGGCATTCTGGCCAGGCTGCCTGAGACTTTTCAGGTGAGAACCGGGGGAGGAGGACAGCACCACTATTATTGGTGCCCGGGCCTGCGGAGAATAAGCTTCTACCACCCTGAAAAACTGGACAACGGCGGATCTGCTCTTCACCTGGGCGAAGTTCAATGCGAGGGGCAGCAGGTGGTGGCTCCTGGGAGCCTGCACAAATCGGGACGACGTTACGAGGTAATTCGCGATGTTGCCATATCTTGCCTAACCGAGCAGGAAATCATTCAGGCACTTGCAGGGCTGAAGTTCTCAAGGGCCAGGGAGAAAGAATTCAAAGCTTCCAGCTGCGCGCAGGATCTCCCGTTGCCAAGGGACAGAGATGGCATTCTCCTCGGCGCCCTCATTCCTATAGACTCCATCGCTTGGCCCAAAGGCCAGGTGGAAAGGCACGGCCAGGAGTTGAGAGGTGCCCACCCGCTGCATGGTTCAGAGTCAAAAGACAACTTCTCCATAAACCTGGGCCAGAACTGCTGGCATTGCTGGCGTCATGAGACCGGCGGAGGGCCGCTGGAGTTTCTGGCCATGCAGATGGGGCTGCTGGACTGCGGGGAGGTGCGCCCTGGCTGCCTGAAGGATGTCTTCCCCAAGGTGATTCGGGAGGCGAGAAGGAGAGGATACTGCCTGCCAGGGGACAGCAGATGACCTCTGAGGAACAGGATAATGGTGCCCGGCAAGAAAAGCCCAGGAAAGCCAGGAAGAAGGGCAGAAATGATGAGGATGAGGCTCCCCAGAAGGATCAGTACCAGCTTGAGATCGAGGCCGAACTCAAGGCGCTGGAGAGGCACCGCCCAAGGGCACTGGAGATCCTGGAGAGAGGAGATCCCCTGGGCTTCCTGCTGGACACCTTCAGCCAGATCCATGTGGGTGACAGGGACGCGGCTGAGGTTCAGTTCATAGCTTTTGGCTGCCAGGCATCCTGCAACTCCCATGGGATTCAGGCCAACTGGACCGGTCCATCCGGCAAAGGAAAGAGCGCCGGAGCTGAGGCCTGCTATCATCTCCTTCCCAAGATGTACGTGCTGAAGGGATCGGTGTCGGCGAAGAGCCTCTTCTATCATAAAGACTTGCCAGACGGGGCCTG
>Ga0074199_1000931_pt1 | contig 33228 bp, 26 predicted proteins | sample EPASupsiteSAE347_FD_64528 | JGI IMG/M metagenome (GOLD analysis project Ga0074199, IMG submission 64528) | Bioremediated contaminated groundwater from EPA Superfund site, New Mexico - Sample SAE3-47 | ecosystem: Environmental > Aquatic > Deep subsurface > Groundwater > Contaminated ... | reverse complement strand
AATTATTGGTATCTCTCAATAATTCTTTTTTACTCTCGTCTCAACGCTCCTGCGTTGGTATCTAATGTTTCCTCATGTCCCTTTTCCACAATAAATATCGCAGTGAATCGGCGCGCTTGCGAGGGTATGACTATGCGCAGGCCGCCTGGCAGCCGCGCTACCCTCGTTACATCGCTCCGCGGTGTAACGAAAAACACTTGATATTTAGAATATAACTGATAAAATATTCCATGACGCGCAACCGTTATAAAATATTCGAAACTGACTACCCATATCATGTAACTTGCACAGTCGTTGATTGGCTGCCGCTGTTGGAAGCGTACTGTATAAAACAAGTCATCATTGACTCCATGAAATATTTACAAAAAGAAAAGGGTGTGAAGATTTTTGCTTATGTAATAATGCATAATCATATCATCAAGCAATCCGGTAAAGCATGTCGCACAATTCAAATCATTCACAGCCCGGAAAATCATTGACTATTATAAAGACAAAAAAGATCGACAGGTTTTAAATATAATGGAGCAAGCCAATCCGGCATATAAGGCAGATCGGAAATATAAATTCTGGCAGGAGGGATATTGCCCAAAGCAGATTACGAGTCATGATATATTCCAGCAAAAAATTGACTATATCCATCTGAATCCGGTCAGAAAAGGGTATGTTGATTCACTGGATAAATGGCAATGGTCGAGTGCCAATCCGAATGGATTAATTGAGTTGGATGAAATAATAGATTAGCTGCCTGATACGTCGCAACGCGGAGCGTAGCGACGAGAGACAAGCCCACTCTCGTTACCGCGCTCTGTGCTTATCCCCCTCGTTACATCGCTCCGCTGTGAGATGACTTCATGCCAGAGTTATTTATACCAATAAACCATTTATTCAAATGAGCCCGGGAGTCGCCTGTTATGAAGGTGAACTCAATAATATCATCCGCGCTTGCTGACAGGCCTCCCGATATACCCTCAGGGTACTCCGATCAGGGTGTGACCCTGAAATTTGGTCAAGCGAATACCTCGTTTGCTCTCGCGAATACAAAATTTGTTCAAGCGAATACCTCATTTGCTCTCGTTAATACAAAAATTGTTCAAGCGAATACCTCGTTTGCTCTCGTGAATACAAAAATTGTTCAAGCGAATACCTCGTTTGCTCTCGCTAATACAAAATTTACTCAAGCGAATACCTCATTTGCCTCTGTTAATACAAAATTTGGTCAAGATTATGTAGAGACACGGCATGCCGTGTCTCTACATGGGTCTGTACAATAACAAATGTCATGCTCGACACCAGTGACATATGGCACAATCCGCCCGGCAGTTGCATTTTCCGGAAATAATAAATATTGACAGCAATTGTAAATCATCTCAAATTATCCCCCGTGACATTTTAATTAAAGTAACTGATAGTAATTATTAATTCCGGAATCGGATGATTAACGGGAGTCATTAGGAGAGGAAATAGTATGAAACGGAGTAAAAGTTCGAGAGATTTCGCCCGGATCATTTTATTGGTTTGTCTCATAGGATTAATCAGCAGCGCGTTGGCCCACCCGGACCCGGTGGCGCCCACCGGAACCGGCACAATCAACGATCCCTACCTGATTGCTTCCATTGCCAATCTGCACTGGATCGCCGATCAGGTCAATGATTCGTACAACACTTTCAGCGGAGCATATTTTCTTCAAACAGCTGACATCGACGCTTCAGAGACTAAACCAAGCGGATGTTGGGAAGAAACCGGCTGGATTCCGATTGGCAACTCGGCGAGTTATTTTTCCGGATATTACGACGGTAACGGGCACATAATCTCGGATTTATATATCAATTCTCCGGCAGGATATATTGGTTTGTTCGGATATATTTCCGGTGGAACTGTAACAAATCTCACTATGACTAACTGCCAAATTACCGGCTCAATTGTTGTCGGCGGGCTGGCTGGCACTTTGGTTGGAACCTATGAGGATAATGCCGAAATCAGCAATTGTTCGGTCTCAGGGAATGTCATCGCAAGCGGTCAGCAAAGTGTTGGTGGCCTGGTAGGCGAAAATAGTGGTGGCACAATTAAAAATTGCAGTTCATCCTGCTCGGTGTCGGGATATTACGATTTCGTCGGCGGACTGGTCGGAGTGAATTCAGCCGCGAATTACAATTATTCTATCATTAATTCCTGTAAAGCCACCGGTACTGTCAAGGGCGTTTTTCATGTCGGCGGATTGGTCGGATACAATGCCGGAAACGCTTACATCCAGCAATGTTGCGCATTCGACAGCGTCAGAGGCGCAAATCCCCCGGATGGATATTATGTTCGTTATACCGGTGGATTGGTTGGCGGTAATTATACCGGCAGGATTACCGACAGTTATGCCCGGAGCTGGGTGCTTGGAGAAGATTATGTCGGCGGATTGGTCGGATATAATGATGCCGGAACCGTGGCAAATTGTTACTCAACCGGAGAAGTATCCGGTTCTTCCAACGTGGGTGGTTTTACAGGAGGCACAACTTATTCGATCGGACAAAGTTTTTACGACTCCACTACCTCCCACCAGAAGGATACTGGCAAAGGAACACCTAAGAACACAACAGAGATGAAAACTCTGTCCACTTTCTTTAATAACGGCTGGGACTTCGAGATCGAAACTGCCAACGGAACCCTGGACATCTGGGATATGGATTTGTCCGGTCCCTATAATGACGGTTACCCGTTCCTGGCCTGGCAAAACGGTTCGACGAAATTACTGAGTCTGCCGCAGGGCACAATTCCATCTGTTGGAAACGGCACCGCCGCCAATCCTTATCAAATTGCCTCAATGGCAAACCTGACCTGGGTAGCGGTCGATACCAACAACTGGGACGAGCATTACATTCAGACCGCCGATATCAATGCCTCGGAGACCCGGAACGGCTCGAAATGGATTTTCAACGGCTGGATGCCGGTCGGCAAGGAATCCAAAGCATTCACCGGTTCATACAACGGTCAGGGACATATTATCGACAGCCTGTACATTTCGCGTTCGGCCGGCAGTTATCAGGGCTTTTTCGGCTACGTTGCCTGCGATTCGATTCGCAACCTGGGTGTGATCAATGTAAATATCCAGGGAAAAGACCGGGTCGGCGCTCTGGCCGGTTTCAATTCCGGAAGCGTCATTGATCGATGCTTTAGTTCCGGCAGCATATCCGGAAAAGAGAATGTCGGCGGACTGATCGGTTTGCATTACCTGAACGTCGTCAACAACTCCTACAGCACCGCCAGTGCCAGCGGAACGTCCAAAGTCGGCGGATTGATCGGACGGAACGAAAACGCCACCCTTAATTATTGTTACAGCACCGGCAACATCAGCGCCGGTGAATATACCGGCGGGCTGGTGGGACGTAATTACAGTTCTACGGCCGAAAATTGTTTCTGGGATACCGAAACCTCCGGTAAAACCAACAGCCAGGGCGGCACCGGCAAGACCACGGCCGAAATGAAAACGCAAACCACTTTCACAACAGCCGGCTGGGACTTCACTAAAACATGGGCGATGGCCACAACTTTTAATTCCGGTTATCCGTATTTGCAATGGCAATACACCCAACCAGCAGTCGTCAGGCTGTCTCTCAATGCCACGCAGTTTGACTTCGGCCAGGTTACCATCGGCCAGAGCAGTTTTTTACCGTTGACCCTGTATTGCCCCGGCGACGACACGCTTTTCATTACCAGTATCGAATCGAGCAATACCAAATTCGTAACTTCCATACATAGAGCTACACTACCAGCCGGAACAGGCATCACCGACACTCTCTGGTATTATCCGGATGTGACTGGCGCTGATTCGGGTTATATCGTTATAACGAGTAACGCCGTCTCGTCACCGGACACGATTAAAGTCAAAGGCGCGGGAATACCCGTTTCCGGTATAGCGACCGGATCGGTTCCGTGTAAATTTGGTCTGAGCCAGAATTACCCGAATCCTTTCAACCCAACGACGACTATCGCGTTTGCGTTGGCAAAAGAGGCGGCTGTCACGCTGAATATCTACGACCTGACCGGCCGGGAAGTCGCAGTCCTGGCTGACAATGAATCGCTCAAAGCCGGTAACTATACGCGCATTTGGAATGCCGCTCAAATGCCGACCGGAGTTTACCTCTGCCGCATCCAGGCCGGTGATTTCAGCGCCGTGAAAAAACTGGTTTTGATCAAATAGAGACTTTCATTCGATAATGACACAAGCCGGGAGCCGCAGGGTTTCCGGCTTGTTCGTTTTCTATTATTCAATCTGACAATAAATGACGTCCCGACGAAGGTCGGGACCAATGACTATGAGTGACTATAGAGTGACCATCGTAAGACAATCGTTTGCATTTGGCAGTCTTGCCGTTCGGGATTAAATTCCGCCGTCTTTCAAATGCTATTTTCAGTGGAGTATACATGCAAATCGGAATCATCGGTCTGCCTTACGCCGGCAAAACCACGCTCTTCGCAACACTTGCCAGCCGTAAAGTCGAAGCTGACGCCTATCGTAAAAAAGAAGCCGAAAAAGGCATCGTCAAGGTTCCGGACGTTCGGCTCGACCGCCTGACGGAAGTTTTCAAGCCGCAACGTAAAGTCCCGGCCACGATCGAATACCTGAAAGTGCCCGGACTGGAGGGGCAGTCGGCTGCCGCCAAAGGTCTGCCAGCCCAATTCCTGGCTAACCTCAAAACCGTAGACGTCATCTTAAACGTCGTGCGTGATTTCGACAATCCGCTCTATCCGCATCCGCTCAATCGGATCGACCCGCAGGCCGATATTAATTTCGTCAACAGCGAACTCCTGCTCTCCGACCTTTCCATTATCGAAACCCGTATCGAACGCCTCGAAAAGCAACTCACCAAAATCAACAATGAACCGAATCGCAAGGAACTCGAACTGCTCAAGAAATGCCAGGCTTTCCTGGAAGAGGAAAAACCGTTGCGGGAAATGTCACTCTCGCCGGAAGACGACAAAGTCCTGCGCGGATTCCAGTTCCTGACCGCCAAGCCGCTCCTGACGGTCATCAACATTGCTGAAGATAAACTGCCACAGCGGAGCGAGATTGAATCACAGTTCAGTTACCTGAAGACCACCAGCGCGACTTTTACAACGCTGTGCGCCGCAATCGAACAGGAGATCGCCGAACTCGATCCGGCCGACCAGCCGCTCTTCCTGGAAGAACTTGGCATTGACGAACCGGCCCTGAACCGCCTGATCCGCATGTCTTATGAATTGCTCGGCTATATTTCTTTTTTTACGGTCGGTGAAGATGAATGCCGCGCCTGGACGATAATTGACGGCGACAACGCCCAGAAAGCCGGGCGGGCGATTCATTCCGACATCGAACGCGGTTTCATTCGCGCCGAAGTCGTGCATTATACAACCTTGCTGGAAAACGGCAGTCTGGCTGCCTGCCGCACGAAAGGCCTGATCCGCTCCGAAGGGCGCGATTATATTGTCAAGGATGGCGACGTGATCGAGTTCCGCTTCAATGTCTGAGACATTATTTAGACAAGATTAACAAGATTTACAGGATTTGCTCTATTAATACCATTCCGTATCCCGGCTTTTAACGGATGAGGAATCGGCTATATCATAATTATGACTTTGAGAGCAATATTAATCGTCTTGTAAATCTTGTCTAAAAATACATTCGCGTCTATTCGTGTTCATTCGTGGTTGTATCTTATTTGATTAAACCTTCAAACCAGTCACGCAGCGGATCGAGCGGTTCGAAACTTTCAACCAGCAACTCCGGTCGGGCGGCATTGATTATTTCACGCCATTCCGGCCGGCGCAGAACGATTATGCTCTGCATATCGTTGACGTGCGCACAGAGCACATCGTGCAGAGTATCGCCAATGATGACGACCTGCTTCGGCTGGTAAGTTTCTGTGAACATGGTTTTGACTTTGTCGAGCGCAATGAGCGGTAGTTCGTTGCGCTCGGCGCTGTCAGATCCGAAGACGCCAAAGTCGAAATACTTTTCCAAGCCGAACGGCATGAGTTTGGTCTGCGCACCGCGGTGCACATTGCCGGTCAGCAAGCCCATCCGCAGGGGCTGTGTTTTCAGAAATTCAAGGAGATCGAAGACTCCCGGAAAGACTTTTTTGTCAGTCGCGACCGGATAATCGCGGCAAAATATTTTTAAGTAACGTTCCAGGATTTGCGTCGGCAGGCCATCATTGCCGGGCGGAACGCCGATCTGTTTCAGCGTATTTTCGATAATCAGCGGATCGGTCAGTCCGGCCAATTGTCCGACTTCAAAAGACACTTGTTGGCCGGTACATTCGAAGATGGCCTGCGCCAACGACCGGCGCGGTGTCATTCCCGGCGTAATCATAGTGCCGTCAATATCGATCAGAACGAGCAAGCGCTTGGTCTGCATTCAGTTCTTCCGGCGGTCCGGCAAGGCGCGCCGGATGTCAATTGGTCGGGTTTCCGCAAGGCTTGCCAGGGCCTTGTCTGCCCGGTAAGGTTTATAGTCATGCTGAGAAACAACCCGGCCGCCCGATTCTAAGTAATAAAGGATCTTATTGACCTCGATGATAGTTCCGAAATGCCCGGTATCGCCGACGATGTCACCCGGCTGAAGTATTCGGAGTTGTCTGCGGGTTGGCTTGCTATTTTTCGGCAATGTAAAAACCACCCGTCCGATCTGCGCCAGTTCAGCCGTATCCAGCCGGTAACGGTTGCCACTTCCCAGCCGTCCGCCACCATCAATAAAACCGGCCCGCTGGCAGTACAGTTTGAAGCCTTTCGAGGAGAAAATGGCCCCTTCAGCAGTCGGCTTCAGTAATCCGCAATCGACCGCCAGCTCATAAGGAGCGGTTACAAATCCCGAACAATCCAGCCCGAAACTATATTCCCAGCGCGTACCTTCGGCCTGCGGATCGTCCAGATCCAGCAGATCGCCGCCCCAGCGGTAAAATCCCGGCCCGAAATATTCCTGGTACATTTCATAACAAAAAATGGTCAGGGCATTAATGATCTCGGTCGGCGTCTGCTTGGAGAGAATCGGTAAATACGGCTTTAGCGCCGGTTGCATGACCAGCGTATAAAAAGCCCGATTGTTTGTACGGCAACCGGTCAATAAAGTATCGCTACCGATCGGAATCGAGATCAGTCTGGCCTTGCTCTGCCGATTGAACTGGCGTTCGGTCAACGCCGTTTTGGCCGGGATCGGTACTTTACGGTCTATTGAATTAAAATCCACGGTCAGCGGTCTGTGGAAACAAAGGTAAACGATCAGAGCCAGCCCGACGGCCAGGATATATTCACTGAGACGTTTCAGGTTTATTTTAGTTTTCATGTCATTGACAGGATGATACTATTTTAACAGCAGGCATTTACCGGATGCCACCGAATTTTCGGTTTGGAGGTGATAGAAATAGACGCCGGCCGGTTGATTACGCCCGTCCCAAATGACGGAATTGGTTCCGGCCGGTTGCTTTCCGGCAACAAGTGTTTCAACCAGACGCCCGGTCAGATCGTACACCGCCAAATTCACGAATCCGACGCCGGATAACTGGTAAGTGATCCGGGTAGACGGATTGAAGGGATTCGGGTAATTCAGCACCCCGACTGAAAAAGAATGCGGACTCGCGGTGGTTGCGACGCCTTCCGGTATTTGCAGAATATCGGTCATCGACCGGCCGGCCGCATAAGGCGTTGCGAAGTCGAGAATTGTACCGATAGTCGGTGTTATATCGGTAAGATTATAGGGTGTCTGAATGTGTCCTCCGCCGGATTTTACGGCCGGGCCGATGCCCAACAGCATGACATGACGACAACCCCAGCATCCGTCGCCATGACTGCCACTTCCGATCGGACCAGGCCAGACTCCATTCAAATGGCGTCCATGGTCATTGGTTACCAGCAGAGTCGTGTTACCTTTAAAATAACGATCAGTTTGCAGGAAGTTCCATAATACGCCTACAATACTATCAGCAATGGATATCGCATCCAGATAATCAGACCATTCTTTGTGATGCGCCATGTAATCGACATCCGCCAGATAAATCACCGATAGCACGGGATGATACTCCTGTAACTTACTTTCTGCACTCGCCCAGACTTCCCGATCATTTGAGCCGTCTAAAATATACCACGGCCAGTAATCCGGGCCATATTCGGTCTGAAAACTCGGCAACCACGGCGTTGAAAGGTTTTTCATGCAATAAATAGCCTGAGTATAATTGACACTGTAAAACTTACGATAATATTCCCAGACCGAGGGAACCAGAGAATATTGAGTGTTAGTGGTGCCGAAATCGGTCAGTGTAACGGTCGTATCGCGCGGCGTTACCCAGCTGCCCGTCCAGATTGCCGGAACGGCTTTATTGGTATAGGTAATGCCATTGTTGATGAAGCTATCCACTACAACACCTGAATCCGCGATAGATTTCATTCTGGGTATATACTGTGCGGTGCTGTCGCCTAATGTCTCGGAGTAACGCGCGCCATCGATAATCACCAGCACGACGTACTTGCTGAGTTGTTCGCCGCCCAACAGTCCGGTCAGAACCAGAAAAAGCACACTTGTGGTCAATATTTTTTGCGATCTACTAATAATCTTCGATATTTTTAAGATCCGGGTCGGAATAATCACCGACCGTTTATTTGACTAATGTGATATAGTGCGTCCTCGTCTGTGACCGAGTTTGCAGGAGTGCCAGGTATACTCCGGACGGAAGATTTCCGGCATTCCAGTTCACCGTATAAATTCCATTGTCCAGATTATCTTCCAGAATCACGTCTGCCAGGCGACCAGTCAGATCGAATAACAGCAATCTGACATAGCCGGATTTATCCAGTGAAAAACGGAAAGTCGTGGCACCGTTGAAGGGATTCGGATAGCTCGATAATATGTCTAACTGTGCCAGACGGGTGACATTCTCACTGACGGCCATGCTCACCGGAAAGACTTCGCTGAGCGTAAAGTCGACCCAGAACAGAGCGGCAGTATTATTAATATTTGCCAGCAGACCGTTCCCTAAAGTCGCCGGCGGATCGGTATAATTGTCCCACCAGTCCTTATCCCATTCGTAGCCAAATTGAAAACCAACCTTATTATTCGGAAAGGCTTGCCCCCAGGAACGCATTTCGCTGATGAAATTCTGATAAGAATAATGCCCCTGACTATCATCGATCAGCAGCAAATTTCCCCGATAAGTAGGCGGCATCCGGTTGGTTGTGAAATGCTTCAGGAAAAATGAATAGGTGGAATCGTAGGACTGGACCTGTTCTTCCCAGGCCTGGGCTTCGGCGTCGGTTACCTGCCGCCCGGCATCGTAGGCCTGCGCATCAAGCCATTCTACATCCAGCCCGAAACCAGCCACACAATCATGATGTCCGTAACGTGTCAATGCCAGATCGATCAGCGTTGACACATTAGCCGCACCCGGCTCCATCTGGAGCCAGACTTTCGTGCCCGCCGAATCGAAGGCCGTTAGAAACGCCTCGCTATAATCTAAGTTGGTAAAACTACAATGGGCGATACTGCCTGAATGCGGGAACTGAACATAAATATTGCCGTTATCACCATAAAAACTAAGTATCCAGACGGCCGCCGGCGTTCCGGCTGAGTTAAAATTACGCGCCATGGAATCGGCGACGGCTACCAGGTAATCGGATGTAAAACCGGAAATCCTGGAAGCGCGGAAACCGGTATAGAGATCAGCGCAAACTCTTGATGATCCGATTATCAGTAAAAATGCCATCAAATACTTTTTCATCATAGGCTAAAATCCGAATATTTCCGGAGAACAACAAGGTTTTTCTGAATAAACTGTTTTACAGAAAGCGGTTGGAGGTCTCGGAACAAAGTGATAATTTTTGTCCCGGTTTAATAATTGTAATGAGTTTAATTTATGTTTAAAGATTTTGATCTGATTATCTTCGATCTTGACGGAACGCTCTACCCGGTGTCTCGCGAATTAGACAGCGTTTATCCGATCGTCGCTTTGGAAATGGCCGCCAAATCCGTCAATTGTCAACCGTCCGAAATAAAGATCGATTTCGAACGAAAACGCACCGAATTAGCCCGGCTGATTAACGGTCCACCCACCAGCACTCTGACGTTGATGTACTTCTATGAGGCCGATATTGCGGCTTTTGAAACCGAAATCAATCGCCGCCTGCAGATCGAGAAATATATCCAGCCCGACCCACACACGATTCAGACCATCGCAGCTATCGCCCGCCAATACCCGATTTTCCTTTTTACGACCAATAACGGCCGCACTACTGCCCATATTTTGGAACATCTGCAGTTAACCGACTTTTTCCCGCCCGCCAGACGACTGACGTTTAGCGATATTAATGCCCTTCCGATCGACAAATCGGCCAAGATCGCATTAATGAAACCGGCTCTCAAGGGTTACGAATATGTTTTAGAGAAATTCAGCGTTCGTCCGGAGCGCTGCCTGATGGTCGGCGATTCTATGACGATGGACATCGAACCTGCCACCCAACTCGGAATGGCAACTTACCGCGTAACGATGCCGGCCCAATTGCATGCCCTGCCGCAGTGGTTGGGAATCAATAGCTGGCCGGTTGATCTTTAACCGGTAAACGATAAAATAATATTGCGGTATACAAGAATTGCTTGCATTGAATAAATACCGATATTATCTTAATGCGTTATTTTTGTAAAACTGACTTAGCAATTGAGTATTTAAACCAAATGACCCGTGGCGACTTTAAAATATCCCTGAAATCTGCTGTAATGACCAGCAGTGCTAAAGCTGCTAAGATCGCTAAGGAACCGGACATGTAACCCCCGTACAGGATAAATGTATATTTTACATAGGGGGTCTGAATATCAGACCCCTTTTTGTTTATTAACAACCAGAAAGTGAGGTAATTATGTTTAAAGGATTGGGAACGGCATTGATCACACCCTTCGATGAGGAAGGCGGTGTTGATTACATGGCGCTCAGGAAATTGATCCAGTATCAGATCGACGGCGGAGCCGACAGCTTGATAGTGCTCGGGACGACCGGAGAAGCTCCGGCGATCTCTGTGACGGAACGAGAGAAAATCGTCGAACTGGCGGTCGCTGAAACCCGAAAAAGGATACCGGTTATTATCGGCACCGGTACGAATAACCTGGAGAGCGTATTGAATTCCAACCGGATGGCCGCAGAGCTCGGCGCGGATGGGGTCCTAATTGTCACACCTTATTACAATAAAGGCACCCAGGAGTCGATTTATCAGTTCTACGGTCATATCGCCGAACGCACGAAATTGCCGATTATTCTCTATAATGTTCCCACCCGGACCGGTTTTAACCTGTTGCCGGAAACGGTTTTCCGGATCTTCCGATCCTATCGCAATGTCGTCGGGATCAAAGAAGCCAATGCGGATTTCGCACAGGTGACCAAATTACTGGCCGACCGACCGGAGGGCATGCTGGTTTATTCCGGCAATGATGACATCACCTTGCCATTCATGGCACTCGGAGCCGAGGGAGTCGTCTCGGTCGTGTCCAATATCATTCCGGCCGAAATGAAATTATTGACGACCCGGATGCTGGCCGGAGACTTGAGCGGCGCCCGTGAAATTCAGAACCGTTTTTTGGATCTGTTTAGCGCGATGTTCGTGGAAGTCAATCCGGTTCCGGTCAAATATGCGGCCTCCCGGTTGAATCTATGCCGGAATAATGTCCGCTTGCCGCTGATTCCGCTATCGGAGAAAAATACTCAATATCTGATGACGCTCATGCAGGCCAGGGGGATTTTATGAAATACGGAATTATCGGATACAGCGGTCGCATGGGTCGGGAAATCGACGCGCTCTTCCGGGAAAAAGGGCATGAGTTTGCGCTCGGGATTGACGATAAAAAGGCAGAGATTGTCTCAAATCCGGAAGTATTGATCGACTTTTCCCTGCCCTTCGCTCTGGAAAAGACTCTCGACCTGATCAGTAAATATAAGTGTCCGCTGATCAGCGGCGTGACCGGCTATACGGCGGAGCAAATGAATCTGATCCGGGCACTCGCTAACACTGTCCCGGTGGTTCAGTCCTTTAATTTCTCGCCAGGAATCCAGCTCATGTTGAAAATGACCCGGTTATTAAAAGAATCTTTGAAAGACTGGGACGTGGAAATTAGCGAAACCCATCACCGTTTTAAAAAAGATAAACCCAGCGGCACCGCCAAAATGCTGGCTGCGGCGGTTGGGCGGGAAATCCCCATCAGTTCCCTCCGCCTGGGAAATATTCCGGGCGACCACACAATTGCCTTTGGCGGGCTGGGGGAAATCCTCAGCATCTCGCATCGTGTACTCTCCCGTCGCACTTTTGCCGAAGGCGTCATATTGTCCGCCGATTTCGCCCTCAGGCGGCAGTCGGGGTACTTTACATTCACAGATGTCCTGTTTCAGGAATAAAAAAAGAGGCATAATATGGATTCATATGAAATAATCAACTATATCGCTACGGCACCCCGTAAAACCCCGGTCAAAGTCTACCTCAAGGGCCAGCTCGCTCAACTGGATTTTTCGAATTCCGATTATTTTGGCGATGAACATAGTGGAATATTGTTTTGCGAATGGTGCGATTTTATGGATATTTTGAAACGACAAGAAACTTCGATCACAAAATATATCGTCGAAAGCGATCGCCGGAACTCCGCCATTCCCCTGCTGGATCTGAAAAATATAAACGCCCGGATCGAACCCGGCGCAATGATCCGCGAAATGGTCGAGATCGGTGACAACTGCGTTATCATGATGGGTGCCGTCGTCAATATCGGCGCCGTCATTGGGAAAAACACTATGATCGACATGAATACGGTCATTGGAGGCCGGGCGATGATCGGGGCAAATTGCCATATCGGCGCCGGGGCCGTAGTGGCCGGAGTGATCGAACCGCCCAGCGCCGATCCAGTCATTATCGAAGACAATGTCCTGGTCGGAGCTAATGCCGTTATTCTCGAAGGTGTGCGAATCGGTTACGGGGCGGTGGTGGCCGCCGGATCGATTGTCACACAGGATGTTCCGCCGGAAACCGTGGTTGCCGGTGTTCCGGCCCGCATCGTCAAGAGCGTCGATGCCCGCACCAAAGACAAGACCAAACTGATCGGCGAGTTGCGCAGACTTTAATGACAGTACCGGCCTGAAATTTATCGTTCCGATCCGGCGGGTTGGACGTTTTTTCGGATAATTTGTGCACTCTGACCATTGATTATTTCAATTTTTCTGTCTATAATCACTGGCGAATGGATAAAATAACCCGCGATCTGTTTGAAGTTGCCCTCTCTGAAACCAAGAGCCGCGTTTTGGCGTCGACGACCAACGGTATTTCAGTCGAATTGATCGAACATCTGGGCGAGAGCGACTTCGGTAAAATCGTTAAAATCTCCGAAACGCTGGTTGATAATTTCGGCCAGAATGCGCGTTTCAACCGCAATTCGATCAAGAAATATTTCAATTATCCCAAGACTCTGCCGTTCGTAGTCAAGTACCTGGACGAAGTGGAGGGCTTCATCGTTGGGGTTCCACTCGAATATTTCAGCAAGGAGAGCTGGGCGCAATGCGATGAAAACCTTGGCAAGGGCAATACTATTTATACCTATGCCTACATCGTCCGCAAAGACAAACGCCAAATGGGCCTGGCTAAAATGCTTAAACGTGTCTACCAGAATACCCTGAAGCGCCGCGGTTTTCTGTACATCAGCGGCCATGTCATGCAGGGCGTGGCGGCTAATTTTACACGCGGCAGTCACATCGTTCGAAAGTTCGACAACTGGAATAACACCGGTTTTTCCTTCGACTATTATCGTTCGATGCTTAAATAGATTTAAGTGCTTTTAAGTGTTTCTAAGTACTTAATAAGTACTTTAAAATGCTTTTAAAATCTTTTAGAGGCTGAGTATTATTAATCGGGCGGAATTTATAGATTATTACTTTCGGCTTTGGCAATGACCGTTTTGAGGTAATCCAGAAACTGACGGCTGAATTCCTCGCGCTTCAGGGCCATCTCAACCGTGGTCTTGAGATAATCCAGGATATTGCCGACATCATAGCGCCGCCCTTCAAAAATATAGGCGTAGATCGACTCCCGCTGTAAAAGCAACTGGAGGGCATCGGTCAACTGGATTTCATTATTCTTACCCGGCTTGACCTTCTCGAGCAAAGGATAGATTTCAGGGGTCAAAATATACCGTCCGGCCACGGCCAGGTCGGAATTGGTCTGGGAAAGTCCCGGCTTTTCAATCAGCTGGCTGACTTTTAAGATGCGTTCACTGACCTCATCACCGGATACGATTCCATACATGTAGATTTTATCCCGCGGGACTCTTTCGACCGCGATGACGGTCTGCCGGTACTGATTGTAAACATCGATCAACTGCTGGGTTACCGGGATGACCGCATCGTTGATGGTATCGCCCAGCATGACCACGAAAGGTTCGTCGCCGGTATGTTGTCTGGCATAATAAATGGCATCGCCGAGACCATTCATCTCTTTTTGGCGGATGAAATGAATATTGGCCATGTCGCCGATCCGCCCGATGCTGGTCGCCAGATCGTGTTCGCCCTTCTGTTCAAGAATGGACTCCAGCTCCGTGTTGCGGTCGAAATGGTCTTCGATGGCCCGCTTACTTTTCCCGGAAATGATCAGAATATCCTCGATGCCGGAATCGATGGCTTCCTGCACGACATATTGAATCGTGGGTGTATCGATGATCGGCAACATCTCCTTGGGCTGGGCTTTAGTAGCCGGTAAGAAGCGCGTACCCAGTCCGGCGGCCGGTATGACTGCTTTTTTTATCATCTTCTGTTTTTTCTCCTTGGTCATCCTAAACGATATAGGGTTTGATCACCCGGGCATTAATTTTCTTGAGAGTGACGATCAGCCGGTTGAGCATAAGGTCGTCTTTATAAATTCCGATGATCGATCCGCCCGAACCGGCAAATTTGGCCGAGGCGCCACAGTTCCGGGCAACGTCGATCATTTCCTGGTTACTGGCGCTGATATTCATGATCTTTTTACGATTGTCGAAATTTTCATTAATCAGCCGGTGGAGGGTCGCTTCGTCACCGTTCTCTATCGCGGCCTTGCCTTCCTCCGCCAGTCCGGCCATGCGTTTCAGGGTTTCGATGACCTCCGGGTCACCGCGTTCATAGCGGACCTTGATATCATTCAGCACCCGACTGGATACCTTGCTCAGGGAAGTTTTGTAGGCGAGGTACAGTTTGGGAAGTTTATTTTTGTCCAATGCCGTATAAATCCCGTGGTTTTTCTTGTGCATGATCTCGCGGTTGAAATCCATGTAGACACAACCTTCATAGACTTGGATAACCCGGTCCTGCAAACCGGCATTGATGCCCAGTTCATCCATCTCGGCCGCCAGAATCAGGCTCGGCAATATTTCTTTCGGGATCGCTACTTTGAAAAATTCCATCAGGGCCCGCATCGTCGCGGTGACGATCGCGCTGGAACCACCCAGGCCGACCTGGCGCGGAATTGAGGAATTATAGCGGATCGAAAAGTTACGGTAATCCAGTTTTATCTCGTTCTCGGAACAAAACTGAAAAAACTTGCGGATGGCCGCCTTGATCAGCCGGTCTCCGCCGTAATAGCCTAAGGAGCCGATGCGTTCGACCAACTCATAGACATTTTTAAAGACGTTCTGATCGGAATCGGGCGACTCGATTTTCAGTTCCGGGGTTTCGTATAAGGATATATGCGCCCCGAAATTCGCTACGATTATCGAAATGGTCTTGCCATTATATCCGTCGGAAGGATTGCCGAGCAGACCGGCGCGGGCATAGGCATGAGTTTCGATTATCATCTGTTCGGGCCGGCTGGATTAATGAATATATTTTTCTTCGGATTCACTGGGCCATAATATAATTCACTGCCAGTCAGGAAGTCAAGGAAAGGCTGGTTTGCCTCACCGAGGTCGCCCGTCTTTTACCGCTGGGCGCCCATAATCGCCGCTCGGCGACGGACTCTTTATTTGGGGCGACCATTTCCTTATGCTTGCATGATTTTTTAATCAGATTTCGGCAATAGCTAATATGAGACAATTTTTAATAATTCTGGCACTGATCGGTTCAATTTGGAGAACCAGCCCGGCTCGCGACCTGATTTTATCAGGCAGTGTGGTCGATTCCGTGTCGAATCTGGGCATTCCGAATGTTGCAATCCTGGTGGAAGGTACGACCAACGGGACCGTGACCGATCGCAACGGCTATTTCGCCCTGCCCGTCGCCGAAAACCAGCGCCAGTCTGACCTGCTCATTCAACATATCGCCTATCGGCCGGTGCGACTGGCGATTCCGGACTTTCGCGATAATATGGTTATCCGCTTAGCGGTTAAAAATATCCTCCTGCCGGAAATGCAGGTCGAAGCCGACCGCAAGCCGTACAAATACGACCAGGAATTGACCAATATCATTTCCGAGATTCCGGCCATCAAGTTCGAAAATAAGGGCTTTGTGGATGCCGCCGACGTACTGCTGAGCGACCAAAGCGTTCTGGTCGATGAGACTCTCAGCGGCCGGAAGACCGTTTCCGTGCGCGGTTCGAATAACGATGAAGTAATCGTTCTTTTCGATGGTATTCGCATCAATAACAATTTTAACAACCAGTTCGATTTGGCCATGATCGATCCCGGTACGCTCCAGCAGATCGATGTTATTAAAGGCGGCAGTTCGGCCACCGTCGGGGCCTATGGTTCAGCCGCCGTGATTAACTTCATCCCGAAACTGGAACAGGACTATTTGATCAAATTCCAGCAGCGCTTCGGGAGTTATGATTCCGGCGACTGGGGCCTAAATCTTTATAAGAATCTGGCCGGATTGAAAGTTTTCTCGGCGGTCCGCCAGGGAGCCTCCAACCAGAAATACGCCGATCAGCCCGCCGAACTGGCGATCACTCATTTTTCGAGTACTTACCTGTTGAATATCCAGCGCCCGTTCGGCCGCAACTCCGGCGGTGATATCAAACACCTGCTGCGAGTCCGTCTGTTGGGTTCAAAACGCGATTATAATAACCGGCGCTATTTTGAAAACCTGACCACGGATAATCTGATCGATAATCTGACCTACACAGCCTGTTTAGCGCCGGCCTGGCGGACTAATTTGAGTCTGACCCGTCAAAAGACCGCCGAATCTCAGCGCAGTCGCAGTTACATCTCAAAAAGTGAAATAAAAAGAACCACGGCCGACCGGTCCTATCAGATTGCCATCGACCAATCCGTCCGACATAAAAATTTCAATCTGTTTTTCGGCTACAACTGGAATATTTCGGATTTAACTGCCCGTGAATTGTACTACCGGTCGGACGCTTCCGTTTACTGGGATATTCCGGCCTATTTCAAACGCCAAAATGACTACTTCTCGGCCTCCTTCCAGTTTCACAATACGGAGCACGGAGACCTGCTCGCCTGGAATGAGGTCAATTTCAATCTGACTCTCCAGCAGGCGCATGACCGGCTGCGACCGGTTTCCTATAACTGGTTAGACACGGTTTCGATCCATCAAGAATGGTCCGAAGCGGCTTATCAACTAGCCCTCACTTTTACCGAAAAAGCCACTGAGCCGCATTTACTGGCGACCCTTTCTTATGGATTATCCTACAATATTCCGACGCCGTATCAGCAGATCGCTTATTTAAGATACAAACCCTTCAGCGCTGAGCGCATTTTATTACGGCCGGAGTACAAAAAGAACCTGGAAGCCGATCTGACCTACTCCGGCGACACTCCGGATAATAAATTCACCTATGAAATCGGCCTGGCGATCTTTAATAATCTCTACATCGATAAATTCCGGGAAGTGCGGATCAGCAACAGCCCGCTGATTGTCTTTGATAATTTCAGCGAATCCGAGATTTATGGTCTCGAAGTCAACGGCCAGGCCGGATTATGCCAGCAAATGCTTGACCTGCACGCTTCATTGGCCCGCTATTTTCCATCCGACAAGATCGCCTTCCCTTTTAAATCCGATCGAAAAATTACAGCCGGCCTGACTTTTGATTACCACGGTTTTAACCTGGACCTCACCTGGTTTTCCGAATCAGCCCGGATCGGCTGGATCAAGCAAAGAAATGGTGAAACTTACCTGACGGAATTACCGGCCTATGCGAATCTCGACCTGCATCTGACCAAAACATTAAAACTCCGGCATTGCCAGGGATCGGTGGCTTTCAGCGCCCGCAATCTGATCGACCGGGAGCTCGCTCTGGACGGTATCACCATTTACGACCGGCGTTTCTACCTCAACTTTGGAATCGAATTGTAATGGATAAATTCAGACAATATTTTATCTATAGCGGAATTGTTCTCTTAATCGGGATTTTTTGGGCCTGCACGTCCAATCCTTTTTTCAAGGATAATTACTTCGAACTGGAAAAAATATCCGGCCGCGTCATTCTGAACGACGGGACTGTACCGGATAGTGTCTTCGTCTGGTTGGACGGGCTGGATCTGCAAACTTATACCGACCGGGATGGCAAATTTGTGCTGCTCATCCCGCCGCCGGATATGCAGAGGGATCAAAATGGACTGAATGGCACTTATCCGCTCTACTTTTACAACGCCAATTATGCCGTCGATTCCCTGCCGGTCGTCCTGACCGAAGGTCATCTGGAAAAATCACAGACATATATCGATAACGATGGCCGTTTGCGTAGTCCGCTCACGCTGGCAAAACTACTGGACTTTTCAACCACCGTTACTCCCGCGGTGATTGCCAATGATTTTAAAGACACGCTGCAGGTGGACGTCCGTTTGTTTAGTTATTGTGAGGCGCTTCAGGTCAACTGTTTCATCTGGAATAAACCGGTCGGTGCAACTACGATAACCTATCAGAGCGGTGTAATTCTACGACCGCTCAATATTCCGGACGCCGAACCGGTCTTTATCTATAATGCCTATATTTTACAGTACACCTACTATCTGCCATATAAACAGGAAACGATCTGGGCGATCCGCTTTTATTTCGACGCATCGAGCTTGCCGCCCGGCGAATACGAAGCTCTGCAATTCTGCTGGGTGGTTCAGGAAAATGTTCCCGGTAAACTCATGCAGAACTTTGGTTATAATTGGTACTGGCTGAATGCCGATTATCTTAAAATTCCGATGAAGCGGAACTGTGCGGTTCTGAAAATTCTGCCATAGATGTTTATTTGTCATGTTATAACAAAAAAGGCGCATCTTGATGACGCGCCTTTTTAACAATGATCAGGATAGATTACTTTAGAAATATCATCTTCTTCACTTCACTAAAATCGCCGGCTTTGATCCGATAAAAGTAAATCCCCGCCGAAAGTTCACCAGCATCGAAATTGATACTATGATAGCCATCATTTTGTTGATTATCGACGAGAGTGGCAATTTCATTACCAATCATATTATAAATCTTTACGGTGACCTGACACGGTTCAGAAAGCGTATAACTTATCATCGTCGAGGCATTGAAAGGATTGGGATAATTCTGATTTAATGAGTATGATTGCACTGAAGTTTTGCCCGATCCTTTTTCAATAGCCGTGATCGGCCAGACCGGTTCACAATCCGAAATGGCAACATCATCAATGTAAATATGACTGTTCAGACTGGTATTCATGGGGATGCACAGCCGGAAATTATAAACCTTTTCACTGTTAAAAACTTCCTCTGCTCCCTGTGAAAATTCCGAAAGCGGAAGTTTGTAGTTTACCCAACTACTGTCGGTTCCAGATACAAAAAGGCAATACATTTGCTGAGCCGGGTAGTCATTAAAACAAAGATAATACATTCTGTTGTCCAGACTGGGAGGCACCAGCATTTTGAAATACAGTGTATCGTTTTCCATATCCAGAATATCGTCAAAATCGGTTGTATCCGTAAAATTGAATCGCATATCGGGATAGGTATCGGCTTCGCCATACGGCATCCAATCGACGGCCGAATTTCCGGAAAGACCGACACCGGCCGTGATTGTAACGGCATTGGAATCATTTTCTGATCCACCGGTGACTGACAGCGAATTTACATTTTCGCTAAAACCATTATGAAACATGTCGAACTTAATTTCATTTTGAGCAAAGCCAATTCCGACCATAACAGCCATGACAATGCAGATTACTTTAACATAATTTTTAAACCACATCTTTTTCTCCTTTCGTTTTTTTTAGGTTGTAATCGAAATTATTAGTCCTTTGTATATCCATATTTTACTAAAAGTTTTTATTTCAGATAGATTACTTTAGACGCGCAAGTGAATCCGTTTTCATTCGAAAAAACGATGAAATAACATCCGGAAGTCAAATTGACGGGTTGATAGGTCAGATAATGATTCCCGCTATTTTGGTAACCTTCCTTCAGGCAATCCATTTTCCGGCCTAACAGATTGAATAATTCTATCCTGACGTTCATCGGCTCTGAAATTTTATATTTAATTTTAATACTGCTGTTAAACGGATTCGGAAAAACGCCAGTGATTTTGATTTCTTCCGGCAGGATTCCACCAGACAATAGTTCGTCCGAAATCGAAGATTCTGTTAACAATTTGGTGCCGATTAGGGATAATAATGGCTGTTCATCATCAATCTGATCCTGGCCGATATGCCATATTAGTACACCTGACAAGCCCTGAGCCAGGACATATTCACATTTATTGCGCACCGAAGCCGTATCGTCGAAAGTAATCAGTTGGGAGTTGCCGGTATTCGTTAGATAGGGCACTTTTGCGACCGAATCCCAGTGATAGGTCCAGCCGTTACCGATTTTTGATACTATCTCGGAGTAGTTCAAACCTTCTCCGCCGGTACTGTTTTGATATAATCCGGTGGCTGTAAATCGTCTCCCGTAAAAGGGAATTCCCATCAGTATTTTATTCCCGGGGAGGCTACGGGATTTCAGATACTGAATAGATTCATGCGCCGAGCCATCATATTCGTTGGACGGAGCATACAGCGGAGCGTTATGCCCGGCATGGTTGGTCCAGGTTCCGTGAAAATCGTAGGTCATGCATCCGAACCATTCCACATAGGCCGCCATGCCTGAAAAATCGTAGTATTGTCCGCTCCAGGCGCCGGCCGGAACCGCCATGGTCACGATCCGGGTAGAATCATCCGCTTTTATGGCCTGATTCAAAGCAATTACAAACTGGGTGAGATTATTCTTGTCGCTGCTACCGGGATATTCCCAGTCCAGATCGACACCATCGTATCCATTATCATTGCAGAACGACACCAGGTTATCGATGAATTTCTGACGTTTGGTCGAATCGGCCAGTACCCCGGAAAAGTACGTGCAATTTCCCCAGCCGCCAACTGAAATCAGGATCTTTTTCCCGGCTTGATGTGTTTTATTAACTAAGTCGGGATACGGAATAGTGCTGTATTTATCCAGTTTACCGTCTGACTTAGGCCAGATAAAAGCGTGGGTGATATGGGTCAGATGCTCGAATTCGATTTTATCCGCAGAAAAAGTATATCGGTTCCAGGCCGGATAGTAACCGACGACATATTTGGCTCCGGAAAGGGCGGCTGTCAAAGACAAAACCACCATTACCAACGATCCGAAAAACCTGATACTTCTACCTATCATTCTATAACCACTACGTTTCAAATTCACCTGTATTTGGTTCGGAACGGCAGTCGGCTAATTCCATTAGCAAAAGCCTCTGCCAGTCGCAATATTCTCCAATTCTAAAATAATTAGCCGGGGGAGGGGCAAGCGCCGGCCGCCCCTCTTCCGAGGTCTAAGACTCATTTCAGGAAGACCATTTTCTTAGTCAATACAATGTTGTTGGCCTCCAAACGATAAAGGTAAATACCGGTCGATAGTTCAGCGGCGTTAAAATCGACCCTGTAATTTCCGGCGTCCAGATACCGATCGACCAGAGCGGTGATTTCCCGACCGTTCAAATCGAAAACCTTTAAAGTGACATCGCCACTATTCAATAGTTCGAATTCTATCGCGGTGTGCGGATTGAACGGATTCGGGTAATTCTGCGATAACCGATAGCCGGCCGGAACTCTATCATTCTGGTTAGGATTGACTCTATTATTTGGCGTGGTGCTCCAGACCTGGATCAATCCAGAACCGAAATCGCTCAAATAGGCTTTGGAGGCATCGGAATTACAGGCTACTCCCCGGATGGTTTTAAAAGGCGCCTGAGCATCGCCTGCGATTGATTCATATGTCATATTTTCTAAATTATAGACATAAAATTTCTTAGCCCCTTCATCATTAACCCACAAGCGGCCTAAAGGATCGATGGCGGGACTCGAAGGATTATTGGTAAATCTGCCCTGAGTCGGGCCATGAAGAGAATCCACCAGTGCCCAAAGCCCATCATCATTATGATAGTGTTGAATGACTCCGTGCCAGAGAGTGCCTACATACAGATCCAGACCATCTGAGGTCACCGCGACCCCTCGAGACCATACTTCCATCGAGTTGCAAACCACATCCATCGAATCAAGATCCGAATCGAATATTCTAATTGGTTTCCCGTATTCGGATCCCATTACAACTCCGACATACACATTGCCGGCATTGTCAACTGCCGGTTTAGTGAGAGCATAATCATCCACTTTAACATAATCCATACCGCTTAGATCAGAGTAATTAATCCGATACAGACTGGTCAGATTCATCACGACCAGAATGTTCCCGTTCTGGTCCGTGGTCATTCCGCAGCAACCACCTTCAATTTTGTGAGTTTCTCCTCCAATAATCAGTTGTTTGATTGAATCGACAAAAGTACCGTCAGAATTTCTCACACGGATACCGCCGCTGCTGGTATCATAACTGGCATACCAGATTTTTCCATCGGGATCAACCGCGATTCCGTGAACATTGGGAAGAGTATCCAGCACAGAATTGAAGTAATAGCCAGCCTGTTGCGCGAATAGAGAAACAGTCGCTAATATGCAAAAACATACGATTTTTAAAATACGTTTCTTCACCGTTTTCCCCTTTTTCTTTCGTTGTTTCAAATCTCCCCTGCGAAGACTCGCAATCAGAATCTTCGCAAGGGATTTTATATTCATATAAGAAAAATCGTCACAAGATCAATTCAAATATTTCCAGACGAGTTACTTTAGAAAGGTCATCTTTTGGACTTTTCTAAATTCATCCGTGACCATACGGCAGAGGTAAATACCTGTACTCACCGTGTGTCCATTGTTATCTTTACCGTCCCAAATGATGCTCTGATAACCAGCGGATTGATTCTGATTTACCAGAGTACGGATTTCCTTTCCAACAATATCATAGATGATGATTTTAACGTTACTTTCTTTCGGTAGACTATACCTTATACTTGTTGTCGGATTGAACGGATTAGGATAATTCTGATTAAGTGAATACACCTTAGGCAGATTTTCAGTTTCACTGATCGCATTTTGAACCGATTTCCCAATCTGGACTTCACTGAAATAGGCAACCAGATCGGCCGTAAAACCTTCACCGGCCAGAAAAACCAAATTGGTAATAGCAGTGGAATCAAAAACTCCACCCGCGACCATAGTATTCAAAGGTATCTTGAAAGTATGCCAGGTGCCGTCCCATCCGGCTTCCGCTTCGGTAATCGTAATATCGACCTGATTTGGCCAACCACTCTCGTTACGAAGGGCGATCGGAATGTCTCCAAAACCAGTCGGCACATTAATTCTAAAATAGAGTGTGTCAGTATCGAATACATCTTTTAAATTGACCGGAGCATTGGTCAGATCAAACGTCACACCCTGCCATTGTTCGTAGGAATTCCATTCAATTACCGATCCATCCAGATAATCAACATCAGCAATATAATCAGCCGCCCAGGCAACCGTACTGCTGACTTTGTTGCAATCTGTTCCCAGCTCTCCATTCTTGTAAATCGATAGCGTGACGTCCGCCAAATTCAGGGCGGGTGGAATCGGATACAGAGCTGCATTGCCGATTTTGATATAATCCAGATAAGCGATCAGACCGGCAGTATATCCTTCCCCGGTGAGCAGGACGACATTTGTTATTGCGGCGGGATCAAAAACTCCCCCGGTAGCCATGGAACTAAGCGGTATTTGAAAGGTTTTCCAGGTGCCGTCCCAACCGGCTTCCGCTTCTGTAATCGTAATGTCCGCCTGGTTCGGCCAACCGCTCTCATTGCGCAGGGCAATCGGAATATCACCAAAACCCGTCGGAGCATTTATCCTGAAAAAGAACGTATCGGTTGCAAAATCATCCGCAAAATCTACCGGAGCGTTCGTCAGATTGAAAGTCACGCCTTGCCATTCTTCGTAGGAAATCCATTCCAATAAATCATCGCCGGCAATATTCACACAATTAACTTTCCCTGCTCCCCCTGCTACGGTCGGCCCGATCGAATCACATAAGGCCGTCTTAACTCCCTTTTCGAGAAGAACGAATGACTTCCGGAGTATCGGGGCGGTCTCATCCGGCAAAGGCATCAATATGTCACTGCCGATTTTGACATAATCAATATAGGCAATCTTATCGGCCGTAAAACCTTCACCGACCAAAAATACTAAGTTTGTTAGCGCGGTAGAATCAAAGACACCACCGGCGACCATCGAGTCAATCGGTATTTCAAAGGTTTTCCAGGAACCGTCCCAACCGCCGACCGCCTCTGTAATCGTAATATCAACCTGGTTCGGCCAGCCGCTTTCATTTCGCAAAGCAACCGGAATATCCCCGAATCCGGCCGGAACATTAATTCTGAAAAACAGCGTATCCGTCGGAAAATCGCCCTTCAGATCCACCGGTGCCTTGGCTAAATCGAAAGTAAGCCCCTGCCACTGTTCGTAGGAAACCCATTTTACCAGATTGGTCTCCTCGTACGGCATAACGTATACTTTACCGTCACCGGACGAAACTGTCGGACCAATCAGAGCGCAGTCCATTCCCGTTTCCCCATCTTCAAACAAATCAAGAGTCAATTTCCGGAATGAAACCGGTGCTTCCGTCGGCAGAGCCGGCGGCAGAGGTGACGGTACCGGCGGAAAAGATATATTAGCCCCGATCTGGATAAAATCGATATACGCCGCTTTATCGGCAGTAAATCCTTCTCCGACCAGGAACACTAAGTTATTAATCGCAGTGGAATCGAAGACTCCTCCGGCGGTCATGGATTTAAGTGGTATCCTGAATTCCTTCCAGGTACTGTCCCAGACAGCTTCGGTTGCGGTAATTGTAATGTCGACCTGGTTTGGCCATCCGCTTTCATTTCGCAAAGCAACCGGAATATCTCCAAAACCAACCGGTACATTAATCCGGAAATAAAGCGTATCGGTAGCAAAATTCACCTTCAGGTCAACCGGCGCATTGGCTAAATCGAACTTTACTCCCTGCCACTGTTCAAAGGAAATCCACTTAATTACGACATTGTTGTCATAATTGAGTTTTTCGATTTTTCCGTCACCGGCCGAAGTCGTCGGCCCGATCAGTGAGCAATCCGGACCAACGGCACTAGCTTCCAAAATCGAAAGAGTCGTATCCTGGCCGAAAACGTTTCCGACTAAGAATAACAACATGCAACAAACTACACAAAAATTAACAAATGACTTCATTTTTCTCTCCTTTTTTTATTTGTGTTATCGTTAACATTTCTGCGCACTATTTTTACGTTTAACCTCCTTTCAACCTGTTACTTATTTTATTTTGTCACTCCCAGCGAAAGGGTATGGACACTATTAAAGACACCAAAATCCTGGTAAGCATAATTCAATCGGAAATTAAACCGGTCGATTTCCTTGCAGATACCCATTCCGAAAGTCAAACCGCGCTCGTCATAGTTACACATGTAACCTGTCCGGAGGATCAACAACTTATGATAGCAATATTCAGCCCCAAATTTAACTTTCTCTTTAAAATCGCGGGGATGTTCGGTTTCAAAACCAACTTCGAGATCATGCCGTTGTGGTGGGAGATCGAAAAAAGTAAATGGTCTCATCGTCATACTGAATCCGACTGCAAAGGGCATTGGAAACTTATAGGTCTCGTATTTGATCTCCCGGGAAAAATTCCGCATGACCGCGCCAAACCGGATGCCATGCGATAGAAAATCGTATGTGGCGCCAATATCGATAGCCGGCTCGCCATGTCTATATTTCTTAGATTCGATTACGGAGGTAGTATCATCAATTCTATTACCGATTAGGGCGGTTCCGAGATCCTGATAGACATATTTCAGACGCACACCATAAGAAAAGCGATCACTCACTTTTTGACTGTAAGTCATACCGGCGGAGAAGGCGCTCGGCTGAAAAGTCCCGACATCAATGTAACCCTCGGTATTCTCGGCGAAGCGTGTACCATAAAATTCGCCGTAATCCATTCCCACAAAATCCAGAGCGACCACTCCGTATTTACCAAAATTAAAAGCTCCGACCATCGCACTGTAGTTTATATCGGCAATTCCCTTGGTATAGCTGGCATTGAAATCCATTTTCCCTTCCAACCATCCCAGGCCGGAGGGATTCCAGAAAACGGCATTGGAATTCCGAAAACTTACCAATCCCAATCCGCCACGGCCAATCGCTTCGGCTGATATCGGATTCTGTAGAAACCGAAAACCCACCTGTCCTTTTTTAACAATATCGGAATGTGCGGTCGTAAAAAGCACACAAGCGATCGCGATGCATATTAACGTTTTTTTATACCTCATGACTTCCTCCTATCGCACAATAATAAATTTGACAAACTGATCGGAAAGAGACTTACCAGTCGCATCCTCCGCTTCTAATACCGACAAAATGTAAATACCGCTCATAATATACTGGTTTGCGTCGGTACGCTGGTGCCATATTTCCTGGTCTGTACCGATGTGATGGATAGTTTTAATCAGATCGCCGGTCTCGGTAAAAATCTGGAGTTTACATTTATAAGGAAGATTCGCGATAAGTATCCGATCCTTTTCACCTGGAGAACCAAGCGTTCCCGCGGCAATTGTAGCCGGATTGGGTACTACCCGCACCAGGTCGGAGCGTTCTTTACCGGCTTTATAAGGAATCGCAGGCAGGCCGGTTCTGTTTACATAACGCGAACTTTCCAATTTCTGGCCCGGAAACAGACCATCGGTATTTTGGGTTCCGTCGTCCAATGCCGTAACGGCATAATAATAACTTACTCCCCGCGTGACGGCTGAATCGGCGTACACGGTTTCATTTCTGTCGGTCGTTTCGTAAATCATCTCCCAATTTTCACCGCTATAACTATCATCCGGAGAATTAACATAGGAGGCGCCCTTTTTCCGGTAAATTCGCCAGGAATACCAATCATCCACTCCGGTATCCGGATCTTTGAAATAGGCATTATTGGGATAAGACCATTCCACGACTATACGATCGGCTCTGCTTGTGACAGTCACATCCGGGGGCGGCGGCGGATCGGGAATATCCAAACCGCGGTGCCAGGCCCAGTTAGCGCGATCCATGGCCTGAAACAGGGAGTCTTTCCCGGTCAGGATATATTCATCCTTTTGTTGATCGGTGATAACGCCACTTAACCAATCTGCACCGATGCTATGCGCCATTTCCCAGGAAATTGAGCCGGCTCCCACAGCATAAACGGCACAGATCGAGTCGGTAATCCCGGCCTGACTGTTCTTGGTAAGTTCATAAGGCCCGATCGTAATGAAGCGCATCGGACCTTTCTGCTTGTCGTCCTCGTTGATCCATCCTTCGGCTATCGGATCCAGCGGAAATTTGCCCCGGGTATCATCTCCGATATAGGTATCCCGTAAGCCAAAATCGCGACGTAGCCATAAATCATCCAGGATTGTCGCATGCGGCATGGCATACGGCTGCGAGGGATTATCATCATTCAAATTGAAACTGTTCTTGGCCGAATGCAACAATGCAAAACCGGGTATCTGAGGAGCGATCAGGTGTCCGGTCACCCGGTCAGGATCGCCGCTGTCATCACTGCTGCCGTTGGAGTAGACTTTGACTCCCGGGGATTTATAATCCCAGTAATAAGCAATTTTTAACGAATCCCGATTTGCATTTCTTACAAGATTGCTCGGACGGCCGAACCAGCTGTCCAGATCATCTTCGCCCTCACAAGCATAATCGCCGAGAGAATAATATTCACCACCCTTGGATGGTCCGAAACTAAAAGAGAGCGGCCACCACAAGCGCATAGTCTGATCCGGGAAAAAGTCATTACTATCCGGAGTTTCGATAGCTCGTTTCGTCTCGCCGGTAAATTTGTAGGTCGCTTTCCAGATCAAATAATTGTCATGGTTCGGATTGCTGAAACCGGTGACCTCAATATGAGTCCGGATTCCCCAGAATGGAATGACATCTTCCCAGACCGCCTTGATATCCGACTTTAGAGTCGGATCGACCTGCCAGGTATATTCCTGATTCTGGGCAACGCCGTCAACGACCACATTTGGCGGACGATAGCGCCGGATTTCCCACGAAAAGTCATTTTTGCCATTGCTGACAAAAGTTTCCGGGATGATTTTTTGCTGACCTTTTTCATCGATGAAACCATCGTCATCCGGACAAACTGGATTGAAAATCTGGTACAACATCCGCGAATGCCATTCATCCTGCGGATACATGAAGATTTCATTTTGTTCATCACCATCGGTCAATCGCCAGCTGTACTGGGTTGTGAATTCACCTTCACCATTTACCTTCTTCATGTCCAATTTGATGGCATTCACATTAATGAACAACGGTTTTCCCCCGTAATTCTTTTGAGCGAATGAAGTCTGCACCAATCCGAGTTCGATGCCCATCAGTAAAAGAAATATCCCTGCCAAACGGACATTTGTTATTAATGTTTTCTTCATATTATTATTCCTTTGCATCGTAGATCTCCTCCAATTAAAAGTTTATCCGAAATCCAATCAGGACACGTCTTGGATTAAGGAAAAGAGGCGCCGTAAACCAGCCGGTATCGATATGATCTTTATTGTATTGACCCCATTTATCATGGCCGTGCTGATCGCCGCTTTCCCAGGGTAAATGCAACGAATCCTTATATCGGTTATACTGGGTGACACTCATTCCGCTTATATTTAACCGCTTCTGATTTAAAGCATTGAAGATCGTCGCCACGAATTCGACATCGATTCCGCTAATCTTGAAAACTTTCGAAAAACGTAAATCCAGGTTGGTATAATCAACGGCATCTATCCTTTTCCATATTAGTGTAATTGGATCCATGATGATTGGAATTTTACCTCCATCTTCCCAATCGTACATAAAGTTCAGATAAATCCGACTCAGGGGTTTAACACCTAATACTCGGACACCCCAGTTCGCCGGCGTATGAAGATTCAGAGTCAGATTTCCTTTGGGGGCAACCTCGGTTGTAGAAACATTCGCATCGCGTTCCACATCACTCTGAATTACTTTATTCTCATAGATTGTCGAATATCCGGTTCTCCCCCAACTCTGCAACATATATTCGAAATTTGCCCAGAAGGTCATGAAACGACCGATATTTTTTTCAAGTCGTAACTCGGCGCCGCGGGTATCCGCAAAAGAGTCTCCGGAGTAACGACTCAGACTGTACTGCTGCCAGTAATCCACGTAGGTGCGTGAGAGCGGCTCATTTTTAACATCTTTGTAATACAAAGACAGATTGATAAGGAAACTCTTCAGGAAACGCTGTTCGAACCCACATTCATATGAAACCGTCTTGGCCATTTCGAGATCGACCGAAGGTACAATGCAGTAGCTGTCGGTAATTATCATGTTATAAAGAAATGTCACATTGGGACGCTGGTAAAAATGGCCGTAATTGAAATAGAGTTTACTGCTGACCGTCACCGGGAAGGAGATTCCCAAACGCGGCGAAACCACAAACTGACCGTTGTATTTCTTCTTTGGCCAGCCGTTCGGATCGTCAAGCAATTCCCGGAATTTTACCCAGCGTTCCCATGAGCCCCAGGCGCCCGGCAAATACTGATAAACCAGGTTATAAAAATTGGCATAATCTTCATCCATCGGAAGATCAACAGTATAAGCGTCTTTATGCGGTGTGAAATAATCACCACGTACACCGACATTGGCAATCATGCCCTGAAATTCCAACTTATCCTGCAGATAAACTCCCAGCTCGATCGGCGTTACTGTCATGTACTGCCAGGTATCGGGCGTCCACATTTTTTCCGCTTGTTGCCAGGTGCCGGAATTTATATGCAAAAAACCATATCTGAAGTTAATACCAGTTTCGAACTGATGATTATGACCGACCTGGGCTGTCAGGTTATAATTGACATCAAAAGTCCAGGAATAGGAGGAATCCGCCTGTTGAAGTCCGCCATAGATTGTAAACAGATCTGATAAATCCTTACAGAAATTTGTCGAGCTGTTCGGAGTTCCGATCGTCGGATAGTTATAGACCGAATAGGTCGAATCGATCCTGATTCTGGCATCTGCTTCAGAAGTATCGGCCGCAAAGGAGTGAATTTCGTTATCCTGATAGGCAAATTGTAACTCCAGCGTCTGAAAGGCCCGTGAGGAAATAGCATGACTGAACTTCAATCCACCCATCAACCAGCGTTGATCATAATAGAGTAACCTGCTTTTATTATACATATTTAAATAGCCATCCCCACTGCCTAAAATTTTTGCTTGCAGGTAGGTAGACTGCTGAGTGCTGGAAAGGAAACCGAACCGGCTCGAGTTATCGATCAATGCTCCGCCCATATAAGATGGAGAATTTGAGGTATTGGTCTCGACCTTTGCATACAGACCGTTTAAAGTGATTTTCATCTTCGGAGTCAACTGGGTCGTAATTTTCAATTGGGTATTGATATCCAGATAACTGTCACGCGGTCCGATCGGAAATGCGAACTGAGTCTCTTCATATTTGCCGCCCAGAAGGAAGGTCGATTTCTCTAAAATATTCCCCAGCAAGGGAATCCACTTGCCTGGTACGGGTCCGGTTATTGTTCCTTCGGCATAAACATCCGGTTTTTTAGCAAATTGATACTGCGGATGCTGGATGAGCCAAAGCCGCCGCTTTTGATCGGCTGTTAATTTCGTTATACTTTTTAGCCCGATTGATGGATAATTTTTTTTCCCTTCTTTGGTGCTATTCCAACCTCGAAATGTTTTTAATTCGGTCGGAAAACCCTCCGGCAGTAAAGAATCCGGAACACCTGTGACACCGTCCATGCAAAAGCTGTGAAAATCACCGTTTGCATCCGTATATCCAAAGGTGGTATCGGAAAAGACTTTATATACCCAGGAATCATTGCTCCAGGGATTGGTTCCAAAAAACTTGTAACTGTTTCTTGGGGTATAATCCACCTTTAATGAAATGCTATATTTATCCCGAGAGCCTTCCTTGGTTACCACATTCACGAGGCCGGAACGAAAACTACCGTATTTGGCTTCGAAACCGCCGGTCAATACCTGCAATTCGGCCACCGAAGTGGAGTTCAACGATAGGTAAGCATTATCCGAACGCGGATCTCTGGTTGAAATTCCATCGACACGTACATCCGTCTCACGGATGCCGCCACCGCGAATGCTCAATCCATTCCCATCGCTGCCAGAAACGAGTTCGACTCCTTTAATATTGTCGACAAATTCATCTACGCGCATAACAGGAGACTCAGAAAGCCTTTCGGTCGTTATTATCTCCTGAGTTCCGGATACATCGGGACGTATTATTTCACGTTGAGCGACGACTTCTATTGCGTTCATTTCAATGGCGCTGGAATTAAGACTGAAATCGACGGTAATCGTGCGATCCATATTCGCTCGTACCTGCGTTTGAACTAAAGGCGCATAGCCGATCATCGTGGCTTTGATGTTGTAACTGCCCGGATCTACATTCAAAATGAAATAATACCCTTCGGCGTCAGCTGAAGCTCCCTGTTTATTCGTAATCTCAACAATCTTATCGGACTCCCACTTGCTCTCGATGATTACATTAGCGCCCGGTAATGGCTCACCAGTAGTAGCGTCAATAATCCGACCGCTAATCTTACCTCCGGAAGCAAACAGCAAAGTTGAAAAAGTACTGATAAGTAGAAATGAAAATACTCGTTTAACTCTCTGCATTCTTGACCTCCTTTATTTATCTCATTAAAAAAAGTTGAAAAAAACCATTTATAGTCTTTGAAACGCTAATACTTTCTACAAGGATGGTGATAGGTTTTCTCTGTGTTATCGTTAACATTTTTTATCGCCATTTAAAAGACAGTTTCTCATTTTAATACTAAGCCGATTCCCGGACTATAAGCTCGAAATCAAGTAAAGTCTGAATTGGTGGTTGGCAACTTTGTTCTATAAGAGTAATCAGACTCTCCGCCGCTAATTTTCCTATCCTCAATAAAGGTTGTCTGATTGTCGTCAATGCCGGTCTGATATACTTGGCTAAATCGATGTTATTAAACCCGACGACGGCAATATCATCCGGAACCTCAATTTCAAGTTCGATCAGACGCTTAATAACAGCAATCGCCATATAATCATCCGCACAAAAGATGGCATCCGGTCTTGTTTCTCCTTTAACCAGATCATCGACCGCATGGTAAGCCTTACCCGCATCAAAGCCGGCTTCGATGATCCAATTAGGATTCAGAGTCAATCCTAATTGGATCATTGTATTTTGATAACCTTCTAACCGGTCAAGCCCGTTACTTTCTTCTATAGTACCCGAAATAAAGGCAATGCGCTGACATCCTTTCTCATACAGATACTTTACTGCAATGGCAGCCCCTTCGATATTTTTTGTATCGATAAAATTCACCCTCGGGTCATCAGTACGATGATTGATTAAAATGGTTGGAAAACCGGAATCGAATAAAGCCTCCAGATTGGGATCATTTATCCTTGGTTTTAACATAATAAGCCCATCAAGTAGCTTACTACGAACAATATCAAGGTATATATTCTTTGATTTCTCATATTCTTCGATCGGGTATATCATCAGGCGATAGTTCTGCTGCTTGACAACTGTCATTACTCCACTTAATACCTGAGCAATGTAGTTATCCAAAAATACCTGTTGAACTTTAGGAATGAGAATCCCGATTGTCATGGTGCGTTGACTTGATAAAATCCGGGCAATTAAATTGGGTTTGTAATCGAGTTGTTCGACGGCATCCTGAATTTTTTTTCGGGTAGATTCAGCTACGATACCCTTTCCGCTGACAACTCTTGAAACAGTCATTGCAGAAACACCGGTTTTAAAGGCAATATCATGTAAGGTCGTTTTTTTTATTTTCCTGGCGCCTATTTTTTCTAAATTATCCATAGTAGTTGTTTGTGTTTTGCACTCAAAAAAAATTAGGTTTCTGTTATTTT